>ENA-ORRO01000698-ORRO01000698.1-human-gut-metagenome-genome-assembly--contig:-NODE-698-length-26802-cov-19.414103_pt1 | contig 26802 bp, 23 predicted proteins | sample MGYA00242176_ERZ509136 | MGnify/ENA primary metagenome ERZ509136 (study PRJEB26280, sample SAMEA2338644) | human gut metagenome | biome: human gut; feature: human-associated habitat; material: faeces...
GGCCCATTGTGAGATGCGGCCACAGCCCATTCTGCTATAATGGCAGGGTTTTACGAGCCACGAATCACCAACCACGAACCACGTCACTTTTTTCGGACTCTATGCGGCTCCGCCGCGACGAACTCACGATTGTATTACGACCATGTGCCATTCGTCATAAATTCCGGCTATGCACAAAATTCAGGCGGTCCGCCTTTATCAGGACGGCCCCTACAGAATCGCAGCCAGGCGATAAATGGAAACAACGTTTACCGGCTAAAAAAATACACGACCAACGGCCTTGTGCGTAGGGGCGACCCGAACAGGGCGGCCCGTTAGAGAGATTCAATCACAGTTTGTTCTTGTCTATTGGTAAGCTTTTATGAACCACGGAGAGGATATTCCTAATTGTGCAAAAAGTTTAAAATTGATACAATTAGGAAAATGGGGACCTATCATCTATTATCAGGGAACAGCAAAGTCAAAAACCAGCTGATAAATCTGCTTGATTTGATGTTCAAATCGTCAAAGAATGCCAACGAAAAGATTACGGCCCTGCATAATGATTTTGGGATTGATTTGACACAAGAAGGAGAGGGGGATTTGAAGCTCATGTGCAACTTAGGAGAAGGATTGTATGAAGATGGTCTGATGAAGGGAAAATTGGAATCAGCTTTGGAAATGCTCAAGGATGGTGTGGATTTAGACAAAGTCGCAAAGTATACCAAATTATCACTTTCCATCATCAAGGAACTTGCTAAACAAAATAAATTGATTTAGGAGCAATTACCAAAATACCGCCATGGTACTTGCCTTGACTCTTTTCTGGTGCGGCTTTACAATGGCAGTAGGTCAGTGTGCTACAAGGAGGCATGACATATGGATTATCGTAAATTTGGTGAAACTTATTATGTCCGGATGGATCGGGGCGATGAGATTATCAGTTCAATTTTAGGGATTTGTCAGAAAGAACAGATTGAATCGGCTATTTTTTCAGGTATTGGCGGTTGCCGTTCGGCCGAAATCCAGACGTTCATTCCAGAAACGGGGAGTTTTGAGGTCCAAGAGCTGAAAGGAATGCTGGAACTAGTCTTGCTGACTGGGAATGTCGTTACTAATGATGCGGGTGCCTATTTCCATCACACCCACGCGGCTTTTTCTTATAAAAAAGATGGCGAACATCATATTGCGGCAGGGCATATCAAGTCGATTGAAGTTCTGTACACGGCTGAAATCGAACTACGGCCCGTCCTTGGCGGACGAATTCGGCGGAAATATGATCCGGAAACGGGAACTGGATTTTGGGATTTCGGGCCAGAAACTGATTAACGGGATCGTGTATGATGGTTTCATCATACACGGTCTTTTTTCTGTGCAGATTCCCTGCAAAATTGTCCCATGTCTATATACAAAAAAAGAGCATTTTATGAATCCCTCAAGCGAGGGTTTTCATGAAATGCTTTTTTTTTTTTTGTAAAATTTTTTGTAATATTTTATTAATATATAGTATTAAATAAATATTAACAATTTACAATAAAAAAAGAATAAAAATGTAATAACAAATCAATGTCTATACAGCTGTAAAATGGCTTTACTAAGCCTTTTATTAACAAAAATAAGTGCTATAATGATATCACAAAAAGACCATATAAAATACATAAAAATGCAATATAGCGAAAGACAGTGCATCGAAAAAATTTTACATGGTATATAAGGTGAAGTCATTATAAGCAAAGGATGCGCAAAATTATGAACAAAATATTTAAAGTCATTTACAGCAAAACCAGACATTGCTACGTCGTCGTCTCGGAATTAGCAAAGAACCAAGGGAAAAGTGAAAAATCAAAATATGGTATGAAGCGCCACAATCGCTTTTATCGACTGGCTGCCATAGCGGCACTGATTATTAGTGCTGGAAGCTTACTCTATCCGATGCAGGCAGAGGCCTGGACAGATACCTCTACTAACAATTATTTTACAGCCTATGATAAAAACTATTTTGATAAAGATGGTAAAAGAAGTGAAGATTGGAAGCAGGTAGAACCATCGAATACCAATCAAGATAAGGATCGTGTCGGAGCGAAGGATACTGGTGCAATCGCAGCGGGAATGTTTGCACAGGCAGGACAACAGACAGTCACGATTGGCAATCGTAATGCAGCTCAGTCGATGGGAAGTGTTTTTATAGGCGAATATAAAGGGTATTATAATCCGAGTGGTAATCAACCTCAGGGCCTGGGGAATAACTATGTAACTTCTGTTGGTTTCATGTCCAATGCAACGAAATATGGCACTATTGCTATTGGTGCTGGAGCGTCTGCTAAAGGTGAAGACAATAGTGTAACATTGGGGGATAAAGACCCGAGTGGCACACTCGTATCGAGTTTGCCTGACCCAGACAAATTAACAATCTATGGAGCTTCAGTTTCCTTGGGATATTCTGCACAATCAGAACATGGTAATATCGCCATCGGTGCCAACTCGGTAGCAACCGCTGCTGCCTCTACGTTATGTACTGCGAAATTCAGAAAGGATACGGATGGAGATTATAACGCTCCTTCCTCCTATATCTCTGTTGGTTCCGATACGGTCAAGCGCCGGATCACCAACGTGGCTGCCGGTTCTGATGCCAATGATGTGGCCACCGTCGGTCAGCTGTCTTATGTTGAACAAGAAGCCAAGGCCAAGGGTTCCTGGAAACTGACCGCCGGCGGTACCAACGAATCTACTGTAGAAGCCGGGTCCAAGGTGGACTTCTCTGCGGGGACCGACGGGAACCTGTCCGTGACCAAAACGGCTGATTCCAACAACGTGACCATTGGCCTGAAGAAGGACGTGACCCTGGGCAAAGCAGCCCAAGGCAAAGGCGGCAGTCTCAGCGTCTATCAGGATCCGTCAAGTGCCGGCCAAGAAAATGGGAATGATCAGCTGGGCAGCCATGTGCGCATCGATGGTTCCACGGTCAGCATCCGTTACCAGAATGGTACGAAAGACAGTGATGCCCGGGGCGTAGTCCTTGGCGTTGCCAAAGATTCGTCCAATCCTCTTGGTTATATGTATCTGGCGGATGGGAACAATTCTTACTATGTCCATGGTACCATGACCAGTGATCCCCAAGCCTTACAGGGCCGTCTGGTCTACAACAGTTCCAAAACGGGCTATAACTACATTGCCAACCTGGAGGACGGCATCAGTTTCTCCGGCGATGCGGTGAAAGCCGGCAGCACGAAGACCAATACCACGGCGGATACCCGGCTGGATCCCACGGCAGCCAATCATACGCTGAGTATTACAGGCGGTGTCACTGATACAACCAAGTTGACCAGCAATAACATCGGCGTGGTGACGACTCCGACAGAATACGATGATACGCTGAACAATGGTGTTACCAAAGCTGGCGGCCTCACCATCCAGCTGGCCAAGGACCTGACGGATATCACTTCTATTACCAGTCAGACAACCGGCAGTACTACTGGTGCCAAGGTAACACTGGATACTAAAGATAACAATATCGATGTCAATCAAGGCAAGGTTACCAATCTTTCTGATGGCACAGTAAATGCTACATCTACTGATGCCGTCACTGGTAAACAGCTTTATAATTTGGACAACAGTTCTGTTAAATATGACACGACTGGCACCAAGGTCGATAAAACAAAAATCACTCTCGCTGGGGGTGCAACTGGTACGACCATTACGAATGTTAAAGCTGGTACTATTAGCGCAAACAGCACCGACGCAGTCAATGGTGCCCAACTGTATGCAGAACAGCAGGCTCGTACACAGGACAAGACCAAGTATTACTCTGTCCAGGAAGGACGCCAGATCGACGGCTTCAGCACCAACGAAAACAACGATGGTGCTTCTGCCCTTGCCGGCCTGGCTGCGGGCTATGAAACCGGCACTACCGGCATTGCTTCGACCGTTGTCGGTTCCTATTCCGGCGTTATAGGCTCCTGGTTGCAGGGAGCTGCAGCTGTTTCTGTAGGTACTGTCAACGTTAACAGCAATACAGATACAAGCAAGACTTACAGCGGTGTAGCTAACAGTATTGTCGGCCAGGCCAATATGACGACTAACTCGAATGCTGCCATCATCTATGGTGCAGGCAACACTGTCACGGATTCCTATCGTCCGATTGATGAAAAGAAGGCTGCAACTATCTTAAAAAGTATTTCTGATCAGACGAAACTCCGTGAGGCTCTGCAGGCTGCTGTCAAGGATAGCGGCGGACAGGTCATGGTCATGGGCGGCGTCAACACGGTTGACAAAGCCTATATGACTCAGGTTGTCGGTGTGGGCAACACGGTTACCGGCAGCGGCGACGCCTATGATGAAGATAAATCCTCTCAGCTGAACTATGTGGAAGGGTTCTATACCACACTGACAAATGGCAAGAACGATTATATCATCGGTTCTCACAATACAGTAACCGGCACAAGCACAGAAACCAATCAGTCCAATATTGTCTTTGGCGATAACCATACCCTGACGAATACGAAGAACAATGTCATCCTGGGTTCTCTGGATGCAGTTGATGAAACGACCGTCTCTGATGTGGTTTCCATCGGCCATAATGCAAAAGTGACCAAAGAAGGTGGCGTGGCTATTGGCAGCGGTTCTGAAGCAACGACAGCAGCCGGTGTTGCCGGGTATGATCCCACTGGTGCAACAGCAGATACTACAGCTGCATGGACGTCCAAGAAGGCGGCTGTATCCGTTGGTACAGCAGATGAAACTCGTCAGATTACTGGCGTGGCTGCTGGTAAAGAGGAAACCGATGCCGTCAACGTCGCACAGTTGAAGAAACTGAACGGCATGAAGGCTAATGTGAATGCAGATAACATCGGGAAGAACCTGAATCATAAAGCAGATGGCACAGCTGTCACGGATGAAGATAAGACAGCCAATGAAAACGACTGGGGTGCAGCTATAGGTACGGGCAGCATCGCTTCTGATTCCAGCCAGCTGGTGACGGGGAAAACAGTGTACAGCGAGGTCCGTCCCACTGCCGATGGGAAATATGTGAAGACCACGAAGACCACGGGCGAGAACCTGGCTGCCCTGGATACCCAGGTGGGCACCAATACCGGAGATATCAAAGACCTGAAAAATCTGAAGAACATTACGAAGGCAGGACAGACCGTGATCAAGAACCTGTCCAAGGATGCCGTACAGGTGAAGGCTGGAGACCGGGTGAAAGTGGATGAAACCGTGGATGATGCCACCGGCAACAAGACCTACACCATCTCTGCCAAGAATGACGGCAAAGTGGAAAAAGGCAATACGAATCTGGTGAGCGGGGACACCGTGAACACCGCCATCAAAAATGCCATCCAGGATTCCACCACAGATACGGACAGCAAACTGGCCCTGAAGGCTAATGTAGACGCTTCCAATATCGGTAAGAACCTGAAAGAATCCGATGGCATTACTCCGGCCATGGAAGAAGAACAGAAGGCTAACCTGAATCAATGGGGCGAAGCCATCGGCACCGGCAGCATCGCTTCTGATAACGGTCAGCTGGTAACAGGCAAGACAGTCTATGAGTACAACAAACCGGTTGCAGCCGAAGGGAAGACGCTGAACTACGTTTCTGACACCAATACGACAGGCCAGAACCTGGGCAGTCTCGATGCACAGGTAGGCACAAACACCGGAGATATTTCCAATCTGAAAAACCTGTCCAATATTTCTTCTGCCGGGGAAACTGTTATCAAGAACCTGGCCAAAGGTTCAATCGGAATGGAAGACGGCAGCCATACGACCGCATCCCACCGGGATGTGAATGGCGTCGACACCTACAAGGTGGATGTGACAGTTGACGGTCAGGTAACTGAAAATAATAAGGGTATCGTCGATGGCGGTACAGTCTACAATGCTATTCAGGATGTCAAGACCAAGACGAGTGCGGATTTAGCAAACAAGGCCAATGTGGATGCTTCGAATCTTACCCCTAATAACGTGACAAAGTGGCAGGAAAAGCTCGGCAATGGCAAAGTGGAATCCGGCAATACAGGACTTGTAACTGGGGATACTGTTTTCAAAGCAGTAGATACCAAAGCCAATAGAGATGGCTCCAACCTGACTACTGACGAAGCTAATAAGTTCTCTGAAAAGATTGCTGTTGGCAAAGTAGAAGCGAATGATAAGCATGCTGTCTCCGGTGAAACGGTCAGCAAAGCCATCAGTGATCTGACCGGTGATATGAATACCCAATTGAATGGCAAGGCGAATACGTCTCTGGATAACATCACGGATACCGGTAAGAATGTCATTCGCGACCTGGCCAAAGGCTCTGTGAAAGTCATCGACGGCACGAATACCACGGTGACGACCGTAGAAGGTAAAGGCGAAAAGCCGACCACCTACGCTGTCAATGTGGAAGGCGAGGGCACGGTGACTTCCGGCAATACGGGTCTCATTTCCGGCGGTACGGCTTATACGGAACTGCGTCCGGCTGACGGAACCTACGTCAAGCGGTCCAGCACCACGGCGGCCAACCTGTCCGCTTTGGATACGGGCCTGAAGAACACCAGCAGCCTGATCCATACCAATACCAGCGGCGATACCATCCATATTGGTGAAACCAGTAAGGCCAGCAAGGTGGATGTAAGCAGCACGGATGCCAATGGCAACAAGAACGGCCGTGTGGTCACCGGTGTGGTCACCGACGCGAAGGATGCCAACAGCGCCGCCAACGTGGGCTATGTGAACGGTGTGACTTCGGCCACTACCCAGCAGCTCTACCGGGATATGGACAGCGCATACAGCCGGTTGGACAACAACATCAACCGGGCGGCCGCCGGCAGCAATGCTTTGGCAGCGCTCCATCCGCTTGATTTCGACCCGGCTGATAAAGCAAGCTTCGCTGTCGGTTATGGTCATTACCGTAACGCCAATGCAGCCGCTGTCGGTGCCTTCTATCAGCCGAATGCCAATACCATGGTCAACATGGGCGTTTCTCTTGGCAACGGCGACCCGGGCTTCAATGCCGGTGTCTCCTTCAAGATTGGCAAAGGCTCCGCATACAACGGCGTCAGCAAGGCTGAAATGGCACAGACCATCCACGACCAGGCTACGGAAATCTCAGCTATCAAAGCTGACGATGCTGCTAAGGATAAACGAATCGATGCCCTGGAAAAAGAAAACCAGGAAATGAAGAAACAGATTCAGGAAATCCTGGCTCGCCTGAATGGATAAAAGGGGGAATCATGGCACAGACAACGATTTGTATACGCATCGATGACAAGCTGAAAAAAGAATTTGAAAAGTTTTGCGATTCCGTAGGCATGAGCATGTCCACAGGGATCAACATCTTCATCAAAAAATCCGTCGGGGAACAACGTATCCCCTTCGAAATCACAGCTAAAAGCGATACGGAAAAAGAATAGAGGGAAGGACAGCTCCCGAGAATGATTTAAAGGGCCCGTGCATGATGGTGTTTCATCATGCACGGGCCCTTTTTTCTTTTGTGATATTCGGACTCAGATGTGGCTACGCTGCGACAGACTCATGATTATATTATGACCGTTTGCTATCTGTCATAAATTCCGGCTATGCACAGGATTCACGGCGGGACGCCCTTTGGGACGTCCCCTACGATATCGCAGCCAGGCGATGAAAAAGTGCACTGAAGATATGACAGCGAAATTAATCATTTCTGTTCATTGTCAAGATTTTTGAAGCGGACAAAGTCAAGGACGGCTTTTTTGTTCGTATCGTCCAGTGTGCGATAGAGCGACAGCAACTGAGTTTCGTCGGAGGAAAGGGTGCTGGTCAGGGAATCGGTATCTGGTTCCATGCGCACATCGTACCCCATGAGCCACGATTCGGAGACATGTAGGGCACGGGCGATGAGCATGACGTTAGTTTGTTTTGCTTTCCAACGTCCATTTATGTGTCAACTACTCCCGACCAAAGTCGGGAGCTTGTAAGTCGGAACTGCATAGGTACTAACGACATCTAAAAGATGTCTTCCTAAATCCGCCTACATCATCGGGTGGCTGACAACACCCGCTTTGCTAAGGAGTTTACTCCGAAGCAGTTGTTATTCTTTCGTAACGAGGATTGTTATCTCCGGAAATCCACATAGTTCCGAGGAGCTGAATATTCATAGCTCCGATACGGTCATCGTTAGATCTGTAACCACACTGGCAACTATACAGATGTCTGTGGTGGTCACGATTTTCTTTATGGATAGTACCACATTTGGGACAACGTTGGGAAGTATATCTAGCCGATACCTTCAGGACTTCGGAGCGATTCTCATGGGCTTTGTAAGTCAAAAATTGTTCCAACTGATAGAATGCCCAGCTACGCAAATCATTGTTTTGTTTTGCCGTTCTGGAAAGATTGGATTCTTCAAAGCTAACGCTGGTTAAATCTTCAAGCACAAACAGTGTATCTTTGCCGTATTTCTCAATGAGTGTCTTAGAAATCTGATGGTTAACATCGGACATCCAACGGTTCTCTCGTCCAGAAATGGCTTTGAGTTTACGCTTTGCTGATTTTGTACCTTTAGATTGAAGTTGCTTACGAACTTCTTGAAACTTGTGTCGTTGGGTCGCAACCTTCCTGCCAGAAACAAATTCTGTTTTTCCCTGCTCGTCATAGCTGACGGTAAGGAAACGGAGTCCCCTGTCAATGCCGACAACGTGACGAACGGTTTCCTTTTGGAAGTCCTCAACAATTTTGGTCACAGGGATATGGAGATACCATAAGCCTTTCAGTTCGACCAGTTTCGCTGTACCAAGGTCATAAGAGCCATCAAGATATTCCGCAAAATGCTTGCCCTCAAAGGTGCATTTGGTTCTTTTCCCGAGCGTATTGATGGACAGAACCTGTCCGCTACCAACGAAGCTATAATCACGATTGCGAACCAAGTCCACTTGTGGGCGGCTAAAGAACACAGGCTTCCAAAGCCATTCCAATGTCTTGGCGATGCGTTGCCAGTTGCCATTCTCATCTTTATATCTGTAAGGATTTTGGAAGAGCTGTTGTTTTACCGTCTTATATCTGGCAATCGTCGTCTTGATAGAAGACTGGGCCAGCTGCGATTTCAGACCGAACTGGCTGCGCAGGTCACTGTACAGCTCTCTGTTGAGACTTTGGTAGGTCATGTTAAATCGGTGGTCGAAGATGTACTGCGACACGAAGTTACAAGCCTGACGGTATTGTTCCGTCATCTGACGGAACAGCGTCTCTTGTTCGGGAGTAACGTGTATACGAAGTTTTATTGTTTTAGTTAGGTTAGACACTATTTCTCACCTTCCTTTCTAAATACATATTACTTCATCAAAATTATTATAGAACTATTTTGCTGAAAATCTATTGTTTTTATTGAAAGGAGGGAAGCCGCATCATAGTGATGAATGCCTCCTATCGTTAGCATAGTGATTTTGTTTTTTTATACTACTTTTTATTATACCATATCCTTAAGACTGACGCGCCACGTGCACGCCTCTGCGATTCTTCACAGAATGGTTGCCAAAAACGCTAGAGATCACCGCTTTTTTTGTCCTTCGATGCAGATCCAATGGTGGTCTTTTTCGATGTGGACCTGGACGGAGGGGAAGCCGGCATCGCGGAAAATGGTTTCAAAGGTTTCCGGTGTCGGGTTATAGAGGTGGTAGCGTTTGATATTTTCCCGGACTTCAGCACTGAGGCCGTCATGGCCGTAGATTTCAGCGATGAGAAGGAAGGTGCCGCCTGGTTTGAGGACGCGGCGTACTTCTTTCAGGTTTTCTGGTGGATTAGGCCAGAAATAGAAACTTTCGACGGTCGTAATTTTATCGAAGGTGTTGTCCGCAAAGGGCAGGGCTTCGACAGAGCCTTCGCAGACGGTCATCTTCCCGGCTGCTATATCGGAAGCATTTGTCTGGCGTGATGTCTGGACAGACGTCGCTGAATAGTCGATGCCCGTCAGATGGCCCGTCGTCACGTGGGCGCTCATGCGATGGAGATTGGCACCGCCGCCGCAGCCGATGTCGAGGACGGCTTCATCGCCGCGCCAGGTGAAGTGCGAGAGGCCCCAGGCTGTGAGGGGCGCATGGCTTTCATTCATGCGGGCCAGCATCTGTTCGCCCGCTTCGCCTGTCGGTTTGGCTGGATTGCCAGCTGTCGTAATGGCTTTTTGTTTTTCTTCTTTTGTCATAGTAGAAGCACCTGCTTTCTTGATTTGATAACTTTTCTCTATTGTACAACTTTTTTTGATTTTTTCAAATCTATATATTGATATATCAATAAAAATAGATACAATAAAAGCATGAACGAAATAGATATCTTCAAAGCACTCGCGAGTCAACTACTCCCGACTAAAGTCGGGAGTAGTTGACTGCGGAACTGGATATCCCCACCGCCTGCAGGCCATTTAAAAGGAGTGGGAATTTGAGGTTATGACCATAAGGAATTAGATGACACCGAAAAAATAAATAAAAAAGTATAAGTTCACTTTACTTTTCGTAGTATTTGCAACAGACAACAGGACGATTTCCTGATAACATAGATATAATAAGAATAAGGAGGGATTTTTATGAGTTTCAAAAAACGTATCGTCGGTGTCATCGGTCTGGGCCATGTCGGTGCCCATGTGGCCTTCAACCTGGGGGTCTTAGGCATTGCCGACGAAGTCAAGCTCTGTGATGTCAACCATGATAAACTGGTCAGCGAACGGCAGGACTTCATGGACGCCGTTATGTTTATGCCTCATCGTGTTAACTATACCATTGCCAGCTATGAAGAACTGGCGGACTGCGACGTCATCGTCAATGCCATCGGCGACATCAAGCTCTGCGCTTCGGGCAACCGTGACGATGAAATGCATTTCACGGTACCTCAGGTAGCCGACTACATCCCGAAAGTTATGGCCGGCGGCTTCAAGGGCATCATCATCAACATCACCAATCCCTGCGACGTCATTACAGACCTCATCGCCAAGAAGAGCGGCCTGCCCAAGGGGCACGTTTTCGGTACGGGCACAGGTCTCGACAGCTCGCGTCTGGTCAGCGCCATTTCCCAGCAGACCGGCCTGGACCACCATTCCTTCTCGGCCTACATGATGGGCGAACACGGCAATTCCCAGATCGTCCCCTGGTCGCTGATCCACTTTGGCGGCAAGCCCTTGGCTGAATTGGAAGAAAATCCGAACTACGTCTTCGATAAAGACAAGGTCCAGGAACAGACCATCAAAGCCGGCTGGGTCACGTACTCCGGCAAGGGCTGCACGGAATACGGCATCAGCATGACCGGTGCCACCATGGTCCGCGCCGTCCTGCGTGATGAACGGAAAATCATGGCCGCCAGCGCTCTTTTGGACGGTGAATACAGCGAAAAGGGCATCTTCTGCGGTGTCCCGTCGGTCATCGGCGCCAACGGCATCGAAGAAGTCATCGAATACAACTTGCCTGACGACGAACTGAAAAAATTTAAAGCCTGCTGCGCGACGATTCGTCAGAACATCGCCAACGCAGAGGCTTTTTGGAAGAAATAGATTGAATTGAAATTACAATGCCTGCGGCAGAGTGAAGAACCAGATTTGGCTTTCTTGCTCAGCCGGGGCATTTTTTTTCAGGCTGAATTTGACCTTGTGGACACTCTTGTCTTCTTGAACAACATCAAGACCTGGGGCGTCGGCGGCAGCTATGTCGTAGCCAAGAATACCTTATTCAACGTCTACCAGAGCTTTGGCTCTAAATGGAAGACGAATAAGACCAATGCCGATGATCCGGCAGCTTTTTTTTAGGGGTTAGCAGTCAGGGGCTAGGGGTTAGTGGTTGTTAATTCATACTAACATTGAAATGTGGCTGTCGAGTCCTGTCAGGCCTAAAGAAAAACCCCCGGCGCGGGAGATGTCCGGGGGTTTTCCTTCGAACGACGCAGTTGTTATTTTGCCGTGAGCGGTATATGATAGAATTATTGTATTTCAACATTAATAGAAAGGAGTGCATTATGGCGACACGTGAACAGGAATGGGAAGAGTTGCTGGGGATTAAGACTTCTGGGCGCGACGACAGTCATTCGGATGGGGAACACCATCCCTACGAACCGACGGATTACTGCGTCCTTGAACGGTTGGCCAACAGCGGCCTGATCCGCAAAAAGAATATCCTCATCGATTACGGCAGCGGCAAGGGGAGGGTGAGTATTTTCCTGGCTTACCAGACGGGCTGCCATTCTCTCGGCATCGAATACGACGAACGGCTCTGTCAGAAAGCAATGCTCAACGCCAAGAGCCCGGCGGCACGGCAGCGCGTCTCCTTCGTCCTGGCCGATGCGGCGGCCTATGAGATCCCCGATGAAGCAGACTGCTGCTTTTTCTTCAATCCTTTCGCCCTGCACACGCTGAAGCGGGTCCTCGGGAAAATCTTCGACTCTCTCGAACGCAAACCGCGGCCGCTGCGCCTCTTTTTCTACTATCCCTATGAAGATACGGAGCACTTCCTCAACCAGCACCTGCGCCTCATCGCCGAAGAGCCCATCGACTGCCGCGATCTCTTTGACGGTGACGACGAAAAAGAAAAGATATTATTTTATCAGGTACGGAGTTTTTTATAAAAGAAAAGGTGATCATCATGGATTTAACGCGTATCAGCCGCTACCTCAGCCTCATCCTGCGCCATAAGCCCTGGGTGGCCGGCGTGACTTTGGACCGGCACGGCTGGGCCGATGTGGAAGAACTGCTGGCCGGCGTCAGCAGGAAGTATCCTATCAATAAAGAAATCTTGGAAGAAATCGTGCGCACAGACAACAAGCAGCGCTATTCCTTCAATGACGAGAAGACGAAGATCCGGGCCAATCAGGGCCATTCCATTCCCGTCGACGTCGAGCTGCCCGTGGTCACGCCGCCGCCCATCCTCTATCACGGTACGGGCGAGAAATACACGGCCTCTATCGAGCGCCAGGGCCTGCTGCCCAAGAGCCGCCTCTACGTCCACCTTTCGGGCGATGCCGTGACGGCCCGAAAGGTCGGCCAGCGCCACGGCAAACCTGTCATCTACACCGTCGCCAGCGGTAAAATGGTAAAAGAAGGATTCACTTTCTACCGTTCCGTCAACGGCGTCTGGCTGACAAAAAAAGTGCCGCCCCGCTTCTTAACGCGGTATGCGGCACCTGATTCTGACCACGAGGGGAGATAAGAAATGCTGTTACTGGAAATCATTGAAGACATCCTGCCTATTATATTGCTGATGGTCCTGGGCTATTTTCTGCGTGAGAAAAAATTCATCGATGACGGTTTAAACAAGAACCTCGCCTTTTTAGTCATGAACATCGCCCTGCCGTCGTCCATCTTCGTTTCGGTAATCAAGACCCTCGACCTTTCCCAACTGGGCAACCTGACCGGGCCTCTCATTTCCGGGACGGTGATACTGGCCGTCCTCTATCTCATCAGCTTCGTTCTGGTAAAAGTCTGCCGTGTCCCGCACGGCCGCCGGGGCAGCTTCATCAACGGCATCGTCAATACGAACAGCCTTTTCATCGGCATGCCCCTGAACGCGGCTCTGTTTGGCGACCAGTCGATTACGTATTTCCTCGTCTTCTATGTACTGAGCCTGCTTTCTATCTGGACTGTCGGCGCCACGTTGGTACTCAACGACCCGAGTAAGCCTGACGCTGCGGCCGGGGGAGCCCGCTTCCAGCCGAAACGGCTGCTGCAGGCGCCGCTGGTCGGCTGCGTCGCTGCCTTTCTCGTCCTCTTCTTCGACATTTCGATTCCTAAGCCCCTCTTTGCGACGCTGAACTATCTCGGCAATATGGTGACCGGCCTGTCACTCATTTATATCGGCATCAGCCTCTCCGTCGCCGGCCTTGCCAGCATCCGCTTCGATAAGGATACGGTCGTGGTCATGCTCGGCAAATTCGTCCTCAGTCCGGCCCTGACCGCTGCCGTCTTCGGAATCGCCGCCGGCCTTGGCGGCGTCCTGCCGGCCATTGCTAGCCAGACCTTCATCGTCCAGAGCGCCGTGCCGACCATCGCTGTCCTGCCGATTCTGGCGACCCAGGGCAAGGGCGACGTCACCTATGCGGCCAACTTAGTCACCATCGGCACGCTGCTCTTCGTCATCGCCGTCCCGGCAGTCATGCTGCTTATCTCTTAAGGACTTCTGGAAGGAGAAAACTGCCATGAATTTTCTTCCCTTAGGACTGTTTGCGGCCGAGCTGTTGTTCTGCCTGGTCTTTACGGCCTTTGGCTGTACGATTGTCGTGTCCCTCGCTTCCGTCGCCATTGCCTGCACCAGACCTTGTCGTCCATCATGGTGCAGGAGCTCTGCCAGTCGCTTTATGACGACAAAGAGGAAATTGCCTTGGCCCTGGAAGACACGACCATCGTACTTGCGGCCCTCGTGCCCTGGAGTGTTGCTGCTGCCGTACCCCTGGCGGCCCTCGGTGCCTCATCCTGGGGCATTGCCGCTGCCGTCTACCTTTACTTGCAGCCACTCTGGAGCTGGCTGCGCACATCTTTTCGCAAACGTGAACAGGGGGCTTAGCAATGATTGACATCAAATCGATTCTTTCACTTCTCGAAGACGACGGGACACCGGAAAAGTGGGCGGCTGTGACGCCTGTGGCAGGCGACCAGACCTGAAATTTTTTGGCTCCGAATGTCACGATGGATGATGAAGAGAAACGAAAAAAGGGGCTTTCAAAGAGTGGCTGACAGCCCAAGGATTTCGTTGGGGTGGTGGCGACAATAGCATCGAAGAAGTCATCGAATACAACTTGCCTGACGACGAACTGAAAAAATTTAAAGCCTGCTGCGCGACGATTCGTCAGAACATCGCCAACGCAGAGGCTTTTTGGAAGAAATAGATTGAATTGAAATTACAATGCCTGCGGCAGAGTGAAGAACTAGATTTTAAGACCCTCGATAACGATGACAGTGCCAACTGGTGGGCTGCTCAGCTGACATATGGCAAAGCTGTAAAATATCAGCCGGGTACCTGGAGCGCTTGGGTCGAATACCTCAATGTCGAAGACGGGGCTTATCTCGGTGGTTCGACGAATAGCTGGCGCTTTGACAGCGATGCCTTGAACAACATCAAGACCTGGGGCGTCGGCGGCAGCTATGTCGTAGCTAAGAATACCTTATTCAACGTCTACCAGAGCTTTGGCTCTAAGTGGAAGACGAATAAGACCCATGTCGATGATCCGGAAGAACAGACGAGAGCGGAATTCGTATTCTCCTTCTATGTACCTCGTTTGCAGAAAAATCTCAAAAAAGCTTGTGCGCTATTACGTGCACAAGCTTTTTTGTTTATGGAGGGCGGGCTCAAATTGAAAAATGTACGGAACTTGGGAAAACCGGAATCTCTTTCAAGGGCTTCATCAGGTGTCTGGATTTACCCGGTGCTGCTGGAGTTTTTGGCGGTACATCAGGCTGTCAGCCTGGGTCAGGACGGCGTCGATGTCTTCGATAGGTGTTTCTGCCGTGGTGTAGCCCAAGGCAATACTGATGTGGCCTGCTTGGAAGTGTTTTTCCAGTTTTTTTAGCAAGGCCTGGGCTTCTTGGGGCTGCTGGATTTCTTCTATCATGAGGAATTCATCGCCGCCCATGCGGAAGATAAATCCTTCGTGTCCGACGTGGAGAAAAATCTGAGCCGCTGCACAGAGCAGCTGGTCTCCGGCTTCGTGTCCCAAGGTATCGTTGGTTTCCTTGAGTTCGTTCAAATCGCCGAAGATGAAGGCGAAGCGCCGCCCTTCCGGTAGAGAGGCCAGACAGTCTTTGAAACCCCGGCGGTTCAGGAGCCCCGTCAGCTGATCCGATTTGCTCAGCCGGTCCAGACGCTGCATCATGTCCCGATTCCGGAGCAGGATGGTAAAGAAGCGGGTCAAAGCCGTGAGGAGCTCTTCGGCTTGGTGCAGTTTTTCCGGTGACGGGTTGATGACGGTGATGAAACCATAAGGCTGGCCGTCCAGCATCAGCCGGGCCAGGGCGACGCGCTGGATGCCCGGGATGTGAGGGGCCAGATTCGGATGTTCCTGCCAATAAGCGGACATGTCGGAAATGGTAAAGCTATTTCTTTGGGAGAAGTGGTCGAATATGTGTCGCAGTTCTACCCGGGAAATAGGCTGGAAATCCTCGCCCAAGGGCAGGATGCCGTCAGCTTCCCAGGTGTAAGTAAAAGTTACGTTATCGCCCTTTTCTTCGGCAAGTATGATGCGATCGGTTTCCAACTGACGGCCGATACGGCTCATCATCTGACGGATGCCACGGACGGGATCCGTTTCGTACATGCCCAAGCGGATGGCGTCGTTTACGGATGCTTCAAAGAAGAGCATTTGGTTGAAACGAGTATCTTTGGTCAGGTATTCGTCCAGATTCAGACAGGTGCAGAAGTGGCAGTTTTTGCCGTGCCAGGGGATGAGGATGTCCTGGAGGAGAAAATCCATGCCAGCTACGGGATTATGGAAGACCCGTGATATAAAGCGGTCGCGGCTGAGCTGGGTGTGGCAGCAGTCTGGACAGGGGGCTGACAGGCCGGCCAGTATTTCGTAACATTTCATGCCTTCCAGCGGTGTGTCCAAGGGGATTCCACTGCGCTTGCGCATGGCTGGGTTGCAGTACAGCAGCTCATATGTTTCCGGATCGGAGACGACAGCACCCAAGGCGGAGTGGTCGAAGGCGGCCCGGTCGAAGATGAAGCGGTCACTGGTGTAAAGGGCCTGGCCATACTGGGCTTCTTCCGATTCGTGCATACGCTTGATCAAGAGTTGCAGGAGACTGTCCAGGCTGCGGGCTTCTGAACCCCGTACAATGGCGTAATGCATGTAAAGGGTGCAAGGGAAGCCGTCCACCTGCTGGATGGCGTGGATAGCGTTGGATATCTGGATATGGGCCTGCTGGAGCTGTGCGATATGAGCCGATTTCTGGAACAACAGGAAACAGCAGCTTCCGATATGGGAAATCGTAAGGGACGGTGGAAGATATTCCTTGAGGATAGCGGTGATTTTCTGGAGCAGGTGCTGGCGAAATTCTGGCCCATAGGTCAGGCCGATAGCGTCGAATTCGGGTACGTCGATGAGAGCGGCCGTGTAATCGTCCCCATACAGGCGATATGTGTCGGCGTAGCGCAGGCCGGCCATGACCATGTCCCGGTAGTTGAGGAAGCCTGTTTCTTCATCGGTAACGGCTGTATGTACCTCGTTTATCAGTGGGTGATGGTTGTCTTCTACATCGTGGAAGCAGAGGACGACGCCCGTCATTTTGTCATTCTGATAGATTGGGAATTTGTCGGCTTGTACTAGATGGAGCTGTTGTTTTACGACGAAATGGAGGAAACAGTCGGATACTACCTGGCCGCTGCACATGGCTTTTTCGTCCGTTTCGTCGTCGGCTTGGCAATCTACGCAGAATCCCACTTCCTGGGCTGTTTTGCCGAGCAGTTCTTTTTCCGGGATGCCCAGCCATTCCACGAAGGCCTGGCTGGCTCCGCGGATGCGGTGGGAACGGTCTTTCCAGATGATTTTTTCCCGGCTGTGCTGGAGAAAGGCCTGCCAGAGCGCCTGGGACGTATTGGCTGTGTCCGTGGCAAAGGCTTCGGCTGTGACGCCGTAGCTGCGGAGCATTTCAAAGAGGATGGGACGCAGCTTTTTCTGGTCGTTAATGGGTGGTTTGGTAATGAAAAAGAGGATGTCCCGGCTGGGGGATTTGGGCAGGACCATGCCGATGATCATGAACCAGTCGAAATTGCCGTTGGAGCGGAGGATGCGGAACGGTTCGGTAATTATGGCGCTTTGCGAGGCAGCCGCCTGTCGATAGAACTGTTCCGGATCCATGAAATGAAGGAAGCGTTCCCTATCCTTGGGGTGGACGAAGTATTCTGCAAAGTGGCGGAATGTGCCGTCTATGTCCGGATTAGTTTCACCTACTTGCTGATCTGACGTCAAGGGTTCGATGATTTCTAATACTCGGCGTTCCATATCGAGATACCAGATGCCTTCGTAAGTCAAGAGGAGGTTCCGGAGAAGATTGTCAAAGCGGCGCGATTGTTTATCTCGGGCGGCTTCATCTAGGCTGATGTTGTAGAGTTCTGCTTGGTGAATGCAGCGCTGACCGGCCTGGGCTACGGTCTTGAGGGTGACCTGCATGTATTGGCCGTTATCTACATAGGTCATGGTTTCTGGTTGTCCGCTTTTTCGGGCTTTGTCGGCAAAATGGCGGAATTTCTGGTGCATTGGGAAGTTGCGGGATTGCAGGAACTGGTTGCTGTCTGTCACGTTTTTGGTCCCCATGCTCTGGAGTGATTTGAGATAGGCGTCGTTGATTTGTAGAAACTGGATGTTCTGAGCATCGTCCGCTATGATAGCTACTGGCGACGGCTGGCTCACGTCAATGAGTCCGGCCTGGTTCAGGAGCCCCGCTTCCTGGAGAGACTCGAAAGGCAGACCCCGGTCCTGACAGAAGGACCGGCATTCTGCTAGAGGCAACGGTTTGCCGAAGTAATAGCCTTGGAGTTTTTCACAGCCTATATCTCGAAGAAAATCGGCTTGTTCCTTCGTTTCTACCCCTTCAGCCAGGGTATGGATACCCAATTCTTTGGCCATGCGGACGATGGACGTCAGGATAATGCGGCTTTCCTTGGTAAAGGGATGGAGAAAGTCCATGTCCAGTTTCAGCGTGTGGAAGCGGTAATCCTTCAATACGTTCAGTGAGGAATAGCCGCTGCCGAAATCGTCGAGCCAGACTTCGAAACCGGCTTCCCAGAAACGGCGCAGTCCCTGGCGGATGGATTCATCCTGAAGGACCAGGGCATTTTCCGTGACTTCTGGGCAAAGAAAATCTCGGGGCAACTGGTATCGAGACAAGGTTTCTTCCAGCATCTGTGCCGGGTCCATGAGCTGGAAATCGAGGCGGGAAAAGTTGAGGGACACGGGCAGGGTCTGTTGGCCTCGTTTCATCTGATTGTGGAGAAATTGAGCCATCTGGTCTGCGACATAGCGGTCCAGCCGGTCGATGAGGCGGAACTCTTCCAGCGTAGGTATGAACAGGGCCGGCGAGAGCAGACCGTATTCCGGAGAATCCCAGCGGGCCAGGGCATCGAAACTGCATACTTTGCCATTCAGGGAGCGGACGATGGGCTGACAGTACACCTTGATGTGATGGTTTTCAAGGGCTTTGTCCAGGTTTTCCCGCACATAGTTCTGCAGTTCGTGAAGACGTCCCATTTCTCGGGTGTAGACGGCATAATGACGGGTCGCATCCTTGGTGATGGATTTGCAGGCCAGAGCGGCGTCATTGTCGAAGGCCAGCGTCAAGGTTTCCGGATCCGGAAGTTCACTGAGATAACGGATGCCCGCTTTCATTTCAATGTTAGGATTGGCAATCAGGTCCTTTACGTCATGACAGGCTGCCTCGATGCGCGTGGTCACGTCTGCCGTGTCAGCCAGGACGGCGAAGTGATCGGCGCCCAGATGGGTCAAGAGCCGGCCTGGAAAATTTTTCTGGAGGATTTCGACGATCTGCTGCAGGCAGTGGTCTCCCTGATCGATGCCGCAAGACGCATTGTAAAGACGAAAATTGGTAATGTTGAAGAAAACCGGACAGGATTTCAATCTTTTCCTAGCGTCCCATTCCTGTTCCAGTTCCTCCCGGGCTGCCCGATAAAAGGCCTGCATGGCAAGCATGGGATCGTTTGTTTTTTTCATAATAGCCCTCCCTATCCCATCTTGCCCGGTCGTGTCCCAAAGCGTGCGGGATGTAGATAACATTTTACTTTATTATACACTCTTTGTGGTAAAGTTTGTATATCCTTTTGCAGCCTTGTACGTATCCCAAAAGTTAATCAGAACTATGCATCTTAGATAATGTGTTATAGTGCAGCCCTTATGATTTCCAATGTGGGATTATCCCATGTCTTGTACTTTCCTTTGACAGGAGGAGCCATTCTTTCCCATGCGAGTTTCTTCTGTTCTTCATCTTTTGTTACTCAATCTGCATCATCCTTTCTATGTTTCCAGTATAGCATACGGAAGTACAACAGCATCTATATTCAGAAAGGGGCTGTGAAAATGATGTGACATTTCCGCTTATAGACCTGGAAACGGACGCCCCTGATGGGGCATCCCTGCGCAACCCACGTACTGCACGATTCCGTAGGGTCTGCCCGTACGGGAAGACCGGTCCCCGGTCGCCCGGCGGGTTATTATCCTTCCTGCGACGGCTGTGACGAAGAGAATAGACTTGCTTGTCAAGATGTCTCATCTTCCTTTATTTCTACAAAGTGTACATGGGCAGAGAGGCGTGCGAACCCCCTACCCGCAAGCGGGTCCTTTCCCCCTTTCAGGGGGACACAATTTTTCCCCCTTTTCCACAGGAATGGGAGACTCCTGTTTGTCGTCTCCGTCGCGGGGGACACAAGTGTCATAAAAAAAAGTTGTAATTTCCCACATGATTATGATAAAATCTAAATAAATAATAATTCTTAAAACAAGGAGGACGGACCTGATGAAAAAATGGACAATTGTGGGTCTCACCACACTTTTGACGCTGGCTGCTTCGGCCGCATTGGCATCGGTACCTCAGAAATCCCTGTACCTGGGCGGCATCGGAATTGGCAGTGAGGGTTCCTATATCCGGCAGATATACGGTGCTCCAACAGAAACAGAACGGGAACATTCTGCTTCCCATCCATCGGGATCGGTGGTGGAATACGAATATGGGGATGGGGTCTCCATCCATCTGGCGGAAGGAGCCGTCTATCATATGGAAGTGTCTGCCAATAACGGCTGGGCAACTCCGGAAGGAATTCACGTGGGAATGGACGCTTCCCTCCTGGAGGGGACCTACGGGAAGCCGGACATGGTCCGTGGGGATAAATCCATTTACAGGGCGGAGGGTCTGCCCGGCGTGGGTCTGATCTTTGAAATCGAAAAGGGAAAAATCGACGAAATCGAAATCGGCCCCATCGAACCGTAGCGAACATGTTTGGCCAAGGGATGTTGCAGAAGCAATGTCCCTTGTTTTTTTGACTGACTGGAAGAAATCAGGAGAGTGGAGTACAATGGACGGTAAGGAGGGGAAGCGCATATTCATGCTATTTGTCCTTCCCGCGACGGCCGTGACGAACAGGAATGCCCTGCATGTTATTGTCCTTCCCTGCAAGGGAAGGGGGACCAGCCGCATGGCTGGTGGATGGGTTCTCACACCGACCATAAGACTCGAACCTGTAAAATCTTTATCTGCGGCTTCATCAGACAGGCTTTTGTCTGTAATTTCGATGATTCTTTGAATCAGAGAAAAGCTGCCTGAAATTGACCTTTTCTTCAATGCTGTCAGAATCGATGGGTAAAAATTCACACAGAAAGAGCGGGAGCAGACGGACGCCCCTTACGGGTCGTCCCTACGCATAGGACAAAATAATACCCCAGCCTGCCCATCCCCATTTTCTGTGCCATTATGCTCCTGTCTATGAGCTTGAAATCAAAGGCAAGGAAGGATCATACCGGGGTGAGAAAAATGGTAATGCCTGGCTGAAGAATCAGCCGTTTTTTGCAAAATTTTGTCCTGTTTTCTGTGGACGTGTGGAGCTTGTAAAACCGCATTAAATCGGCATATTTTGGCATAGAAGGGAGTTTCGTGTCCATGATTAAAATACTATTTATCTGCCACGGCAACATCTGCCGTTCGCCGATGGCAGAATTCGTTTTTCGGAAGATGGCGGTTGATGCCGGCCTTTCTGACCACTTTATCATCGCTTCGGCGGCGACGACGGACGAAGAAATCTGGAATGGCTGTGGCAATCCTGTCTACCCGCCGGTGGAGCAGCTCTTAAAGGCCCACGGCATGGATCCTGACGGGAAGCGGGCGGCATTGCTGCGTCGGTCGGACTATAGTCGCTACGATTATTTCATCGGCATGGACGAAGAGAACCTGCAGGACATGAAGCGTATCTTTCACGGTGACCCGGTACATAAATGCTCGCTCCTTATGGATTATACCCAAAATCCCCGGCCCGTCGCCGACCCGTGGTATACGCGGGATTTCCAGAAGACTTGGAACGACGTCGACGAAGGCTGCCGGGGACTGTTGGCTTTTTTTAGACACACGGAAATGATTTGGGGAAATACGATAGAAGGAAGGCGTTGACATGAAGTTTGGTATGCGCAAGCCCAGTCTGAAAAAATCGATAAGTGCCCGTGCGAAGGGAAGAATGACACGGCAAATCTTGACCTCATCCGTCTTTCCGGACAGTCTCGATGAAGGTGTCAATGTGGCGATTGGCTACATGCCCGGCCATTTGAAAGAACTGGCGGCGAGAGAACTGCAGAAAAAAGGCGTCAAAATCCTCAACGACACCATTACCGGACAGGTTCACCGTGACCGGATCCTCCTGACGGGTGACAGCCCGCTGGCTTCCACTGCTTGAGCAGTTCCTCTCCTTCGGCAGTGGCAAAGATTTCTTCGCCGCGCCGCAGGAAAAAGCGACGAAGGACTGTCTGGCATTTATGTAAAATAAATATTGACATATCTAGAAGAATAGATATAATAAAACCAGGAAGAAAGTTAAGATAAATATTTGAATGGGGGAATTACGATGGAATTTGATGCCAAGCATTCGATCATTACACCGGAAGGTGTCTTTATTATTGGAACGTATGATGAAAACGGCGTGCCCAATGCTATGAACGCGGCTTGGGGCCAGCAGAGCGACTACGGGGAAATCACGCTCTTTTTAGCGAAGCACAAGACGACGGACAACGTGAAGAAGACCAAGGCCTTCACCGTTGCTTTCGCCACCAAGGATACGGTCGTCATTTCCGACTACTTCGGCGTGGAAACGGGCAACAAAGTCAACAAGATTGAACAGGCCGGCGTCCATGTCCACAAGGCGCCGCACGTCAATGCGCCGATCATCGAAGAATATCCGGTCACTCTGGAATGTGAAATGAAGAGCTGGGACGACGAAACGGGCATCCTCGTCGGCAAAATCGTTGCCATGCAGGCCGATGAAAAGGTCCTCACCGACGGCCACGTCGACCTGGATAAACTTCAGCCGATCATCTTCGACATCAGCACCAGCACGTACCGCACCATCGGCCCCGTCGTAGGGCAGGCCTTCCATGACGGACTGGCGCTGAAGAAGTAAGAAAAAGGGATTGTCGCACGAAGGCTTCTGCCATCATGTACAATCCTTTTTTTGCATCGTTTGTCGTGAGAATTTTCGATGAACGACGGACGATGAACGATTTCCCGGTGCACGATGGATAGACTCTTGCTATAATAGGGGTATACACTATTGGGAGGGAAGCGTTATGATGAAACGTATGATTGCTGTTGATGAAGAAAAATGTATCCACTGCGGAATGTGCCTGCGCGATTGCGTGGCTTCGTGTCTGGAATTTGACGACCAGAAGATACCCCGTTATATCAAGGTTGGGGAAAAGATGTGCCTGGCCTGTCAGCACTGCCTGGCCGTCTGTCCGACGGGGGCTTTTTCCTTCGGTGGCCTCGATCCGGCGGCTTCTGACCCGGTTACGACCGTGGACAGTGCAGCAATGCTGGGCCTGATTAAATCGCGGCGCAGTATCCGTCAGTATAAGGAAGACGATGTACCAGCTGAAAAAATTGAAAAGCTCAAGGACATGCTGGCCTATCCGCCGACAGGCGTCAATGCGCCGTCTCTCCGCTTTTCTATTATCGCCACGCGCCAGAAAATGGATGAACTGCGCAAAATCACCTATGATTGTCTGGAAAGTATTCCGGCTGATTCGCCCTTAGCTTTCCTGAAGGACATGGCAGATAAAAGCCTGCAGGCTGGCAGGGATTTGGTCTACCGCGGTGCACCGGCCCTGGTCATCGTCTCCGTCGATGAAAAGAAAGCGGCCGAAACGTGCAAAAATGCCGACCCGATCATTGCCCTTTCGTATCTGGAACTCTACGCCGCCAGCCTGGGACTGGGGACGGTCTGGGACGGTTTCGCTGTGGCCCTGGCCCAGCATTTCCCGAAAATCGAAGCGCAGTTCCATATCCCGAAGCACTGCCAACTCGGCTTCGTCATGGCCCTTGGCATCCCGGCTGTTGCATATGCCCGCACGCCGCAGCTGAAGACGGACAATGTGGAAATCATTAAATAAGGGACCGCTCTTCTTTGCGGCTCTGCAGCGCGTTATGCAGGGTATCAACAGCTGGGTCGACAGCTTTTTTGTAAATTTGTAAAATAGAGACTGGATAAAGGAGAAAATGATGTTTCCTGAAAATTTTCTTTGGGGCGGCGCTGTGGCTGCCAATCAGCTGGAAGGGGCTTATGATGAAGGCGGCAAGGGCCTTTCGATTCAGGATGTCCTGCCGCAGGGACTGAAGGGGCCGCGCACGGCCGGGCCGACACCGGACAATTTAAAATTGAAAGGCATCGATTTTTATCATCGTTATAAAGAAGATATCCGCCTCTTTGCGGAACTGGGCTTCAAGGTCTTCCGCACGTCCATCGCCTGGAGCCGGATTTTTCCGCGCGGCGACGAAAAAGAGCCGAATGAAGCGGGACTGGCTTTTTACGATGACCTCTTCGATGAATGTCATAAGTACGGCATCGAGCCTTTGGTGACGATTTCCCACTATGAAACGCCCCTCTATCTGGCCGACCATTACGGCGGCTGGACGAACCGCAAGCTCATCGGCTTTTACGAAAACTACGTCCGCACGATTTTTACGCGCTATCAGCATAAGGTCAAGTACTGGCTGACTTTCAATGAAATCAATTCAATCCTGGGCTCGCCCTTCATGAGCGGCGCCATCCCGACGCCAAAAGAGGAACTCAGCGCAAGTGACCTCTATCAGGCCATCCACCATGAGCTCGTGGCCAGCGCCAGAGCCGTAAAAATCGGTCACGAAATCAGCCCGGCTTTTCAGATCGGCTGCATGGTCCTGGCCATGCCCAGTTATCCTTTGACACCGCAGCCGGCTGATGTCATCGCGGCCATGGAGCTCAACCACCAGAATGAGCTCTTCCTCGAAGTCCAGGCCCGCGGCCGCTATCCGGGCTATGCCCAGCGCTATTTCAGGGAAAAGGGAATCCATCTCGATATCCGTCCGGACGAAAGGGAACTGCTGCAGGAAAATACGGTCGATTTTATTTCCTTGAGCTATTATGTCAGTACCTGTGCGGCCGCCGACAGCACGGCCGCAGACGCGGCAGGCGACCTCTTTACGGGCGTGACCAATCCGTATTTGCCGTCATCGGCCTGGGGCTGGCAGATCGACCCGCAGGGCCTGCGCTTTGTCCTCAATATGTTCTGGGATAAATTCCAAAAGCCTCTCTTCGTCGTCGAAAATGGGCTCGGTGCGAAGGACGAGCTCGTCTTTGACGACGAAAAGGGGCAGTGGACCGTCGAGGACGATTACCGCATCGATTATTTGCAGCAGCATCTCTTGGCCGTAGAAGAAGCCTTAGCCGACGGCATCCCCGTCCTCGGCTACACCATCTGGGGCTGCATCGATCTGGTCAGCGCCTCGACGGCGCAGATGAGCAAGCGTTACGGCGTCATTTACGTCGACCGCCATGACGACGGCAGGGGCAGCCTGGCCCGCTATCGGAAGAAATCCTTTTACTGGTACCAAAAGGTCATCGCTAGCAACGGCGCGGCCCTGCACGACTAAAACATAGTATTGTTATTTTCGGCTTTTTCCGTCAGGCCCTTACGTCGAGGTAACTATGTCGTTTGCCGCAGGTCGTTCATCGAAAAAAGATAAAATTGATATTAGTTAGAAAAGCAACGTACCTCCTGTGGGAAATCTGGTAAGATACAGTCATCAAGCGAAAGCCAATCAACGTATCTAAAGGATTTTCAACAGGAGGTTTTGTTATGTATACAGAATGGGAAAATAAAAAAGATCAGTTCAAAGTCATCGATTTGCGTCAGGCTAAGGGCAATTTCTCGCAGGGCCTTTTTCGTCAGGCCAATCAGGTTCCTGAAGGCAGCGGCCTGCAGATTATCCAGAGCTTCGAACCGCATCCGCTCTATGAAGCCATGAAGGACCGGGGCTTTGAATATCACGTGGAAGAAGTGAAGCCCTATGAATTCCACATCTGGTTCTACCGCAGCGAAGCAAAACCGGCATCGGGCAAGAAGCCTTTCGGGCCGGCGGCACTCCTCAATTTCCCGATCATCGACAAGAACTTGGGCCGCATTGCCGTCGAATTCTGGGACGAAACGTGGAATGACGAACGCCATTACCTCTCTTATGAAATGCGCCTCATCCTCTCCCTGGCCAATGCCGTCGGCGCCGGCCGCTACCGTCAGGCTGCACGGGAACTGGTCAAAGCCTATATCCACGGCATCGATTCCCGTGCCTTCGACGACGTCTTCGAACTCATCGCCTGGAACCAGGGCATCGGCTTCTTCAGCTCCCAGATCGGCCCGTCGCCGCTCTTCGGTGCCTACAAACTGATCAAACAGGAAGAAGCCAAAGGCACGAGCCGTGACGCCATCAAAAAGAGGCTCATGGAAAACTTCGGCGAAAAGAACCAGCAAGTGAAAGTACTTTAAAAAGTTTGTAGTTTTTAGTTTATAGTTTTCAGTACGTACGAATGTTATTAATTAAAGCCATCTACTACAAACTGCAAACTACAAACTGTAGACTTTTAGAGAAAAGGGATTGGGCATGATGGTAGAAACCTTCGTGCGACAATCCCCTTTTTACTGTCGAAACAGGAAAAATGTGCGTTTGGACGTCAAAAACAGTTGGAAAAATGTGCGAATTACCGTACAATGTCTTTAGAAAAATGTGCAGGGGGTTATTTTATCTTTTCCCGCCAGAAGACTCCCACCTCTTAGTGGGGGATGAATGGCGGTGCTTGAGTGGGTCCAATGCCCGTAAAAAGCACAAAA
>ENA-ORRO01000712-ORRO01000712.1-human-gut-metagenome-genome-assembly--contig:-NODE-712-length-26409-cov-5.775897_pt1 | contig 26409 bp, 23 predicted proteins | sample MGYA00242176_ERZ509136 | MGnify/ENA primary metagenome ERZ509136 (study PRJEB26280, sample SAMEA2338644) | human gut metagenome | biome: human gut; feature: human-associated habitat; material: faeces...
TCCGGATCGACTACGGCAAGACGATCGAGGATTTTCTGGAATCCGTCTATCTGGCCGGCGCGGATCTCTCCGGCACAGAGCTGGAGCATCAGGCGAAGTGTATCGAGCAGAGCCATAAAATGCTCTGCCTTGTGGACAGCGCCGTGGATCTCATGCGTGCCAAACACAAGAACGGCGAGGAATTTTACTGGCTGCTCTATTACGCCTACCTCTCCCCACAGGAGCTTCAGAACGTCGAGGAGATCATCGACCAGCTCCGTCCGCACATCCGCGACATCAGCACCCGGACGTATTACCGGAAGCGCAAGGAGGCCGTTGGGGTGCTCAGCTCGGTGTTGTGGGGATATACGGCGCAGGATAGCGCGGGAATCGTGCGGGAGTTTTTGCAGTAAAAAGTGCCTTGCCTGAACAGCAGCATCGACGGATTATGCTGTAATACTTCGCCTGATTATAAATTTACAGCGATATCACATTTTGAGTATGTACTCACTTCTTTTTTATAATCTGTGTGGTTCCATCGGCTATTGCAAAAACTTACGCTTTTGATATATAATTACCATTGTAAGGAGGTTATATGTGGCTTATGAAAGAGTATCGAAACAAAGAAGTCAGGGATTTAATGCTACTCTTGCTTTCCCTTTTTTGGCTTTGGTGTACACCCGTTTTTCACAATATATGCAGTGTTGATGATCAGAATAATTTCTCCACACTTCTAACCATTCTGGAATCTACGACCATTTCAGCTGTTTTATCCTGTGCATCGATTCTTTGCGATTGTCTTATCAGCAGCGCATTAAAAGACAAATTAGTAGGTTTGTTTTTCATGCCCCGAAGCGGTGAAACTATCTTTTCCGACATCAAGAACGGGCAAATTAAAGACTCGCGCTTTCGTACTTCTGATGCACTCTCCCTTTATACAGGTATTATGCAGAAACTCCCAAATGAAAAAGCGGCGCGTCGAGAAATTGAAAATGCGGAATGGTATCAGATATACCAGCGGTATCAGGAAAAGGGGGCAGTTATTCAAAGCCAGCGTGATTATTTGATGTGTCGAGATTTGTTTATCGAAACATTGGCTTTTCTGATTGTGTATATTCTATCCGTTCATATTTTTCCGTCCGTTGTATGCTTTTCACTGAAATTTTTAATAGTTCTCTTCGTCTTATCCATAGCTTTCAATATTTGCACACATTTGAAAATGAGCCGCTTTGTCACCACAGTTATCGCAGTAGACATTGCTGCGCAATTAAGCGATAAAAAAGCTCTTTAAACGCAATGAAAGGAGTTATTATGGCACAATATTTCACAATTTATCCTCTTGGGAACGCAGAGACTTGTTTATTGGAATTGAATAATGGCAGCAAGCTGTTATTCGACTACGCAGCAATGAATGATGGTTCATCATCAGATGCCAGATTTAATATTGAAGATGAATTGTCTTCCATTAAAGAATTCGATGTTGTTATGTTCTCTCACGCCCATGAGGATCATACCAAAGGCGCAAGCGATTTTTTCTATCTCGACCACGCACAAAAGTACCAATCCGATACTCGTGTTAAAATCAAAGAGTTATGGGTGTCTGCAGCATTTCTGCTTGACACGGATCTAGAAAATCATTCTGATGCAAAAATCATTCGTGCCGAGGCTAGATATCGTTTAAGGAACAAGTATGGCATCAGGATATTTACAGCTCCAAACAGCTTGACTGATTGGTTGGCGAGTCAAGGTATTGCCTATGACGATGTTTCCGACTTAATTGTGCATGCCGGTAATATCATGGAACTGCCTGATCCATTGCGCGATGAGATGCAGGTTTTTGTACACGCGCCCTTTTCGGATGACAGCGAAGACGTTCAAAACAAGAACGACCCCTCAATTGTTTTACAGGTTCGGCTGTTCAATGATAATCAAGAAACTAACCTGTTAATTACCGGAGATTCTCCTTATCAGGTCTTGGATAAAATTGTAGACATATCGCAAACAAATGAAAATGAAGGTTATTTGATTTGGGACATCTATGATATTCCTCACCATTGCAGTTATACTGGACTGAATGAAAAAGGAGAAAAGGATGTGCGGATTATTATCCCTACTGATAATATCCAATGGCTTTTGCAACAGTCAAGTACGGGAGCATATATGGTTGCTTCCTGCGAAAACGTAACAGAGGAAACCTCACCACCCCATATGTGTGCGAAACGTGCATATGAGAAGTATTCTGCTGATGATGTACATTTTTTAGTTACCATGGAACACATTCCGCCCAAAGCATCAAAACCAACTCCCATTCGATTTGAAATTAACAGCATGGGTCTTACATTAAAAGAAGATCGCGTCTATCAAAATTATTTTAACAAGTCAGCTCCCCGTGCAGGGCAGTGAGAGGAGTCAAAAGTGAAATATAGCTGCAAGAGCACCTTTGGGGCTACGCTATTAAAAGCGCTTGAAACTACAGCCTTGGGAACGCTCGTTTCTATACGAGATAATAACGGTACCGATATTTTAACTATAAATATCGGACCATTAGAAATCCCACAGTACCCAGTCAATCCAGTCAGGCGCATAGAATGCGTAGAAATCATAGCAGTGGATAACGAACTTCCAGTCGTTTTTTGCCGCGAAGATTTCCCGATAGTTCCGCACTTAAATGTATTGGAAAATGGGAAAAAAACACTTTGTCTCTTCGATGTATCATTTGAAGATGTGAAGTACATGTTTAATGCCAATATGTTCTTGCGACGTATTGTATACTGGTTTGAAGAAACCGCTCGTGGACAGCTTCACCAGCCTGATCAACCGTTGGAACCTTATTTTCCCGGAGCAAAAGATATAATTGTTTTACCCTTGCACAGCGATGGTAATCCATTTATCAGGCTGAGAAAGGTGCAAATGCCTCATGGTGTACTTTATCAAGCGGTGCCAGTTGAAAATGTATCTGACGGGCAAATATATACGGTTCTCCCCATTGAAATCAAAAAAACGCTTTCTGAAAATATCATCAACAAGATGCCACAGACTCTAGGTGAATTAGATGATGCTTTTAATGAATCAATCATCGATTCTCTGGAGCAGTATATACCCCAAATATGGAGCGTCAAGCAAACCGCGCTTTACAAAAAACTATTTCAACAAAAAGAGAAAGAGTTGCGTCACAGTGCAGTTATCATTATTTTGTGGATTTCGCTTGCTCGTACATGCGATGCTGATCCAGAAGGATTGACAATAAAAGCATTCCAGCTTTCAGAAAACTTTCAGACACTATACCAGACATTTGGATATAGAAAGGACACGAAAGGAAAACTTCTAAAGTTGCAAAGCGAAGATAAACATAGCAATCTTCCGCTCATCCCATATGAAGTAATGTTTTCTTTTGACCGGGCTAGTGCTCATCTATATAGTGGGTATAGCGTTTCGGAGACCGAGGGAAACTATGTTCAGATTGGATTGGGCGCACTGGGATCTCAAATTGCCAATAACTGCATTCGTGCTGGTTACGGAAAATGGACATATGTAGATTCTGATACAGTTTTCCCTCATAATCTGGCTCGACATTGTCTTGATCAAGCCTATATTGGACAAAATAAAGCTCAAGCAATGCTCGATTATGCAAATACTCTTACCGGAACTTATGATTCTTCTGTTTTAAAGGCGATTTCGCATGATGTGCTAAATATCAATGCAAAAGATACTCTAGTATCTGCAATTAACTCCGCAGATTTGATTGTGGATTGTTCTGCATCGGTGGCTGTTGAACGGTATCTTTCTTTTGAACTAGCAGGTCAAACACGAACAGTTTGCTTTTTTATGAACCCTTCTGGAACCGCACTGATTATGCTGTTGGAAAATGCTGATCGTAGTATTTGTTTGGATTCTTTAGAAATGCAATACTACCGCTTGCTAATTCGAGAGCCACTGTTGGAGAAACATTTAAAATCGGATCGACGGGTCTTATATTCTTCCACATGCAGAGGTACAAGTCTAATATATCCACAAGACAATGCTGCCATTTTTGCTGGACTCTGCAGCAAAGCTATTAAAACAGTAAAGAATAATATAGGAGCCACAGTCTCTATTTGGACTCTTGACAAACTCTCTTTGCAACATTTTGAAGTAGGTGGTGAATTGTTTGATATAGTCAATAAAAATGGTTGGAATATAAAAATATCCCCAACACTGATAGAAAAGCTATATACTCAGCGACATGCCAGCCTTCCAAATGAAACCGGCGGTGTCCTAATTGGCTCATACGACTTTGCTCATAATATATGCTATATTGTTGATTCTATTGATTCTCCTTCTGATAGCGAAGAATATCCGAATGCCTATATTCGTGGATGCAAAGGTCTAGGTGATAACATCTCAAGGATTGAAAATATAACCATTGGCAATTTGACTTATGTCGGTGAATGGCATTCCCATCCTACAGTATCAACGCAGCCCAGCAAAGACGATTTATTTTTGTTATCATCAATCAAAAACTATACATCCTCCCATGGTAATCCCGGGTGCATGTTAATTGTCGGAAAAGGAAACTATTCACTATACTTTGAGCTTCCCTAAACTTTCTGATATTTCTTCCTAAACAAACAGGCTTCAGATATATTTCAGTAAAAACCGAGTCATTCAGTGTACTTAATAAGTATGTATAACTCATCATTCCACATAAGGAGAATATAATCATGAGTTTTACCCATTATGACCTAGGAAACCTTGAAAAAGGACGAGTTGTGGAAATTATCTTGCAGGGAAATGCCGCAAATGTACAGCTCCTTGATAGCGCTAATTTTTCAAATTACATAAACGGTAGACGTTATCAATACATAGGTGGTTTAGCTAAACAGTCTCCGATTAGGCTAAAAACCACACACGCGAGTCATTGGCATATCGCCATAGATTTGCGAGGACTTCGTGGAAATGTGCGCTCATCTGTCCAAATTTTACCACAGACATTACCAGCAATACACCAGACTGCTCTGTCTGAAGTTCCTTCGTTATTTCTCGGTCGAGAAACACCCCCTACAATTGGTGATCTTGCCCCCAGAGAGTATGACGTGTTTATCTCTCATGCTTCTGAAGACAAGGACGACGTTGTACGCCCACTCGCGTTAGCGCTAAGAGCGAGAGGCTTATCTGTTTGGTACGACGAATTTGAACTTAAAATTGGAGACAGTCTTCGTAGAAAAATTGATCTTGGACTCGCCAAAAGTAATTTTGGCATCGTTGTGATTTCTCGTGATTTCATAAAAAAGGGTTGGACAAACTATGAGCTTGATGGTCTAATTACAAGATCAATATCAGGAGAACAGCAACTTCTTCCGATTTGGCATAACATAACCAAAAAAGAAGTAATTGAGTACAGCCCATCACTCGCAGATAAGGTAGCCAGAAATACCGCAGTAAATACCGTTGAAGAAATTGCTGGGGAAATTGCAGAAGTGATCCGCCACACTTAGAACATTTGATTTTATGAAAGCAGCATCACCCGCGCTTTTTGCACAGGTGATGCTGTTTTTTATAAATGATTCTTTTTTGCCCGGTGCTGCGCTGTTTCATAAACCTCATCGTCGGCTCTTGCACCAATGACGACTACCAGCATTTCTGTTTCTGTCCGGATCAGCTTATACACGACACGGATACCGGCATCCCGGATCTTGATTTTCAGGAATCCAGCCAAATCATTGCCTTGCTTATTTCCCAAAGGCTTTCCATAGCCACCTTCTGTAACGGGCAGTGGGTTTTGAAGGACTTTGCCGATTGCTTTAACGACCATCAACCGTTGACTTCCAGCAAGATTCTTCAGATCTTTTGCAGCTTCCGGCAGGTAGACCAGTTTCCAATTCATTCGATGTCTACCTCACCAACTGCATCCAAAGCATCCTGTGTAATACCAAGTTCTTCATAAAGATGCTCCGCCGAGACAAACGTGGCAGGATCTGCCTTTGTCATGCGTTCAGCTGCCATCGTCAGAAGTCTTGCGTCGTTCACCTCATCAATTAAACTCATATATTCTTCGGGAGACAGAAGGACACATTCCGCGGCATTGTTCTTCATAACAACTTTCGCGCCGCTTTGCTTGACTTCATCGAAAATCTTTCCGGCCAAGCCCCTGTTAAACAGAGAAATGGAAACCGTGTTCCGAATTGCACTTGCAATATTGACCATGTTATTCACCTCCGCATTTCCACTGTAACACTATCGAGAATATTTGTCAAGAAATTGACCGTTAAATTTACTGATCTATTTACAGCTTATTCGTCGATAATATATGCATCAACATTGCCCTTTGCTCATCGACAATGCTTATTGGGCATCTTATAGCATTGCTTCACGACAGCCTTTTTCAATTATTCTAGATTTTTCATAAATATTGCACTATATCGAGTTTCTCAAGAAATGCGTAAGGGAACAAAATCAAGTGTAGATTGTAAAGGCTATTTTCTACGAGTTAGCAAATTGTGTAAAATATCGTGTCACCTTGCCCGGGCAGTCTGTAAAAACGAATATTTTCCACGTCCTTTGCAGAATAAATCTCGGCGTACTCTTGAAAATGCGGCAACTCTACTTCGAGGTAACATTTCCTGTAATCATACTTTCCAAATCCAAATAGACTTTTGAAGTTGATATTTGCAATAATTACCCGCACTTCCTGCTGCCACGCATATTTCTTAGTCTTCCAAAACAGTTCTTCTGACGGTACATGAGTGTCATCATAGAATAATTCATCCGCATTGTACTTATGATAGTCTACTTCATTATAAAACAAGTCAACTGCCATACCATTGCTATAGTAACGTTCTGTTGTTAAATAGTCGGAATTATTGCGGATTGCTTTCTTGACTTGGCAACGCAGCTCTTCAAAGAAGCGACACGGGTTCGTGATAAATAGGAACGCAGCTTCATCTTTTGCATATTTCATGTTTGCTCTATACTTTCCCAAATCGAACGAAATTGTCTGTGGTAGCGTTGGAATTAAACCATCTGCCCTTTGCGAAAGCAATTTCTCACTAAATGAGAAAAAACACAGTGTTGGAACCATCAACGTTGGAGTATATCTCAAATAACTTGTCTGGTCATCGCTTCTTCTGAGAATTTCTATATGATTTCCCATGGGTAGGCCATGGGAATCGCGCAAATTTGATAACCGAGGATCATCATTATTCACATGAGCAAAAATGCACTCAAGATAATCTCCAGTGACAAAATTCCCGTTTTGTGCATAATCAACCCAGTTTGCCGCGCAGCTAAACTCAAGTTTTTTCTCTCGATAGCACTTTTCAAGCCTTTCTTTTGATCCAACCCGCATCAACATCCCTGTGCTGAAATTTGCTGTTAGTTTATTAGATTTGCTGTCCACGTTCATTTGTATTTCTCCATTTTGTTTTGTAGTGAACTTCTCACACTTTCTATATCTACCATTATTATATCGTCTGTCCCACATTCCGGCAGCTGAATATCTCAAATTCTGCAATTCAGTTTTTCGCTTGTTGTAACCTATTTGAACTTATCCCTAAATGCACAGCATTGTCGCACCATTGGCACGGTTTTGCTCTTTCGGCGCAAATCCGGATATGCTATACTGTAGATGCTCAAAAGCATATAAAACTGAATCTTGTTGCGAGCAGACGCCCGGATTGGGCGTCTGCTTTTTGCATCGGGAAAAGAAAAGGAGGAGCATCTTTGAACACATCCAACAACCTGCCGCAGCTTCCGCCGCCGAGGAAAAGTCCGGGGCGCTGGCTCTATGCTGCATGGCTCGGCGTCAGCATTCTGCCGCTTCTGATCCAGCCGGCTTCGGCCACGACAATCTGGGAAAAGGCGACGGAGATCATGAAGGACGTCTATCAGCAAATTCTTCTCATCTCCACAATCGCCGCTATCGTCACCGCGTCCGTCGCGCTTTTAATGATGAACTTCTCGCGCAGCGGCAGAACGGTCGAGGAATCGCGTGCATGGCTCAAGCGCATCGCGATCACCTGGGCGATCCTGAATGGTCTTGGCTTCATCATGGCCTATGTCACGCCGTTCTTCTCCGGTGGCCAGTGGACGGCATAAGACATGGGGATTCTTGACGGCGTTGTCGAATGGATCTCCGAACAGATCATGCACGGTCTGGACCTCATCAACACGTCGGTACTCGGTGCGCTCGGCTGCGGGATGGACACGTTTCTGCGTTACTTCCCGGCAGCTGAAACAATGTATGATATTTTCACCGCCATCGGTATCGGCCTGATTTTATTGATGTGGGTCTGGAACCTGTTCAAAAACTACTGGCTGGGCGCCGGCTTTGAAGCCGAACACCCGGTCAAGCTGACCTTTCGCGCGATCATCTTCATCACGCTCACCTATTGCGCGAAAAGCATCGTCGAGATCGTTCTGAAGATCGGCGGCACGCCGTATGACTGGATCTTATCATCCGAGCTGCCGCCGCTCAGCTTTGCGGATTTCAATTCCGTCATGCTGGTCATCATCGGCGCCTGCGCAAACGGAGCGGTCACGCTGATCGTGCTCATCATCGTTGTGCTGCTGGCGTGGAACTATCTGAAGCTGCTCTTTGAAGCCGCCGAGCGGTATATCCTGCTCGGCGTTCTTGTTTACACCGCGCCGGTCGCGTTCTCGATGGGCGGCTCTCAGTCCACAGCAAACATCTTCAAAGCATGGTGCCGGATGCTGGGCGGGCAGGTGTTCCTGCTGCTTATGAACGCATGGTGTCTTCGGCTGTTTACCAGCATGGTCGGCACGTTTATCGCAAATCCTTTGTCCCTATAAGGAGTATCCATGAGAAAACGATTCTTTTTGAACTGTCTGCTGATTCTCACCCTCGTTGTAGTTATGTCAACTAGCGCATTTGCCATTTCCGAGAGTGACGTAGAATCTGCAGTCAGTGCTTCCGGGAAGGAAGCTGTCTCCGGCAACGTGCTGGTGTGGTTCCTGTGCGCCATTGCCTTTTTGAAAGTGTCGCAGAAGATCGACAGCTTCTTGTCCAGTCTCGGTCTGAACGTTGGGCATACCGGCGGCTCCATGCTCTCTGAGGCGATGATTGCCATGCGCGCCATCAACACTGCGACAAGCGCAGTCGGCAGCGCATTGGGAAGCCGCAGCCGTCACGGTTCTGCTCCTGCATCCGGGAAATCCGGCAGTGGAAGCGCGGCTGCGGCAGGCTTTTTCAGCGGCGGACTCGTCGGCATGGCAAGCCGCAAAATCGCGAGCGATGCTGTGCGCACGGCAACGACGGAGAAAAATATCGTTCAGCCGCAGCAGGCCGAGGCAACTGTCAGCCGGACACACGCAAGTAGCGACACACATTCCGGTTCGCATTCCGCTTCCGAGCAGCAGCGGCAGAACACCAGCCAGCTTGACCAGAATCAGCAGACGGTTTCTTCCCGCGCCGTAAACTCGGAACAGCGTGAAAAGTCCCAACAAGCGCTCCACGAATCCCAGCATTCCATGGACGCCAGCCAACTGCATCAGGATACGCAGACTGCGCAGGAGCAGCAGTTCCACGCGGCGCTGCATACGGAGGATCAGCAGGCATCGCATCTGGCGTTCCAGTCAGAAAGCAGCGAATTTGCCGGCTCTGTAGTGCAGTCGGATGAATTTGAAGCAAACAATGAAGAAGCACGAACGGAACAGTCGCAGGTCATGCAGTCTGCCATGCAGCAGGAGCAGATCGGCGTTACCCAGCGCGAAGTGCAGTCTGAGGAAAGCCGCCACGCGCAGCATGATACGATGTCCGGATTCCACATGGAACAGTCTGGCATTACGCAGCGCGAACAGGCGCAGCATATCCAGCAGGATACGCAAACCGCCACCTTCGGGCAGGTGGAATCGCAATCCCGGCAGCATATTGCGCAATCCGACAAACAGTTTTTCTCCGTCCGCAATGGACTTTCCAAAACCACCATTGCAGAGCGGACGGTTCAAGCGCAGGAGCGCCCCGGCAGATTCCTGCACAGCAGAACACCATCTGCTGCGCCCGCTTCTGCCCCGGCAAATGAAGCGCCTGCCGCCCGGCCTGCGCCGATCCCGTCCGCACCGACGCAGTTCCGCAGCTTCGGCGGAACACTGTTTGCGAAATCGCTCTATCAGGGCGGCGCGTTTGCCAACGATGTGATCGGCACGGTCGCCAAGGGCGATTACCGCACGACCGGCTCCATCACCGGCGAGACCGCGACACGTTCTTTGATGTCCTATATGGGCTTCACAGCGCTCGGCGAACACGCGCCCAACATCCCGCGCTATCAGGACGTGGAGATCGGCGGCGGCCGTATCACAGGGCGCGAGTTCACACCGGAGCACCCGGGCGGCATTGATTTTTGTATGTACCATACCGACCAGTACGCCCAACCGAAGGGCGATTACAGCAAGGTCTACTCCGCGGACGACGCCGCATGGTATAAGCAGTACGCAGCGGACACCGTAGAACGAAAGCCCTATCAGGCGGAGGACGGCAAGATCGCCTATCACGAAAAGATCGTGCAGAAGCTGCCGAATCCACCGCAAAGAAAAGATCGGATGTGAGAACCTATGAGTCAGGAACAGCGGGACAGCTATGTGATCCCGCCAAATTTTATTGAGGGCGGTTCGTTCTTCGGCGGCTTATTCAAGGCGCGAAATGTGGTCGAGGCGGTCATCCTTGCCGCCGGCACCGGGCTTCCGATTTTGACGCTCTCGCTGACGCTGACCGTCCGGATCATTCTGCTCTGCCTGACCTCGCTGCCGCTGGCACTTCTGGCGCTCATCGGGATCGCAGGGATGCCGCTCTCGTCCTATATCATTCTGTTTTTTCGTTTCCTGCGCAACCGCAGAAGTCTAAGTAAAAGCGGCGGCAGAAGCAGCCGAAAACAGGCGATCCTCCCGACGTGGGATAAAAAGTCCGGCCCCAGCACGGCTGTGCAGCCTGCCGCCTATAAAAAGGACGGCAGCCGCATCCGTTTTGCAAAGGACACACGCCGCCTGATGCTGGACACCGCCTATCGGCAAAAGAAGCAGGCGGAACGCCCCGGCAATCCGCTTGCGGCGTATGTGCCGATTCAGAAAATCGAAAACGGCATTGTCTACACGACCGACCACCGATTTATCAAGATCCTGGAGATCGTGCCGATCAATTTTCTGCTTCGCAGCGCAAGAGAGCAGCGGAATATCGTGTATTCATTCATCAGCTACCTCAAAATCGCACCTGTGAAGCTTCAAATCAAGGTTATCACCAAGCGTGCGGATATGAACCGGCATATCGAAACCGTGCGCCGGGAGATGGCGCAGGAGACGAACGAAAGCTGCCGGATGCAGCAGGAGGACTATCTGAAGCTGCTCAAAAAGCTCGGCTCCAGAGAAGCCATTGCGCGAAGATTTTTTCTCATCATGGAGTATGAACCACTCCCCGGCGCGAAGAAAGACCGCGAGGAAGCGGACGCTATTTCGTCGCTGCAAACAGCAGCACGGACGGCGGCAAATTATCTCCGGCAATGCGGCAACAGCGTCGTTCAGCATGAAAATGAGGACGAAGCCGCTGCCAAAATGCTCTATACATTTCTCTGCCGCAGAGAAAGCACGGATATTCCGTTTTTGCAGCGCATCTCCCATATCACATCCAACTACATAAAGGCAGGCTGCTCCATCGACGAAATTCCCGTCGGTGATTTTTTTGCGCCCTCGCAGCTGGATTTCACGCATGGCAGCTATCTCTGCATCGATGGAACGTATTACGCATATCTGCTGGTACCGTCAGACGGGTACAAATCCGAGGTTCCCGCGGGCTGGCTGAGTCTGCTGGTCAACGCCGGGGACGGCATTGACCTCGATGTGTTTCTGACACGCCAGCCAAAGGATCGCATGATCCGCAAGCTCGGCCAGCAGCTTCGCATCAACCGCAGCAAGATCAAGGAGACCAGCGACACCAACACGGACTTTGACGACCTCGACAGTGCCATCCGCAGCGGTTATTTTCTGAAAGACGGTCTGAGCAACCATGAAGATTTCTACTATCTGAATCTGCTCATCACCGTGACTGCGGACAATCCGGACGATCTGGACTGGAAATGTGCGGAGATGAAAAAGCTGCTCATTTCGCAGGACATGAACGTGCAGAACTGCAGCTTCTGTCAGGAGCAGGCGCTCCGATCTTCTTTTCCGCTCGTGAAGCTGGATAAATCGCTCTTTGAACGCAGCAAGCGGAATGTGCTGACGCTGGGCGCAGCAAGCTGCTATCCGTTCACGGCGTATGAGCTGTGTGATGACAACGGCATCCTGCTCGGCGTCAACAAGCACAATAACTCTCTCATCATCGTGGACATCTTTGATTCGCGCATCTACAAAAACGCCAACATCGCCATTCTCGGCACAAGCGGCAGCGGCAAGACCTTTACCATGCAGCTTATGGCGCTGCGGATGCGGCGAAAAGGGATTCAGGTGTTCATCGTTGCGCCGCTCAAAGGGCACGAATTTCACCGTGCCTGCTCCAACATCGGCGGGGCGTTCATCCAGATCTCGCCCGCATCCCCCAACTGCATCAACGTCATGGAAATCCGGCAGACAGACCGTTCGGTCGATGAACAGCTCGACGGCAGCACCGTGGAGCACTCCATGCTGGCCGCCAAGATCCAGCGGCTGCACATCTTTTTCAGCCTGCTGATCCCCGACATGAACCATGAGGAGCGGCAGCTTCTTGATGAAGCCATGATCCGCACCTATGCCAAGAAAGGCATTACACACGACAATGACACGCTCCGCGACCCTAAGCACCCGGAGCGGTACCGCGAAATGCCGATTCTGGGCGATCTGTATGCGGTACTCAAGGAATCTTCCTCCACGCTGCGGCTGGCAAACATTCTGAACCGGCTCGTCAGCGGCTCTGCCAAGACATTCAACCAGCAGACGAACGTGTCTCTCGACAACAAATACATCGTTCTGGATATTTCGGAACTGACCGGCGACCTTCTGACCGTCGGCATGTTTATGGCGTTGGACTTTGTGTGGGATAAGGCGAAGGAGAACCGCACCGAGGAAAAGGCCATCTTCATTGACGAGTGCTGGCAGCTCATCGGCGCCAGCAGCAACCGTCTAGCAGCGGAGTTTGTGCTGGAGATCTTCAAGATCATCCGCGGCTACGGCGGCTCGGCCGTCTGTGCAACGCAGGATCTCAATGACTTCTTCGCGTTGGAGGACGGCAAATACGGCAAGGGCATCATCAACAACTCCAAGACCAAGGTGATCTTGAATCTGGAGGATGAGGAAGCCCAGCGCGTCGGCTCCATTCTGCATCTTTCTGAAGCTGAGCTGATGGAGATCACGCATTTTGAGCGCGGCAGTGCCCTTATCAGCACGAACAACAATAATGTTGCCGTCGAGATCAAGTGCAGTGAGCTGGAAAAGGAACTCATCACCACCGACCGCAGGGAGCTTCAGGAGCTGCTGAAACGGAACGGAAAAACAAGCTAAAACGTACACAATACATTCTTTATGCGTATAACGGCTATCCTCAAATCTGGTGACTACTGCTTGTGCGTATTCTGTGCGGCAGTTATACGCACAAAAATTAGAGGTGACGACTATGAAAACCCGCGCACAGATCTACTCGCACGAAGCCAGCGGCATCCTGCGGGATATTTCCACCTATGGTGTCCTGACACAGAAACAGATTTTTGGTCTGTATCCGCAGAAAGACGAGCAGATCAAAAATCTTTTGTCCTATCTCTGCAAGCAAAAGCGGCTGTTCCTCGTGGACGGCTTCTATTCCCTGACGCCGGAACTGCCAAAAGACCGCGACCGTGGTTTGGAAGCAGCGGTGACCGTCCTGGCAGACTTTATGGAGCAGGTCGAGTACCATGCTGCGGGAGAATATCCCGTGAAGATCATCTTCCTTGCCGGCGGCGAGGTCTATGAAATTCTCTACGCCGAACCGGGCAAAGAAGCCATTTTGAATCTGCTGCTTGCTCGTCCGGAACAGGAACCACCCGTGCGGCTGGTCATTCTGGAGGATGCCGCACAGGTCGATCTGCTTGCCATCCCAAATGTGCGTGCATACTGCCTGTTGGATAGTTATGGCAATATTCAATACCTTCAGGAATGTGTGTAAAAGGACGGATGCAAAGTCTGCATCCGTCCAGTAAATAAACTACATCAATTTTCTTCTCGCTTATGATGGGGTTGTGGCTCGTATTTTTCTTTTTGGTATTTCTGATATTTTCCCGTTCTTTCCGATTGTCCGCCAGAATCAAGAGCCTGCTCGTCATAGATGATTGGCTCGGTGCAGACCGCATCCATTAAAATGCGCTCCAAATGCTCATACTCGGAAACCTGATCCAATGAGGCCATAACAAAGGAATCACGCACATATCCCGCACTCGCAGCCATCAATTCGTGATCCATGTAATACCCATAATGCTCAACGAACAGCGCCATCATCATAACCACCGTTCGCGTATTTCCTTCACGGAATGGGTGTACCTGCCATACACGCGGAAACAGCCTTGCAAGATCATGTACAAATTCTTCTTTGGAGAACTGCTCCCACTGTTTCGCCGAAATAGCGGTGAATGCTTTCTCCAAATCTTCTGGGATCGCTTCATCGTTGCTGTACCAGACGCTGCGCCCACCCAGCAAACGCTCCCGTTTTTCAATGTTGATAAGCCGATACTTCCCAGCCCAATCATAAATATCGCCAAACAGAAACCGATGGATCTCGCACAATCCGGCAGGGGTAAAATCCGAAAAGCCGCGCTCATACAAAATCATCATGCTTGCGCGGGACTGCTCCGCTTCGATCAGATCAAGCGTTTTCTCATCCCGGATCTCCAGCTTGTTTTTCAGGACGGGAACATCCTCGTATAAATAAATATCAGACACGGCTGCGCACCATCGCTGCCAGCTTTCTGTGGGAAGCGAGCAGTGCAGATTTCATTTGCTGGTCTGTGATTTCTCCCCTTGCCCAACAAGCAGAGAGCGTTTTGGCATAATTGGAAACCGGAACGCCCTCAATCGCATTGATCGCGTCGGCTGCCTTGACCGCAGCAATTCGGCGGTTTTGTATTTGATCCATAACAACCGCTCCTTTCACACATCGTATTTTCTCAGTTCAGTATAGCCTAAATTCTAAATAAAATCAATTTTCTTTTTTGAACCCCTATTTCACTACGGAGGTTACCTATGAACCGTACACTTTTATCCAAGCGAATATCCTCGCTGCTGGCAGAGGTCTCGCGGCTGAGCAATGCGCTGTGTGCCATGAGCACAATGGACTTGCAGCGGTATCCGGAAAACTATGAGCTGCTTTCCACTGACGCGGCGCTCCGCGCAGAGCAGATCGCCTGCCGGATGCGGCATCTGGTCTACGGATTCACCACCGTGCAGAAGCATGAATACCTGACCTCCGCCGCAAATGTCCTCGGCATCACGATCACCGCGCAGCCAGGGCTGGTGGAGATCACGCTCCCGGGGTTATTGCCCAAGAAAAAGCAGCGCAGCGCCGAATATCTGACCGACCCGCTGGAGCAGACGCTCGGACAGTTTGTTAAAGATCATCCTCTTTCCCATTTTGAGTCGTGCATCATCTGCTTCTGCCATATCTATGCGGTATCTGGCGGACGCGGCCGCATCCGGGACTATGACAATCTGGAAATGAAGCAGATTTTGGACGTTGTCTGCGCCTATCTTATGATGGATGACAATGGGCTTTTGTGCAACGTCTATAACACCACGGAGTTAGGCGAGGAAGATGTCACAAAGCTCTTTGTAATGGATCAAGATATGTTTCCGGGCTGGCTGGAAGAGCATCAAAATGCGCTGGAAACCATGTCGGATTTTTAAGCATTTTTCGTCCTTCTTTTTCAGATACCGCCGCGCATGGTGTTTTCCCTTGAAACATCAGGCGTTTTCGCTTGACCGGCAGCGCAAAAATTACCGAAGTTAAGAGCCGATACGGTAAAAGAGGTCACTTTTATGAATCCGACACAACTTCCCACTGATGGCACGCTTCCGCTTCTTGTGCTGCAGATCGTTGCCGTCTCCGGCGAGTTCCCGACCGCCTTTTCCAGTCAATTTCCGGGCGGCAGCAGCTACATCGAAAGCGTGATTGGCAAACTCAAAAAGGACGGGCTGCTCCGTTCGTATACCAAGAACGGTTTGCGTGGACTCAGGCTGACCGCAAGCGCCAAACGGCTGCTGCTTCAAAAATATCCATTTGACCTTGCGCCCTATCTTACAGGCACGTCCGAAACAAACTCTTTGAAGTCAGAACCAGAGCGCCGGCTGCGGCTGCACCGGATGGCCGAGGCGCTTCAGATCCTGCACAACGCGCAAATCCCGTCGCTGCCGTGGGAAAAGCCATCTATGCAAGACTGGCGCTCAAATCCCACTCTATTTCCGGTCTACTATTCCTCCCGCGAGTTCAAAGCTCTCGGCAGTCTTTGCACCAAAATCCGCAATTCCCGCATGACGGGCGTGCTGTTCACAGAACAGGCCATCTTCCCGGTTTACAACATGGCTTCGACCTTTCCGAGATGGGCATACAATGCCGAGATTCGATTAAAAGCTATTTTACAAACAGAATTTTGCCGCAATGCACAGTTCACGATCGGCGGCATTGTATTCGGCAGTTCTCCCATGCAGATACCTGCGATCCTGAATGACATGGCGCAGAACCATTTCCTTTTGGATGGCAGCTATCCGCATTTCTATTTTCTGACGCTCGACCACTTTGGAGAAGTCGGCGCGTTTCAGTTATGTCAACCGGATATACAGGAGCAGTTGAACGACATTCTCTCCGAAAATCTCCTGCTACCCTCTCCGGCACTGCCAATCGAACATGACGCTCTGGAGCAGGACGGGTCGCCAGTCCTGTTTTCGTATCTCTGCGATCTGCCAAGGCTGCACCGGTTCCGCTGTGCGCTGACGCTGCGGAACCAGACTGGCAACATCCTCTGTTTTGACTATCAGGCAGAGGCGCTGCGGGAGGTGTTTGGCGCGCAGGTCAATATCACAAGCATCGACTTTGCCGCTTACGAAAGGATGATGCTCCATCAATAAGAAACAGAAGATCGTTCTGGTCTGTTTTCTCCCCGTCGCGCTGGCTGCCCTTTTCTATGCTGGCGGCTACATTGCGCAGTTCATCTACAACTATCAGGCATGGGCAGCCGAAGGCGGCACGCCGTATAGCGGCACCTCGCCGCCGATGCCGGACGCCGCGTTCGACGTCTGCCTGCGGTTCGTATTCCGCTTTCCATACGGTCTGTACGGCATGGGCATCTTTCTGGCGGCAATCGTACTTCTTGTCGTGGCGATCATGCACATGGGCGCCGGCGGCGACGGGCAGTACGACAAGACCAGAAACCTGACATATTCCCACAAGGGAACCTACGGAACCGCCGGTTTTCTCAATCCAAAAGAAGCCGGGCAGGTGCTCGACTTTGTACCGGACCTGCGCAAGCACCACGGCACCATTCTCGGTGAAGTGGATGGCCGTGTGGTCTGTATCCCGGAGAAGACGCGCTTCAATGGCAATCTCGCGATCTACGGCGCGAGCGGCTCGAAAAAGACACGCGCGTTCTGCGTCAACATGATTCTTCAATGCGCGGCGCGGAAAAGCTCGCTGGTCATCTGTGATCCGAAGTCGGAACTATACGAAAAAACAAGCGCCTATCTGCGCGATCAGGGCTATACCGTCCGCGTGTTCAATCTGGTCACACCCGCGTCGTCGGATTCGTGGAACTGCCTGTCCGAGATCGACGGACAGGAGCTGATGGCGCAGCTTTTCTGCGACGTTATCATCCGCAACACAGGCAGCGACCGGGGCGACCACTTCTGGGACAGCGCCGAAATGAATCTTCTCAAAGCACTTGTGCTGTTTGTCGAGCGCAGCTATCCACCGGAGCGTCGGAACATTGGCGAGGCGTATCAGCTGCTTGTAAGCTGCTCGGAAAAGGAGCTGAACGAACTGTTTGACGCGCTCCCGCTGGGGCATCCGGCCAGAGCGCCGTACAGCATCTTCCGCCAATCGTCGGAGAGCGTGCGCGGCGGCGTCATTATCGGTCTCGGCTCCCGGCTGCAGGTGTTCCAGAACGCAGATATTCGCGCCATCACCAGCCATGATGAGATCGATCTGGAGCTGCCGGGCAAGCAGCCATGTGCCTATTACTGCATCACGAGCGATCAGGACAGTACCTTCGATTTCCTGTCTTCGCTGTTTCTATCATTCATCTTTATCAAGTTGGTACGATACGCCGACCAGAACTGTCCGGGCGGCTGTCTACCGGTTCCCGTTCATGTGCTTGGCGAGGAGCTTTGCGCCTGCGGCGTTATCCCAGATCTCAGCCGAAAGATCTCCGTGATCCGTTCCCGGAACATCAGTATGTCCTGTGTGTTCCAGAATCTCGCCGGTCTGCAAAACCGCTATCCCAACAACCAATGGCAGGAAATTCTCGGCAACTGCGACGTGCAGCTGTTTCTCGGCTGTACGGACGCACTGACGGCAGAGTTCATTTCCTCACGCTCCGGCGAGGCAAGTGTCGCCGTGACCAGTCAGGCCAAACAGCTTGGTACATGGCGCATTTCCAACTACACCCCGGAATACCGCGAAACGAGCGGTGTCGGCCGCAGGCGGCTGCTCACGATGGATGAAGTTTTGCGGCTGGACGTGGATAAGGCGCTTGTCATTATCCGTGGGCGCAATATTCTGGAGGTCGATAAATTTGACTACTCCAAGCACTATGAAGCAAAGAAGCTGCGCCCGGACAAAGCGGCGGCACATATCCCGCGCTGGCAAAGCGAAGCGCCGCCGGCACCGGATACCCCTGCGCCCCGCACGGCCCCAGCGCCTAAAAAGGATGCTCCTGCAAAAAAGCAGAAGATCATAACCACCAGCAAGGAATCCATTTTATCCAAACCAAAAAAGGAGGAATGACCCATGCCCAGAAAAAAGGAATTGCCTGCCCCGGACAGCGGCGAACAGGACGACCTGCTTTCTACCAAACTGCAGGAGTCTCCCGATGCGCCGCTCACCGAGCCGCAGGAGGAACCCATCCCCACAGAAAGCCCGCCCGATGAGGGCGCGCCGGAGGATGATGCGCCGTCGGAGGAATACACGGAATTTCTTCAGGCGCTGAACGAAGCTCCCGCGCAGGAAGAACCGCAGCCTGCCCCATCTGACGAAGCGGAATCGCCGCCGGCGGATGAGAAACCGGCGCTGACCATCCCCGCAGAAGAACCGTCCGGTGAAGCCGCACTCTCGGAATCTCCGCCCGCGGCGCGCAATGACGCGGTTCTGACGATCACCGCCAGAACGCGCATCAAAAGCGAGGCCGAAGCCACGGACGAACTCTGGCATGAGATCCGCAACGCCTACCGGACGCGGCGGATCCTGACCGGCACGCTGGACGGCATTGAGCAGACGGCAGGCGGAAAGACGCTGGCAACGGTCAGCTTCCGTGGCTTCCGCATCGCCATCCCGATCCGTGAAATGCTTGTGCTGGAGGAACGGATGCCGTCCGGCAGAGCGTATGCCGACTACATAAATCGGCTGAACCGTATTCTCGGTACCATGCTCGGCGCGGAGATCGACTTCATTGTCAAGGGCATTGATTCGACCACGCACAGCGCCGTTGCCAGCCGCCGGGAAGCCATGCTCCGGAAACGGCAGACGTTCTACCTCGGCAAAGACACATCTGGGAATCCCTACATCTATCCCGGCCGTCTGGTCGAAGCGCGTGTCATCGCCGTCGCGGAAAAGGTGCTGCGCGTCGAAGCCTTTGGCATTGAGTGCGCCATTTTTGCCCGTGACCTCTCCTGGCAGTGGGTGTCCGATGTCCGCGACCTTTACAGTGTTGGTGACCGGGTTCTGGTCCGCGTGCAGGAGATCAGCGGCGAGGATGCCGAGCATCTTTCCATCCGGGCAGATATCCGCAGCACGTTTTCCGAAACCAGCGTGGACAATTTGAAGAAGTGTCAGGTACAGAGCAAGTACGCTGGCAAGGTCACGGACCTTCGCGGCGGTGTTGTGTATATCCGCCTGAACAACGGCGTCAACGCCATCGCGCACACCTGCTATGATTCCAGAATGCCCGGCAAAAAGGACGATGTCAGCTTTGCGGTCACACGGCTGGATGAAGAACACGGCATTGCCGTCGGCATTATCACGCGGATCATCAAGCGGAACCTGTAACTTGGCAGCGTTCTGCCTATGACCGATTTCATGTTCCCTGCAGCGTCCACACTGGAACCGCTGCTGCGCCGTCTGAGGGTGCCTCCCTGACGGTACTAATATACAAAGGAGTTTTCTCTATGAAAGCCAAAGAAGAATACGTTGACGCCCCTCGTGAAACACGCTCTAAAGACATCACCGTCTACGCGGTCATTTTCCTCGTCCTGCTGGTCGGTGCGGGTATTTTCCTCGCGGTCAAGCTGCTGCATAAGCCCGCAGATGCGGCGCTTGCAAGCAGCAAATCCGGTATCGTCTACGATTCCAGCGCCGTTGAGGGCGGATGGGATAATCTCAGCCCGGAAGAAATTGCGGAACGCCTGAATCAGAAGGTCGAGGAAGGCATGATCAATATTTCAATGAATACTGCGCCGTACTTTGAAACCGGCACGGCAGAGGGAAACTTGATGCTGGTCAACGAGAGCATCAATAATTATCCACAAAAGGTCCAGATTGTCCGCAATGACACGGGCGAACAGATTTACGAATCCGGCGCTATCGCCGTCGGCAGCAAAATTGAACGCGCGAAGCTGGATGTTGTTCTCCCCGCTGGTACATACGAATGTACCGCGTATTTTCACAACTTGGACCCCGAAACCGGTGAAATCATCGGCACGGCCGGGGCAATCATCAACATTACCATCAAAAACTGATTATCAAAAATAAGGAGATTTTAACTATGAAAAACACCAAGAAGATTATTTCCCTCGTTCTCGCAATTTGTATGCTCGCATCCCTCGCCATTTCCGCTTCCGCTGCCAACACCGTGGACGCTTCTGGCGGCACTGGCACTTCGTCTGTTACCCTGTCCAGCACCGCGGACGGCAGCATCGGCGGCGATCCCGCAGCGACTAAGATGTCCGTAGTCGTGCCGACTGTGTTGCCCATCGCCGTTGGTACGGACGGTTCCGTTGCGACCGCTTCCGACGCGAAGATCATTAACAACAGCTATGGCGCTGTCAAGGTCAATTCCGTGAGCATCGAAGCCGCACAGGGCTGGTCGCTGGCTGCGTTTGGCGACAAGGCCACGCTCGCCCATGAAAAGGTCAACTCCAACAAGTTCGGTTTCCAGCTCGCCATCGGCGGCGGTGCTGCTGCGGCGACTGATAACAAGAACGCCAGCAAGCAGACGCTTCTGGACAGCGCCGTGGAGGGCTGCTTCATGTCCGGCGTGGGCGACACCTCCGCAAACTCCATCGGGATTAGCTATGACGCCATCGTGACGCCGGTTTCCGAGGCGGTCACGAACACCGCAATCGCAAGCGTCCTGTTCATCATCGCTTGGGATGCGGTCTGATTGCAATTCATTCAAGGGGAACGTCAAAAGCGTTCCCCTTAAATTCTAACAGGAGGTATTCAACGTGAAGAAAAAACGAATCCTCGCATTGTTCCTTGCGGCAGTATCGTGCTTATCTAATCCCGAGGATTGAGTTATCCCGAGATTGCCTTGCAGCGGTTCACAAATCTCTTGGTTTTTCACTGCTTTCTGTGTACTGTCCACAAATAACCTCCAGATAAGAAAAATTATAAAAACACCTCTATAATGTAGCTGGCGGCATAGGCCGACTAACTGCATTCAGAGGTGTTTTTATGTCTGAAATTGTATTTGAAGTTTTATGTGCAGAAGTGTTGGAGGCGTTGCGCGGGTTGGGGCTTGGCAAGTTCAGCATCCGAAACTATTACTACGAGGGGATGTGGCCAATTATAAAGGCATATCGCTCGGAGGGGCTGGTATTTTACAGTATTCCCTTTACGAGCGAAGTTGTAGATCGCTTTCGTGCAGAACACGAAAATGGTTTGGTCTCTGACCACGTTTGGATGAGCATCAGAAAAGTAAAAGCCCTCTTTGAGGAGTATGCACAAACCGGAGAAATAATCTGGCAGCGTCTCAAACCCGAACCCAAAGTTTGCATATCGCCATATTATCAAGAAATCTTATTTGGTTTCCGAAAGCATGAAGCGAATACGAGATCCATTGGATACGGGAGCTTACGGGATGAGGAAAATATCTGCCGGAGATTCTTTGCATATCTTGATGCCAATGGCCGTCATAACTGCAATGATATCGATTTGACAATAGTCAATGATTTTCTCATAGTCATTGCGCCTCAACGGAAGTCCAGCATAGATAGAGTGACTTCTACACTAAGGCACCTGTGCGAATACCTTCTTTCCAAAAAAATATGCAATGATTTTAGCACCGCGTTGACTGCTCGTCCTGCGCCTCGGAGAAAACTGCGGCCTGCTTTCTCGGCAAGAGAGGTGGGTATCGTCATGGAAGCAGCTGCAAAAAGTCCGGCCCTATCTCTCCGCGATACTGCGATGTTCTCCATTGCCGCCAGCTTGGGAATGAGAGCAGGCGACATCGTTCGTTTAACGCTGTCGGATATTGACTGGGTTCACCACGAAGTGCGCTTCGTACAGGGCAAGACTGGCGTTGAACTGTGTTTACCCCTCGAAGCGTCAGTGGGAAACGCCATTGCGAATTACATTCTGCACGAGCGCCCAAAAACAAAGTCTCAAGTTCTTTTTGTACGGTCCCGTATACCTTTTGATGCCATGACTTCAACAGCTGCGGGAGACCGCCTCAGAAAATACATGAAACTCACGGATATTGAGTACACTCCGGGAGACGGAAAGGGCTTCCATAGCTTTAGAAGATATGTCGCCAGTTCCATGATAAATTATGAGGTACCCGTCGATACCGTGAAAGAAATTCTGGGCCATACGCAGATGGACTCAATGAAGTCCTATATGCGTATCAGTCGTGAAAAGTTGGCAATGTGTTCGCTCAGCCTGAATGGCATCGAAGTACGCCAGGAGGATTTGCTGTGAAGTATGCATTTCATGGAGCATTTGCTCCCTACATTTATGGCCTGATAGAAAAGAAACGATCTCTCGGCTATGATTATTACGAAAGCGAGCGCATTCTCCGTACCTTCGATGAGTTCTGCCGAGAGCAGTTCCCGTGCGAAACCCACTTGACTGCGAAAATTGTCATGAGATGGGCCGAACAGACTGGAACCGAACAAAACCTGTTTCGGATGAATAGGGTATCCGTGATCCGAGAACTTGCCAGGCACATGAACAGCGTAGGCTGTCAAGCCTATATCCTGCCGCTTGATTTCACAAAGAAAACCGGCCGCCATATCCCTTATATTTACTCATACGAAGAATTAGCCAGATTGTTTCGAGAAATAGACTCCTGCGCTCCCAGTCTCAACGCACCAACGAGACATTTGGTCGTGTCCGTGATTTTTCGCATGATCTACTGCTGCGGTCTCAGACCGGTAGAAGCAAGACGCCTCCGCAGAGAAGATGTCAGTCTGCGCGACGGGGTTGTGAAAATTCTGGAATCCAAAGGACATAAAGACCGAATCGTTGTACTCTCTGAGAGTATGCTCGCCCTATGTGTGACTTATGACCAGCGTGCAGACACGATTTATCCTGACCGAAAATACTTCTTTCAGAGTCCAAGTGCCAGAGGAGATGGGATGTATTCTATGGAATGGATGATTCCCACGTTCCGCCGGTTTCTCCATTCCGCGGGTATATTCGGATACGCCGGAATCACCCCGAGAACTTATGATTTGAGACACACGTTTGCCACACACCGCTTGTACCAGTGGATAAAGGAAGGAAAGGACGTGAATGCCTGCCTTGCCTATTTGAGCGAGTACATGGGACACGCAAATCTCTCAGATACAGCGTATTATATACATTTACTTCCGACCCTCTATACTGATTTGCCAGAACTATATCTGGACACACTCCAAACGGAGGTGAGCTCATGAGGTTGAAGGATGAAAAATTCTATAAAACGGTGCGGGATTTCCTTGACATCTATCTGATTCGGCACAAGGGATATAGCGCAAATACCCAAAAATCGTATCGGGAGGCGTTGAATCTTCTTCTCCTCTACTTCAAAACGGAACTTGGCCTTGAATACGTCAATATTGGATTTGAGGATATCACTTATTCCAATATAACTGGGTTCCTTGAATGGCTCTCAAACTCCAGAAACTGCTCACCTGCAACGATAAATCTGCGGTTGATGGCGATTCGTTCCTTTACAAAATACGCCGGAATACTAGACCCTGCAAAAATCCATATTCAAGTGGAAATCAGCAACATTTCCATTAGAAAAATGCCGGGCAAAGTAGTTGAGTTCCTTTCGATTCCGGCATTGAACACCCTTATGGAGCAACCGAATCGATTGAAAGCAAATGGATATCGAGACTTTTGCTTTATGAAGCTGATGTACGACACTGCAGCCCGTTGCCGAGAATTGGTCAATGCAAAAATCGGTGACCTTGATCTTCGTAAATCGTATACTGCAATCTGTCTCACTGGAAAAGGAAACAAAATGCGTGTGGTACCGATTTCCCCGAGTATGAGCACCCTTCTCAAAGAGTATATGGATACTGTTCATCCCATTGAACAAAGACAGAATAGTGATTACCTGTTCTTTACAACACTCCATGGCCGCAGGACCAGAATGTCAACCGATACCGTGTCCCTCTTTATGAAAAAGTATGGCGAACTTGCAAACCATATTTGTTCTGAAGTTCCCAAACGGGTACATCCTCACCAACTCCGACACTCCAGAGCCATGCACTTGTATCGTGCCGGTATGCCGCTCGTTCTTCTCTCGGAGTTTCTTGGACACGCCGATGTCAACACAACTCGTGTCTATGCATGGGCAGATACGGAGACAAAGCGTCAGGCAATCCAAAAAATCTCTGGAAATTTGAGTGAAAGTTCCGTTGCGCCTATTTGGGAAAACGATGAGGAGATGATAAAGCGCCTGTATGGATTAGCGTGATTTTACCACAATTCAACAATAACCGCAAGGCGGTGACCGGTTGGTTTCCTCCGGCCGCCGCAAATTTATTATTCGGAGGTTTGATAATGTAATGCCCAGAAAAAACGCCCTACCTCAAGCAAAGAGCAGTATGGTGACCGGCTCCCTCGGGATAACTCAATCCTCGGGATTAGACCGGCACGCGGTCTATGCGCGGCAGCGCGTGGATGAATTCCGCAATGACGATAAGCTGAACATTCCGGAAAGCAAGATCATGCGGAAGAAAACCTATGATCTGAGCAGCCTTGCGACGGTTGCACCGGAGAATGCCTCCAACAAGACCATCGCATGGACTGTGAGCGGAAACGATGGCGTCACGCTGGGAGAAGACGGAAAGACGCTGACGGTCTCTGATACAGCAGCCGGTACTGTTACACTGACCGCTACCATTACAAACGGCACGCTGAACGAGGACGGAACGACGGAAGTGGACTATACGAAGCCCTTCGCGCTGACCATTGTCCCGTATCAGCCGACCATCAGCTTTAACGCCGGAACAGGTCCTGCGGCAGCGGACATCAAGAACATGCCCGCGCCGGTTCTCGCGGAAAATGGCAAGATCAGCGCGCCCACCGCACCGAAAGCCTCCGGCTGGACGTTTGAGGGCTGGTATCTGGACACCGCCTGCGAAAGCGCATGGACCGCGGACCACGCATTTACCGCCGACGCGACGCTCTACGCGAAGTGGACGAAGAATCCCGTTGCCGTTACGATCACGTTCGCAGGCGGCGAGGACGCTGTGCTGAACACCGGCGCGAGCGGCGAGCACAAGGGCATGTCGGGCGACAAGATCACGCTTCCCGCCTGCATGTATACAAAGCCCGGCTACATCTTCCGCTCCTGGGACGGAACCTTCGCCGGAGCGGAGTACACCCTTCCCGAGGAGGCAAAAACCTTTACCGCCCAATGGACGCAGATCACAAGCGCGATTGTCGCGGACGATATTAACCACGCGCTTGACGGCATCACCGAGAAAAACGCCAAGGATTACAAGCCGCAGCTTCGCGCCGTGCGCGACGCGCTTGCCGCCGGAACTGCGACAAAGACAGACGCAGCGCTGATCAACAAGCTGTCGAATCTGTTTGTAAAGGCTGGGCTTGGCTCTGTGACCATTGCAGGCGATGCAAAACAGGGTGTGAGCGAAGTTGGCGCGATTCTTTCCTCGGACGGCGCAGCAGTTGTTCTGAATGTGAACAAGCTGGCAACGCCGGGTAAGACGCTTCCGGATGCCTATCAGAGCACAGAATACAAGTCTGCCTGGTACAGCCTTTCCATGACCGTCGGAGGCACGACCACCGAGCCGAAGGTTCCTGTCATTCTGACTATGCCCATTCCGGTGGCTCTGTCCGGGATGGCGGCA
>ENA-ORRO01000717-ORRO01000717.1-human-gut-metagenome-genome-assembly--contig:-NODE-717-length-26257-cov-5.324250_pt1 | contig 26257 bp, 30 predicted proteins | sample MGYA00242176_ERZ509136 | MGnify/ENA primary metagenome ERZ509136 (study PRJEB26280, sample SAMEA2338644) | human gut metagenome | biome: human gut; feature: human-associated habitat; material: faeces...
AGAGGTGCATAACATGAAATTTCCGGAACGAAAAGAAGGGGAGCAGGGGCTCACCATCACCAAAGACGGGGTGGAATACAAGCTGCCGGTCCACTGGAGCCTGACGGACAGCGGCAGCTACACCTTCCGGAGCAAGCTCCAGTCCCGGGCCTTTGCCCATGGCAGTGATGCGGTGGGGGATGGGAAAATTGACGGGCGGACTCTCCAGGTGGAGTTTTCCATGGAGGGGGCTACGGAAGAGGACCATGACGAGGTACTGAACGAAGCCTACACTTTCTTTGGCCAGACAGACTATTCCCTGATGGCAGGCCGTCCGGACCGGGTTTACCACGTGGCCTGCCTGTCGAAAATCAAGCACAAGTTCGAGAACGGGTTCAAGCAGAGACGGAGCGACATCACCGTGTCCCTTCTCCTGGCCGACCCCTTCCGGTATGAAGCCCAGGAGTCCCGGGTGGTGTTCACTTTTCCCCAGGCTACGGTGCAGGCGGAAATGGTCCTCCACAACCTGGGGAGCGTGGATACGCCTCTTACCTTCCGCTTTATCCCCCTGGACCGGATGACGAATCTTACGGTTTGGCACCAGGAGGCCAAAGAGAAGTTCACCCTGACGGATGCCCTCCTGGTGGCTCCCAAAACCTCCATCGTCAACGGCCGGGAAGGAACGGTGTGGCGGGACAAGGACAACAGCATCAATGCCTTTACGGGCACCTTCCTCCATGCCAAACCGGGAGCCAACCTCTTTCTGTACACAGGAGGAGCGGGCACGGTGGAAATTACCTATACCAACAGGTGGTTTGTATGACGAATTTCATCTTTGGACGGGGCCTGTTCGGCCGGTGGATCTTTGCCGGTCCTACTGGGGCCGGTGAAGGAAACAGCGACCGGGGCAAGGTCCATGAGTACTATCCCGGCCAGTTCGTGGTCTATGCCTACAAAAAAGACGGGACCCGGACGGCTATTTTTGGCGGGGGCAGCGAGGCCAATGCCCTGAATGAAGTGACCTTTGAAATCACCAGCACCGGCTGTGGCCAGTGCCAGATGACCTTTTACCGGCAGCCGGATAACGCCCAGCTGGACTATATGCAGCGTATCGACATCCACCTGTACGGAGACCGGAAACCCTGGTACAGCGGGTACATCATCAGCCGGCCTATTGAAGGGACTACGGATACCAAGTTCGTGTATAAGGGCTACGGTTTCTACAACCGGCTGGAGAATGTGATGCTCTGGAAGACTTACGAGAACACGGATGTGGGAGACATTGTCCGGGACATCGCCCGGCAGGTGGAACGCCAGACCCTCCAGGTGGTCTACAACGACAGCAAGATTCAGAGCGTGGGGTACAGCCCTACGAAACTGGTCTTTGACGGGGTGACGGTGAAAGAAGCCCTGAACACCCTGGCAGATTTCGCCGTGGACTACGTGTACGGGGTGGATGAATACCGCTGCCTGTATTTTAGGAGACGGGAAACCTCCGTCAACGAGCAGGCGCGTCTCACGGTGGGAAAACATATATCGTCCTATACACCCTCCTGGGATGTGTCCAAACTGGTGAACTGGGCCCGGATCAAGGGAGGCAGCGTGGACGATCAGGGCGAACAGTGGCTGTGCATTGTGGAAGATAAGGAAAGCCAGAACAGCTACGGGGTCCACCAGGCCGTCTGGAACCTGCCGGAAGCCTACGATGCCGCCGATGCCAAAAGGTGGGGCGAAAACCAGATCAGCCAGTACAAGGCTCCAGTGAAGTCCGCCAAGATCAGCGGGGTGAGGCTGGAGTACCCTTACCCGGACGGGACCTTCAACGTCCGCCACATGTCCACGGACGGACTGGCGGAGATAAGGCGTCTTGACGGGATTGCGGATACCTATCCCATCAAGAAGATCAAATACACTCTATCCGGGGAAAAGGGCATCAAGACCGAGATGGAGCTGGGAGAACCTCTTTTTTCCGTGGACCGGTACCTATCAGAGATCGAACGGCGGTCCAAGGATATCGAGCAGTCCCAGTCTTCAGCCCTGAAACAATGGAAAGGAGGAAGTTGATGGCCATCCATGATTATCGATTCAATCCCTTTGAAAATACCTTTGACATCAAGAAAATCTTCGACGAAACCCACGTGATCCCCAGCAACAGCCCCTATACCATCCGGCTGGCGGAAGTGCCCCAGAAGACTTCTCCCACCACCCTGCAGGTGAAGTTCCAGAACGGAACCCTCCTGACGGAAGTGGCGGAAGAACCGGCCCAGGGACAGTACTGGCCAGACTACCTTACCACGGAACATGGTATCGAGGGCTGGAACACTGGGACTCTGAAGTTCTCGGCAGCGGATGCGGGGAAAACGGTCCGGGTCACCTATAACGGGATGGGGACCCTGACCGATGACCGGCTCATCGACCAGGTGGAAATTGCGGTTACTTCCAGCACCCAGGCGGACAAGGATGCTCGGGTGATGGGCTTGAATTCCTGGGACGTGGAGACAGGACCTACATCGGCATCGAGCCCCCTGTCCATCCGGTCCACCTACCATATCCGGAAACACCGGGGGATCCCGGCTGGAACCTACACCCTCCGGCGCATCCTCCAGGAGCTGGTGAACCGGTCCCATACGGAAGAATACTGGAAAGAGAATTCTCAATGCAACTGCAACTGTAACTGCGATTGCAGTGATGATTCGGGAGGCGGCTAAGATGCTGGTCATTGACGAAAACAAGAATATCCAGGTATCCCAATACGATACCTTTTCCATCCGGTTCCGGTTTAGCAACTACAAGCTGACCAACGCGGACAAAGTGGTCTTTGCCATTAAGAAGACCACCAACTCTTCCGAGGTGGTCTATTCGGATAATTTCTACAACCCGGATAATAACTTCGTAGACGTGGTGGTGCCCAAGGGAGCGTTGGATTCTCTGGAACCTGGGGCATACATTTATGACCTGGCCATTATGAACAGCGAGACAGAACGGATCCTCACCTGCTTCTTTACCAAATCTTTCATCATTAAGGGGGTGGCCCACAATGTCTGATGGGGCCAATGTAGAAGTGACACTGACCGTCCAAAACAACAGTGAAGTGGAAATGGGGGATGTAGTGGACGGATATGCCGCAGATCAGGCCAGGGAATACAAGGAAAAGGCCGGGGAATATGCGGTGAATGCCTTAAACAGCCAGAATATGGCGGAAGCCTGGGCAGAAAGCGACAGCGCTCCAGCTGGGGAAGGCACCCGTTCTTCTAAAGTCTGGGCAGATACAGCTAGACAATGGGCGGAAAGTACTTCGGAGCCGGACGGGGTTTCCGGGGCAAGGTCTTCCAAGACATGGTCCGAAACAGCCCAGGCCTGGGCAGAGAGTGATGGAGAACCGGATGGCATTTCCGGGACCAAGTCGGCCAAAACATGGGCTACGATTTCTTCCCAAAAAGCAACGGAAGCCACAGCCAGCGCCAAGGCTGCAGACACCAGTGCCAAAGCCTCTGCCAGCAGTGCTGCTGCGGCTAAGACGTCTCAGGAAGGAGCCACCACCCAGGCTACCCGGGCAAGGCAAAGTGCTGAAAGTGCTGCTGAGAAACTGGCCCAGATGCAGATTGACCTGAAAGCGAAAGCGGACGTGAACAGTCCTGCCCTTACGGGAACGCCTGTAGCCCCGACTCCCGCAAACAATGCCCAATGCACTCAGATCGCTAATGTAGCCTATGTGAAGCAGAAAATAGCAGAACTGATTAATGGCTCAGATGCTTCCCTGGATACCCTGAAAGAATTGGCTGATGCCTTGGGGAATGATCCCAACTTTGCCACCACCATCATGGCAGCCATCGGGAAAAAGCTGGATGCTGCGGCTACCGCCCAGGCCGCTCTGGCTGATGGGAAGGGAAATAACATTGCTGAGACCTATGCCACCAAGGCGGAACTCAACGGGGAGGCGGGTTCCCTGGCAGCCGTGGCCAAAAGTGGAAGTTATAAGGATTTGCTGGACCGCCCCACCATTCCGGATAAAACCAGCCAACTGACCAACGACAGCCGGTTTGTGGCAACGGACGCCAATGGGAATGTGACCTTGACCGGTACGCTTACCGCCGCGAAAGTCTACAACGCGGTCTATAACGACTACGCTGAATTCTTTCCCCGGGGCGGGGATACTCAGCGGGGAGACATCATTGCCCTGGACGAAACTTCTGGCAAAGAGCAATATATCAAAGCCACTGCCAGCAGCCAATGCGTGGTGGGGGTCCATACGGAAGATTTCGCTTCCATCATCGGGGGCCGGACCCTTTCCCCGGGGGATGACATCCTGAAGGTGAACCTCCCCACGTATATCCCCGTAGCTCTGGCCGGCCGTGTTCCGGTCCGGATGTACGGGAAAGCCAAGAAGGGCGGCTGGGTGATCCCTTCCGAAATGCCTGGGGTAGGCCGGATGGCCCTTCCGGGAGAAAATCTTACCCAGGCGGTGGGACAGATCGTGAAGGACGATACCGCAGAAAACGTGCGGCTGGTGAAGATCATGGTAAGGAGTGGAAGATGAAATACCTCAGACGAAATATCAATACCGTATTCCTCATGCTGGGGAATTCCTGCAATATGAATTGTGCCTACTGCCTGCAGCATCCCCTGGTGCATAAGCCATTGACGAAAGACGTGAACCCCGAAATCTACGACTTCCTGGAAGAGATTTCTCGGGAGAATGCCCGGCCTCTCCACCTGCAGTTCTACGGCGGGGAGCCTCTGTTGTACTTTGGCACCATCCAGGAAGTAACCAAGGAAATCGAAAAAAGAAAACTCCCTATGACCTTTGGAATCATCACCAATGGACGGGCACTGACGGACGAAATGGTCCGTTTTTTTAATGCCCGGAATTTCACGGTCTGTGTTTCCTGGGATGGGCCTCATGTGAAGGAAACGAGAGGGTATGATGTGTTTTCCGTGCCGGAAATCCGGGAACGGATCCTGGCCCTGGAACATCTCTGTCTTTCTGCGGTGCTTTCCGCCAAAGCCTATCCCAGGGAAGTCCTCCAGGCTTTCCAGCAGATTTCGGAAGAGTACAGCGCCATCCATGGCTACCAAATTGCGGTGAACCTGGATGAAATCATGGATACCGGCCTTCCTAAAAAGGATCTGCTGGCCATCGACTACGGACGGGTAGCGCGGGAGATGAAGGAAATGGCCCTCCGCTTCCTGGATGGCTTCGGGAAAAGGGTCCCTCTAGAAAGGTACACAGAAGAAGCTTACATCCGCCAGTTATTCCATGCTTTGAAGGAATTCTACCTGACAGGAAAAGGAAAGTGGAATCGGTATACTGCTGCCTGCGGGAATGGTCTCACGGTGCTGAATCTGGATCTCCAGGGAAATCTCTACCCTTGCCATAATACATCCCGAAAGGTTGGCACCATCCGTGATGGTTACTTTTCGTATTTGCAGCGGATCCTTGCGGGAGATCATACTCGTGAACACAGAAAAGAGTGCCTATCCTGCACGGCCCTCGCCTTTTGCCAGGGAGGCTGCAAGCTGGTGGGGGACAAGGCCCGGAAGGAATCTTACTGCAAGTTCAAACGGGCCGTCTTTACCCCGGTCCTCATGGCCATCCAGCAGTACGGGCAGAAGCTATTGGAGAAGAACCATGGCCAAGAACGGAACCATCAATAAAACTTCTTTTACAGATACGGCTGCTCTTGGGGATACTAGCGAGCTCAAAGTAAAGGCCATTCATGTGGCGGAACTGCAGACAGCCCTGGCACAGCTCGCTACCTACGCGGCCAACGTGGACAACTGTGGGAACTGCGTGTATTGCCAGACTTGCCAGGGTTGTCAGACCTGCCAAGGGTGTCAGAGCACAAAATGCCAGTCCAGTTCCTGCCAGACCTGTCAGAGCATCAGCCAGTGTAGCTCGAGAAACTGCACCTGCCAGACAAGAGGACAATGTGACTGCAACTGCAGTGGTGGCAACTGTAACTGTTCGGATGATTCGGGAGGAGGGCCATAATGGCAAGTCAGAACGAGATTGTATGGAAGAAGGACCTGACGGACATCCAGTCGGGACTGGAAACCCTTGCCACAAAGACGAAGATTTCCATCGACCTTTCCTCGATGAACTATGACAAGGTGAAGAAAATCAACGTGGCGGCCCTGGAAACAGCGGTAAACAAGCTGGAGGAAGCCTTTTCGGGAAACTGTTGCCAGGCCAACTGCTGCCAGACTTGTCAGGGGTGCCAGTCTTGCCAGACATGCCAGGGATGCCAAAAATGCCAGACCTGTCAAGGGTGCCAAACCTGCCAGGGGTGCCAGAAATGCCAGTATTACATGACCCAGAACTGCAATTGCGACTGCAACTGCAATTGCTCGGATGACAGCTAAAGGAGGAAGAATCCATGATCATTGCCAAAGGAAGCGTTAGTACGGCGGAAGGACCGGTGCCGGTAGAAAATCTGAAATCGGGAATGCTGGTGGTGGATCGGGGCCACAGGGCAAGGAACCTGCTGAAGGTAGAACAGGTCCAGCTCCATCAGACCCTCCATTTTGACCGGAACAAAGACCTGGTCCTGGCTGGGAACAGCATCCTGTTCACCCTTACCGGCATGCGGAGTGCCATCTCCCTCAAAGGGGTACGCAAAGCCATGGGCGGACGGATCCAGATGCTCTTTGAAGGGAGAAAGATGCAGGAGGATGTGATGAAAATCAAAAAGGAAGAAGTTACCGGCTATCGCCTGACTATTGAGGGCGGGAGGGACGTCTTGGTCAACGGGTATGATGTGGCAGACAAGGAGGAAGGGGTATGCTAAAAATCTATTACAACGAGGAATCCAATGCGGACTACCGGATCCACCTGATTCTCCGAGGTGATTACTGCAAAGCGGAATGCACCAGCAACAGCGAGAGCCGGAAGGGAGCGGATGTGATCGAGACCATGCATCCCTACAGCTCCTACGTCCTTACAGAAGGAAACGGAACAGTGAAGCTGTTCCGCCGCCCTATGGCTTCGGACTACCGGTTCCTTGACCTGAACCGACTGGGGGTATCCATTAAACTGGATTTTGCCGTCCTGACCCAGCTTTATGGAAATACTACCATCCTTGATATCGATACGGGCATTATGGCAGAAGGCCAGCGGGACATTGTGGTGCGGATGTTCAACGGGCAGAAGGAGAACCTGACCATTGAAACGGACCAGGAATATGAATTGCTGCCCTTTCACACCAGCGACTTGATTCTGGGGGATCATCCCCGGATGAAACTGTGGGACAGTTACAGCCTTTCCGCTGGGGGCCGGGAACTGATGGCCAACCGGAAAGGATACCTGATTGATGGAGATCCGGAAGAACCCTTCACCCCGGAAGGAGATAAAGATTATATTGATTTTACCATCCAAAAGTACAAGGGGGATTTCTCTGCGAAGGAGAAACTGACCCGGGATATTGACGATGAAGAAGTCTTTGTGGAAGCGTCTGCCGGCCTTGTGAATAACAGGCGGGTAAGATTGGTGAAGGGAACAGGCACTTTCCGTTTGTATCCCTTTGGGTACGAAGGCCCGGTGAAAATCAAGTTGGGCCGGAAGTGGTACGAAGTGTGGAACGACTACCTGGTGTTTGTTGGAAAGTAGGAGGGATTATGCAGAAAAACAGGTTGGATTTGTCGACCAAGGTTCAACTCACCCTTTACCTGGGTAGTCAGTGCAATCTCCACTGTGCCTACTGTCACCGGGAGGCCTCGGACGGGGAAGGGGGGATTTCGGAAGACTTTCTGGCGGAACTGAAAGAGAATCCGCCCGGAGCCATCAGGTTCATGGGAGGGGAGCCTCTGCTGTACATGAAAGAGATCCGAAAGGTGGTGGAGGCTGTACCAACGGCCAAGTTTTCAGTCAGCACCAACGGCATCGGCATCGAAAAGCACCTGGATTATTTCAGGGAGCACCATTTTCAGATTTGCATCAGCTACGACGGAGCAGAAAAGGACCTGCGGGGCTATGATCCCTTTACTGCCCTTTTGGAGTATCCGGATCTGGCGGTTTCCACCACCCTGTACCACGGGAATACGGACATGGGGGCCATCATGGCAAAGTTCCGGGAGAAAGAGAAAGTCATCGGACGGCCTCTTTCCTTCTTTCCCCATCTCATGCATGTGACCAGTGAAGCCAATCAGCCCTATGCCCTGACCCAGGAAGACTATGATTCTCTCCTGGAGCAGTACAAGAAATACGTGGGACTTTACCTATCCCGGCTCCGGAGATTCGGTATCCGGGACAAACGGTATGATGGCCTCTACCAAACCCTGGAGCGGCGACGGGAAGTCCATTACACTTTTGGGGAGACTTACTGCAGCAACCGGCACATCCAGAAGGTGGATGCCCAAGGGCAGGCTTATCCTTGCTTGTATATCCGGAAAGAGAAACTGAGGAAGGACTGGCTGAAGGAACAGCAGGCTCTCATTGATTCCGTCAGTCCTGGCTGTCGCCAGTGTTCCGTCTACGGTATGTGCGGCGGGGCCTGTATTGTCAGCCAGGAACATGAAATGGAGTGCCGATTCTACAAGGCCCTCTATACCTGGTTCCAAAAGGAAGTGACCCGACCATGAACTCGATTTATATCTTCCCTGAGGCCATCCATACGGAAGATACCATTTCTCTGGACCTGGAAGAAAATGGATTGCGCTTTTTCTGTAATAACAAACGAGTGGTTATTGATCTTGCTGCATTGCGGAGCGGGTCCTCCACGGTGATTCTGAAAAATCCCATCACTGGGACTCTTTATCCCTTGTTCAACTTCCGGGAAATCCTCCAGGTGATGGATCTGGGGCCCCAGGAGCTGCTCCAGACCCTTCGCATCAACGGCTATGTGCAGATCGACAAGTCCGGGAAGGATACCTTCATCAAAGTGTTTCTGCCCAATGGGCAACCTGAATTAAAGAGTCGGACTCATGACTTTTCCCGGTTTCCCCATGTGGCCATGGCCGATCTCCATAAGCTGGACCGGGCTTTCAGTTGGTCCGCGCATACGGGGAAGGTCCAAATCCATTATGGCCGGATTGAGGGATCCCTTGTGTTTGACCGCTCAACCTTTTGGAAGGAGCCGGTTTATGTGAGCCATGCCGGACAGAGCCAGGAGCTGACCGAGGGGGAAAACTGGTTTTCCTTCGTTTGGAGTCCTTCGGAAGATGTGTACTGTGGGCCTCAATGTGGACGGTACAAAGGGCGGGCACTCCATATTTCAGGTTTCCAGCGGTAAAAGAAAGGAGGGGCAACATGGATTTTATCAGCTACACTTTTGTGAACGCCGTGATCAGTGCCCTGGCCGTATTCGGGTGCTGGCTCATCCTGCGTCCTCAAAAGATTGAGAATCGGGCGCTCCACAAGAGTATCGACAATAATACCAAGGCCCTGGAGGACCTGACCGGTCTGATCAACGAAATGCGAGTGGCCCAGGCAAGTGTGGAGACGAACATTACCAATCTCTGGCACCGGTACAAAGATCTGAAGGGAGAAGTAGACAGAATTCATGACCACAATCGGGATATGGGGAATTCGCCATGTTCGAAAAAGTAAGAGGGTGGCTCAAGAAGAGCCTTGGGACTGTAAAGAAGCGCCTGAACCAGTTCCAGCAGCCCATCAAATGGATCGTCATAGGGTATCTTGTGACGGTCTTTTTGTTTGTAGTTTCCTATTACGGATTCTGGATGTATCTGGCCGTGATGGGAAAAATCCAGCTGCCAGACCTATTGGCAATGATACGGGAACTAGTGGGGCCTGCCATGGTAGGCTTTGTCACCTTCATTGCAGGCTGTTTCGTGGATCTTGATGGAAATGGAGTCCCGGATCATTTTGAAAAGGAGAAGGATAAGACATGAAAATTTTTATTAATCCTGGGCATATGCCCGGTGTGGACAGTGGGGCCGTCAATAAAACTTATGGAGTCACCGAAGCGGATATCGTAAAAGAAATCGGAGCCGGAGTCCAGCAGTACCTGAACCGGGTGGGCTATGACTGTATGCTGGTCCAGTCCGACAATCTTTGCGGGGAATCTCCCAACTATACCAATATTTGTGCCAGCGCAAATGGGTGGAAGGCAGATCTCTTTCTTTCCATCCACTGCAATGCGGCCGCGGAAGAAGCCCAGGGGACGGAAACTCTGGTGTACAGCAGGGACAGCGAAGGAGCCTGCGCCCTGGCAGAATGCATCCAGAACCAGATTGTCCAGAGCCTGAGCACCGTGGACCGGGGTGTGAAGGAACGGCCGGGGCTGGCAGTGCTTCGGGAAACGGATATGCCGGCGGTTCTTGTGGAAACGGCGTTCATCACCAACGAAGAGGATGTGCAGCTCCTGATGAATCAGAAGGACGGATTTGCCCGTGCCATTGCCCGCGGGGTGACGGATTATGTGGCCCGGAAAGGATGAGAGACCATGGACATGTGGCGGATCAGCGATGAATTTCTCTTAGGCTATCTTTTGGGCATCTTGACCGGGGTGCTCCTGTTCACCTTGGTCATCTGAAGAAAGAGGGTGGGGATGATTGAGAAGAAACGTCTGGTTCTTCTTGGTGCTTTGTTTGTTATTCTCCTTTCCGCAGGTGTCCTGGGCCTCTACGTATACCATAACAGAAGAGGAACTGACCCAGTTGGAGCAGAATATCAGCGAGCTGCAGACCATCAACAACAGATTACAGAAGGAATCCAGTCAGCAGAAGAAACGCATGAAGGAATTGGAGACGCAATTGACCGCAGCACAGACCGAATTACAGAAAGCCAGGGAACAGTCCAATCGGCTCGGGAGTCAATTGAAAGATCTGGAGAGGACCTCGATCAGGCAGGAAGAATCCTTGCGGATTGCCAACGAATCCTTAGCCGCATACGAGAAAGAAACCAATAGAACACAGAAACGGCTGAAGGCACAGCGGAATTTGGCTTATGGAATAGGTACGGTTTTGCTGGTGGCTTTGGTGCGGAAATGAATAGAGCCATGGTGGGAATTCCTGCCATGGCTTTTTTTTTTGCGCTATGGGTACTTATTCCTGCCATTCTTGTCCTGCTACTCTTAGAAACGAAATTTTAGGAGGAAACTGATCATGAAAGAACAAAGCCAAAAGCTGCCATTGAACCAGCGGTTTACGTTGACCCTGAAAGAAGCCAGCCAGTATTTCCATATTGGGGAAAAGAAACTTCGGAGAATGGCTGCCGAAGACCCTGGTGCCGGGTTTCTGCTTCATAATGGACGGAAAGTGCTCATCATCCGGGAAGAATTTGAACAATTCCTTTGCCAAACTTCGTGTATTTGATAGAAGTTGACTTATTTTGTCTTCAGAGTGATGTATAGGATGCCAAAAGAAATGAAAGGGGAAAAGCAATGAAAAGACGTATGACAGGCCGGATCCGAAGAGATAAGAAAAGACGGATCCTACGGCCGGGAGAGTCTGTTCGGATTGATGGTAAGTACCAATTTAAATACATGGTGGATGGCAAACCCAAATTCTTTTACAGCTGGAAACTAGAGCCTACGGACCCATTGCCCCCAGGAAGAAAGCCTTGCCGGTCCCTTCGGGAGATGGAAGACAGCCTGGAGGTCCGCCTGGTGATCTGCCCCAATGCCAACAGCGATTCCATGACCGTCCTGGAACTGGTCCAGCGCTATCTGCTTCTCAAAAAGAGTGTGAAACCAAACACATTGACCAATTACCGGTTTGTGGTCAATGCCCTGAAGAAAGAGCCCTTTTCCCAGAAAGCCATTGGGAAGGTGAAAATGTCCGATGCCAAATTATGGTTGGTCAAGTTACAGTCAGAAGGAAAGAGCTACAGTTCCATCCACAGCATCCGGGGTGTGGTGCGGCCCGCCTTCCAAATGGCCGTAGATGATGAAATCTTGTGGAGAAATCCCTTTAACTTCGAACTGAAAGAAGTCCTGATCAACGACAGCGTAAGGCGGGAGGCTCTTTCAAAAAGAGATATGCGGATTTTTCTGGATTTCATTAAAAACGACTCCCACTACAAGAGATATTATGAAGGAATCTTCATCCTGTTCCATACGGGGTTGCGGGTATCAGAATTCTGCGGACTGACGGTGAACGATATCGACCTGGAAAAAAGGACGATCAACGTGGACAAGCAGCTCCAAAAGGGGAATGGAAAATATTACATTCTTTCTACAAAAACCAAAGCGGGGGCCAGGTTGCTGCCCATGACCGATGAGGTCTACCAATGCTTTGCAGCCATCCTGGAGCGGAGAAGACCGCCGAAGGTAGAACCCATCATCGATGGGGTGGGGAAATTCCTTTTTTATGATGTGAATGGACATCCAACAGTAGCCTTGCACTGGGAACATTATTTCAAACTTATCGTGCGGAAACACAACAGCATCTATAAATATCAGCTTCCCAGAATTACGCCCCATGTTTGTCGCCATACCTACTGCACCAATATGGCCCTTTCCGGGGTCAGTGCCAAGACCCTCCAGTACCTGATGGGGCACAGCGATATTTCCATCACCCTGAATGTGTACACCCACATCAAGTTCGATGACGCCCGGAAAGAAGTGGCACTCATCCAGGCCCGGCAGCAGAAGGAGATGGAAAACGTACGGAAAGAACTGGAGCAGGTGGGCGAGATCCAGCCCAAGGTGATCCGGTTTCCCGGGGAGCTCAGAGTGAAGAGTGCAGAGTGAAGAGCGCCTCACGCCGAGTATATGGAAACTGAATTTGTATTGTAAACGTATTATGAATGTGATAAAATTCAATAAAGAGGTGATACAAATGGCAAAGAATGCAAATATCAATATTCGTATCGAACCTGAAATAAAGAGCGCAGCGGAGAACTTGTTTTCTTCTTTTGGAATTACCATAAGCGATGCCGTGAATATCTTCATTCGGAAATCCCTGATGGAAGGGGGCATTCCTTTTTCCGTCAGACAGCCCCGGTTCAATGCCGAAACAGAAGACGCCATGCAGGAAGCCAGAGATATTGCTTCTGGCAAAATTCCTGCCAAAAAATATCATAGTGCCCATGAAATGATTAAGGATATTACCGATGAAGTATGAACTGGTGATGACTTCCCGCTTCCGCAAGGACCTTAAGCGGATGGTAAAAAGAGGTCTGCCATTGAATGAACTGGAACAAGTCCTGGATTGGCTGTCTGATGGCATCGTTTTGGGACCCAAGTATAGAGATCATGAACTGAGCGGGAATTATGCGGGATTTCGAGAATGCCATATTCGGCCAGATTGGCTGCTGATCTATATGGTGGAAGAAGAAAAGCTGATTTTAACTGCAACCAGGACTGGTTCCCATTCGGACTTGTTATAAGTTGTGGAAATGCACTGTAGGGTTAGCTTACAGTCATTATCTGCGGTAAATGGTGTTGAAGGGAAGGGCCACTGGTCTTTGCCGGAAAAAAGAGAAGACCCGCACTCTGGTGATTGCGGGCTTTTTTCTGTCATGAGTTTTGGATAGAGCATAAGGATAAAGGGGCTTTACCCAGATGAAAATGAAAAAATCACCAGCGTTGGCATTAGAGCCGTATGAATCAGGATAAGACAATTGACAGAAAGAGAAATACATGATAATGTGTATATACACGATGAAAGGATGATCATAATGGAACACAAGGAAATGTTGCGTACAAAACCATATCTCCGGGAGTGCCATGCGTTCAATCTACGACAGGCTAATCTTGCGGTTACAGCTCTTTATGACAGGCATATGAAAAAAGCCGGGATCACGATACAACAGTATTCCATCCTTAGACACGTCAGGGATTTTGGTCCTGTATCGATTACAGACCTGTCAGAAGTGATGCATCTGGACCGTACTACGGTATCCAGGAACTTATCTTTGCTGGAACGCCGCCATTTCGTGGAAAACGCTCCATCTCCGGGTCGCAAAAAATTAATCCGGCTGACAACGGAAGGCATGGATGCATATTCTGAAGCAAGCAGTTATTGGCAAGAAGCACAGGATGAGCTGGAATCCCGGATAGGAAAAACAAAAATGATGCAGCTAGAGCAGCTGCTTTTGCAGTTAATAGAGTAATTTTTTCTTTTATTTCGTGTATATACACTATGGAGGTGCTTTTTTATGGATGATAACAGACTCGCGCAACAGATCCACGATATGGCCATCGCTTGTGGCTTTGATCATTGTGGCATCATTCCCATTGAAGACATGGAGGGGTTTCGCAAACGACTGGAGCAGAGAGAGAAAGACATACCTGCCAGTAAGTTCTTTTATCAGGCGATAGGGAATCTGGCTGGAATCAGAGAGCGGTTTCCCTGGGCACAATCCGTCGTAGTTTGTACGTTTTGGCTGGGAAAATATCGATATCCTGCCTCTTTGCAGGGAAAGTATGCAAAGAGTTTTTTCCTGTCTCCCGGCAATGATCTTTGCGGAGATCTGGCAAAAAGCTGCAGTCAGTTGGAGTCCTGGTTTAAAGCAAATGGCATACACGGTGAAGGAGGGACTCAATTCGGTCACCTTAGCATCGGTCCTTTACGGTATGCCGCCATGATGGCCGGATTAGGCATTATCCGGAAGAATAATTTTTTTTACACAGAGAAAGGCTCTTTTATAGAACTCGTAGGTTATGTGATCGACCGCCGTTGTACCCTTCGGCAGAACCCTTCACTGCGGCCTTGCGCGGAAAAGTGTAATCTCTGTCAGAAAAACTGTCCCAGTGGCGCTCTTAATGGCCCGTTCACGATGAATCCTTTTGAATGTGTTTCTTATATTACGACCTTTGGAAAGGGAAAATTGCCGGAAGGTATGGATGATACGGCGTGCAGTACCTGGATCTGTGGCTGTGATAGCTGCCAGGACGCCTGTCCGTACAATAGAATCCATGATTGGGAGAAAGGCCTTTCTTATCCAGGCCTCGAAGCTCTGGCATCAGAACTGGCTCCGGAAAAGGTAGTGGGACAAACAGCAGAATTTATCTCAGAAAAAGTACTTCCTTACACTGATTACCATGTAGCACCGGATGAAGTAGAAATGCTGCGGATCAATGCCGCCCGTTCGCTCCGAAATGCCAGACGGTCTCCTGCATCGATTGGCGGCTGAATTTTCGATATCATGGCATCATGTGACCCCAAAAAAGGGGAGTACTGCAAATTTTGTGCAGCACTCCCTTTTCTGCTATAATCAATCCCAGAAACCGCTTAGTAGTAGGAATCGCCCAAAATACTACTACTTTTACTACTAAGTGGGAAAAAGTTGTGCCCAGTTATGCCATTTATTGTCTTCCCTGCATGGACTGGCAAAATCCGGGAACCGGCATTAATTCGGCCCAATTTGGCATAGTTTGGCATAGAGAGGAGTTCGTGTCTTTGGTGAAAGTACTTTTTATTTGCCACGGCACTACGGGGTGCGCGAGCCTGGAGAGGCGCATAAACTGGGGATAACAGAAACAAATGTACAAGAGAAGAACACCTGTTTTACTACTGAGTGCAAGATATAGTGGCCTATTGGAAGAAGATAACTACATATTGTGTATGCCAAACAACGCACGTAAAACTTCGCAAATCAGGAAAGAAAAGAGAGCTTTTTAAGGCGCTTTTGTTATGAAGTGAATTTACATTCAGATATAGGAAAACTTGCTCGCAGGCAAGGGTACGGCAAGGGAGATGGTCCGGGTGGGAGTTCCTGCCCGGGCTTTTTTTATATTGTTTTTTCATAATGATAATATGTTATACTGTATTTAACTATGTATAAGTGCATCTATTTCAGACAATACACCTGCTGCACAGCAGAAACTATGGTTTGCCAGGAAAAGTTGAAAACCAACATGCAGATTATGATACCAGATATTCCAGACGGTGTCTGGAATATCTCTAGTACTCCCGATAAAAGGAATAGAAAAGGAATAGAATGATGAGTATAGAAGGTCTGGAAAAACTAATTGGATCAATCGTCAAAATCAAACCGACGGTGATCCGTTCTGAAACAGGGGACATCATCAAGGCTAAATGGCTTCCGGAAGAAAGTGATTTTGGGAAGGATGTGATTTTTACTTTTGTGTGGAGGTTCTTAAAGTTCTGGGATGGCTTTATTCCCAATCCCCTTCGTTCCATCCTCGGACTGCTCCAGCTGATACCATTCTTCTACTTCTATGCAGGGCTGAGCGATGGATGGATGTCCAAATATTATGCAGCCATTGGTATGGTCTGCACGGGGATAAGTATGTACGTAACAGAAGAAGGGGAAAGTCTGGTGGAGAGATTCAACCCCAGAAACTGGTAGGAAGAAGGGAAAGCCATGGATGATAGATATTTGTGTCCCAAATGCGGGTCCGATGATGTACGGAAAGTGGAAATGATCTGGAAAGAACAGACGGGGGGATATCAACCTGGACTCCGTAGGGACCACATATGGGAACGGGGGCGTCAATGTGGGGTATTTCAAATCCAAAGGGACCCAGATCTCTAAAATGGCCAGGGAAGCAGCCCCGCCAAGAAAAAGGAACATCAAGACCGATGTTTTGGGCGGAATTTTCCTGGGCTTCTTCCTGGGAGCGCTGTTCGGGCTGGCTGCTCTCTGGACCGGGCACAAAGACCTGGCAGCAGGCATCTTCTGGGCCCTGTTGGGAATCGGCTGGATGTATGGATGCTTCCTGGCAGGGAAGGATAACGTCTGGAATGACAAGGTATGGCCGAAAGTCTATGCTGGCTGGCAGCACACCTGGATCTGCACCCGGTGTGGGAAACGTTTTTCCATCCATGATTGAAGTGGGGGATGGGAAGCTGAGTTTGGAGGGGACTTCCATTATGGATTTCTCCTCCTTGTTGTCCTGAAATTTACACAGCGTTCATGGTATAATAAAAGATAATATAACCATGGGGAAAAGGGGAGATGGCTTTGAAAACGGTGCAGGTTGTGGCGGCGCTGATACTCAACCAGGATAAGGTCCTGGCCACCCAACGGAGGTATGGAGAATTCAAAGACGGATGGGAATTCCCTGGGGGAAAGATCGAGCCAGGGGAAACTCCGGAGCAGGCCATTAAACGGGAGATCCGGGAAGAGCTGGCTACGGATATCCGGGTGGAACAGCCTCTCACTACAGTGGAATACGACTATCCTACCTTCCATCTTTCCATGGAGTGCTTCATCTGCAAAGTGGAACAGGGCAACTTGACCTTATTGGAACACGAAGCCGCTAAGTGGCTTTCCTATGATGAATTGGATAGTGTGGATTGGTTGCCGGCGGATCGGATTGTGGTGAGGGAGTTGCGGAAGTACTTGAACAAATGGCGATGTAAAAGAAAATCCCCAGAAGCCCAAAGAAAAAAGTATCTTTTCTTGCTCAAATGGTGTAGGATGAAGATAAAGACACATGGCTCGCTCCTTTTAAAATGGATGTCTTTGGTCTGGCCCATTATAGCAGAAGCCAATGTGTCATTTTCCTTTTAAAGGAAAATCTTTGTTGCACTTAGATTGTAAATCCGCCTATATAATTTTTACTTATATACTTATATGTAATAATGGTGGTTCATTGAAAAAATGAAACAAATAAAGTAAAATATAGTGTAAATAACCAAGCTAAAAATAAATTGAGCGAGCTATCTATTTATGAAATAATTTATAAAAATTTGTGATAATTTATGATTATATTGTAAGTAATCTCATATTGATAGGGAGCAGATCAGTTCATGGGGAGATTTATTAACGGTGAATGTCTGGAACAAATGAAAAAAATTCCGGACGGCTGTATTGACTTCATTTTTACTTCTCCGCCATATGCCGATCAGATCAAGGATTATGGATCTACAGGAGTAAAAATAGCGCCGTCTAAATTTGCTGACTGGTTTTTGCCGAGAGCAAAGGAAATGTTCCGAATTCTTAAGAATGATGGTAGTTTTGTCCTTGATATTAATGATAAGGTAGATGGGAGATATCAGAGTACGTTTGTGTTTAAACTTGTTATCATGATGACGGAAGAGGTTGGATTCCACCTGGTTCGCGATTACATTTGGTATAATCCAGCGACACCGCCCAATGTTTTCTCACGTGGCAATCTTGGACGTACAAAAAAATCACATGAGTATTGTTTTTGGTTTAGTAAGTCGAATAAGTGGACATTTCATATGGACGCGATAAGAAAGCCATACAGTGCAAGCATGCAGTCGCTTTTAAAATCTTTACCTCATGGAGATAGGACAGTAAATACTAGACCAAGTCGACATAATTTTGACCTAAGTCATCCATGGAAAGACAAGGGTGGAGCAGATCCAGGAAGCGTAATCGAGATAAGCAATACGAGCAGTAATGATATGTTTCACAGATTATGCAAACAATTCGGTGTGAGTCATCCTGCAAGATTTCCAATCAAACTCGCGGAATTCTTTATCAAAGCGGGGACAAACGAAGGAGATGTCGTTTTGGATCCTTTCGCCGGGTCTGGAACCACAGCAATTGCAGCTAAAAAGCTCGGACGCGATTTTTTGTATATTGAGATAAACCCTGACTACTGGAAAATGGCGAAAAAGTGGTACAATGTAAAGTTTCATGGAAATACCATCTATAAGATAAACATGAGGAAATTTGAACATGATGTGATTCCAGTATGTCGTTGGAATCTCTTGCCGTATAGTTACCTTTATGACCTTTTCTATGCGTGGCTTCCTAAAGTGGGTTTATATGAAATCCCACAGACAAGGAAGGCGTTCCGGGAAAGAATCAATGCATGGTTTGTCAATAATCCAGATTGGATTATCACAAATCATTACCAGACTGTAACGAAAGAAAATATGCCGCTTCCAGAACCTCTTATCGTAAAATACGATTTGAAGAATTGGAAGAACGGTTGTGATTCAAAAAATAAGGAAGAAATTTGCAGTCCAAAACTTGGTCTGCGGTATATGGGGATTATGAGACGTGGCACACAGACTGAAACAGAGGGAATTGAATAATCTGTTCATAGAGCATATTGGAGCGCATGTCGATGTAATAGGAGACCGCAATAAAAGACCACTTTATCTGAATTTAGGAGCGCCATATTTTCGAACAGTAGTTGCATATATTTATAATTGTACAAATCCCCCAGGTGGCAGAAACCCCGGGGAATACAAAATTCAGATGACGGATGGTCCACGGGGAAAGAAAATTTGTTATGACGATCCAAAGGGACGGACTGTTTTAATGGTTGGTTACGCTGAGATTGTCCTCGGCGATATGGTGGAGCATGAGTGGGTTCTATTCGAAACTGCAAAACACCGCATTGTTGCATATTCTGCGAATATACAGATATATCTTCATCAGTTGTTGCGTGCACTGAATCAGGAAATTGCAGTTTGCGTCAAGGGAAACAAGGAAACTGTTGTGATAGCTAGGTCGCAGTATCTTCCTCAGGCGCTTGAAAAAAGATTTGATATTGATCAGCAGAAGCTTTTGGAAAGGAATAGACAGTGAATCTTCGGGATCATAATTTTCATCCGGATTATAACAAAACAGATAACGATATTGCAGAAGATTTCTATCTTCCTGCAATGCGTTCTTCCTGCCAGTATGACAGGATTTCTGGGTATTTTGGAAGTACAGTGTATATCATTGCTTGGAGTGCATTGCAGCAGTTTGTGGATAATGGCGGAAGAATGAGAATCATCTGCTCGCCAGTTATTTCAGATGCTGATAAAGATGCAATGACAGAAGGATTCTCTGCGCAGAACAATAAGATTATTCAGGAATCAATGGCGAGAGAACTGCAGGAAATGTTCGCGGATGAAGATCTCGAGAAGCCGGCAAGAGTTCTCGCTTGCCTTGTTGCCGAGAAAATTTTGGACATACGAATTGCAGTGCCAGAATCGGGTATGGAACCTGATTTGGAGCGCCTTTTCCACGATAAGATGGGTATATTTACGGATTCGGATGGTAACTCTGTTGGATTTCGTGGTTCTATGAACGAAACGTACAAAGGCCTTTCTGAGGATGGAAATCTTGAGTCGATTGATGTTTTTCCAAGCTGGGAAGATGCACGGGATTCCGTCAGAGTGCAGAGTGCAATCCAGTACTTTGACAGACTGTGGAATGGAACGGAACCGAACGTCATGGTCTATCATTTTCCGGAAGCAGTAAAGAAGGACCTGATTAACAGAAGCAATGGATACGACTGGCATACATTAACGAAGGAGATATCTACGACCGTTACACTAAATAAACGCTGGGCACCGGATAAACATCATTTTGCACGCATTCCGAGAAGGCATCAAGTACAGGCACTCGAAAACTGGGTGAAAAACGGTAGACGCGGTATTCTTAAACACGCAACAGGGTCCGGAAAGACATTTACAGCAATCTGCGCTATTAGAGATGCGATGGATCGAGGAAAGAAAATTCTTGTTCTTGTCCCTTCAAGAATTCTTTTATACCAGTGGAAGAATGAAATAGCGGAGAGTATGAAAGATATCGATGTGTATTTTCTGCCCTGTGGAGACGGAAACAATCTTTGGAAAAAAGACCATACTTTGCAACGGTGGACCAGCCGTGGTAATTTGAACTGTGTTGTGATTGCAATTATGGGAACAGCTTGTACGGAAGAATTTTTATCACAAGTGTCCGGGAAGAATTTATTGCTAATTGCTGATGAGGTGCACCAGGTAGGAAGCCCAGAGAGAAGAAAGATTCTTACGATTGAAGCAGATGAACGGCTCGGGTTGTCTGCAACACCAGAACGATACGGTGACCCAGAAGGAACACAGGTTCTCTTAACCTATTTTGGGGGAATTGTTCCACCAGAGTTTACGCTTCAAGATGCTGTAAAGAGCGGCGTCTTGACGCCGTACTTCTATTATCCTTTGCCAGTACATCTCTCGCGTGATGAGCAGGATAGTTGGAATAGACTTACTGTAGTCATTAACAGGATGATTGCTGTAAATGGGGAAAAAGGGGAATCTGCGGCAAGTATTATTAGGAAAAATCCATCTATCAAACGTAAGCTGATAGAGCGTGCTAGAATCGTCAAAAAGGCTGAAGCGAAGGTTCCGCTTGCAATTGATGTGATAAAGAAAAATTACAGCAACGGACAAAGATGGATTATTTACTGTGAGGATAGGAATCAGTTGTCAGACGTGCTCAGAATCCTTTTAAAAGACGGCTACAACGCATATGAATACTATTCTGATATGGAAGGCGATAAGCAGCAAACTCTTGAGTATTTCACACAATTTGGCGGAATTCTGGTGTCAATTAAATGCCTCGATGAGGGCGTCGATATTCCATCTGTTACGCATGCTCTAATCCTTGCTTCTTCGAAAAATCCTAGAGAATTCATTCAACGCAGAGGACGTATCCTGCGGCGGTATCCTGGCAAAGCGTGCTCTTTTTTGTATGATGCCGTAGTCGTTCCTGAGATGACAATGGATGAAAAAGATAAGAGCATTTCAATTCTAAGATCAGAGTTTGCGAGAGCAATTCAGTTTGGCAGATGGGCGTCAAATCCTACATGTATCAGCCAACTTAAATGTATTGCAATAGATTGTGGAATTGATTATACAAAGTTTGAAAGAGAGGGACTGGAAGATGACAACGAGACAGAACCTTAACGAACTTTTGAATGTACTTGAAAAAATTCGGAGTGAAAAATATCCGTATGTCGACAAAGAGTTGGTTCGAGAAGTTGCAATCATGCAGTATGACAATCAGGATAAGCGTGGGAAAGGAAGAGCAGAAACCCAGAAAATTATCAGTGATTTCCTTAGGAAAGGAGAAAACAATGCTTCACTTTGACAGCATGATATTAAAAAATTTTGGCCCATACGAAGGAGAACAAACTATTGATTTTACCGAAAAAAAAGGCGTAACAATAATCTGGGGAAATAACGGACGAGGTAAAACGACGCTTTTGAATGCTTTCCGCTATGCGTTATTTAATGAAGTCTATAAAAGAGCTGGAAAGCTTGAAAATATTTATAAAATGGAAAATTCAGAAGCAGCAAAACGAGGAGAACATGGTTTTTCTGTTACCCTGAAAATGACAAATGACGGCGATTCTTATAAACTTACGCGTGAGTACAAGCCTCTTTCTGGTGTAACGGATCCCCAAAATGATGAAGATTATGAGATGTTAGTGTTTCTTAATAAGAACGGGAATATTCTTTCGAATGATCAAAGAGATCACGAGCTTAATATGATTATGCCAGTTGATGTGGCGCGCTTTTTTCTGTTTGATGCTGAACTGTTGCAGGAGTATGAAGACCTTCTGGATGAGAATGCAGTAGAAGGGGAAAAAATTAAAGAAGCTATTGAAAAAATACTGGGGCTTCCGGTCTTGAACAATGGAATGGTAGATATAAAACAAAAATTGACTGATTTAAGCAGGAATAAGAATCAGATTGCGAGTAAAAATAAAAAAGCAAAAGATATTGTCAATGAAATAGAGATATTAGACCAGCAGATTTCGCAACACAATTCTGATATTGCTAACCACAAGGAAATGCTGCAGAAATATAAAAGTCAATTGGCTGTCCTTGAAACACAAATGAATTCAACAGAGAAGTTAAGAGGCTGGATTGCTGACCGTAAAAAAGCATCTGAGACATTGACAGATTTGGAAACGAAACTTGCAAATGTCGAGGTGCAGTTGAAAACAGCTCTTGGCAGTGCGTGGAAAAACATGCTTGGCACAACAGTCCGTGACCTATCAGATAAAATTAATAAAGAAAAAGAGGAACTGGATAATAAAAGAAATAAGAGTGGCGTTGCGGATCATTTCATCCGTGAAATGCGTTCTGCGGTAGCGGAGAAAGTCTGTCCGATATGTGGTCAGGATGTTTCCGATACAATCATAGAAACTCTGAAAAAAAAGATTAAAGAGAATAGTAGTGAATTTAAGGGACTCTCTAATTCTGAAAGAGAGAGACTGTATACGTTAAATAATATGAGTTCGGATCTAAAGTGGCTTAAAGAAAATATCGGTATTACAGATGTGAAGGCTACAATAGCCAATCTTGAAAGTCAGCGAGATGATGACAAGATTAAAATTGATACGAACAAACAGATTATCGATGACTGTACGGATAATATAAAACGTAGCGGACTGCAGCAGTCGGAGGATGTAATTCAGAGTTACGCAAAAAAATATGCTGATATTGATAGTAAAATAAAAGCAGAATTGAACGGTATTAATAGACAACAGGAGGAACTCAGAAAACAGCAGACGACTAAAGAAGGACTTTCTAAGCAACTCGATAAAATGTCCTCATCAGACAGTGAGTTTGAAAAGGTTAAAAATCAGTACAAAATCTGCGAGGGTTTATATAATATCTTTAAGGAAAGCAAGGAAGCGTACAGGGAAGAATTAAAGAAAAATGTGGAATTAGATGCATCGTCATTTTTTGTTCAACTGAGTGAAGATCCAGACTATACGGGTCTAAAAATTAACCAAAATTACGGCCTTGAAATCATTCATAAGTCAGGAAGTATCGTTCCAGGCAGGTCGTCCGGCTATGAGCATCTTGTTGCTCTTTCTTTGATTGGAGCACTTCACAAGAATGCCCCGCTTAGAGGACCTATTATTATCGATTCGCCTTTCGGTAGACTCGATCCGCAAAATAAGAAAAACATGATTAGAACACTTCCGTCAATGGCAGATCAGGTCATTCTTCTTGCATACACAGATGAAATTGACAATCAAACTGCAAGAAAAGAGCTTGGAAACAATTTGTTGGCTGAGTACAGTCTGAAAAGAATTTCTTCTATGCATACAGAAATTGAAAAATCATAAGGAGAAAATTATGGCTGATATACAGAATCTTAGAATTTCAGTACATGCAAGTGATGTTGCGGCAAAGTTGGTTGACCAATGTTGTTTTCCAGATGCGTTATCGGCGACTAAATTCGCAATGGCATATGCAATCAAATTCTATTTTGAAGATATTAATACCCCTGAAAAAATTAATGAACTGGATAGTACGTATACAGCAGATGGAAATAACTATAATGTTGGCTCTGTGGACAAGGATGGATTCATTGTTAGGTTATTTAAACTTCTGTATCCTGGCTGTGAAACACCGTTCAAATACATTCGTGTCGTTATGTGCTATGGGCTTATGAAGATGGAGGATTTGATTGAAAGTAATGACTTGATTCCTCTGTCAAAGAACATGTGAGGATGCTGTGAGGGAAGTAAAGTACCTGCTACGAGATGACGTTGCAGCAGTTTGTTTATTGGAAGATGGCGGACGGCAGATAAAAAATAGCTGTCAGATAGCAATGGTTGGACGAACGCTTATTCGTCCAGAGTATATTGGGGAATATGCTGCTATTGGGTCATTTTCTTACAAAAACAAATTCTATAAAGCAAAAACTGACGCTTTCAATAAGATGAAAGCACTCGAGATGCATCCAGGAAAAAATTATGTCGCAGTGATTGATTCAGAAATAGAATTTCTGGTTACAGATAAATCATTGGAACGACTGGCAACATATCTGCCAGGTCGGACTATGGCTAATTACAGCATGTTACTTGATGGACTGTCATCTGCGGTTTTAATTTTTGTTCGCGTGTTTGAGACAAAAACATGTTTCCCAGAGGAGATGCTTCAGAATGAGTCGGCACTGACTATTTGTACGTTGCACAATGCAGATGGCCAGTCCACAAGTGTCATGGTAGAAAATCCTGTACCAGTAATTTCTAAAAATCAGTTTCTTTATATGAAGAATCAGATTTTGAATCAATTTAAAATCGACGGGACGTTTATTGCAGGATATTCTAATACAGAAGAAGATAAGGAAAATCTGAAAACAATATTTGCAGTATATGCGAATTCTAACGGCAGGTCGAACCATGTTAAAAATGCCGTGGCACAATATGAGGCTTCTGGGTATGCAATTTCGGACGACAAAAATTATGACATGGCGCAACTTGATTACGATGAAATCTTCAACAAGGTGCTCGAGATATGTCCTGGCATGAAGCCAATCATAAATTATGCAAAAGATGTACAGGCTGCACGGGTTCACGAGTATGAATATTACCTAAAGGATGTTCATGAGGAACCAGAAAAATCTCAAAAAGCTGTTAAAAGACTATTCGATATGAGTTTGAGGTCAGCTATTAAATTGGCCTATTATAAATATCGAGATGATGGTATGGACTTGGAAGATACATTCCAGGAATCCTGTATCGGCATTATTATGGCAATTCAAAAACACAATGAGAAGGTACAGGGTTTGTTTCCTTCGTATTTATCAATGTGGATGCAACAGGTTATTGGTAGAGATATGCCTGAATATATGGATACATTCTATTTGCCTGTTCATGTAAGAGAAAAATTGGCTACCATAAAGAAAAATATCGAAAATCATTTTGGCACAGTTGATTATAAAACGATGACACAAGAAAAAATTGCAGAACTTATTTCAGAGTATGGAGAATTGGATGGAAATGAAGATCAACCGTCCATCTATGCAAGGCTAATGGCTCCAACAATTCAAATCGATGCAATTGAGTTAAATGATGATAAAACTGAGGAAATATTTACGGATTACGGTGATTTCGAAGCTGGACTGATTGATGATGCTAGTATGCAAAATTCAATATGTAATATAATTAAAAGGTGCAGAAATTTTTTGAATAATAACCAAAAAAAGGTTATTTATTATCGATATTTGGATGCAAATATAAAAACACTGGAAGAAACTGGTAAGATATGCGGCCTTACGAGGGAGAGAATTCGTCAGATTGAATCTAAGGCATTGATTATACTCAAGAATCTATCTTTATCACCTTTATCACCGAAAGAAAAGGATAAATCGAATAAAAAAGATAGGAAAAAACGCAAATATACGCGCAAAACATGTAAGAAGAAAGTAAGTACAAACTAGTAAACACAGTCTCCTATTTTATTCCAACAAACTATGTGGTACTATTGACCTGTCAAGGCCGGAATATTTTTGACCCATTTGGCCGGTTAAAAGTGACCCAATAAAACGGCAGTTCAACAACCTTAGACTTTTAAGGCCGGTGGCTGCCCTGGCCGGAATGGCCAAGGCCGGGATTTAATACAGCCGGATTCAAGCCGGCTGGCAACCTTGCTTTTAGACGGAAGCTCTCTCCTCTTGTAAAATCTCCTTAACCGTGTGTAAGCGCTTAAAAATCTGGTGTATGGAATCCCCACCTTCAGTTTGAGATAATACGGATATTAAAAACATCACACGAAAAAAACGAATTTCTCTACGGTGCGCAACGTGTCGTTTTTTTCAAGGCATTCGTGTTACTCATCTCTGGAGGTGGTTTTGTTTTGGGAGAAATTCAACGCATAAAACATCAGCAGTAAGCGCTGCTGGCTACTCTTCAAGTTCCTTTCTGCA
>ENA-ORRO01000719-ORRO01000719.1-human-gut-metagenome-genome-assembly--contig:-NODE-719-length-26206-cov-4.553248_pt1 | contig 26206 bp, 25 predicted proteins | sample MGYA00242176_ERZ509136 | MGnify/ENA primary metagenome ERZ509136 (study PRJEB26280, sample SAMEA2338644) | human gut metagenome | biome: human gut; feature: human-associated habitat; material: faeces...
TCGTGGTGTTCTCTGATAAATTGCATACCACTCTCACCCACTTTCTGAAGTGGTAGCCATTAAACATTGCACAGGATTCCAAATATCGACATATTCCGAAGAACACAACCCTCTGCGTTTGAGCGAGCGTGGAAATAGTGTTCTCTGCGTATTTGGGAATGAAATCAAACTTCTTGAACCACTTTGGCAGATACGCACAGACATCTTCCTTGACTTCTGCCAAACGTTCAAAAAGGGAGCTTAGATTTTCCAAGAATTCTGGCTTTGAGAGGATGGAAGAATAGATGCTAAAGCCATTATCATAGCGAAGCGATGAATCGTCCGATTCCTTTCCATATAGTTTCCATTCTTTTGATGTGTCCTTTACATCATTATATATGATAGCGCAATTCAAGAGGTATCTGTTTAGGAAAGCAAAGAAAATCCTGTCAATCTCTCCATTACTGTCGCGGTTCTTCCAAAAGACATCCGTCCATTCAGTGTCAAGTTTTATAGGAATGCCCCTTTCGATATCAAGGAAACTTTCCCAGGCACAATCTTCTTTTGCTTTTCCTTCAATGTACCCAATTAAGTCGGCCTTGAAATTCTCAAATGAAGTGAGTTGCTTGCCGCGGGCGTTCATTTTGATGTAGAGGTCATCCGTCAGTCCAAAGTCTTTAAGCGGAAGATAATAAAACACGATAGGAGCATTTTCAGAAGTCAAAGCCTTCCAATATTTTTCAAAGTTTTCTTTGTCTCTTTCATTAAACAATTCTTCCAAGCCATCAATAATATCGTTACCTCGTTTGTCGTTAATCTTTGTGCCGCCAATCATTCTCAACATTGATTGTATGGTTGGGTCTTGCTTCCAGGAAGAGTAAAACCAAGTACGGCTGGTTATGAAATCCACAATTCCTATGTTGCCGTCATATTCTTCAAAGTTTTGGGGTATGCATAGGTTTCTGCAAAACTCCCTTGAAGATATTCGCGTCTCGTATGTGAAATTTCTCAGCCTTACAGAGGCTTCTTCGAGTTTGCCAGCCCTGAGTGCCACGTACCAATGAAGCAGCCATAGCGTGGTAAGCCTTTGTTGACCGTCAAGTGGAGATAGTTTGCCTTCGTCTTCGGAACCATAAACAAAATCAAGTTTCAATGCAGATTCCGGCAATTGATAGTCTAATGCCTGCTTTAGATTCCCAAGGAAATTATTGCGCAAGTATTCTTTGCCCAATCTGCCCTGTGCATAGTCGCGTTGTATTATCGGAATTTCTATTTGGTAATTGCCGATAAATTTCCAGAATGAAGTTGCTTCGTTTGTCATTGTTTGTCCTCCTGATCGTTTTGGTCAAGCTTTTCCAGGCATGAGTCTATATTGTTTTTGTAAGCTTCAGCATCGGCTTTTGTCCAATAGTTATTGTCACCGATTGTAGTTGAGTAATATTTCAGGAACACCTGTTTCGTGCAAGGCGGAACAAAAGAGGAAGTGGCAAACTTACTCTCTTTGTCTACTGCGAGCCTCCCGTCTTTCAATAGCTTCGGTATTGGTATCAGTCTGCCCTGATCCTTACCAATAATGACACGACGTTTCGCAGAAAAAATGGCGTTACCATAACTCCTATTCGTTGATGAGTCAAGCAGGGTGTAATTCCATATTCTGTTCTTTTCTTCTGGCGTCCAGACCTCAAGATCTTCATTGAAGTTCGCCTTTATTCTCTTGAAAAGTTCGTCTTTAGTCTCTTTGTCCTCGTTGTCGAAATATTCGTTTATGACTTTCTGCGTATCTTCGTCGGCACTTAGATAGACATTGACAAGCCATTCTTTACGCGTATCGTCATCTTCTTCCGAGTTGCTCGTGCTGGAATTGATGTGTTCCACATCCCAACCTTCCAACTTATACAGGTGGAACGGGAATTTGTAAAATGTCCCTATCTTGTATTTATTATTACCTTGTTGTGCCTGGTTTTGATTTATCACAGTCTGTATGTTGTGGAACAGCAATAGACGACAGCATTTGCGCTTGTCGCTTCCATCATCTTTGTATTGGTAGTCTGTGCCATTATTGCCTATCGTTCTCTTGATTTCGTCTTTCAGATAACACACAAACTCTTTCTTGTCCTTCTTCGCCTTCCATGAGTTTACAAGTTGTTCAATGGAAATGGAGCCTACCGCAAGGAGGAAACCTACGTAATGGTAAAGTACCAAGTCATCATACCATTCATTAAACGTTTGGAAATAGGATTTTACTATCTGCCAAGCTCTTTCTGTTTTCTGTAATTGGGTTTCTTCGTCATTATTCCCATCTTGGTGTGAGGACTTAAAGTATTCATAAAAGTATCGGAATGTCCTGTATTCGTCAGAACCAATAATCTTTCCCTTTTCATCCTCTTTATTGAGTTTTTCAATATTAAGCGCATTTCTGCTGCAAATCAAATCGAAGATGAAGTCTATACGCGTCGGACGATCATAACCCTTGTCGTGCAGGAATAGCCAAAACTCGTCGCTTTGCAGGGTATATTCTATCTTATCCCATTCGCTTGCGATTTCTTGTTGCCTCAATCTTAAACTGTCGGTCGACTTTCCTGCAAAATTAGATCTGTTAAGGAACAATGCCTTTATCAGCTCTGAATTGGTAAGGGCTATTTTGCCGATGTTCAGTCGGGTGAACACCTTTATGGGGTCTTCGTCAACAGATTCATACCATATAAAATTAACTTTGTTTTTCAGCTTGTCCAAGAATGCCCCTTTGTCAAAGTCAGGCTTGAGCCATTCGTTCACGGTTTTCCTGGCTTGAGCCATATAATAAAAGTCAATGTTGTCCCTTTCATCATATTTATCCATATTGAGAAGGAATTCCCTGCTTTTAGCGCGAGTTGCGTATTCCAATGAATAAGACTCATCGGAGTCAAGGCATCTGAGAATAATGTATATAGTGGTAAGTCGCTGTTGCCCGTCTATAACTTCCCACTTGCCAACGCTCTTATTGAGAATTTCCCTTATCGCTGAAAGTTTATTCCTTTCATGTATTTTTGCCACAATATCATTTTCGTTGCGCAGTCTCACTACCAATGGTTGCAAGCAATAGAATCCATCCTTGCTGGCATCGAACTCGTTGATGTCGTTGAGCAAGTCCTTCACTTGTTGGCGTGTCCACCTGTAGCCGCGCTGATAATTCGGGATGAAAAAGCTCAAGCCTGAAAGCTCTCCTATTGTTTTTAATCCAATTTGATTGTCGTTACATTGTTGTTCCATAATATTCGTAATTTTATAATTTTCCACAATAGTGCTTCATTTCCTCTAATCCACAAAGTCCGAAGTCCTTTATTTCTCTCAGAAACAACCGTGCGCACATCTCGGCATCATTGCCTGCCCGGTGGTGTTGCCCGTAAGATATCTTGAATTGGTCGCAAAGGTAATCCAGACTGTTGCAACCGAAGTTGTATAACCTGCGTGCCGCGCGCAGGGAACAATAATAAGTGATATCCGGCTTCTCCATACCGTATAGCTCCAACGAATGGCGGATACAACCGATGTCGAAAGCGGCATTGTGAGCTACAAGCACGGGAATGTCTTTAAGGTATTCGGCTATCTCTGCCCATATTTCCGGGAATTCCGGTGAATAGACAGTATCATTCGGTCGGATGCCGTGAATCTGCATGTTCCAATAACTGTAACTATTTCCTTGCGGACGGACAAGCCACGAACGGGTTTCCACAATCTCTCCGTCACGCACTACGCAGATGCCTGCTTCACAGATGGAAGCACGTTTGCCTGTAGCTGTCTCAAAATCTATGGCGATGAAATTTATTCCTTGCATGGTTTATCCTCCTCTTTCCAAGTATAATAGTTCAACATGTTTTTTGCAAAATTGCGCATTTCGTTGCGCACGGATTCCGGCTCCAGCACTTCCACCTGGTCTCCTTGGGCGAGAACCAACTGATAGAAGTCGAAAGTCGGTTTCAGATGGTATTCAAAGAGCGTGGACTCATCATCGCCCTCTATCTCCCGTTGTGATTCGTGCAAGGGTAAGGTACGCAGATAATCGGCAAAACCGCCATAAGCCAAAAGAACAATGCGCTGTATAGGTTCATTCGATGTGATTACTCCACAGCATCCTTCAAAATATTGATTGATATTGAAGTTCTTCTTCATTTTGAATGTCTTGCCCGTATCCTGAATATCTGAAATACGGTCGAGGGCATATACCCGATAGACATCGGTGGGCTTGATGCCTTTTTCTTTGTTCCGGTCTGAATAATAGGGACTGCGTGCCACCACGTACCAACGGCGCTTCACGACTTTTAGGCAATATGGTTCAATCTCAAATGTGCTGGGTTCCGGTTTGCCAAAACCTTGGTGCGTAATACTCAATACTCGATTACGCCGCATGGCATCCGCAATGCAGGTTAGCCAAGTCTGCCCTGAAGGGATTTCTTCAAAAATAATTCGGTCTTCCAACTTATTGTCTGCCTTTATCTGATTCAATGTGGCGTATGAACTGATGAGCCAACTGCGCAGATTGTTTCCTTCGATGCGTTCCGGCTCATCAATATAATAACGGTATCCATCCTTCCGGTCACATTCTATATATACGTCGAATATGTCTTTGATAGCCTTCTTATGGTTATGAAAAGTCTTCAAAGGCAATTCCTCGCCATAACTCAGTCCGCTTTCCTGCCAAAGTTCGTTGATTTCCTCAAACGTCAAACGTTTATACCTTCGCAGAACATCCATCAGCCAGACATATCGTCCCAAAAGATTTGCTGCCATGCTACTATCATTTTATGGTTATGCCACAAAGTTATATATTCCCCTGTGCCAAATCGTAGCCCAACCTTAATTTTTTCTCTTTTCCTGCATTTCTTTTATGTTATGCCGCGTTTTGGCATTTAAGACTCTTTACTTTGCAGCAGAATAGATGTTAAACCTTTTAATGACAAGTAGTATGGCAACAAAGAACTGGAACAACGATTTTATGGCTAAGGTATTGGAAGAAGCCGCATGGAAAGAACTGTCAAGCGAGTTTGCGTGGAATGAGCCACTGTTGGAAAAGTACAAGGACAAGGTGTCGTGGAAAGAAATTTCCGGCAACAGAAACATCCTTTGGACTGCATCCATGATTGAGAAGTTTAAGAACAAAGTGGACTGGGAGGAACTTTCCAGTTCGGACAATGAGCATCTGTTTACGGCGGAGAATCTGGATAAATACAAGGAATATTGGAATTGGCGTGAATTATCAAGAAACTCCGACATCGAACTTACTTCCGCACTCTTGGAACAGTTTGCCGAGTATTGGGATTGGAACGAAATCATAGACTGCTATCACCGGGACGAATTGTATAGCATGGAGTTTCTGGAGAAATACCAGGATTATATTCCGGCATCCGCTTTGCAACGTTCACGCCTGTGGGACAAATTGGTTGAAGACGAGAAGAAACAACTGAAGATACGTATCCTTTCATAAAACAAAATGAAAACCGTAGAAGGCTATAACGCAAAAATCTACACGGACAACATCAAGGAAAGTGCCAGCGAACAAATCAAGGAGTTGCTGTCCATCGATGTGTTCAGCAAGTGTAAAATCCGCATCATGCCCGACGTTCATGCCGGGGCAGGCTGCGTCATTGGCTTTACGGGAGATTTAGGCGAAAAGGTAATTCCTAATATTGTGGGTGTGGACATAGGTTGTGGCATCTTGGTGCAGCCGTTCGTCTGCGTGAATGAGATAGATTATCATGCTCTCAACGAGTTTATTCTTCACTACATACCGTCGGGCCGCAATTACCGGGACAACCGGTATGCGCCGCTCCCGCAAAAGTATATGGATGTATATCGAGAAGCCAAGGACATCATCAAACAGTTACGCTGCTATCGCGAGCTGAAGGAAACTAAACGCTTGAACGCCTCCATCGGTTCACTGGGCGGAGGGAACCATTTCATCGAACTGGATAAGGATGAATGCGGCATGACCTATCTTGTCGTTCACACCGGAAGCCGCAACTTTGGGAAACAGGTGGCGCAGATCTATCAGAAGCTGGCCGTGAAATGCCAGTCGGGTTGGGCAGAACTGATGGAAGAACAAAACCGCATGATTGCCGAATACAAAGCGGCGGGGCGTAAGGACGAGTTGCATTCGCCAACTGCATAATTCGTTCAAGATGCGCAAACCCGCGATACCGCCCGACTTGTCCTATTTGGAAGGCACTTATCGGGAAGATTACCTGCATGACATGCGCCTCTGCCAGCATTGGGCCAAGATGAATCGCAGTCTGATTGCCAACCTTATCATGGATTACTTCATCTCCCAAGGCTATGTCGAATTGAAACAAAATGAACTGGCATTTGAGAGCGTGCACAACTACATAGGTGACGACAACATCATCCGCAAGGGGGCGATTGCCGCTTATGAGGGGGAAAAGTGCATCATCCCGCTAAACATGCGAGACGGATCGCTTATTTGCATCGGTAAAGGTAATGCGGAGTGGAACTGCTCTGCCCCACACGGTGCCGGACGCATCATGAGCCGGAGCCAGGCCTTCAAGAGTATATCAATGGATGACTACCGGGCTTCCATGCAGGGCATATACAGCGAAAGCCTGTCGGAAGAGACCAAAGATGAGTCGCCCATGGTGTACAAGCCGAAGGATGAAATCATCGGAAACATCCGCGACACGGTGAGCATTGTGAATGTGATAAAGCCTGTGTATAACTTCAAAGCTGCGGAATGACATGGATAACCCCAAAGAACTGGTTGGAATGGCCCCCGGCAAGTATGACTATCCGCTGGCCGACGTTTCGCATCTTTCTGAAAAAGAGAAGAAGGACTTGCTGAAACGCGGAATGCGCATACCGAAGGAACTGCATTCCGACGAGGAATTCGAACAATGGGTGACGGTATTTTCTGAATGGAACACATTCCATTGCAGCAACGGGCATAAGTCTACGGAAGAAAAAAGAAACTTCGAAAGAATGGTTACCGCAAGCTATGAACGCGGCCTGTGGTATCACCGCAAGCATTTCAACGAATGGAAGAAAGAACATCTGCAATCTCTCATTGACGAATTGATGGAGCACGCCGCCCATGACCCGCAATATGACTGGCAATATCTGTATGCTTTGGAGTGTGCCAAGCTACGCTGCATGAGGGCTTACTTCTCGCATTCCCTGATAGCGGACGAAAAGGGGAACTTCGGATTCAACCGCTGGATAGACACCTGCATCGGCCTGTTGGAACATATCAAAGACGATGGTTTACATATCTCCCGGCAGCAGATTGAACGGATGAATATCAGAAACATCGGGGACATCGTTCCCCGCTCCCTTATAGATGCTTACGAAGAAGCACCGATGCCGGGTGAGGAAGAAGACGATCTTCCCGACAAGCTCTATTACGGCAAGAAGATATATGTCCGCAAAATGGAGCGGCTGTATTACCGGATACGTCTTTACAAGATGAGGGAGTGGTGGGAGTAAAGCAAACATTATAGGCAATAACTCCAAGAAAGGGATATCAGTATATTGGCATCCCTTTCTTAAACTTATCTCTTGTTCAATAACAGCGTAACCTTTACTTCCTTTTTCTCATAATCTTCTGTCTGCATACCGAACAACATGTTTGTGTATCCAATATGTTGCATCACGGATTTACGGAAGATCTCAAGCTCCGTTTCATCCAGCGGGCAATGAGAAGGACAACGGATGAAGATAACGGCACTGTCATACTTCGTAAGGTCGAGTAGCTGATATTGGGTCATTGACTCCCAAATGTAGGTGAGGCGCAAATTAGCATCTTGCATCACCGAGTGGTAATCATACTGTCTGCCGTATTGGACATTGAGCAGAAACTCCACGTCGCTCCGCCTAAAGGTGCTGCCTTCGGCGGAAAGCATCCTTACCAAATTCTCTCGTGCGGCCATTTTGCGCAGATATTCTTCCCGTTTGTCCTGACGGTATTCCCGCTTTCGTTTTGAGCGGTTCATGCGATTGTCAAAGAAACTGCGTGCATTCGTCCACGTGACGTAACGCCGTCCGTCCTTCCCCTTGCTGCGCAGTCTGCGTGGAGTCTGATGCCGCCAGATGCTTTCTTCCAGTTTATCCAAAGTAACTTCATACTTATTAGTCAAAACCTTTGGCCCAAATTTTCTTTGCCATGTTTCTTCTCTTTCGTCAGGTGAGAATCCCCAATAAGTGATTTCCCACAAGCAATGCATGGCAAGCTCTTCATCAGTGAGGTGTATATCATCGGCCACGACAATTTCTTTGGCCAAATCTTCTTCCCAAGTACAGTCGTGCATCGGGCTTACGCCAATCCATTTTTCTTCATCTTCCCATTCTCCGCCATGCCATTCTACAAAGATTTTACCTTCAAAATTATTTGCAGGTTTCATGTTACGAAGAATGTCGTATGCCTCGCGGAAGTCATAGAGGTTGTCCAGATGTTCTGGCTCGTGTTTCTCCAGATCCGGAAGAAGCTCGTCGAAGCCGACTTGCGTTAGTAATTCTTTTAGTGTCATAATTAATAGTTATTTATAGTAGAATGTTATACGATAACAAGCTTATTATCATTGTCTAATGTGACCTCCTGCCCAGGCCTAATGGGTAGAGCCAAGTTATAATCGAGCAGGAACTTATTGCCGGAGTTTAGTTCATTCTGCGTATCATACCGGACAGAATAAACCTTGTTTTCCCATCCCAAGGGGACGCTGTTATATTCTTGGGCGAAGCGCACGGCATACATCGTACCACTGATGATGGGACATTGTGCCACGATGGCCGATTGGGTCAAGACAACTTGCATACGGCAACGCGTCACCAGCTTTGTGGGATTAGCTTTCACACCAAAAGGATGTTCGGACAAGATGGCTCCGCCCTTGGCGATTATTTCATCCTGCAACGACTTGTTCACCTTGGGATGCGTGATGTCCAAGCCCGAGGCCACCACTGCGATTGTCTGTCCGTCCGCATCAAGACAACCCCGATGGGCAGCCGTATCGCATCCCAAAGCCAGACCACTGATGACGATATGTCCTTGTTCACCCATCTGTTTAGCAAGCCCGTATGCCACGTCCAATCCATCTTTATCCGCAGCACGGGCACCAATGATAGTCACATTGTCTTCACGGTTGAGTAAATCCTTATTTCCCAACATGTGGACGAGCGGCGGTGCATCTCTGCATAAATTGCGGAAGTGATGAGGATACGCTTCGCTATAATAAGGAATAGTGACCACTCCGGCTTTTACCTGTCTATCCAATATCCGTTTTGCCTTGTCGAGTTCGCGGATGGACATGGAAGCCGTTTCTTTCAATGAATATCTTTCGCCTTCCATGTCTTCATATAGTTGCTTGGAAGAATACCCCAACAATTGCAGGCATAATAGTTCTTCTACTGAAAGGCAAGAAACCCTCCATGCCTCTATTTTATTTTGCCCCTTCTTGACAGTCTCTTTCCAATCTTCTCTATTTTTCATAAATGGTATTTTATTTTGCGGCAAAGGAAACCTTTCGATGCGCCGAATCGGAGCATAGGCTGATTATTTTTTTCGTCTGCTTTCGTTTGCATTACTCTACATGTGGTTCGAAAAATTATAATAGAAATAAAAATATCTCCGCCTTGTGCTGCGATTTGGCACTTTCATGACGGATATTTGCACCATCAAACCAAATAGGAGGAATAGAATGAAACTGGCAGAAGCATTAAGCATCCGCGCTGACCTGCAAAACAGAATCGACCAATTAAAGAGCCGACTGAAGTACAGCGCCAAGGTGCAGGAAGGTGACCAACCTTCTGAGAACGTGAACGAATTGTATAAAGAATTGGATGAATGCCTTTCGCAATTCGAGGGGATTGTTTATCGGATTAACCACACCAACATGCAAACCGTGCACGAAGGAGAAACTCTCACTCAAATGATTGCCCGCAAAGACGCATTGAAGTTGCGTCTGACAGTAATGCGCGACCTCTTGAAGCACGTTGTTGAAAATGACCGTTACGGACGACAGGAGATAAAATATGTCCGCACGGTGGATGTGGGTGAATTGAGAAGGGTGACGGACAACTATTCCAAACAACTCCGAAGTCTGGATATGAAGCTACAAAGCCTGAATTGGTCAGTTGATTTAATTTAATAAAATAAGGTGTAGTCCTTCTTTTATCAGGCAATGGCGGCACTTCTTTGTCGTATGACAGGGGCAACAAACCAAGGTGGCAGCTGGTAGAGGCATGGTTATTACTGCGCATCTCCAACACAGCGTACAAACGCATTCACGCATACGACCCCTGGGGGAAGATTATTACGCATTACCTTGTGCCGATTGTTTTTGGAAAGAGGACGAGGGTGGGGTGAGGGGATTAGTATCATGATAAAAAATAGTGTTATGACATTCAAGGAACTGTTTTCGCAATTTAGTTTTGCTGAAATAAGTCCGGCATTCTTGAATCTATGGCAAACCAACGAACCGAAGTTGGCCGGGCAGCTTGATTTGGACAAGTGGAAAAGAATTTATCAGAAAGTGCAAGCGTTGGAGGCAAAATCATCCCCCTATTACATCCGCTTGGGATGGCGTTGGGAAACCTGTAGTCCGATGATAGATATGAACTGTTCTGTATACGACAAAGCGGACAATCACCTCGACTGCCCTATGGCCTGCTATCCTTCGTGGTCGGAAATAGCTGGTATGGAAGTGGTGGTAGAAAAAGATATCGTGATCACGCCACAAGAGCTTGTCGCGGGCTTGCTGTGGGAAATCACTTACTTTGGCGGGACGGAAGAGATGGCGGAAGAAAATCGGAAAAGAATATTCCAATATCAAGGGGCAGTAATGGATACATCGAAAAGACTTTGACTAACTAACTTATTATAATAAATTGTTGCTTATATGGAAGAGAATGATTCAACTAAGCCTGTGTTTGACTTTTTTGACTTTCAACCCAAAACTTGTTCCTTCTCAATAATCTGAATTGGGGGCGGAGCCGGAAGAATTGTGGAAAAAATGCAGAAATATGAACTGCCGGATACGAATTTATACGTGTTTGGTATGAATAAAAAGGAAATGAGAGAATTATCTCTCGCTCATAAGTATCTCATTGGCACTGACGGATTAGGAAGTGGAAAGGACAGACGTTTGGCAGAGGCAGAATGTAAGAAATCGTTGCCGTGTTTAAAGCAAATACTTGCAGACAAACTTGTGTCTATTTTTATTGTATGCTTGGGCGGAGGAACAGGAGAAGGATGTATCAAACATTTTCTTCAGAAAGCCGTTGATTTGAAAGTTAAGGTAAAACTGGTAGTTGCCACTTTGCCGCATTCGTCTGAGGGTATGGAAAAGAGAAGGAATGCTGTAAAGTTGCTTGGTGAATTGGAAAAAATTGCTGACGGAATTTTCGTTGTGGATTATGATGCGTTGCCTTGCCATACGCTTTCTGAACTGTTTGAAGAAGCAAACAAAAGAGTCGCTAATATCGCGAACTCGTTTTTCAGTCTGATAATAAAGCACAGTCTGATTTGTTTTGACCTTAATGATGTGAGAAGTTTCTTGGGTTATCATTCTTGTACAAAGTTTATTGACTACTTTACATTATCAGGAAGCGTTGATTATTTGAAGGCTGAATTAAAAAATATACGAAAATTCCTTCCGGCAAAATATGTTTCATTAGAGGATGTTTCTAATTTAATCTTTGCTCTTTATTATAACAGGAAGGTTGACGATGATGATAATGACCCTGTCCGTGAACTTTTAAATGTTTTCCATGATTGTATAGAGATGAAACAGGAAAGCACTCAGATAAAATGGACGATGTTTGACGTTCCAACCATGCCGACAGGCATTTTTCGGATAGACATTTTTACCAAATGCAATTAATGGTTATTATGGAAAAAATAAATGAAGTATTCTTCAGTGAACATGGACTAACTTCCACCTCGGCTTCGCACTTGGCTGATTTGGCACAGGAGGTTATAGCCGGGAATGAAACGAAGTTGAAAAACATGACTTTTGTGACCACAAAAGTCGATATTGTAGGTTCGGCTTCCGAATCGGGGAAAACCATCTGTGTCGGCTATGACGGGAATATGCTAGCGCAGGTGCGTCCGCTTTTGGAAGAAATAGCCTCAATGAACGCTTTTTGCGCTTGGATGAGAGAAGCAGTCAAGGCTAAAGACAAAAAATTAAAACAGGTGGCAAACTTCACATTTGAAGAATGGTGTACGTTTCAAGGAGTCGAAATACCTTCCAGTCCATCCTATCCGAAGGAAACGACGGAAGCGGATATCATCGCTCAGATGAATATCAAAGAGCGTAACCGCTATCTGCAATTGGAAGCCATAGCCGCTACTATTGGGAAATATATTCATCCCGGAGGCCAATTCTCTTCAGCCCGTGAAGAACTCCAAAACAGAATCATGAAACCTTACAGCACCGATGGCAATGGGAAAGACACGCTGATTTATGCGCATACTCCATCCGTAAACCCGCAAAAGGTGGAAGACGTGTTCTTTGAACTTCAGAAATGGCATCGCCAAAATGAACGTGAGCTGAACAGGATGAAGTTTGCCATCAAGAAACAAGCGGAAAAGAAGACCTTGGAGGACATCCAGCAATTCAAGCAGGCATTGGAACAGGAGAAACAGCGTCACATGCAGCTTTTTACCCAATACAAAGAGTGGCAATTGGAAGAACGGGAACGTATTTCCCGCTTGAAGATTGTGGTGCCGGAAGCCTTGCAAGATACTTATGAGAGATTGAATAAATTGGAAGAATAAAACAAGGTGCTGTGAACCTGCTTCTCAATGGAAGCTAATCATGGCTTTGATGGAACGGGAGCTGTCAGTCCTATTGTGTGTGAAAAGTACGAAGGTACAAGGTATGTCAAATAAAAAAAACGGCGGATGTAGCTAATGCCTGCATGATGCACATCCGGTCTGAGCCTTTGCCGTAGTCTTTGTCTGTGTCTTGATGTTCCGGAATGGACATCGTTCGGACAGCTCCGTTCCTAACTGGAAATATCTGGTCTGTATATGGAATCATTAAGAAATGCGATACAACATCCCAAAGAACCATTCACTCTTGTTGAGAAAATTAAGATATGCCTGTTGTCTGTCTTTTTGTGTATAGGTCTGATGGCTCATATTTGTATGAGAATGTTAGGAATAAGAAAAACATCAGCTTGTCATCCAATGTCTCTTGTCAGATTGTTTGGGAATAAACGGAGGAATTAGTGTCATCCGTTATTCAGGTTGCCCGACTTCGGAGGTGCAACCAGCGGCAAGGCTTTCGGGGAGTAACCCGAAAGGTTTCGAGTAACTCGAAACATACCTTGCTGCTGCCACTTTTCGGCAGTAACCGAAAAGCCTTCGGGTAACTCGAAGGACACCTTGCTGCTTTCTCGTGAAAGCAACAATCCGCCAGCAAACGGATTGGAATTTGTGCTGATATTCTGGCTCTCAAAGCATCGTTTCCCGATGCCTATGCTGCCCAAAATAAGAACGGGAATAAGGTCGGTTGTAAGTCCGAACCTTATTTGAGAACGCAGGGAACGAAAGCTGGATTTTCACTTTCCCAAAGTGCAGACCATAGCGTCATTTCGATGCCAATCTGTGCCAATTGCAGCCAAAATCCGCCTCAGACCAATAGGGAAATGCAATTTTAGGCAAACACTTCCTCGCTTGTTCATAAGTGCATCGAACCAATGGTTTGCAAAAACGATGATGAACAAAAACGGATAATCAAGAAAGCAATTCTATACAGACAGGAAACAACATAGTTTCAATGGAACGCTGATTTGCTGTTGTACTGTTGTGCAGGTTTACTGTCGTACTGGTTTACAACAGCGAAACATCAAATAGAGGTTTCAGCAATGGGGTGCAGATTTAGAGGGGGTAAAGTTTGGATGATGTAAATCGGTGGCACAATGTATTCGCTTTTCAATGTGGCGATATACCAATGTCAAACTACAGATTGGAATAAAAACATCCTAAAGTTCTTTACAATCCAAGAAAAAGTGTATTTTTGCAAGCGCAATAACCTTGAATATGTGAAATGTCAATGTAAAAATAAAGATGAATGCGTGAATTATGAGAAGAAAGATATACGATAAACTGTTGGAATGGAAGAAGAACCATAAAGGTGATACCGCCCTTCTGATAGAAGGAGCCAGACGTATAGGAAAAAGCTATATCGTGGAAGAATTCGCACGTAAGGAATATGCGTCTTACATTTTGGTGGATTTCAGTAAGGTAAATCCGCAAGTGATGGAGTTTTTCAACCTTTATTTGGATGACCTCGACATGCTTTTCATGAATTTGGAGCTTTACTTCAGGCGGAAGCTTACTCCACGTCAAACGAAAGACGAAGAAGCCCGTTCTTTAGTCATATTCGATGAAGTACAGTTTTGTCCTCGTGCCCGTGCAGCCATCAAGCATTTGGTGGCGGACCGACGTTATGATTACATTGAGACGGGTTCACTGATTTCGATTAAGAAGAATGTCAAGGACATTATGCTGCCTTCCGAAGAACACGCCATCGAAATGTTTCCGATGGACTTTGAGGAATTTTTGTGGGCTATGGGAGACGAGATGCTGATGCCTTACATACAGATGCGGTTTGACAAACGTCTTCCTATGGAGGCTTTCCACCGCCGGGCAATGGATTATTTCCGGCAATACTTGATTGTCGGGGGTATGCCGCAGGCTGTCGCCAAATATGTGGAAACGCGGGATTTTGAAAAGGTAGATGAGGTGAAGCGTGACATATTGGCTCTTTATCGCAATGACATTCACAAATATGCAGACAATCAGGAAACCAAAGTTGCCGCTATTTTTGAGGAAATACCGGGACAGTTGCAGAAACATGAAAAGAAGTTTGTTTTGTCCGCCTTGCAGAGCGAAGCCCGTATGCGTGACTATTCGCAGGCTTTCTTTTGGTTAAGTGACGCCAAAATCATTAACTGCTGTTATAACTCAACGGAGCCTAGTATCGGGCTGAAACTGAATGAAGAACGCACCACGCTGAAATGCTACATGGGCGATACCGGACTGCTCATCAGCCATGCTTTCGACGAGCGGGGAATAGTAAGTGCAGACCTTTATCGGAAGCTGATGTTTGACAAGCTGGAAGTGAACGAAGGTATGCTGGTGGAGAACATCGTAGCGCAGATGCTTCGTGCGGCAGGACACAAACTTTATTTCTTCAGCAACAGTTCACGGACATCGGCAGATGACCGCATGGAGATTGATTTCCTGATAGCCAAACCTGTAACGACCAGCAGGCATAATATTTCCCCCATAGAGGTGAAGTCCGGGCAACGTTACACACTGAATTCATTGAGAAAGTGCATAGCCAAGTATGGCTCCCAGTTATCCACACCTTACGTGCTTCACGACAAGGATGTGAAAACAGAAGATGGCATTGTGTACCTACCTTTATATATGACACCGTTGCTTTGAATGATATGGGAAAACAGCTTACATACCAAGAACTGTTGGCGGCATACAACAAACTTCTTATGGAAAATGAGCTTCTTCATAAGGAGGTAGACAGACTACAGTCTTTGCTCTGCAGCAAAGGTACTCACTTGACACAACCCATTATAAAGCGACATTTGTCTTTGGAAGAAAAAGTGGATGTGTTCCGCAATCTCTTCAAAGGACGTGAGGATGTATTCGCGCGGAGATGGTACAGCCGGACAAGCGGAAAATCCGGCTCCCAGCCTGTATGTCGGAACGAATGGGATAGGCAATTGTGTGACAAGAAAAGATATAAATGTACGGAATGCCCCAACAGGGCTTTCAAGCCCTTGGAGTATGAGGATATCTATCGACATCTTGAAGGGAAGAGTTCGGACGGGCAGGATGTAATCGGTGCCTATGCCATTCTTGCCGACAATACGTGTAACTTCCTGTGCGCGGATTTTGATGACAAGTCATGCGAACATGGATACAAGAAAGATGTGTTGGCGTATGTCGGGGTCTGCAAGGATTGGAATGTTCCTTGCTCCATTGAACGCTCCCGTTCCGGGAACGGCGCACATGTTTGGATGTTCTTTGAACAGCCGTTGCCTGCATCCAAGGCACGAAGGCTTGGAAATACGATATTGACGGAAGCGACAGAAAGATACGGAAGGATGGACTTCAAATCATACGACCGTTTCTTTCCTAATCAGGACAGGTTGCCTGATGGAGGATTCGGCAATTTGGTGGCGTTGCCACTGCAAGGCAAAGCCCGCAAGGAAGGGAACAGCGTGTTTGTGGACGAAAACTTCATGGCATACGAAGACCAATGGAATTATTTGCTTGAAATAAAACGGATATCCGAAGTGGCGGTTGACGCAATATTGGCAAAACATGAAACGGCTTCGGAATTGGGCGAGTTGTCTACTACCAGCGAGTCGAAACCTTGGGAGACACCTGTGCCTCAAAAGATTACTCAAAATGATTTCCCTGCCAATCTCGTCCTCATACGCTCCAATATGCTGTATATCCCCTTACAGGGATTTTCTGCAAAGGTCGTGAACCACCTAAAACGAACCGCGTCATTCAAAAATCCGGAGTTTTATGCCAGACAAGGTATGCGATTGTCCACTTACAATATTCCTCGCATCATCTCTTGTGCCGATATGGAAGACGATTACATTGCAATGCCTCGTGGATGTGAAGATGCGGTCGTTACACTTTTGGAAGATAACCAAGTAACTTATCGTATAGAAGACAAGACCTACCAAGGGAAGAATATAACTGTAGAGTTTAAAGGCAAGCTTCGTGAAGAACAGAAAGCGGCCATAACCAACTTGACTGCCCATAACAACGGAGTATTGAATGCCACCACCGCATTTGGCAAGACGGTTACGGCGATCGGTTTGATTGCTGAGCGGCAAGTAAACACGTTGATACTTGTACACACAAAAGCCTTGCTGGCCCAATGGAAATCCCGCTTGGAAGAATTCCTGCAAATAGACTTTACGGAAGATGCCCTTCTTAAGAAACGTGGTCGTAGGAAAGTCTTTTCGCCATTCGGAACATTGGATTCCAATGGAAATTCACTGCATGGAAAAATAGACATAGCCTTGATGCAATCCTGCTTGGAAGACAGTGGGGTAAAACCTTTTGTCCGGGATTACGGAATGTTGATTGTGGACGAATGCCATCATGTGTCAGCGGTAAATTTTGAACGGATACTGAAGTATGCCAACGCTCGCTATGTCTATGGATTGACAGCCACCTCAATCCGCAAGGACGGACATCAGCCTATCATCTTCATGCAATGCGGCCCAATCCGTTATTCGGCAGACGCAAAAGCTCAAATGGCATCCCAGACATTCACACGTCTGCTTGTTCATCGCTTTACTTCTTATAGGGAGTTGACGGATGATAAGTCCACTTATGCCCGGATGGTTCAGAAAATGGCTGAAGATGAAAATAGGAACGGACTTATAATAGAGGATGTATGCGTGGCTCTGAAAGAAGGACGTTCACCAATTGTACTGACCAACCTTACCGCCCATGTCAAAACATTGGCAAACGCGTTAATACCACACTGTAAACATGTGGTTACTCTTGTCGGTTCCGAATCGGCAAAGGAGAAGCGTCAGAAAATGGAATACTTGCAAAACATGCCACTATCGGAACCGCTTGTTATAGTAGCAACCGGGAAATATGTGGGTGAGGGTTTCGACTATCCCCGGTTGGACACCTTGTTCTTGGCATTGCCTGTCTCATGGAAAGGTATCATCGCGCAATATTCCGGACGGCTGCATCGGGAATATCCGGGTAAGAAAGAAGTTCAGATTTACGATTACATCGACATTCGCGTGCCGATGTGTGATGTGATGTACAAGCGTAGATTGAGAGGATATGCATCTGTCGGTTATCAGATTAAGTCAAACGCGCCAATAGACTTGTTCAACGAAAGTCAAAGCGTTATTTTTAATGGACATACATACCAAAGTGAATTTTTCAAGGATTTACACCAGGCAAAGCGTTCGGTTGTCATTTCCGCTACAAAACTTTGGTTTGCCAAGCACTCTTCCGTACTTGAGATGCTAAAAGAACTATCGGCGCGGGGTGTGGAAGTTGTCGCTTTTATCAAAAGTAATTTGGAAAAAGAGGAAAAGCTAAAAGGCATAGGAGCAAGTATTAGGATTAATGACACATTGGCTATTGACGTTGCAATCATTGACAAATCCCTGATATGGTATGGCAATATTAACTATCTTGGTTACAACACAGATGAAAACAATGCCATACGTATTTATGATTCAGCTTTGGCAGAGAATGTTTTGGAAGTGCTTTATACGTAACGCTAAATTTTCTCTATTTTTCAGAGGAATAACTTTGGTAATAAGGGATAAAAACACTACTTTTGCAAATGAGAGAAGCGTTCTTTTGATTAGTGCAGAACATTGTAGAATATAGAAGCCCGCTGGTTTCCATATCGTTACCTGTTAAGCTGATAATCTTTGTAAGTTTCTTGTTTTCAATGAGTAAAAAGAAATGATATGTCTTGCGCAATGGAAGCTGATGTCCTTATTCACGCCGCATTCCCGTATCATCTTCTTCAACGGTTTGCAGATTGACCAATAGTTCAGATTGGGGAATACCAAGTCGTTTTCTTGGAACGGTCGGTAACGCTCGATTATCTGCAAGGGGATGTCCAGCAGCTTTACTTGGAAAGGTACGCCCGTCTTGTGACGCTTGGAGATAATCCATTTCTCGCCGTTCACCTCCACGATTCGGTCGTTGGTCAGTTCCTTGATGTCCACGAAAGAAAGGGCGGTGAAGCTCGCAAACACGAACAGGTCACGGATGTATGCCAGCTTCGGGTCTGCGAACTCGTGCGTCATTACCGCCTTCAACTCATCCTCCGTCAAAAACTCACGCTCCTTGACATTCGGGCTGATGTGGAACTGCGCAAACGGGTTTCTCGGTATCAGACCGTTGAAGTGCGCACGCATCACCACACCTTTCAGCCACATGCACTTTTCCCATATCGTGCCGTTGCGCAATCCCGCTTCCGTGGAGAGATAGACCGCAAACTCCTTGATGAAGTCGGGCGTAAGCTCCAGCATCGACATGTCGCTGCGCTTGTAGAACGACTTGATGAACGCCGCCACATAGTTCCTTGCCACTACCCTTGACTGGTAAGTCGCCAGTTTCCTGTCCTTGCCGACACGCTTCTTGAACACCTCGTTCTCACGGTCGAAGGCTTTGAGCAGCGTTTCATACTCGCCGCCTATGCCCTGATAGGCGTTGCGTACCATCTCTGCCGTCACAAACGCCTCACGGTCGGATATGCGCTGGTAGTGCTTGATGATTTGCGCCTTGATGTTGTCAAGCGCAAGGTTCGTTTCCCTTGCCTCCAAACTCTTGCCTTTGGCACGGTTGCCCTTTGCATCCCAAAGTTCTTTTGAGATGCTCCGCTTGCAACTGAACTGCGCCACCGTTCCGTTGATTGTAACCCGTCCCATGATGGGGACAGTTCCATTCTTCTCCTTGCTGCCGTTCGCATAGAACAGCACGCGAAATGTGCTCCTTGTCATACTCGTTCTTTTTTGGTTGCAAAACTATAAATCAACGAGTTAAACCTTGACAAGCAAACCTAAGCAGAGCGGCGCAAACGGAACGGTGACTGTTAAATCTGCATTTCTGACGGGTAACGATTAGGAAACCGTTCTCTTTCTCCAATCCGCTTTGAAACGCTATTCAGCCCTCTATCCAACTTCCGCGATTTTCTCCTAACTACTTAATTCACAGATTACATTGCGTTAATCTGCCGAATTTTGGAGGTTTTTCCATAGATTTTCCGTAAGTTTGTAAAAACAGTACACCTCATTTCAGACAAGAAACCGAATCTATCCCGCTTGGTATACAGGCTTCTGAAGAGCTACGGAAAGAAAACATTCCTTACAGCATATCCCTATGAAAACAAAGAAGAAAACCATTCTCCGCCTGCTCATCGCCCTGGTAGTGGTGCTGGGGGTGGTGTATGCCTCCTTGCCCTACTATGCCCGTCAGGCGCTCATTCACTGGATGCCCGTTATCGATGACTTGGAAACCTTTCACCGACACACGGTGCACCATAATCCCGATGACGTGTGGTACTGGCCCCTTTCTGCCGACTATAACCGCTACCGACTGACGGAGCAGGATGCGCACTATCTGGACAGCCTGCGCACCGTGTCGTTTCTCGTCATTCATCGTGACAGCATCCTTTTTGAGAGTTACCGTGACGGGTGGAACGACACGCTGACCTCGAACCTCTATTCTGCCACAAAGACCATCGTGGGACTGTTGGCGGGTGTGGCCCTCGACGAAGGAAAGATTCGCAGTTTGGATGACCCCGTATCGCGCTACCTGCCGACCTATATGAAAGGGATGCAGGCCGATGTTACCTTGCGCGACTTGCTGACCATGAGCGGCGGCATGGCGGGGGGTGAGGCATACACCTCGCTCTTCTCCGTTACCACGCACGGCTACTACGGCAATGATCTGTACGACTTGGTGACGGGCTTGGACGTGACGGAAAAGCCCGGCGTGCAGTATTCTTATCGTAGCGGTGAGACCCAACTGCTGGCTTTTGTGATTGAAGCGGCCACCGGGAAAACACTAAGCGACTATGCCGAAGAGAAACTCTGGCGTCCGATGCAGGCCGAACGTGATGCCTATTGGTTGCTCGACAAAAAAGACGGCGACGAGAAAGCCTTTTGCTGCTTCCATACCACGGCCCGCGACGTAGCCCGTTTCGGAAGTCTCTTGTTGCATCGCGGCAATTGGCACGGCCGCCAACTGGTATCCGAAGCCTATATGGACGAGCTGATGCGTCCCGCTTCGTACCTGAAAGACCAGTGGGGAAAGGATTCTCTCAGCTACTATGGTTTCCAGACGTGGGTCATGGATTATCGCGGGATGCGTTGTCCTTACATGCGCGGTATGCTGGGGCAATATATCATCGCCATCCCCGCACTGGATGCCATCGTGGTGCGCCTGGGCCGCAAGCGTAGCGACGTATATCACCGCGAGCTTACGACCGACATCACACGGTATATGGATATTGCCCTGAAGATGCTGAAAGAAAATCAGTGAAACGGGTACACACCTCCGAGTTATTGTTACATACCTACGGCCTGTTCTCCGCTACCTTTGCATAAAGACTAAAAAACAGGAGATGATGGACCGAAGGAAATTTTTGAAACAGGCTTCCAGCTACACCTTGGCCGCAATCGGAATGATGACTGGCATGGATCAGGCCTTTGCCGGAACGAGGCTGATGGGGGAGAGCGCGACAGATGCGTCGTCAAACAATCGGGCACAAAGAAAAGAGATGGAACACCGCAAGCTGGGCGGAATGGAAGTTTCTGCCATCGGCTTGGGTTGCCTGCCGATGGTGGGCTACTATGGAGGTAAATACGAGAAGAAGGAGATGATAGACCTGATTCGGAGGGCATACGACCAGGGGGTTACGCTGTTCGACACGGCAGAGGTTTACGGGCCTTACACCAGTGAGGAATGGGTGGGCGAGGCTGTTGCCCCATTTCGTGACAAGGTTAAAATCGAGACGAAGTTCGGATTCGGGGTAGAAGAGGGTCAGCCGACCGCCCTGAACAGCCGGCCGGACCATATCCGGCGGGCAGTGGAAGGTTCGTTGCGCCGTTTGCGTACAGGCCACATCGACCTGCTTTATCAGCACCGTGTGGATCCGAATGTGCCGATGGAAGAGGTGGCTGGGGTGGTAAAAGACTTGATGCAGGAAGGGAAAGTCTTGCATTGGGGATTGTCTGAGGCAAGTGCCCGCTCCATACGCCGGGCACATGCGGTATGTCCGCTTTCAGCCGTGCAGAGTGAATATGCCATCTGGTGGCGTGAACCGGAGACCAAGATCTTTCCCACGCTTCAGGAGTTGGGCATCGGCTTTGTGCCTTATTGTCCGCTGGGGCGGGCTTTCCTGACGGGAACAATCAACGAACACAGCCGTTTCCAAAAGGGAGACAGGCGGTATAATCTGCCGCAATTCCAGCCTGAAGCATTGAAACACAATATGCCGTTGGTTTATCTCGTGGAGGAATGGGCGAAACGTAAAGGGGTGACTCCGGCGCAGTTTGCTCTGGTTTGGATGCTCTCGCGTAAATCATGGATTGTCCCTATTCCCGGAACGACTAATCCTGACCATCTGGCTGACTTCCTCGGTGCCGCTTCCGTACGGCTGACTCCTTACGAAATGGAGGAGTTTGACGCTGCCTACGCCAAGATAGATCTGATGGGGCACCGTGCCGACCCCTTCACGGAGAGCCAGATAGATAAATGATTTTACCGTTATACAGATAATTGCGGAAGACTTGTTTGTTAGGTGTGCAGCTGCTGGCAGTATTCGGAAGGAGTGATGCCTTCTTGCTTCTTGAACATGCGACTGAAATGCTGGGGATATTCAAAGCCGAGTCTGTCGGATACCTGCGACACGGTTTCGCCCGCTGCCAGTCCGTTCTTGGCCAGCCGGATGATGAATCGACGGATGTGATTGCTTGCCGTATCGCCAGTGGTTTTCTTGATGACGTCTCCGAAATAATTGGGTGACAGGCACAGCTTGTCGGCACAATACTGCACGCTAGGCAGGCCGAGGGTCAGCTGTAGTTTGTCTTCAAAATAATCGCGAAGCAGATGGTCGAAACGGACGAGAATGTCGGAGTTCTCTACCTTGCGGGTCAAGAACTGGCGGTTGTAGAACCGTTGGCAGAAGTTGAGCATCAGTTCGATGTAGCCTACAAGGATGGTGTTCTGTAGCTCGTCTGGCTTTTTGCATAATTCGTCTTGTATCTGGCGCATGAGAGAGACAAGGATGTCATGCTCCTCATCTGTCATGTGCAGGGCTTCATTGACACGGTAATCGAAAAAGGAATAATTCTTTATCGCCTTTTCCAACGGGGCGCCGTGCAACAGGTCGGGATGGAACAGCAACGCCCAGCCTGTCAGCATCACCCGTTCACCGTTGTCCTCTTTTCCGCCAATCTGTCCGGGGGCGACGCAAATGACCGTTCCCTTCTTGTAGTCGTACTTCCCGCAACCGTATGCCAGGTCTATTTCCGCTTCGTCATGAAAGAAAATGCCATAGATGCTGTAATTGTTCAGGCTATGACGTATAGGGGACACTTCCGCGTAGTCAATGACACTGACCAGCGGATGCCTGTCGGTATGTCCTACCCACCGGCTGTAATCGCCCACGTTTCTGACCTTCAGAATTTTGTTCATAGCATCTTGTATAACTCCTTTCTTGCGAATGCAAAGATACATTATTTCAATTATATAGCCGAATATCAGCTCTATCAAATTCAGTAAAAGTGATACAAGTTACCCACTTATCGTTAAGTCCTCCGTCGTGTAACCCGGTAATTTTGCATCATCAAAAGAAATAAGCGGTTAAGCCGAGAGCAGAGGCAAAATTCATTTTGACTATGCCGAGGCGGGAGTGATTGTAAACGAACGAAGTGAAGTTTAAAATAAATGATGAATGAACGAATTGACATTCCAGCGGAATTGTATGAAGATGAAGTCGTGTGCTTCTTTGCAGACCGTTATCATACTTCTACCGAAAATGTGGTGAGATGTTTTCTCGTGCAGGACGGGATTTGCCCGGAACAGGAAAATGAACCCATGACTTTTCGGTTGGAAGATAATGAAATGGAGATCATGCGGGGCTTGACTTATGGAGGTCATTCTTAAAAATTACAGGATTTATGGACAGAAGAGATTTTTTGAAAATGTCATCAATGACGGCCTTACTGGCTGCCGGGGAATGGACGGGATTGTCGAAAGTCTTTGCTCAATCTACCTCGCTGTCTAAAAACGGTTATTCAAACGGAAATAATCCGTCGGGAAATATGGAATACAGAAACCTCGGAGGATTGGACGTGTCTGCCATCGGTTTGGGCTGCCTGCCGATGGTGGGCTATTACGGCGGAAAGTATGAGAAGAAGGATATGATTGCCCTCATCCGCCGTGCCTACGACAAAGGAGTGAACTTTTTCGATACGGCGGAAGTGTACGGGCCTTATACCAGCGAAGAGTGGGTCGGCGAGGCACTCGCCCCGTTCCGTGACAAGGTGAAAATCGGTACGAAGTTCGGTTTTGGGGTCGAGGAAAAACAACCCACCTCCCTGAACAGCCGTCCCGACCATATCCGTCGCGCAGTGGAAGGGTCGCTCCGGCGGTTGCGTACAGATCATATTGACCTTTTGTACCAGCACCGTGTCGATCCAAACGTGCCGATGGAAGAAGTTGCCGGAACGGTCAAGGATTTGATGCAGGAGGGAAAGGTGTTGCACTGGGGACTGTCGGAAGCCGGCGCACGCTCCATCCGTCGCGCCCATGCCGTATGTCCTTTGTCAGCGGTACAGAGCGAATATGCCATCTGGTGGCGAGAACCGGAAACGAAGATATTTCCGACGCTTGAAGAACTGGGCATCGGTTTCGTTCCCTATTGCCCGTTGGGACGTGCTTTCCTCACGGGCGTAATCAACGAGGACAGCCGCTTCAAACAGGGAGACCGCCGATGGAATCTGCCGCAGTTCACACCCGAAGCACTGAAACACAATATGCCGCTCGTCGCCCTTGTCCGCAAATGGGCGGAGCGCAAAGGCATTACTCCGGCGCAGTTCGCCCTCGTGTGGATGCTCTCGCGCAAGGCGTGGATAGCCCCGATACCCGGCACGACCAATCCCGACCATCTGGATGATTTCCTTGGTGCGGCAACCGTTCGTCTCACTCCATACGAAATGGAAGAGTTCGACAAGGAATATGCCCGGATAGACCTCATGGGACACCGTGCCGACCCGTTTACCGAAAGCCAAATCGACAAATAAAGAGTATAAATGATGAAAAAGTTTTTATTGATTCCGTTTTTATTGTTTGCCGTCTTGTCCATGGCGGCTTGCGGGGGCGGTTCTGACGAGCCGTTCACTCCCGAACAGCCGGAAAATCCGGGTAGCGGTGATGATTCAGACAATCATCCCGACACGCCTGCTCCCGGCGGGAACGGCCGTTACCTTGTCCTTTATGCTTCTCGCACGAACAATACCGAACGTGTGGCGCAACTAATTCAGACGACACTCGACTGCGACATGCTTGAAGTGGAGCCGGAAACGGCATACGACAATGACTACAACTCCATGTTGGAACGCTCGCAGGAAGAGCTGGCGGCTATCCGTCAGGGCAACTATCCTCCGATCAAGACTTCGTTGGAAAATTTCGATGACTATGACATCGTGTTTGTCGGTTATCCCATCTGGTACAGCAGCATGGCGACACCGATGCAAACATTCCTGCACGAACACGCAGCAAAACTTGCCGGAAAACGGATTGCCCTGTTCGCTACCAGCGGCAGCAGCGGTATCTCCACATCGGTAAGTGAAGCACGCAGCCTTTGCCCCGATGCGACAATCATCGACCGTACCCTGTTGCTGACCTCTTCGGGCCTTTCGCAAATGGCGACACGTGTCCCGTCATGGCTTGAAGAAATCGGGGCAACCCGGGAAGAAACGGAAAGCCCTGGAGAAACATCCATGAAAGTAAAAATATCGGTCGGCAACCGCACTATTACCGCCACGATGGAGGACAATGCGGCAGGCAGGGACTTCCTCTCCCGTCTGCCGTTAGAGGTTACGTTGAACGATTACAACAACACGACCGAAAAAATATTTTATCCCGATCCGGCTCTGACGACCGAAGGAGTGACACGTGGCTGTGCGCCCACGCCCGGCGACATCACGATTTATGTGCCGTGGGGAAACGTGGCGATTTTTTGCAAGAGTTGGTCGCATAGCGATGACCTTATCAAAATAGGCCGTATCGATGGTGACGGTATCGAAGCTCTGAATATCGGAGGAGATATAGCAGTAAAATTCGAAAGACAATAAATATATGACGATAGAAGATTTCAAGACATACGTAAAGACACGGAAGCCTCTTGATACGGAGGAAATCCATCGTTTTATGGACGAGATGAGTAACGAGGCCCGTCGCGTCACGTTCCGCCTGAATGCGGCTTACCATACGCCAGATGAAGTGCGCGGACTGCTGTCCGAGTTATTCGGTTATGAAGTACCGCAATCGCTTCGCGTTTTCCCACCGCTTTATGCTGATTTCGGGAAAAACATCACCGTAGGCGAAAATGTGTTTATCAACGCCTGCTGTCATTTTCAGGACCACGGCGGAGTCTCGATAGGCGACGGATGCCAGATAGGTCATAATGTG
>ENA-ORRO01000728-ORRO01000728.1-human-gut-metagenome-genome-assembly--contig:-NODE-728-length-26074-cov-42.963604_pt1 | contig 26074 bp, 9 predicted proteins | sample MGYA00242176_ERZ509136 | MGnify/ENA primary metagenome ERZ509136 (study PRJEB26280, sample SAMEA2338644) | human gut metagenome | biome: human gut; feature: human-associated habitat; material: faeces...
CCGCACCACCATTTCGCATTTCTCATTTCTAATTTCTCATTCAAGCGAAGCTTTCCAACGGAATCAAGGGACTGAACGTCCCATGAGCCATCCCGAACCAATTCCAAGCGTCTATCGCTTTTCACATAGTCCCAATTCATTATTTCAATATAGGAGGTATTCATGGAGAACTGGGAAAAAGTTTTAGAAGAATTATTCACCGGCGTCATGGGCATGTCCGACCCCACGGTCTGGGTCATGTTTGCCATCGGCGCAGTCCTGATCTGGCTCGGCGTAAAGAAGGACTATGAGCCTATGCTGCTCTTCCCGATGGGGGTGGGCTGTATCCTTGCCAATATCCCCGGACACTTTGCGGTCATCCCGACGGATGGAGGAGAACCGGGATTTCTGTCCGTCCTCTATCAGGCGGGCATCGCCAATGAGCTTTTCCCGGTGCTGATCTTTATCGCGGTCGGCGCGATGTGTGAATTTGATGCGCTGATTCGTGCGCCGTACGTCATGCTCTTTGCCGCAGCGGCTCATTTCGGTATTTTCGCAGCGACGATGCTGGCGTCTGTCGTCGGATTTCCTTTTAACGAAGCGGCATCCATTGGCATCATCGGGGCAGCGGATGGTCCGACCACCATTTTCGTTGCGCAGAAATTTGCGACGAACCTTCTTGCGCCCCTGACCGTGACGGCTTTCTGCTATATGTCACTTGTCCCGATCATCCAGCCTCCGATCGTGAAGCTCTTGACGACGAAGCATGAGCGCAGGATCCATATGGCGTACCGCGAAGAGAAACCGATATCCTGGACAGTCAAGTTCCTTTTCCCATTCATGGTCGTCCTCTTTGCAGGGATCCTTGCACCGATCTCCGTGCCGCTCATCGGTGCGCTGATGTTTGGCAATATGCTGAAGGTCTCCGGCGTCTGCGACTCACTCTCTGACACCGCGCAGAATGAGCTCTCAAATCTCGTGACCCTTTTCCTCGGCATCACGGTCGGTGCGACCATGACGGCTGAGAATATCCTCACGCTGGATGTTTTGAAAATCCTGGCGCTGGGGGCTGTGGCTTTCGTCTTTGATACGGTCGGCGGCGTCCTCTTCGCAAAGGTCGTGAACCTTTTCCTCAAGAAGAAGATCAATCCGATGATCGGGGCATGCGGCATTTCCGCGTTTCCGATGTCCGGGCGTGTCATCGCGAAGATGGCGCTCAAAGAGGACCCGACCAATTACATCATCCAGCACGCGATGGGCGTCAATGTGGCAGGCCAGGTGGCATCCGTCGTGGCCGGCGGTCTCGTCCTCGCGCTGATTCCTGTCCTTTCATAAGGAGGCACTATGACAAGTATCGAATCTTCCATCATGCTGACAGTCATCGCATATCCCATGATCTTCGTGGTCATGGCGGTCTTCGCGGTGCTGACATACTATCTGAATAAGCTCTTTCCGGGGGACTAGTGGCTAGTGACTGGGGGCTGGTCACTAGGGATTAGTAGCTAGGGATTAGGAGTGACTAGTGACTGGTGACTTGAATACGACTTTCGGGCATCGCCATTATTTATACTCCGCGGCGCTTCTGTTTTTTATGCGCCGCACCAGCACTCCTAACTCCTAACTCCTAACTCCTAACTCCTCACTCCTAACTGGCGAGCAAAGCTTTCATCCACAATCAGTGGACGAGCCGCCCCACGAGCTAACCCTGAACCCTGAACCTCGACCTTCCTATTGTCATTCCCCTCCATGCAGGATATAATACTTACATGATAATCATTCTCTAAAGGAGGCTTTAAGATGAAAGAAACATATAGCAGAACCAAGTCTGTATGGCAGCGCATGGACGCTGATGAACGTCAGGCTGTCATGGACTATGGTGAAAAGTACAAGGCATTCCTGGACGTCGCACGCACCGAGCGTCTGGCAGCCGATGAGATCATCCGTCAGGCAGAGGCCGCCGGTTTCAAGCCGGTCTATGATATGGACTCCCTCAAGCCGGGCGACAAGGTGTACTGGAACCAGAAGGGCAAGTCTGTGATCCTAGCTGTCATCGGGGAAGAACCGGTGCATGCAGGCATCAAGATCGTCGGTTCCCACATCGACTCTCCGCGCCTCGACCTCAAGGCCAATCCGGTGCATGAGCAGGATGGCATCGTATATTTCCGTACACACTACTATGGCGGCATCAAGAAGTACCAGTGGACCTGCATCCCGCTCGCGCTGATCGGTGTCGTATACACGAAGGATGGCAAGAAGGTCGATATCAATATCGGTCTCAAGGATGACGATCCAATCTTCTACGTATCCGACCTTTTGATCCACATGGCACAGGACCAGATGAAGAAAACGCTCGCAGAAGGCATCACGGGTGAACAGCTTCAGGCCATCGCAGGCACGAATGCCGAAGAAGATCTGAAGCCGAAGGAAGTCTTCATGAAGATGTTGAAGGATACCTACGGCATCGAAGAGGAAGACTTTGCCGCTGCGGAGCTCGAGCTCGTCCCGGCGACCAAGAGCCGTGACGTCGGCTTCGACCGCTCCCTCATCGCCTCCTATGGACAGGATGACCGTGTCTGCTCCTATGCGAACCTCGAAGCGATCCTTCAGGCTAAACCGGGTGTCAAGACTCAAGCGGCACTCCTGACCGATAAAGAGGAAATCGGCTCCTACGGCAATACGGGCATGGAGTCCTCCTATTTCGTCAAATTCGTCATGAAGCTCCTCGCGCTGCAGGGCAAGGATACCATCCTTGATTTCTATGAGACCATGGAAAACAGTGAAATGCTCTCCGCTGACGTGAACTCTTGCATGGATCCGATGTTTGCAGAGGTCTCCGAAAAGGACAATGCTTCCTTCCTTGGCTATGGCATCAATCTCACCAAGTATGGCGGCGCTCGCGGCAAGTCCGGCAGCAATGATGCAAATGCGGAATTCCTGCAGAAGATCCGCACCATTTTCAATGAAGCCGGTGTCTGCTGGCAGATCGGCGAGCTCGGCAAGGTCGATCAGGGCGGCGGCGGCACCATCGCCTTCATGATGGCGGACTGGGGCGCAGAAGTGGTAGACTGCGGCACCGCCATGCTCTCCATGCATGCGCCGTATGATCTCCTCTCCAAGGCAGATGCCTACGAGACCTACCTCGCGTACAAAGCGTTCTTTGAAAGTAAATAAGGTTTGAAAAAATCGGAAGTGGGATCCGTCCTGCTTCCGATTTTTGATTGGGAAAAGGTTCAACGGGGGCGGCGGAAAAATATAGAAGCGATGCAAGTGACTGGTGACTAGGGATTAGTGGATAGGGATTAGGGGTGCCGAGTGACTAGTGATTTGTAACTTGAATGCTACCTTCAGGCATCGCCCCGTTTCGTCATCCTGAGCGGCGAGAAACGTCGTATGTGAGATAACGAATGCCAGAACAGCTGCGACCTGAGCCGAAGGATCTCGGCGAAGCCGCCACCTAAACCCTTTGAACCCTTAGAACCTTCTGAACCCGTTGAACCCCAAACCCTGCACCCGCTCCCCCCTCTTTCGCACGTCATCAAAGGGCGACACACCCCACGAGCTTGCCCCGAACCAACAACTTTCAACCAACAATCATTACCAAAGGAGCATCTATCATGATCGAAAAACCGGAAAAGAAAATTATCGAACACGCCAACGGCGGCAAAGGCCACCTCATTCTCGAGCCCATCGCAGGGCCGGACATTTTGAAAGACAAGTGCCGCCTCTATGTGAAAGCCACCCTTGAGAAGGGCTGCTCCATGGGCATCCACCAGCACAAGGGCGACGGTGAGATCTACTACATTCTCTCCGGCAAAGGCCTCTACACCGATAACGACACCACCTATGAAATGAAACCGGGCGATGCCGCCTTCTGCAAAAACGGCGACCGCCACGGCATCGAAAACATCGGTGACGAAGACCTCGTCTTCATGGGACTTATCATTTACGATAAGTGATGTAAGCAACTAGTGACTGGGGATTAGTGGCTAGTGACTAGTGACTTGAATACCACTTTCGGGCATCACCTTTTATAAAAATCGACGCGAAGCGTCGCACCTCTTAGCCTTCCCCTTTGGGGAAGGGAAACCGCGTCAGCGGTGGATAGGGTGCTTTCGTAAATCGTCGACTTGAGACACTCCTTTTTCATTCCGCTCTGCATCGCCCAACCTCCGCCCTACGGGCACCTTCTTCCAAAGGAAGGAGGGATAGATACACTCAAAACGCCCCACATTCTCGCCCCTTCCTCTGGAAGGGGCTGTCGAGCGTAGCGAGACGGGGTTGGCTCCCCCGTATGTTGAAAATGCGTTTCCCCGTATCGCTATCCCCACTACTTTCGGGCATCGCCCCATATATATTCGCGGCGAAGCCGCTACCTTCATTCCTCATTCCTCATTCCTCATTCCTCATTCCTCATTCCTCATTCCTCATTCGAGCAATGCTTTCATCCACAATCAAAGGACGCCCCATGGGTTAATCTGCTAATCTTGAACCCATTTTCATTTCTCTTTTTTAGAGATGAAATAAACATAAATATCGTGTTATAATAGAAAAACGATTTCATCTGATTCATGATAAGGAGGAACCCTATGGCATTAAAAGAATTTGAATTCGGCTTTGGCAAGACCACCCAGAAAGTTTCCCTGCCGGAAGAACACATCCTCGACATCCTCGAAGGCGCCCCGACTCCGGCCTGCGACGTCGAAGCCGCTACCCTGGAATGTATGCGTCACCCGATCGGCAGCAAGCCACTCACCGAAGTCGTTTCCAAAGGCGACAAGGTCTGCATCGTCTGCGCTGACATCACCCGCATCTGGAACCATTCCGATCAGTACGTCATCCACATCGTCAATGAACTGAACCGCGGCGGCATCCCGGATGATGACATCTGCATCCTCTTCGCACAGGGCACCCACCGCGAACAGACCCCGGAAGAAGACATCGCTGTCGTCGGTGAAGAGCTGACCCATCGCGTGAAGCTCTACCAGCACCATTGCAAGCAGATGGACGAGCTCGTCCATGTCGGCGATACCAAGAGAGGCACTCCGGTCTGGCTGAATAAGCACGCCGTCGAAGCAGATAAGATCATCGTCGTCGACGGCATCACCCCGCACCTCTTCGCAGGCTACGGCGGCGGCCGCAAGCTGATCCTCCCGGGCGTTGCCGGAGATGAGACCATCCAGATCAACCACTGCCACGCTCTCGGTGAAAAATTCGGTTCCGGCATCAATCCGAAGACCCGCTCCACCCTCCTCGATGACAACCCGGTATCTGACGACATGCAGGAAGCCTCCGACATGGTAAAACCAGCCTTCCTCGTTCACTCCGTCATCAATTCCGAAGGCCAGATCTGCCGCATGGTCGGCGGTGACCCCTACGAAGCATGGCTCGAAGGCACCAAGCTCGTCTACAAGACCCAGAAAGTCCCCTACACCGACAAAGCCGATATCGTCTTTGCCTGCGCCGGCGGCTATCCGAAAGACGTTTCCCTCTATCAGGGCAGCAAGTGCTACGATCCATCCGATGTCGTCACCAAGAAAGGCGGCGTCATCATCGCCATCATGGAAGCCTCCGACATCTATGAACCGGCCGCTTATCTCGACAGCTTCAAGTATGCCACCGAAGCCGATATGGAAAAGGCTCTCCGTGAACACTTCACCATCCCGTTCTTCGTCGCATTCAACCTCTTCTGCATGACCCACCAGTACACCATCATCCTGGTCACCAAGCCGGAGAACTTCGAAGCCATCCGGAAGACCAACCAGATCCCGGTCGCTACCGTCGAGGAAGCATGGGAGATCGCCAAGAAGAAAATGGAAGACGAAGGCAAGAAAGACTACACCATCACCGTCATGGCACACTGCGCTTCCATCGTTCCTTATAAAGACTAATAGAGATTCATGTAAAAAGGCTATCGCTCAATCAGGCGATAGCCTTTTTTGTTGTGTTGAAAATACGTTTTTCCCCCGTTTCGTCATCCCGAGCGCAGCCGAGGGATCTTTCTTGCACGGCCGCCATATGCACGCATGCGCCCTCACTCAAACGACACCTTGGTGCTTCCCCTTATCGCCTTTCCCTCACTCACGATTTACCGATCTTCAAAAAGGATCCCTCCACTTCGGCCCTCATGACACGCAAGAAAGACGGATCGTCTCACATCCTTTTTCATACCGCTGCGTAGAGTTATGCCTCTCCGAGGCACTCTATCCTGCGCCTTCGGCGCGGGCCGTTTGGCCTCACAGGAAGGCGCCTTAATGGGCAGGCTAGGCGCCTCTTTGGATTAGGCCAAACTCGGAAGTCCCTCTGCGGGACTTCCGTCTCCAAGAGCCTACTCGTATCGTTGTTATGACTGGTAACCCATGACTTGAATACCACTTTCGGGCATCGCCTTTATAAAAATCGACACAAAGCGTCGCACCTCGGTCTGCAAAGAAGATTTCTCGACTTCGCTCGAAATGACGATACGACAAGAACGCCTCGTCTTTCGACGAGGCGTTCTTGCTACTTCAAAACCTATTTCACGACTTCATATGCTTCCTTCTCATTCGGTTCACTGAAGGCAAGAGACGGACTATCCTTCTCCGTTTCTTCTTCCTTCTCCCGTCCGTCACGGCCAAGCGTGCGGTCCTCATAGAGGCTCGCATTCATGACGCTTTCCGCCGTCATCGGGAAACGCTCGCCGTTCACGGTGAGGCCGTCCTTGACACTCGTCATGACATGGTCGGTCGCAATATCATAGCCGCTGAGCGAAAGATTTCCGAAATGCTCCGCCTGGCTGCTGCCCGGATTCTTCTGGATCATCACACGGATCTTATCCGTCGCAAGGACACTGTCTCCGCCGATCGCGGTATTCGAAAGACCGAGAGGCTCCCTGCCGGTGAGATGCAGGTGCTCGACCGCGCTGTCCTTCACAAGAGTGCCGCCTTCCGCTGTGGAGTGAATGCCTGCGTAGTGCGCCTGGCTCTGGCCATCCTTACCGTGGATGGTGACATGCTGCGCGCCGACGCCTGCCAGATCATCGATACCGATGTTGTCCGCAGAGATCGTGAGGTCTGCCGTGCCGCCTTCGCCATTTACCAGCGTGTCGATCTCCACCTTCTTCGCAGAGAGTGTGACCTTTCCGCCCGCAGACGAGAGCAACGCACTGCCCTTTCTGCTCGCATCGAAATCATGCGGCTTCGCCTCGCCCGTGACAAGACTGCCTGCCGCGCCGCTGCCGGTGGTCGCCCCTGCCGGCACGCTCGTATCCACGCCATCCAGCTTGCCGACCGGCGAACGATCTGTGATGCGGATGTCTTCCTTCGCCGTCATCTCGATGGTGCTTCCGGAAATCTTCGCATCCGTCCCCTTCACAGAAATGCTGCCGCCTGCGCTCATCATCAGCTTGCCGCCTGCCTCTGCCTCATGGAGAACCATATCTCTGCCGCTTGCAAGACCCGCATCGCCCGCCGTATGAATCTTCGTCGCATCGAGCGTCGTGCCTGCGTTCGCTGTCAGAGTATCCGCACTTGCACTTTCCAGCGTCATGGCGCCGCCGCTGGTGAGCTCTGCGTGTTCCTTTGCATTCAGCGTCGTCACGTCAAGTTTGCCTTCGGTCGCTTTGACGGTTGCGCTGCCAGCTTCCGCCTTCAGCGTGTCGATCTTCACATCCGTCTTCGCGGTGACAGACGCGTTGCCAGTCTTAGCCGTGAGCGTGCCCGCGTTTACACTGCCCGCTGTCGATTCTGCGGCAAGCGTTCCCGCAGTCACGTCATCCAGCTTCGCTTCGTCCTTGCTCGTCAGCGTCGCTTCGCCAGTCGAAGTGAGCTTCTTGACATGGAGCGTTGTTCCTGCTTTCGCCGCCACACTTCCCACATTCGCGTCGGTCACTTCCATCGCACCGCCGCTTGTCAGACCAGCTGCGCCTGTCACGCCAAGCGTTTTCGCCGTCAGCTTCCCGCCCGCATTCGCGGTCAGAGTATCCGCACTCGCACTTTCCAGCGTCATGGCGCCGCCGCTGGTGAGTTCTGCGTGTTCCTTCACATCCAGCGTTGTCGCACTAAGCGTAGTCCCCGCTTTCGCGGTCAGGCTCTTCGCATTCAGCGTCGTCACGCCAAGCGCTCCGTCCGTCGCTTCGATCGTCGCGTTGCCAGCTTCTGCCTTCAGCGTGCCGATCGTCACGTCTTTCTTTGCAGTGACAGACGCATCGCCTGTCGTAGCCGTAAGCGTGCCCGCGTTTACGCTGCCGCCGGACGAGATATCAAGCTTGCCGGCTTCTGCTTCGTTAAGCGTGACATCGTGATCCGCCTCGACGGTCGCGCTATCCTTCGCGCTGAGTTTCTTGAGGGCGAGCTGCCCCTTGGCGGTGACCTGCGCCTTTCCTTCTTCCGAGATCAAGGTGCCATCTTTGAGGGAGGCCCCTGCGGTATCGGTATAGGTGAGGTCGCCGCGGGCGGTATACTCGCCATTTTCGATCGTGCCCTGATTCGTGATGCCCATCGTCCCCGCTTTCGCAGTGTACGTGCCAGCAGACAGTTTGCCGCGGTTTGTGATGGTCATCGCATCGCCCGCGGTATGGTTGCCGTTCTCGATGGTTCCTTCATTCGTGATGCCCATCGTCCCCGCTTTCGCGGTGTACGTGCCGGAAGACAGCTTGCCGCTGTTTTTGACGGTCATCGCACCAGTCTCTGCGGTATGGCTGCCGTTCTCGACGGTTCCTTCATTGGTGAGGGTGATCGCACTGCCGGTCAGCGTGACGTCTTTCATGATACTGCCTTTGCCGTGGTTATCGACTGTAGCTGCGCCGCCCGTGAGCGTCGCATTCTGAATGGATGCGGCATTCATGACGGTGAGTGTCTTTGTCCCCTCTACCTTCGCGCCGCTGAGATCCGCCTGGTTGATAAGAGTGGTATCTGCGCCTGTGAAGGTGCCGCCGGATATCGTGCCGTCCTTCGCATTATAAACGTGGAGGGCTTTTCTTGCCTTGTAGCTGCCATCCGAGATCTTGCCGTGGTTGGTGATGGCGGTATTTTCTGCCTCGATGGAAGTCGCATCCGATGCCACTTCTCCGAAGAGGGTGATGTCGGCGTCGCCTGCCGCTTGGAAACGGATGCTGCCCGGCACCATACTGCCGTCTTCGGCTTTTTTGCCGGTCACTTTCATGCCGAGGGACTGTCCTTCGCCCTCGCCTTTGACATTTGCCACGTTTTCGATGGAAATATTCTCACCTTCCACATTCGTGTAGGTGGTGCCCATTTCCTCATCTGTATCATGGCCGTCTTCGGCAAGGAGACTGTGGCCCTTGAGGTCAAGTACCACGTCCCCATCGGAGGCGTAGACGGTGTTGATGACGAGGTCGCCGTCTTTCGAAAGAGAGACGCCTTTCTTTGCGCGGGCAGTGAGGGTGCCGCCTTTTTGGATGGTGACGCCGGAGATCTCACCTTCGCCGGATTCAAGAACGATCTGGTCTTTCGCACCCACGGTGACATTGTTGAGGTCGCCCGTCCCCTTCATGCGGAGCTCGCCGCCGGAGAGGAGCTCGCTGCCTTCTTTCACGCCGGTATCGCTGGTGAGGTAGATGGCGCCATTCTCTGCTTTCGCGGTGAGTTTCCCGTCCGCATTCGTCTCAATGGAGCGGATGGAGCTGACAGTGACGGTCTTGCCATCTACTTTGAAATCCCCGCGCTCTGCGGATGCAAGGGCGATCAGTTGGTCTGCCGTCAGGCTCTCGATCTTCTCTTTCGTCGAGAGGTCGATCACCTGTCCGTTTTCCTTGTGTCCGATACCGCTCACGTACTTGCCATTTTCCGTTTTACCGCCAAGTGCTGTCAGAATGACATTCTGCCCCGTGACATGCGCGGTTTCCTTCTGCGTGGTCTGGGTATCGGTGATGCCCTCTTTGATGCTGCCGCCGGAGAAGGTGACAAGGAGATCCTGCGCGGACTTTGCCGAGCCGACGAGAACTTCTGCCTTTTCTTCCGCGGTGAGGTACGCATCCGCTGTCAGGTTCTCCGCAGTGAGCGCGGCATTGCCATAGAGCGTCTTGTCTGTGCTGCCCTCGATCTCCTTCGTATAGGCTTCGACGTCAGCTTCCTTCCAAGTGCCGACGCTGTCTTTCAGCGCGTCATAGCGTTCCTGTTTCTCTGCTATATACGCATTGATGTCAGTGATGCCCTTCTCCGCAAGTGCCGCCTTCGCGGTGTCGTCCAAAGTGTACGTCCCGTCTTTGACGTAGGCAGAAAGGGCCTGATACTCATTATACTTGCCCTGTACTTTGGCAATGAGAAGGGATTTCTGTTTCGAGATCGTCGCCTCGCTGCCTTCCAGGACCCGCGCCTTCGACCAGGCGTCGAGCTTTGCCTTCGCATTTTCATTCGCCACATCGGTGAAATTGTTGTCAATGAAGCTGCCGTCTGTCGTCAGGGTGACATCGCCATGCTTCGAGGTGACGCTGTCGAGATAGAGATCGCCGCCCTTGTTCCTGATCGCGATATCTCCATCCGCGCTGGCTTTGAGACCATAGGCCTCGCCGCTCCCCTGCTTCGTTACGATCGAGAGTGCGCCGGATGCGCCGCTGATGGCGCCGCTTCCCGCATCAAGGTTCACGCGGCTTGCCGAGAGCGTCTCTCCCGCTGCCTGCGCGATGCCGTCCTCGGCAGTGATATCAGCGATCTTGCCCGCCGATACCGCCCCCAGGGTGACATTCCCTTTGACATTGACGGCGAAGTCGCCGCCTGCGCTGCCGGAGACGGTGTCTGCGCTGGTCTTGATCGCCTGCCCCGCGCTGCCGACGCTTCCGGTCGCAGTCATATGAAGGCTTCCGGTATCGACATAGCCGAGGTCGCCCTGCGTAAGGCTGCCGCCCGAGAGTGTCGAAGCGCCGCGGCCATTGGAGAGCGTGCCATTGATGAGGACGTCATGGCTGCCGCCATCGACCGTGAGCGTGCCGCCATTTTCCGAGCCGCCAAAGCCGATGCCCACATCGTAGTCCGACTGGAGGGAATACTGGGTCACCTTCGTATCATACGTGGTCTCGACCAGTTTGTAATCGAATTTCTTCGCAAGTCCCAGCGTATACCAGAGACGTTCCTCTTTTTTCGTGAATATAGAGGTCGGCTCTGCTGCCGTGAACTGCTTGTCCGTCGTCACGTATGTACCGTCCGTCTTCGTCCCATCGACCTGGTTGTAGTCGGAGACGAAGGCACCGCCCAGCAGCGTGCGGACAGCGCCCTGCGAGAAGTCGGTCACGGTACCGCCCCGCGCCAGCATTTCTGCGCTCGTCGGAGCCTTGTCATCGATCCCCCACCAATCAAGGCGGGTGTCATGCAGTTCATAGGTGGTCGTGGTACTGCTGTCCTGTCCCGTCTGCACGGTATAGTACGAGCCCTTCGTCGTCTGATATTTCGCGTCTTTGGCATTCGCGAAGGTGGAGATCACCGGATCCCCGGTCGGATTTCCATTCGCATAGCTCTGGACGCTCTGCGAGATCACCCCATCCGTTCGGGTGTAGGTGGTCTTTCTCGTGACTTTCCCGCTCGAGCGATCCAGATCCGTGATCTCGATTTTGCCTTCGAGCCCGCCACCCGTGGAGAGGGTCTTTAGCTCGATGTTCTTGTCCGAGTCATTCTTCACCTGGATCGTGCCGTAGCCGTCGAGGGCTTCGATGCGGGCTTTGGATGTGTCATTTGTCGTATTGAGGATGGTCCCGACGATGGAGACATGCCCGCCGTGGACTTCGACATCACTGATGACGAAGCGGTCATTCGTCCTGTCGTAGGATACCCCCTCGATCTCCTTCCCTGCCTTGTCCGCGACGAGGATCTTCGCACCAGACGGTGCCTGCCCTGCGTCCGTCACATCGACCTTCGTGCTGCCGTCCATATAGAAGAGCTTGTACTCCTTCGGGATGGTGATCGCGTGATCCGGGACGCCGCTCTGGATCTTGGAATTGATGTTCACATAGCGCGCGGAAATGAAGACATTGCCATTCGCCAGGATGCCGCTGCCGAGCTTGTCATTCGCCTTGCCGTCTTTATCGACATTGTGCAAATTGCCCGTGTCATCGAGCGGATTCCCGCCGACGCTGGAAATGCCGGACCGCGTCCCCGCGCTGCTCGCATCATAGGTCTGGATGAAATCTCCGTTCGTTGCGGTCATATTCACGCTGCCTGCGTAAATCGTGCCCTTATTGTACACGTCGCCATTCGCACTCGTGACGGTGACCGTGCCGCGCGGATTGTAGATGTAGCCCTTGAGATTGACATTCGGTGCGGCGTAGTAGGGCGCATTGTCGCCATCCACATACGTCTGCGGGCGGAAATTGTTCTCGATAGTGACAGAAGGCCCGCCGGTCTGGTAGCGCGTCTCGGCGGCAAAGGAAACGGATCTCGTCTTGTCCTTGTTCTCCTTCTGGATCTCCTTCTGGATCGCCTCCGCGCTGTCCCCCTTGATCTCGGTGCTGTTGAAATAAATCGTACCGCCCTGACCGGCGCCTGCCGTGCCCTGGCTGCCGACGACGTGGATATCCCCCATCACCAGATTATTCGGCGAAACATTCGTGATCTTCACTTCTGCATCGCCGCCTGCTTTGAGCGTGCCTGCGCCGGAGACATTGTCCCCTTCGAAGACGATATCCCCGAGCTGCGCGGTGACATCGCCCACGAGGAAATCATGCGTCATCTGCGGATAGGTCTTGCTGTGGAGGAGGTAGTACTCCTTGCCGTCCTTCATGACCTTGCCGCCTTCGACTTCATCGCCATTCGCATAGAAGAACTTCCCGTCCTTCTCGGTGCCCTTCTGCTTCTGGAAGAAATCCTCCGTCAGCTGGATCTGGGTGTTGATCTTGTTGTAGTTGCCGACGCGGACCTCCTTTGCTGCCTCCTGCTGCTGTTTCTGAGTCGTCAATGCAGTCTGCTTTTTGCTGATGTCCGTCGCGTCGTACTGCGTGGGGTCGGTCGGGATCGTATCGCTGTAGGCACTGTTGTAGCTGGTGACCGCATTGGTGTATGCCGTTTCCGCGCTATTTTTCAAAGTATCCGCACTCGTCATTGCAGATTCCTTCGCCTTCGTATCCTGGATGGCCTGCTGGTATGTAGTGACCTCGCTTTTCGTAGGATTGGCTTGCATATACTCACCAACAGACTGACCCGCTGCCTGTGCCAATCCTTCCACTGCCATCTTTGCCGTTTCTTCTGCGCTCTTGGCGTCAGTGAGCGCACGCTCAGCATCGGCCGCCGATGCGACCGCGCTGTCATACGCCTTTTTGCTCGTTGCGACAGTATTCAGCCCATCGATCTGATCCTGCATCTCTTTGATTTCTGTCTCATAGGCATCCTTGATCGCAGGCAGGTGCTCATTCGCCTGATCCCGCATTGCCTTCGCACTGTCCAGCTCCGAGGTGCTTGAGGGCGGCGTCTCTACGAAGCGGCCGCTCTTATCGAAATACCCGAGGCCCTCTGCCGCCATCTTCTGTTCAAGGAATGTGATCTCCGCTTCATATGCGGCTTTCGCCGAGGGATCGGCCGCATAGTCGATGAGCTTTTCCTGCAGCTCGTGGAGCTGGTCATAGAGCTCCGAACCGGCCGGCTTCGAGCCGCCATAGGTGTAGGAGAGGTCGCCATCACTCGTGACCTTGGTCGTCCATGTCCCATCCTTATTCGTCCCCCCGATGGTCATGGATTTCTTGCGATGGATGCCCGTCTCCGCCTTACCATTCATGGTGACATCGGCGGACTTTGCGATCTCCTTCTTCCCGATCTGGCTGCCGTCCGAGCCGAAAGCATCCTCGATGGCATTCACCCAGTCCTTCACCTCGCCATTGCCGTAGGCGGATACCGCGCCCGCCTTCGCCTTGAGGAGGATGTCCCGGTCGCTCTTCATATCCGCGCTATTCGTGACGGTGAGGTTCGCCTGGCTGTCCGCTTTCGCATAGGGATCCTTCTGGATGGAGATCGGGATCGCCGTCGCATTCAGGATGTCGCTGTGCGCACTGACGCTGATCGTGCCTGTCTCGCCCGCGCTGTCACGGCCTGCCGCAAGGGAAATATCCCCCTTCGCCGTTTCCGCGGCCGCGCCGAATGTGGTATTCGTCTTGCCCGTGTAGGTGACGTCATTTTCTGAGCCCGCATAGCCCGCCAAGCCGAAGACATCGACCAACGTCGTGCTGTAGAGATCCGCATCATTTCTTGTGCCGATGGCGATCGCACCGCCCTTGTACGAGCCGTCATACGAGTCGCCTTCCGCTTTTCCTTCCCAGGCCTTGTCTTTCGCATTCGCCTTCTCTGTCTCGCCGGCCTTGAGGCTTGCGCCGTCCGCGACAGTCGCGCTCGTTTCCGCATTCACCGTGAGCGTCTCCTTGACGTGCGCCGCACCGACGGCAGAACCAGTCGACAACGCATTGTTATCATGCGCTTTGACGCGGCTCGCGGCGTCGATGGTGATGGCTTTCTTGTCATGCAGGGTCTTCCCCGCGGCCTTTTCTTCCGCCGTAAGGTCAGAAGCGCTCGCCTGCAGGGTGACTTCCCCGAGATTCGCTTCCGTGGTGTGGGTGATCTTCGTCACACTCACGACGCCATTCCCGGAGTCGAGCGCCGCACCACCAGAAGTGGCATTCTCCTTTTCCGAGCCGTCTTTCCACGCCTTTTCACTCACATTGTCCGCGCGGATGGCCGTCTCCCGGTCCGTCGTCACGGTCGTACCGTCACCGACGGTGACCTTCGAAGTGGAGTCCACGGTGTACCTCGTATCCGCCCCGGTGCCGCTGTATCCGCCGGCCGCGATAGACTCGATCTCATAGTTTCCTCTGTCTTTATGATCTGCGGTGATCTCCGCGCGGTCCGCCTGGATCTTGACATCCTTCCCGATCGCGGTCTCTGTGGTATTCTCCATGCCGATCCCCACGACCGCCACGGATCCGGCGATGACGCCGCCGCTTCCGGCGATGGCATGCGCATAGGCATTGTAATCATCCGTCGGCATAGACATCACCGCACGGGCGATGAGCTTGTCTTGAGCCGTGAGAGATGCCCCGTCAGCGATGGTGACACGCGAGGTGTCTTTGGATTCGATCTCTGCCACGGTCGCCCCCACGCCGCCGATGCCGACGCCCGCTGAAGTCGCGAGTGCGGACATCTTCGGCGTATTTTCCGCCGTAAGGGTCATCGACTGCGCGGTGAGCTTGGCGTTCTTCCCAACTTTCGTCAGGACGTCGACCGCAGATGAAAGGTCTGCGCCCGTTCCTGTGCCGCCGAAAATGCCGGCTGCCGCCCCGAATGCCTTCGCATCCATCGTTGTCTTCGCATTCGAAGAGACGGTGAGAGCACGATCCGCCTTCACTTCGCCCGCGTACTTGCCTTCATCGTCTCCGATGCCCGCCTCCGAAGAGCCGGTGACATTCGCCGTGACGACAGCGCCATTCAGTGCGCAAAGTGCCACCGATGCCCCTGCCACATACGCGTCAAGCTTGCGGTCATTCTCCGATGTGATGGAAATATTCTTCGCGTGGACGGCATTCGTATCGCCAAGAAGCGCCGAGACGGCACTCTTGTCCGTCCATGTCCCGACCGTCCCCTGCCCGGCCACGCCGCCGGAGACGGAAGCCCCCGTGATATATTCATCAAAGTCGTGCGCGGCCTTCGCAGAAATGGAAAGATCCTTTCCTGCCGTCACCGTCGCCGCCTTGTCCACGAGCGCTTTCGTCTGCGTATCCGTATTTAGTACGCTGACGGACGCACCGGCACTCGCCGCCGCGCTGCCCGAGAGACTGCCCATGATGTTCTGCGCGGAGAGCGTGTCGTCCGCATGCACCTTGACATCGCCCGCCGCGTCGATGACCGCGCCATTTCCGATCTTTGCGAGCGTGCCTTTCTCGCCCGCGGTGCTCGGTGCCTCCGATGCAAAGGTCTTAGCGAGGCTGGTCTTTACTTCATCAAGCGACGCCGTGTCATAGGCTTCGACCGCTTTGCCGGTGCCTTCGTTGATCTTCGCGAGTTCCTCATTCACCCAGCTGTCGAAGCCGATGGCCTCGCCATTCTCACTCACCTTGCCCGAGAGCGTCTTCTGGTCTTCCGGAGACATCGTGCTGCCGACGTTGTAGACAGAGATACTGCCCGAAAGTCCCACAAAACCGATGGCGGCCGAGATCGCATTCGACTTGATGCCATGCATATTGTCTTTCGCTTCGACGGTCACGCTGCCGCCCGATGCGACCTTGTTTTTATCGCCGAGGAAGGCATTCGTCTGCGTCTTGATATTTCCTACATCGACGGCTGCGCCGACTGACGCACCGCCGGAGCCGGACGCCGCGGTGACGGTGTTCTCCATTTTCTGGACTTCATGCCCTGCGGTGACAGAGACATCCTTCGAGCCATCCTTGCCGTAGCCGGCCTTCTGGTTGATCTCCACGCCCGTATCCGTGTACGCCTTCGTGATCGCGGTGAGATTCATCACATTCGTCGCACCCGCGAGGCCGGCATAGGAGCCGCCCGCCGCCTGCAGGGACAGATTGAAAATATCTTCGCTGCTTTGGGCATTCAAAGAAATCTGGCCTTTGGCATCCAGCTTGGCCGCCTTGCCTGCATAGGCTTCTGTGTCTTTCGTGAGATTCATCACGGAGAGAGCCAGTCCTGCACCGCCGCCCGCCGCGCCGATGGATGTGCCGCCGTTGCCGCCATGAAGTTTCGTCGCATCCGATGCCGTGATGGCGATCCCATCCGTATCAGCTGTGCCTGTGGCAGTGAGCTCGGTATTGTCTTCCGTATACGCTTTGGTCTTCGTATCCAGCACATTCACGCCGACCGCGCCATTGATGGCCGCGGTGCCTGCAAGGCCGCCCGCGATGGTCGCATAGGTGATATCTGTCGTATGATCTGCTGCGACGCGGACATTCTTCCCCGTGACCTTCGCACCGCCATCGACATGCGCCTTCGTATCCGCGCTCATCGAGACGGTCGAGTTTGCCAGCCCGATGCCCACTGTACCGCTGCCACCGACGCCGCCGGCACCGGCGCCCTGCTTGAAGGAGGAAACCGCCTTCACGTCCGCATCGCCCAAGGTGGTGACATTCGCCGCCCCGCCTACATGAGCGTCTGTCGTATGCGTGACAAAAGTCTCAGAAGCCGCGCCTGCGACACCCGCCGTACCGCCGACGCCAAGACCTGCCGCCGCTGTTTTCGACTCGCTGGTATTCTGTGCCTGTACAGTGAGGCTTTCCCCGCCAATGCTCGCGTGATTTCCTACATAGGCAGCCGCTTTCTTATGTACCACTTCGACTGCTGCGGAGAGACCGCCGGCACCTGTCCCGCTCACAGCCCCACTGCCGCCGGAGGTCGTGAGCTTCGTCGTATCTTTCGCCGTCACGGAGACAGCGCCCGCCTCTATGAGCTCGGCCTTGCCCGCGTCCGTGACATCTTTGTCCTCTTGATTTCCGATATACGCTTTCGTATCAGTCGAAATCACATGGAGTCCGGCTGCCCCGGCGCCGGCAAATGTATCCCCCGTCGCGATCGTCGCCGCAACGGACGTCAGGTCCTCTTCCGACTCGGCATTCACACGGACAGAAGACGCCTTCGAGAGCTTCGCACCGTCTTCGATGGACGCATAGGTATGACCCTTGTACGTCTGCACGTCAGCCGCCGCGCCGATGCCCGTGCCGCCCAGGTTGATCCCCAGACCGCCGGCCAAGCCGAAGAGGCGCGCTGTATTCTTCGCTTCTACGTCAACGCCCTGATCTCCTGCCTGATAGTTTCCCTTGCCGATCGATGCATCGGCCTTCTGGGAAATGACATTCACCGTGACCGAGCCCGAACCGGCGAATTTCGCCGCGCCTGCCGCAAAGCCCACAGCGACGGTCTTTGCCGTACTGTCACTATCGCTGTCCTTCGCCGATCCATTGTACGCATTGTCCGCCTTGACAGAGATGCCGTCTGCCTCGATGGTCTTTTCTTTCTTCGCATCGCCGGTGAGCGACGCCTTGACGTCCGAGTCGTTCACCATGACCGCGACCGACGCGCCGACGGCCGTATTCGAGATCGCACCCGTGCCGACACCAAGCGTCGCATTGCTGTGATTTCCGGCATCGATCGTAAGGGCCCCTGTCTTCATGGCTTTGCCGCTATCCACATGGGCATCCGTCGTCGTATGGATCCAGTTTCCGCTCGCAGAGAATGCAGTCGCCGCCTTATCCGCCAGTGCGCCGGACATGATGATGGACGTGATCTGGCTCGCTTCATCCGCAGTGACGGCGAGCCTGCCAGCCTTTTCTCCTTCCGCTGTCCCGGCCACTTCACTGCCCTCCAGATACGACTTCGTATCGCCTTCGATGAGGTTCACACCGATGGCTGCGCCGACCGCGGAGGAGCCCGTGGAAACAGACACCGCCCCTGTGTACGAGTCGATCTGTCCCTTGTCCTTCGCTTCGATGGTGGTGGCTTCCTTCGCCTTGACCGTGCTGTCCTTCACATGCGCATCCGTCTTGTCATCCACCCAGTTCAGGCTGATCTGCCCCGCGCCGGAGAAGCCCTTCGTCGCACCGCTGCCGCTCGCCGCGATATTCAGGATCGTCGCATCATTCTCCGCACGAACAGTGAGGGACTCGTCGATGTCCTTCCCGTCCTTGTCTTTTTCTTTATTGCCGCGCAGGGTGAGCGTCGCCCCATCCACATAGGCTTCGTTGTCCGCCGTGATGGAGTTGTACATGAAGCTTCCCGCAAGCGCCGCTCCTGCCTTGGCATGAAGATTGGCTCCGATGGCCGCCGACGTCGCGCGGATCGCACTGTCATTCAGACCATTCACACGGAGCGCATCGGCCGTGACAGAGGGCGCAGTCCCACCATCTTGTTTCGCCACGGACGCCTTCGCCGTATCCGTGATACGGTTCACGGACACATTCGCTGCGGCTGCCAGACCACCCTTCGCCTCAGCCACGTTATCCTTCATCGCGCCGTCCTGACCTGCGACATTTACAATATGCTGATCCGCTTCCTGACCCAGGAGCGGTGCATTTTCATCGGCATCATCCATATCATTGACAAAATCGTCCAGCTCGACGCCGTCTTCATCGCCGTCTTCGACCGCATGGAAACCGGTACTGCCTGCCTTGTTCTTCACATTCGGACTCTTATTGTCATAGGCGACCGCACCCGCGACAGAGGCTGCGATGATCTCGCCGGTGTTCTTCGCGGAGACATTGACATTGTCATTCGCCGTGACATTCCCCGAGATCGCGGCTTCCGTATCACGGTTGATGTGATTGTACGCGATGGACGCACCGATCCCTGTACCGCCGCTGACGCCGATCGCACCCGCCGCCTGAATGGTCTTCGAGAGGTCTTCCGCGGTGACAGAGACATCCTTCGCCGTGACCGTCGCGTTTCCGATGCGCGCCTTCGTCGTATTATCGAAACGGTTCACGCCCACCGTCGCATCGACAGCGACCGACTTCGCCGGGCCGCCTGCCGCCGCCATCGCGATATTGAGCGCGCGTGCCTTCGCACTGACATCTGCCGATCCCTTCGCCGTGACCACCGTGCCGTCATCGATATAGGCCTCTGCGTTATTCTTCTGATGCACGGAGAGCGCCGCGCCGCCGATACCTGCCTTGGATGCGCCGTCCATCGTCCAGCTATTTCTATTGAAAATATCCTGGAAAGCCATCTTATCTTTTTTATAGAAACATTTCCATAGGTTGAGCGGCGCCGCGCTCAGATACGACTGGATGGTACCTGTCAGATTCACCGTCGTGATGTCCGTCTCGCCCGTGACATTCACATGGCCAGCGGCATCGACTGCAGGCGTCGTCGTCTGCGTGTCATCTTTCTTGCCAATATACGCTTTGGCGTTGTTGTCATAGTTCACGATGGAGACGGACGCCGCGCCATTCACGTTGTCGCCATTTCCCGCCGCCTGCGTCCAGCTGTCCACGAGGTCAGGAAGGACAGGATTCGTATCGATCGAGTTAAAGAAGACATTCAAAAGCTGATCCACGGGATCGGTGCTCTGCCAGCTCGTCTGCCAAGGGATGACCGTCTTCGCATGGACGGTCGTATCTCCGCTGGTCTTCGTGTCGCCGCTGATGAAAGCGGTCGCGTGATTTCTTTGTTCCAGATAAGAGATCGCCGCCGTGATGGTATTGTCCTTCTTCGTGGTCTCATCCTTGGACACCGTCGTGTCATTTTGGAACGCATTCACGACCGCGTGGCTGCGGGAGAGCGTCAGCGCATCGACCGTGAGCGACTTCGCACCCGCCTCGTCACTCGCAATCCCGCTCGCATCGATGCCGCGCACCTTCCCCGTCACAGACGCCGTCGCGTCATTGTCACTGAAAAGAAGCGCTGTCGACGCATTCGCTCCCAGCTTGTTCCATGGTTTCTTCTGGTTCGCCGGCTTGTCCGCTTTATCGAGGTCAAGGTCCTTTGCCGCCTGGCCTGTCTTGTCTTCTTTGGTAAATGCTTTTTTCAGTTTCGAGAAAATTTTTCCCACGCCTGCCTTGATCGGATCTGTCGTCGGCTTGAGCGCCGTATCCCCGCCGATGCTCGATGCCGTCACCGTATCCGCCGCATAGACGCCGCCGTTTTCAGAGAGCGTATTCTCCGCCTTCACCGACACATCGCCCTTCGCGTAGACCGTGCCCGCCATATCCGCGCTCGCTTTCGTATCAGAGATCCCGAGACCGACCGCGAGCCCCAGCGTTTGTCCGCAGTTAGACGCGCCAGAGCCCAGCGAGCGGATCGATTTCGCGCTGATATCCACATCGCCCTGGCTTGTCAGCGTCGCCTTCTCGCCTACTTTTGCCGCGATGTCGCTCGTAAGCTGCGCCCAAGAGAAGTTCAGCGACAGCCCGCCCATCGGCACGGCGCTGAAATCTATCAGGCTCATCTTGACCGCATTCGTGCCTTCCGCGTAGAGCGTCGTATCCTTCGCGGAAGTGATCGTGCTGTCATCCACATCGACGTACGACTTCACGTCGCCGATGCCCACGTTAAACCCGACGCCGACAAGATTCACATTGAACGGCGCGATATCCGACTTTGCATCCGACGTGATCTTCACATCGCCATGCCCCTTAACGCCCGTACCATCTCCGAGAGCCGTGATATCCGTCTTGTCGATGTCCACATTCGCCTCGGCATACGTCTTCGTCGCCGAGCCGAACGTGCGGAAATTGCCGCCGTACTCTTCGATGAGTCCTAAGACAGCATTGTGGTCTTTTTCCCGCTCGATGCCCGCCTTGATCTCCGCATCAGAGAGCTCATGGTCATCACCGATGACGCCCGACGTCGTGGCGCGGGCGGAAATGTCTACATTATCCCCCTTGATCGTATTTCGGCCGCGGCTCTTCTGTCCCATCTTCACCAGCGCATACGCGCCGTCGCCGATGTCCCAAGCATAGAGCTTCGTTGCCGCCGTCGCATGGATGGAGACATCCCCCGCCTTGTGACCGCTCTTTCCTTCGGCCGTGATCGTCGCATCATCCACATCGATGCGGGAAACGCCCATGACATTTCTGACCGCCGTGATGTCGATCTTGCCGCTGTCCTTCTTTTTCGACGACGAGTCGATGTACGCATCCTTGATGGAGATCATGCCATCTCCCGGCTCCTTATCGGGATCTGCCTGCAGCTTCGCATCACTCGAAGACGCCGTCAGCGTGATCGCCCCGCCGCCGGACGTAATGCGGCTCGCCTTTGCTTCCGTGCCGGTGACAGCGAGGTTATCCCCTGTCTCTACGGTGACACTCCGCCCATGAGACGCGACCTCGCCCGCCAGCGTGATATCCTTCTTTGCGACCAGCGCGATGCCGTCCGTCGTCGCTACCGCCGTCGTCGCATCCACGATGTCCGCCGTATTTACGAGGGACGAACGATACGTATCCGCCGACTGACCATTCGTATAGGGCTGGAATACGGCACCCGTCTGAATCATGCCGTCCGTCTGCGAGATCGTACTCTTTGCCGAAGCGATGACCACGCTGTCCTTTGCGTTGATTTTGCCCGCAAAAGAGATCCCGGCATCGCCTGCCGTGTTCCCGCCCCACAGAGAGCCGTCATTCAAAAGGCGCGCCCGCTCCGCCGGCGATTTCTGATAGAAGTCCTTGTCCCGGTCAAAATTGACCTGATGAACCGGTCCTGACTGAGAAGGCACAACGTAGTGGCCGTTATAGAGCGCGTCACCCACCGCCGTATTCGTCCCCAGCGTCAGGCTGCCCACATTGAAGACGCCATGCGAGCCGACCGCAATGCCTGCATTCGAGAAGAAATACACGTCCCCGCCGATCTGATTGTTCTTGATCGCATTCACCACGCCGTCGATGTCGATCTTATTCTTGACGACATTGATCTGGTGATTCGCCTCTCCCATATGGAGATTCGCCACATCGTGCTGCTTGATGCCGAAATCCGTGAATTTATTCAGCGCATTGCCGGCCTTCATCTGCTGGTTCGTGATGTCATACTGCTTGCCGTTGTTTGCGATATCCTTCACCGTGACCGTCTTGTCATACTTCTGATCCGCCACCGTCACGTCCGCATAGATGAAATTGCAAGCCGCGCCCCAGCCTGCGATAGCAAGGAGCAGTGCCGTCCCTGCGCGGGAGAGGATACTCCCGCCGCGGCGCGTACTCTTCTTCCCCTGATGCGTCTTCACCAGCTCCGAAGCGACCACATAGCAGCCGCGCGCGGCATTCCAGACGACTTTGTAGATTTTATTCATAAGACGGTCCTCCTTTGGGTGAGAAGATCATGAAGATCGGTTGAAGGGTTTAAGGGTTCAGGGTTCGGGGTTCAGGGTTGTGGTGGCGGCTTCGCCGCCGTATAAATAGGGCGATGCCCCAAAGTCTGCGGATCGCAGGTTTCCCGTTTTGAATTTTCCAAACATGACCCGCTTGACCGCGAATGACAAAGATCCCTCGGCTGCGCTCGGGATGACGATACGGGAAGGCGACAGTCTGACATCTGACGTCTCCTAGTCACCAGTCACTAGTCCCCAGTCCCTCAAAATCACACATTCCTCTGCAGGTAGAAATGGACTCTCGGCGATGCATCTCCGATATTCCCGGAATCCTTGAGCGGGATGCCGAGGACGGCCTTGCCATACCAGCCGCCCTTGCTGCACTCCAGACCGAGGCCGGTACTGGTGATATAGTCCTTGGTTGTTTTGATGGTGAAATTGTTATATGCGACGCCGTGGTCGAGGAAGACGAAGCCTCGCCAGGTCTGATGGTCACTGCTGATGGGGAAGCCGTACTCCATACCGGCGAACCAGCCTTTATCGCCCGAAAGGATACTTTCCTTGTATCCGCGGACGCTCCCCATGCCGCCCAGCGTGAACTGCTCCGTCGAAGGCAGCGAGGTAAAGGCGGTGTACTGGCCGTAGAGACGGTAGAGCATGTACTGGTCATTTTTGAGATTCTGCCGGCGCATGAGGTAGGCGCTATAGTATGAGCCGTTGTTATCCTTATCATTCACGCGGTCATCGCTCTCATAGCCGGTGACGCTGGTCATGAAGAACCACAGTCCGTTCTCATCGAAGCTCCGCGCTGACAGTCCGGCCTTCACCGTGCGCGTTTCGCTATTCGAGAGCTCCATCCCGGAGTACGTGGTATCCGACCATTTCCGATGGCCTTCCAGAAAGACATCCACACGGGAAAGCGGCGTGATATTCACGGGGTGCGTGATGGAGATCGCCGCGTCATTCGAATTGGCCTTCATGTCATAATCCTTGAAGGTGCCGTCGATGATATCCACCAGATTTCTGCTGTAGGAAATCTGCGCCCGCGTCCCGTGATGCCCCCATGGCGTATCGTACATCACCGAGCCGCCCCAGATGCCTTCCGTCCACACCGGACTCACCGCAAGGCTCGCATCATGCCCGCCGATCCCGCGGTACTCCGTATACGCACCGATGCGATAGCGGCCGCTCTCTTTCTGGCCCGCATTGTCCGTGAAAATAAAGGATGTCAGCGGATTCTCCTTCTCCCCGAGCAGCAGATGGAGGTCGGAGGTCCCTTCCTCCTCTCCCGGCACCAGCTCTGCCTGCACCTGATAGGTATTCGTCGAATTATATACGCGGAGCTCATCCTCGAGCCGATCCACGTCCACCAGCTCGCCCGTCTTTCCATGGATGCGCGAGAGGAGCGACTTCTCGGAGATCCGCTGATTTCCCGTGACGACCGTCTTTCCGAATTTCCCTTCAATGAGCCGGATGTAGACCACGCCGTCCTGTACCTTCTGCGGCGGCAGCACGGCCTGCGCCGTCACGATATGCTTCTCCTGATACAGCGCATTCAGGCGGGCCACCATGTCCGTCAGCTCCTTCACGGTGGCAGGTCCTGCGCCTTTGAAATGGATAGCCCTCCGGATCTCCTCTGCGGAAAGAAATTTCGACGGCGTCACACGGATCTCCTTCACTTCAAAGACCAGCCCGCCCTCTTCGGCCTTCGCCTCCGAAGAATGCACGGCATCCAGCGTGCGGTAGCGGCTCTTCTGGTAATACGACGCCACCTGCTGGTTCGTCTCGCTCATGCGCGACGCCTGATCCGTCACCTTCTGCACCGCCGGATCCGTCGGATCGAGCTGCGGCAGTGCCGGCGCAGCGCTCACGCTGCCTGAAAAAAGAAGGGCTGTCAAAAGACTAAGAGATAGCGATTGTATCGTACGTTTCATGGCAAGATCCTCCATCGGAAAAAAGGGGGCACGCAGAAGACCGTCTGCTTTTTCAAAAAAAGGGTACACGATCCCTATTCTGTGTCTATTATACAGGAGATTCTTCCTTCTGACCCTGTCACAAGTGACAGGGTCAGAAGGGCAGAAAAAATTTTTTTGAGGGGATGAGGGACTGGGGACTGGTGGCTAAGAGACATTCGGACATCGCCCGATGGATGCTCCGCAGCGTTTCTGCTCTATGCGCCATGCCTCATGTTTCCTTGCTCTCCGTGATATAATATGATGTAAATATTCTCACAGCACCCTTGGTGCTTCCATGTTTCAAAGAAAGGACCCACTCATGAACACCCCGTTGGGGGCTGACTACAGAAGCCCCACTTTCTGGCAGCGGCTGTTTTTCATCCTGGCCATCACCGTGGTCGGGACATTTCTCTACTCCGTCGGCATCAATGCCTTCTATGTCCCCCATCACTTTCTCGCAGGCGGGCTCACCGGCATCGCGATGATCCTGAACTACCTGACGGGCTTTCCCATCGGTATCGCAAACCTCATCCTGAACATCCCGATCCTTCTTCTTGCCCTGAAGTTCATGGGGAAATTCTATACCCTGATCACCATCATAGGCACCGTGCTCTGCTCCGTCTTCATCGACCTCACCGCACCGCTTGCTGCCATGTCCTCGGTGAAACAGCCGCTCGTCTCTGCCATCGCAGGCGGCGTCATCCTCGGCCTTGGCATGGGGCTCCTCTACCGCTACAACAGCAACACCGGCGGCCTCGATGTCATCGGCGCGATCCTGAAGAAATACTTCAATCTGGAGATCGGCTACGTCGTCTTTGCGCTGAACTTCCTGATCGTCATGGCCAGTGCCTGGATCTTTGCCTTGGAGCTCGCCATCTGCACCCTGATCGCGATGTACATCAATGCGAATCTCTCGAGCCGTCTCGTGATCGGCTTCGCCCAGCGGAAAGCCGCCTTCATCGTTTCTGACAAGCCTCTTGAGATCGCAGACGCCATCCTCCGCAACATTCACCACGGTGCGACCCTCCTCTACGGGCAAGGCGCCTTCTCCGGCATGGATAAGCGCATCATCTTTGCCATCGTCGATCTGACACAGATCACGAAGCTCCGTCACTACATCGAAGAAATCGATCCGCATGCCTTTCTCTTCATCATGAATACCACAGACGTCATCGGCCGCGGCTTCACAAGCCCGCTCTCCACCGTAAAGACCATGCCGAAGTCCATGCGCTACACCAGCAGCCCCGAGGGCGAAATGGTCCCCACGCGCATGTGGCAGTATGAAATGGACGAGGAAGCCCACCCGAATCAGGGCGAGGCCGAACGTGAATCCGAGAAGATCGCAAGAAAGCGTATGAGCTATAGAAAATAAAAAAGGGGCTGTGAAGAAATGAATTCTCATTTCTTCACAGCCCCTTTTTACTTTGCTTTCATTTGGTTCA
>ENA-ORRO01000733-ORRO01000733.1-human-gut-metagenome-genome-assembly--contig:-NODE-733-length-25909-cov-17.786648_pt1 | contig 25909 bp, 19 predicted proteins | sample MGYA00242176_ERZ509136 | MGnify/ENA primary metagenome ERZ509136 (study PRJEB26280, sample SAMEA2338644) | human gut metagenome | biome: human gut; feature: human-associated habitat; material: faeces...
TATTGATCATCTGTTGCTGGTATGAAACAGCTGTTTTTTCAAAATCGGCTTTAATATTCCTGTTTCTTGCCTCGATGTGGGAGGTATTCTTCAGCAGCTCATCAAGTTGCAACTTAGCCTGCCCAAGTTTCATCTTCTTGTCGTTTACACCAAACATATCCTTTGCGCTCAGTCTGCCGTACTTTGTAACGGAGACTGCTTACAGAGCAACGGACGGGCAACGGACGCACAAGCCTTGGGCATCGGATGAACAAGCCTTGGGCATCGAGTGAACAAGCCTTGGGCATCAGATGAACAAGCCTTGGGCATCGAGTGAACAAGCCTTGGGCATAAGTTGCCAAAACGGCGGCTTGTTTTTTACGTCATGAACTTGACTTTTATATGTTTCTTTAACCATTTTAGCCTGTTATACGCCTCAAATTCTACCCATAAAATTCATACATTTGCTTCTTTTTTGTTCTCCTTTTGGCTGAATCCAAAGATGGATAAGTCCTCGATGTTCATAGTTAGTATCATTTACTTATTGACACGGCAAAAATACTAAAAAATATCGTAAGTTGTTTATTTTTGTTTCACTTTTTTCTCTTTCCCGACTTTTTTCATTCTTTCAAGGTAAAAGAGTAGGAAAGCATAGAATCTATTCAACGGCGCCCCAAAGCAAGAATATTTCCATTCAACACCTTCTTTTAATTATTGAGAAGTAGTACAACTTTGCCAAGGAAGTAGTACTTCTTTGCCATGGCTGTTTATATTGTCAAATACAAAATCAATTGTTCCATACTATTCTCAATACTCTCAATCATCGGTATCTCTTTATAGGCAAGGTCAGGAAGTTCTTTTGCATAGACATTGCTTAATGCAGACCATACATTATGTAGGTCATTGATGATAGGAGAATCCTTGATGTCTTTATTTTGCCATCCTTCGGGCTTATCAAATCTCTGTTGGTCTTGCGCAAACAAGTTGCAGAAATCCGACTTGAATGCGTCACTTTTCAGATAGTCCTGTGTCTCTGCATCATTCAAGAGGAAATGTAAATCATAGAAATGACGTATCTTAGCTGTTAACTCAGGCATATAATTGTCTGCCAAGGAACAACGCAACAATGATACCTATTTCTCTGTCAATGTTCTACGCCTGTCGAGAACATTCACCTCGAAAGGTTGCATATCGTATTCCTCTATCAAGTTCTCGTTGCCTGTCTTTTGAAAAAACTCTGTCAAGAAACTTTTCAGTCTGCATTTCTGGAAAGGATATGGATTGGCAAAGGAATTGATTTCGACAAGCAATTGTCCTGCCTTGATTGCACCTATTTGTAATGTATCAATAGCTCTTGGATAAGAATAGTATGCCTTGTGATAGTGAGAACCTTTGCTTGTAAAACCTGGCATATTCATTTCCTGCAGTCCTTCTGTCATGCTTTTGGCAGTTCTCTTGATCAGCATCTTCAATTGATTGCCGCTGAGCATCCATGCCTCAGAGATAGCAATATCTACGTCTTCTGAAAATCTACTACCGATACCATATGCTTTTGTAAGACTTGTTCCTCCTTTGAATATGGCACGGTCATCCTTGTCGTTCGCAGCCATCAATGACAACGAGCGACAAATCCAATAGTCTTTCTCTATGAAGATGCTCTTGATACCGAGTCCTCCATCTTCTACAGGTTGCGAAGCCGCTTGCAAGGCGTCAGAGAATAACTCCCAGTTTTCATGTAATCTCATATGATGTTCCAGTTTCTTCTGTTTGATAATACTTTGTCAGAGATTGGCAACTTGTAACTGGTCACTCCATTCAATGTTTTGCTGATGGTTTCCGTTTCAAGTTCCATGTTCTCGTAGATGGCTCCAAGCAAAGCTCTCACATAAGGTGTGTATGCCAAGGATAGTTCTGCCAATTCTCGCTTCTGTTCCATTGAAAGAGCATTGATTGCTTTGCAAATATTCGTCACACATTCATCTGGTGAAGTAGCAGGAATCTCCTTTATAAGGCGCAAAGCATCCAATATTCTAAGTAGTGGAATATTGCTTGATGTTATGGCATTCTCTTGTAACAAAAAAGATATTTTCACACCATTCCTTGTGATAGGTCTCCGATATTTATTTGTGCCGACAAGGATGGATGAACTTATCTGTGTTGTCAATCCCATGGATGCAAATGCTGTAGTTCCTGTAATGTAGCCAACAATCTTGCCATTTTGCTCCAAAAAGTCCTTTACAAGTTCAGAATCCGCAGGTTTTAGATTTCCAAAAATGGTCTTCTTCGGAATATAGTATTTCCCCTTTGCTATCTTTTGCAGCTCGCCTTGGAGCACAAGACGGTTGAGAGCTTTGGCGAGTGCTGGCTGATACCGCATCTCCACCCCAAAGTCTCTTGTAGTCAATATAACCCCAGCAGGGGTCAACGACAATTTTTCCTTTATAAGGCTTGCTATTACCATATTTATCTCCTTTATTCGACAGCAAATTTAACAAAAAGTCTTGTTTTTTACGTCATAAACTTGACTTTTATATATTTCTTTAACCATTTTAGCCTAATATATACCTCAAATTATGCCCATAAAAGCTGTTACCCAGCCGATTTTATTAGTTTCTTTTATCTAAACTTAACATCGCTAAAACTAAGGATATTACATCATATTTTGTGCAGTTTTATGTAGTTGCGATACACTTTTCTGCACTTATTTTTATAAGCTATAACTTGTTAAAAATCGACCTAACTTAACGAAGCGCTTCATTAACACCTAATAAAGCGCTTCGTTAGACCACTATAAAACGCATCGTTAAAATTCATACATTTGCTTCCTTTTTTATCCCCTTAAACTCAGCTCCAAAAACTTGTCACATAATTGGTAAACGCCTTCATCTTGCGTGATAAAGTCTCTATCCAGCAAGGTCTTGACAGCTCCTTGCACGGTGCTTGCCCCAAGATGATACTTCTGCAAAAACTCTTGAGACATCAGAGAAGAGGGTTTTCCTTCCAAAGCGATAGCCGTGAGCACCTGTTTCTGCTTGGCTGTCAACTGGTATATCAACGCTTGATAGGCAAAGCGATGCTGGGCAAGTATGCCATCAATCGCAAACTTAACATCATCTTCTTCCAACAACGGCTTGTCGGTGATGAAAGTATAAAGCATATTGAGAACATACTGGACGTACCATGTAATACCATCGAAACGATGATATAAATAAGCAAAAGCCTCAGCACTAATCTCCTTGTGATTTTTGGAAAGATGATGATTGGCAAAAGCCAAGTAAGTCTGCTCATTGATAGCCTCCAGTCCCATGATGCTCGAACTATGATAGAAAGGACGAGACAGAGACGTAAACATCAAAGCCATCATGTGACGCTTGGAACCAGAAAACACGAAGTTGGCGTTATGACAATTCTGTATTCGCTTACGCAAACTCGCCTCAACAGTTTTCTCAGGATAGTTGGCTATCGTCTGAAACTCATCTATCGCAATCAAGCAAGGCTTATCTGCCTGTTCGAGATAAGCGAAGATCTCGTCCAAGGTAATTTCTGGTGTCTGTATATCACCAATGCCCACACTCCACTCCGGATTTCCATTGATATCAAAGGAGATGGTGGATTTCAAAGACTGGAGCGTATTCAGGAAAAATTCCCACACTTTCCTGCCCTTTGGCTTGAGTGCCGTCAGGATTCCCTTGCCCAGCGCATAGACGAATTCGTTCAAATTCTTCGTATCATAAATATCAATATAGATGCAATGATACTGCTCACGGATGTTTTCCTGCTGAAAACAATTATAAATCAGTCCCGACTTACCCAGACGTCTTGGCGCAATCAACGCGACATTGCACCGATTGGTCAAATGGCGGGTAAGAAGAGCTGTTTCCTCTACTCTATCGCAGAAGTATTCTGGCGAAAGATAGCCTTCAATAATAAAAGGATTTAACTGTACCATAAGCATTTACGCCATTATTAATTTTACGTAACGAAGATTTCATAATACAAAGATACGATGAATATTTGTAAACGGCAAACATTTATCGGAAAAAAATATCAGACATTCAACAAAAAAGTATCTCAAGATACTTTTCTATATAGTATCATGTATCTATGAAGCCTATTCGTAACCACTTTGGGAAGCTGCTACTTTTTCAAGTATAAGACAGTTTGAAGGACGGAAATATGCATTTTAGCAAAGTTTGAAGGATAAAAACATGCATTTTAGCAAAGTTTAGAGGATAAAAATATGCATTTTAGCAAAGTACAAGGACGGTAACCGGCTGGTATTAAAGGTTTTATTGTATTTTTCAATCAAAATAAGAAATAATCCTCAAATAGAGCAACTATGGTAGATGAAAAAGTGATAAAAAAAAGTATCTTAGGATACTTGCTCATGTATCTTAAGATACTTGGCAATGTATCCTAAGATACTTTGCAATATAGCTTCATGTGCCAACGAAGCCTGCTTCATTGACCAACGAAGCCCGTTTCATCTTAAGATGAAGCCTACTTCTTGCACATATCCAGAAAATACTTGTGTATCTCTAAACTTTCGTTCAATTCCGGATGGAAGGCGGTAACGAGCTGCTTACCCTGGCGGGCTGCCACGATCTTGCCATCTACCTCGGCAAGAACCTCGGCATCACCCCACACCTCTTTAATATAAGGAGCACGGATAAAGGTCATGGGGATATTACCCTCGATGCCTTTCATCGGAGCCTCGATGTAGAAACTGCCCAACTGGCGACCATAGGCATTTCTCAAAGCCGTGATATCCATGGAAGCAATGCGATGACTTGGCTCACCCTCTATCTTCTTGGCAAGAAGAATCAAACCGGCACAAGTACCATAAACAGGCAAGCCTGCTGCAATGGCCTCCTTCACAGGTTCCATCAATCCGAGTTCATTCAAGAGTTTTGCCTGGGTAGTACTCTCGCCACCAGGAATTATCAAGCCATCCTTGGGCTGCTCCCAATCCTTCAACTGGCGCACCTCAAAACTATCCACACCCAACTGAGCCAACTTCTGTCTGTGCTCAGCAAAAGCACCTTGTAAAGCTAATACTGCTATTCTCATATAACAAATTATCTCATAAGAAGAAGTCAAGGAGTTAAGGGAGTTAAGGAGTTAAGACAACAGTATTCTTTTACTGAGTTTCTGCCAATAAGCACTTGTCTTAACTCCTTTAACTTCTTAACTCCTTGACTTCCCAATATCCTTACTTACCTCTTTCAGCCATGAGGAGCGCAATCTCCTGCTCGTTGATACCAACCATCGCCTCACCGAGATCCTCACTCAACTCAGCCAACATCTTAGGGTCGTTGTAGTTGGTAACTGCCTTCACGATGGCCTGTGCACGCTTAGCAGGGTTACCGCTCTTGAAGATACCAGAACCTACGAATACGCCCTCGGCACCGAGCTGCATCATCAGGGCAGCATCAGCTGGAGTAGCCACACCACCGGCAGCGAAGTTTACTACAGGCAACTTACCATTCTCGTGAACATACTTCACCAACTCGTAAGGAGCCTGCAACTGCTTGGCAGCCTCGAAGAGTTCATCCTCGCTCATAGAAACCAAACGGCGGATTTCACTCTGCATCATACGCATGTGGGTAACAGCCTGTACCACATCACCAGTTCCTGGCTCACCCTTGGTACGAATCATGGTAGCACCTTCAGCGATACGGCGGAGCGCCTCGCCCAGGTTCTTGGCACCACAAACGAAAGGTACGTCAAACTGAGTCTTGTCGATGTGATAAACATTATCTGCAGGAGAGAGCACCTCGCTCTCGTCAATATAGTCGATTTCGATAGCCTGAAGAATCTGAGCCTCAGCGAAGTGACCGATACGGCACTTAGCCATTACAGGGATAGAGACAGCCTCCTGAATGCCCTTGATCATCTTAGGATCACTCATACGAGACACGCCACCTGCTGCACGAATGTCGGCTGGAATACGTTCCAAAGCCATTACTGCGCAGGCACCTGCTGCCTCTGCTATTTTTGCCTGTTCTGGAGTTGTTACGTCCATAATCACACCACCCTTGAGCATCTGAGCCAAGTTGCGGTTCAATTCTTGTCTGTTTTCTGCCATAATTATATACTTTTTACTAAATTATGGCTGCAAAGGAAACACTTTTTAGGGAAATAGGAGAAAAGTGTTCCAATAATTATAAACTTTGCGTCATTTTGTACAAAGGATGATTCGCAAAAGTATAAGCCATATTCCGAAATATGCAAAGCTCTACACAAAAAGATTTGTTAAACAACAATAATTTAAAGGAGTTTATCCTCTGAGCATCTTTATTTTTCGTATCTTTGCGAAAAGTTTCGTTACGAAAAATTTCGATTATGGAAAATCCGTTTAAATTTGGCTCATTAGTTGATGCCCCATACTTTACAGACAGAGTGAAAGAACTGGACTACATCGTCCAGTTTCTCAAGAGCGAGAACCATCTCGTTCTTATGTCACCACGACGTTTTGGTAAATCAAGTCTCGTAAAAAAGGCTGTTATCCAAACCCAGCGACCATACCTATGGCTCAATATGCAAGCCGTGCTCAACAAAGAAGATTTTGCGGCAAAGCTTCTGAAGGAACTGCTCAATCAATTCAAACTTGAAAAGATGAAGCACTATCTTCGTAACTTCCGCATCATTCCTTCTATCAATATGAATCCTATGACAGACGAGCTATCGGTTTCATTCCAACCATCAACCGACAGTGGAACAACAGCAATAGAAGATGTTTTAAATACAATCCAGAAGGTATCTACACCTCAAAACAAACTGATTGTTGTCTTGGACGAGTTTCAAAGCATCCTGGAAATCGACAAAAACATGGATAAGCAGCTCCGTTCCATCATGCAGGAACAGACAGGCATCAATTACATCTTTCTGGGTAGCCAGGAATCGATGATGACAGATATCTTTGAACGGGTGAAGTCTCCATTCTATCATTTTGGAATGCTGATGAGACTCAACAAGATTCCATACGAAGATTTCAAGTCATATATTGCAGACAGATTGGAAGATGTATCAGAGCAGGCTGCTCAAATTGCAGACGAGATACTGACTTTTACAAGTTGCCATCCATACTACACGCAACAACTTTCATTCGCAGTTTGGAACAACCTGGTAGCTGGTAAAAACGAGAATGTACTCCAACTCGCCGTAGAAGATATCATAACGACCCATGATTTAGACTACGAACGTTTATGGCTGAATTTCAACAAGACAGACAAGTATGTTATGGTCAGCATCTGCGAGGGCAACAATCCTGCACAAGACAGGAACCAACCTACCAGCACGATGACCAGTGCCTTATTGCGTTTAAGCAAGAAAGGCTACATCTTCCGAAGTGACAGATATGAAATAGAAGACCCATTCTTCAGGAAATGGATACTCAAGAATATGATTGAGTAAGATTATATATTGAGAAATCGCCAACAATAATCTTTTATACGATGTTCCAACAATTCATATTTATCACTTCGTTTTCATCAAAACCTCCGCCTAACAATACCATCAACTCTTCTTCATTCAAGACAGAAGAGTTCTTCAAATTGAAAGTTTGTAAATTCATAATAATACAATTTATGCCTACTTAAATAAACGCTTCAGCAATCATTCCTTTATACAGTAAGGTCTGTAAACATTATTGTCGACTTTATCGTTTCAAAGTAATAATTTATAGATTCCTACATCTTTTTAAGATATGAGATATCATCTGTTGAACATAACTTAAAGATTGACATCAAACGTCACTTTAGTAAACACATTACCTTTACGTAAATATATCGAATATTTGCCATAAGATCCATAGAGTTCATTTGGAGACTTACGCAAAGCCACATTCAAACGTCCATTAGATAGGCTTATAGCAATTTTATTTCCTCAGTTGACTGGACTCATTTTAATTAACAGGCTTTGGTTGCCGGAAAGCAGAAGGCGTTACCCCTCGCATCTTCTTGAAGAACTTAGTGAGATGCGCCTGCGAGGAGAAGCCGAAGGTATTGGCTATCTCTTGCACCGTATGCGTAGTGGTGGATAACTCTCGCTCTATCTCCTTTACAATATATTCATCTATGATAGCCTTCGGTGTCTTGCACGAGATACGACGGGTAACCTGAGCCAGATAGCGGCTGCTCACATTCAACTGGTCTGCATAGAAATGCACATCACTATAGGTGCGGCAGAAGTTGTTGACCTGAGAGATAAACTGATTATAGAGTTCCGAACTGCGTCCCTGCAGGTTGCTCTCACGTGTCAATTCTACGTTGATGAAATCCTGTGCCATCGCCAAAGCATCCTCCATCTTCTTGCCTTGGTTCAGATATACGGCAAGAGCAGAAGAGAAACGGTTGGTAAGACCATGTGAATTGGCATTGTCGAGCAGGAACACCTGCATTCCGTTACCCTCAGCCATGCGCAGCAACTTGGTGTCTTGCAGAATAATATCATTTTCTTTCTTTCGGGCAACAACGACCGAACAGAGTGGCAGCAAACGATACCTGATCTGGCTCACCACATCCTCCGTCATCAATGCATCGCCATTGCTCGACCAGATGGCAGGGGCATAAATGATATAATCCGGACGATACTTCGTCAGGGCATCGATCACAACCTCAAGCGTCTCCACTCTACGAATCATACCCACCTTCACGATGCTCGGTTGAATATCATTCATGATAGCCTCTATCTGACCCGAAACAATCTCGGCTGGAACATCAAAGAATGCCTGAATACCTAAAGTGTTCTGCACAGTAATGGAAGTAATGGCTGAAACAGCATAGCCTCCCAACTCAGAGATGGTCCTGATGTCTGCCTGGACACCAGAGCCTCCGGTACTGTCAGAACCCGTAATGGTCAATATCGGTTGTATCGTCTTCATGTTTACCTGTTTCTATTCGATAAAAACAATATTATTATAAATCTAATAATGTACCAAAAAAATGCCGATGCTAATGATAAGCATCGGCAAAAATACTATTTTTCTTTGAGAAATTTCTACTTTTTAGTAAAAATCAGACTGTTTTCAGTATCAAAGTCTTCTTCAAGTTCCTTTTTGCATCCTTCACCTTGATGGTAATGTCGCCTTTTTGCTTCTTGCTCTGCACAATGACAACCAACTTGCCGCTAAAGAGCCTCATCTGTGGCTGAGTAAAAGGTTCGAGCGAAGTAGCATCGCCATTGCAAGCAGCCTTGAATGTTCCAGCACCCGATACCTCAAAGGTCAGTTCGTCATCAGCCAGCGGACACTCATTGCCATCCTGGTCCAAGAGACTCACCGTGATGAAAGCCAGGTCATTGCCATCAGCCTTCAGATGGGTGCCATGCTCCACTTCGCAACCTTCGACCATACAACCGATGCCCGTATTTTCATTATCCGGACATTCGACTACCATACTCAGTTGGGCAGGCTCACCTGCTGTTCTTCTGATGTCTTCGCCCACTTTGTCACCATATTGATTATAGGTGACTACACGAATCTCACCCGGTTCATACTGCACATTGTTCCAACGCAAGCGATAACGGTCCAGGCGGCTTGACTTGTCCTTATGGACTCTGCCCTGGCTCTTTCCGTTGACAAAAAGTTCTCCTTCCACACCATCGGTATAACAATAAACAGGCGTCACCTCACCCTCACGCCCCTTCCAGTTCCAATGAGGCAGCAGATGAGTAGTATGTTGCTTATCGTTCCAACGGGCACGATACATATAGTAGCGGTCCTTTGGAAGTCCGGCAAGGTCGCAGATGCCGAAGTAGCTGCTGCGGCTTGGCCAGTAGGTATCGTAAGGAGTAGGCTCGCCGAGATAGTCATAACCCGTCCAAACGAACTCTCCTATTACCCAACTGTAGTCGTCCTGCATCTTCCAGTCATCATCGGGAAGATTGCTCCATGAACAATATTCCGTATCATAGCTTGAGCACTGACCGTCAGGATAGGTAGCCTTATCGCTTACCATTACCGGGAACTTATATACACCACGTGAACTTACCGTAGAGGCTGTCTCAGAACCGAGGAGAAATCCCTGCGGCAACTGTTCGATATTCTTGAAGTACTTATGCACACGATAGTTGAACCCTGGCACATCCATCACTTGTGCAAACCCGCTCTTCAAGGCATCCTCCGCCTTGTCCATACCCTGAGTGACAGGACGTGAGGGATCCAACTGATGACAGATCTCCTGCAAATGCCTGCTAATCTCCACTCCCTCCTGACTCCATTGCTCAGGAATCTCGTTACCGATACTCCACATAATGATGCTTGGATGATTGCGATGGTGCTTCACCAGATTGGTCATATCCTTGTCGCTCCACTCCTTGAAGAACTTGGCATAGCCATTCTTGCACTTGGGATAAATCCACATATCAAAACTCTCAGCCATGACCATCATTCCCAAGGAGTCACAAAGTTCCATCTGCAGGGTGGACGGCATATTATGGGCTGTACGGATGGCATCGCAGCCCATCTGCTTCATCATCTTGATTTGGCGGATAAGAGCAGCCTTGTTCTCGGCAGCTCCAAGCGGACCAAGGTCATGATGCAGACATACGCCTTTTATCTTTCGGGTTACGCCATTGAGCTGGAATCCTTCCTGCTTGGATACAGAGATAGTGCGGATACCAGTCTTCACCATCTGCACATCGGCCACTTTCTTGCCCTCGTATCGAATGAGGCTTACCTTATATAAATAAGGTGACTCAGGCGACCAGAGCTGTGGGGTTGCCACCTTCAAGGTAGTCTTGATGGCAGGAGTTGCGCCATTGATGGTTTGCTCTGCCACCTTCTTGCCATTTGCATCGGTCAAGGCGATGACAGTCTTTCCACCCTTACCGAGTTTTCCCTGTAAGAGTGCATTCACCTCCAGTTCGGCTTCCTCCTTCGAAGCTTTCAAGGTACGAACATAGGTATCCCAGGTAGAGAAATTCTCTTTGCCATAGAGTTCTACAGTAACGGGGCGATAAAGACCACCACCAGGATACCAACGGCTACTCTCCTCCACATTGTTCAGATGCACATCTATCACATTGCTTTTCCCAAACCGTATATAGGGTGTGATGTCTATGCGGAAGGCATTGTAGCCGTAAGCCCACTTGCCCGCTTCCTTTCCATTTACTGTGACTACAGGCTGGCTCATAGCTCCATCGAATATCAGGACGGCACGCTGATAGCCTTTAGGAGCTGTCCAGTTCAACTTGTACATACCCTCGCCTATCCATGGGAGTGCACCCGAGCGACCAGACTTCTCAGTCTTCTCGGTCTCTCCATTCTGTTCGATAGCCACCTTCTGCAGGTCCCATTTCTTATCGAAAGGACCAGATATTGCCCAGTCGTGAGGCACTGAGACCTGAGACCATGACTTGCCATCACGAGAGAAATCCCACGACTGCAAATTGATGATTTTTCGACTCTGCGCCTGACACAGTGTAGAGAATACCAAGGCAAGAGTCATGATAGTAATGCTTTTCTTTACCATAACGCTATTTAATGTTCTTATTTAAAACAAAAGTGCTGAAGCCAGCAATATGCCCTTATTGAACATTTTCCTCATTTGTTTTTTATTGTTTTTAGGTTTATTAGTATTCACATTCATTCATAATTTGCAAAAATACAAAAAAAAATGATATTATCAAAATAATATTTGTATATTTGCACCAAACTTAAAAACTAAACATAAACTATTATAATATGAAAGCATTTTATCTTTCTATCATAATGGCGTTGGCCCTCTTGCCAGCCCATGCCCAGCGCAGGTACAATGCGATGAGGGAAACTAAAAAGGAGTTTTTCAAAACAGAGCAAGCCCGACTCATCGGCGACCAGATTCTCGACTACCAGAGAGTGACAGGCGGATGGCCAAAGAACATCGACATGGCAAAGCCCATGACTCATGAGGAGCGGCAGCAAGTACTCAATGACAAAAGCCGGCGAGACGACTCTACCACCGACAACGATGCCACCAATATGCAGATGACATATCTGGCTCGGCTCTATCAGGCCACCAAGAGCAAGAAGTATCGTGAGGCTTTCTGCCAGGGTGTGGAATACCTGCTGAGCGGACAGTACGACAATGGCGGATGGCCACAGTTCTGGCCCGGGATGCGTGGCTATCAGGTTCATATCACCTTCAACGATGATGCCATGGTCAACACCATGGAAATGCTGCGCGGCATCTATCTGCAGAAGGCTCCCTTCGATGGCAAGCTGACCGACAAGGCGCTGCGCCAAAAGGCCATCAAGGCTTTCAACAAGGGTGTGGAGTGCATACTGAAGTGCCAGATAGTCAAGGACGGAAAGCCAACCATTTGGTGCCAGCAGCACGACCGCGTAACCTTCGAGCCTCGTCCGGCACGTGCCTTCGAGCTCTCGTCCTACAGTTCTAACGAGAGTGCACGCATCGTGGCTATGCTGATGGAGATTCCTAACCCAAGCGAAGAGATAAAACGCGCCATTCGTGGAGCCATGCAGTGGTTTGACACCTATAAACTGACGGGGCTGAAAGTAGTACGCAAGGGCAAGTTTGGTTCTCCTTTCAGAACAACCGAACTCGTTAAAGACCCCGATGCCACCACACCTCTATGGGCAAGATACTACGACTTAGAGCACTGTGAGCCATTCGTGTGCGACCGCGACGGTGTGCCACGCCGGCATCTTTGGGAGATAGGTACAGAGCGTCGCAACGGTTATTCATGGTACAGCGACCGTACTGCTTTCATCTATCCTCTCTACGAAAAGTGGGCCGACAAGTATGATACGGCCAACAAGCTGAACCTCAGCCTCAACTCGCCCGGTGCCAACGAGCGTGGACTCATCAACATGAACCGCTTCTCAAAGCCAGAGCTGTCATGTTTCGATGCAATAGTCAATGCCGGCGAGCTCATACAGGATGCCATAGAGAAGGCTCCCGAGAACCCAGCAAAGCCTTTCAAGATACTCATCCGCAACGGAGTGTATCACGAGAAGGTCATTATCGACCGTCCCAATATCGTGCTCGTAGGCGAAGACCGCGACAGTGTCATCATCCAATATGCCGAGACCACAGCCTCACAAACCATTAAGGAATACAAGGGAAAGCCTGTACACATGGGGGTCATCGTACTGCAGGACAATGCCAACGACTGTATCATCAGCGGCATCACCGTATATAATAATTATGGTAGCACGGTGGAGAAGACCACCACACACCAGATGGCCATCTATGGCAAGGCAACGCGCACCATCGTCATCAACAGCAATATCTTTGCCGACGGCAACGATGCCCTCTCGCTATGGTGTCAGAATGGAGGAATGTACTATTATGCCGACCTCTACCTGCGCTGTCCGGGTGTCGACTTTATGTGTCCTCGTGGCAGATGCTATGCCACACGTTGCAAGTTTGTCGGCAACAGCAGAGCCATCCTCTGGCACGACGGCAGAGGCGACATCAACAACAAGTTTGTCGTGACATGTTCTTCCTTCGATGCCCTCTCGCCCACCAAGTTGGGACGCTATCACCACGACCACCAGTTCTATCTGGCCCACTGCCGTATGTCGAAAAACATCCTCGACAGTAACATCAGCTATGCCTATAGCGACAAGGTGCTCGACCCTTGCCCCTGGGGATTGCGCGTATATTATTATGGTTGCGAACGCGAGGGAGGCGACAGCGGATGGCTGCGCGACAATCTCGACCAGGCTCCTGGCCATCCAGCCTTCCATGGCCTTACTGCCCTTTGGACCTTTGATGGCAAATGGGATCCCGAAGCACGCATCAGAGACCTGTGGTATGTTCTGAAATACCAAACAAAATAAGAACTTTTAGCAGTATTTAGCGTTAAATGCGTTAAATACTGCTAATTTTACATCCAACTTATCTACTTTATAAAAGATTATTGCTACTTTTGGCAGCAACAAACGAAGTTATCTACTGACGACTAACAAAAAAGAAAACAAACATTTCTTAATGTATAACTAAAAACAAACCATTTATGTATCAACAAATCAAGAAGGGAGCTTTGGCTCTGTCTCTTAGCCTGTGTTGCGTCGGTGCATTTGCACAAAAGACCATCACAGGTAATGTGAAGGATGCTACAGGTGAACCATTAATTGGTGTAACTATCCAAGCCGGAAAGGGCGGAACAGTTACCGATATCGATGGTAACTTCAGTCTCCAAAACCTAAAGCCTGGTGACAAGATCACCATTTCCTATTTAGGATGTAAAACACAAACCATCACCGTGGGCAACCAGTCGGCGCTGAACATCGTCATGCAGTCTGCCGATAAGAGCCTCGACGAGGTGGTAGTTATCGGTTATGGCACGATGAAGCGTCGCGACCTGACGGGTGCCGTGGCTTCTGTTACTGGCGACAAGTTGGCTGCCAACCCTGTGGCCAATGTGGCCGAGGCTTTGCAAGGTCAGTTGCCAGGTGTGTCTGTTACCTCTCAGGATGGCCGTCCAGGTGCCACAATGAGTATTCGTGTGCGTGGTGGTGGTTCTATCACCCAGAGTAACGACCCTCTCTTCATCGTCGATGGTGTGCAGGTGTCTCGTATCGATGATATCCCTGCCGACAACATCGAGAGCATCGATGTGCTCAAGGATGCTGCCTCTACAGCCATCTATGGTGCACGTGGCGCCAATGGTGTCATCATGATCACCACCAAGAGCGCCAAAGAAGGCAAGGCACAGGTGAAGTACAACATGTACTACTCTGCCAAGGAGAAACCTACTACTTACGATACCGAAAGCGCTTACGACTATGTGTTGCGCAACTGGAGCTACGCCACATCTTATGGTGATAGCTACGGAACCAATGTAGCCAAGTATTTTGGTCTGGGCAGCGAGAACGGCAACCACTTGGAGGAATACCGCAACATGGGTACCCACAACTATCAGGACGACCTGCTCAGCAGTTCTCACGCCTGGAACCACGACCTGAGTATCAGTGGCGGTACTGAGCATACCAAGTACTATGCTTCTATCAACTACACCAATGATAAGGGTTCTTTGAAGAATACAGGCTTCCGTCGTTGGAATGCTAACTTCAAGTTGGCTCAGGACATTACCAAGAACTTGAAGTGGAACCTCGATGCTCGTTACAGCGAGATGCGCTTCCAGGGCAACCAGTTCAAGTATGCCACTTCTTCTTATGCATATCGTCCAATTGATACTCCATTAGGTACTGATGATCCTTCATTGTTGGCCATGGGTGATGTCAATGTAGATCCATACATGAACCCTGTTTCTATTTATGATAGCTATACTAAGACCAATACCCATCATCGTTTGCGTGCCACAAACTCTTTGACATGGACTCCTATCAAGGGCTTGACTGGCAAGACTGAGTTGACTTTGGCTCGCAACTGGCGTGACCAACAGACTTGGGATGATGGTTATGAGAATAAATACAACCATGCCCAGCAGGTAAAGAGCGATGGCTACAACGTGCGTTGGTCATCTACCATCAACTATGCTGTTCAAGGTTTGGGTGAAGACCATAAACTGGACTTCTTGGTTGGTAATGAGGTGCTGTCAAGCAAGTCGACCACAACTACATTCGATGGATATGGCTATCCATTGGGTTGGGACATGAAGACAGCCTTTGGTCATCTTGGTGGTTCTCATCAAGACCCCAATGCAGCCAACAAGCCTGATACATATAAATCAGAAATCTCGATACCAAGTCATACCACTTCTTGGTTTGGCCGTGCCAACTATTCTTATTTAGGCCGTTACCTCTTCACAGCTACATTCCGTGCTGATGGTAGCTCTAAGTTCGCTCCTAACCATCACTGGGGTTACTTCCCTGCAGCCGCTGCTGCTTGGCGTATCTCTGATGAGCCTTGGATGAAGGGTACACAGGATTGGTTGAGCAACTTGAAACTGCGTCTCTCTGTCGGTGCATCTGGTAACGATGATATTGATGCTTCTTTGTTTGAAACAATATGGGAAGAAGAAATTATCGAGGTAAATGGTCAGCAAGTTACAACCTATAAGCCTGGTGACATTATGGCAAATCCTGACTTGAAGTGGGAGACAACCATTTCTCGCAACTTAGGTCTCGACTTTGGCTTCTGGGATGGTCGCTTGCGTGGATCTTTGGATTTCTATTGGAATACCACAAAGGACATCTTGATGAAGGTGCCTGTTGATACATCTGCTGGTTATGACTGGCAGTTCCAGAATGTAGGTAAGACTTCTAACAAGGGTATTGAGCTTGCTTTGAGCTATGACATTGTTAACAAGAAGGATTGGGGCTTGACATTTGGCATGACCTACAACTACAACCACAACAATGTAGACGAACTCTTCGATGGTGTCTTGGCTGATACCCATACCAACTGGGGTTCTACCATGCGTTTGCCTAACTACGACTACATTATCCGCGAAGGACAGCCTGTTGGTTTGATTCAGGGTTACAAGTCTTTGGGCTATTATACTGTAGACGACTTCAACGTTGTAAATGGTGTTTGGACTTTGAAGGAAAGTGTTCCTGACAACAAGGTCTGCAACTACTCAGCTGGTTGCGCCAAGGCTTACAAGACTCCAGAAGGACAAACCGCATTCCCTGGTATGTATAAGTTTGCCGATGTAGATGATAATGGTACTGTTACAACAGAAGATGTTACTATCATTGGTAAGACCAAGCCAAAGCATACAGGTGGTTTCAACCTCTCTGGCCGTTATAAGGGCTTTGATTTCAATGCTAACTTCACATACCAGATTGGTGGTGATGTTTACAATGCCAATGTTATGCATGATATGATGGGTAACAAGGATATTGGCTTTGGTTCAGCACGCCTTTCTGAGTTGGGTGACTGCTGGAAGATGTACGATGTAGATACCAATGGCAACCTCTATGCAGTTACCGATCCTGATGCACTCCGTACATTGAATGCTGGCGCCAAGTATGCTTTGCCATATTGCGAGTATGGTTTGGTAACAAGCGACTTCATTGAGGATGCTTCTTACTTGCGTTTGCAGAATCTCTCTATCGGTTACACATTCCCTAAGACATGGATGAAGCCTCTCGGCATCAGCAACCTCCGTATCTATGCTACTGTAACCAACCTCTTCTGCATCAAGGGTTATAGCGGAATCGATCCTGATGTCAACACTGATATCAACGCAGGTAGCAACGGATTCCCTACACCTAACTATGATTACCAGGCTTATCCTAAGACTCGTTCTTGGACATTCGGCCTTAACTTAGCATTCTAATCTATAAAACTAAATTTTAACATGAAAAATAGATTTTTATATATCGCTCTATGTGCGGCAGGTATCCTTGGTGGTGCCACCTCATGTAACGATTATCTGGAGACAAAATCGCCATCAACCAATGATGCAGACTTTGTGTTTTCGAATATAACCACAGCTCAGGCTGCTCTTAATGGTGCAAAATACCAAATGCATGGTGCATTTGGTAGCCATATATTCGGTGATGGCTTGTATTATGCTGCGGATATTGCGGGTTCTGACATCATGCGCCATCCTGAGGCTTATTCTAATCAGCCTGGACGTCATATTCCTGAGGGCTTCTATCGTAATGGAACCGAGGCTGGTACCTATGGCTTGCTTTCTTATCAAAAGGAAGGTACAAGCGGTACTTATGGTTGTCTATTCTCTGTTATTGGTAGATGTAATGCTATCACAACTGCTATTGAGAAGACTTCTGAATATCAGCAGATGATGCAACAGACAGAGCCAACAGAGTTGAGCCAACTCTATGGCGAGGCAGTTGCTATTCGCGCTACTTGCTATCGTGAGCTTATCAAATACTTTGGTGATGTTCAGTTCCAATCTACATTTGGTGTAGTTGCATCGGGCTTGGCTTCTCGCGATTCAATCTATGATGTTTGTATCGACCAGTTGAAGAAGGTGGAGCCTTTGATGTATGTCTTGGGAAAATGCCCAACATACGAAGCAAGTGCTAAGAACTATTATTCTCGAACATACGTGGATGGTTTGATTGGCCGTATGGCTCTTGAGGCTGGTGGCTATCAGACTCGTCGTAACGACATCAAGCGTGTGGATGGACAAGGCAACACCTTGACATTCGAGACTATTGGTACAGAAAACAATGGTTCTACTTATGGTCGTCGCTCTGATTGGCGCAACCTTTACGAGACTGCCAAAACTTACTTTAAGAAGGCTATCGATAATCCTGGTACTGCTGTGTTCCATGATACCGATCCTCGTAAGACTGATGGCCAAGGACGTGTGTATGGCAACCCTTATCAGTATTTCTTCCAGCAGTTGCATGGTGCAGACGATGGTTATGCTGATGAAAGTATTTACGAGGAGCCTTATACACAGGGAGCAGATGGTATCATCAACAATGATGCTCGTCCATATTCTTTAGGTCGTCCTTCTAGCGGTGGTAGCAAGAATGCTTACCCATGTAAGAGCTATGGCCAGGGACGTATCAATCCTGCATTCTATTATGGTGTATTCGATCCTAAGGACTTGCGCCGTGATGTATCTTGTACAGTTACTGGCAGTACGGGTAAGGGCTATGAAACCTTGATACCTCTCAAGCCTAACTCTAAGGCTGCTGGTGGTGGTATCAGTTGTAACAAGTGGGATGAGAATCGCCAGAGCAATATCTGGACAGCTAATCAGCGTCGTTCTGGTATCAATGCTCCTTATATGCGTTTGTCTGAAATCTATTTGGGTTACGCCGAGGCTTGTGCTACTCTTGATCCTAACAGCGCAGAAGCTAAGACTTACCTCGCAAAGATTCGTAACCGTGCATTCCACACACCTGCTGAGGCTAACGTAGAAGGCTTTATCACTAAAGAGGGTTCTTTGCTCAAGGCCATCATTGATGAGCGTGGCTTCGAGTTTGCTGGCGAGGGCGACCGTCGTTTCACATTGATTCGTACAGGTTTGCTTCCTGAGAAGATTCGCGAAATCAAACAGCTTACTCGCAAGATGTTGGATGGCTTGGAGGCCAATGGCTATTATACATTCGATAATGGTAATACCATCTCTGAATATATTTACACCAAGAGTGTAGATGCCAAGGCTCTGAAGGGCTATCGTTTGACAGCTCAGTGCCCAGAGGGTCAGGAAAGCGACCCTATTCTCTATCCTTCATGGCGTGGCCAGAATGATAACTGGGAGGCTTACGGATTGAGCTATGGCTCAAAGACAACGACTAACCTTGCCATCAAGGGCTTGTTCACAAAAGTTTCTGATGAGGAAGCTGCAGCTCTTGAGGACACCGGTTACACGAAGGTTAATTGGGGTAAGGATCTTGTGGACAACGATGACGAGTATTATAAGTATCTCTTCTACGACTACGATTATGTCAAGGCTCCTATTTACCTCTGGCCATTCACTCCTAATATGATTTCAACAGGTGGATTCTTGAATGGTTATGGATTCAAGAACGAATAACACAAGGATTCAAGCAAGAATAAACTTAGAGTTTTAAAAAATCATCAGGCGGGAGGACGCAACAGGCGTCTTCCCGCTTTTCTTTTGTATCTGTCAATTATAGTTACGTATCGTTATCTCCTAAAGAAGCACATCGTCAGCTATCAGTAAATAAGGTGCTTCGCAGAGAATCACACTTGCGAACAAAGGTATTAAACTGAAACCAATTTTGGTATGCTTAATAACGGCAAAGAAAAAAAGTTCCAACCTCATTAGGATGTCAAACTAATGACACCAAACGGAGTTGGAACACCATACAATCTTTTTATAAATTCACAACTTAAAGTTCAATTAAACTTTCCCCAGTATGTTCCACACGCCCTGAAGGGGCAGAAGCTCTTAGCCCAGGGCAACACCCTGGGTTGTTACGGGCGTTAGCCTATCGCCCTGTAAGGGCAAAAGCTTTATGCAGTGCCTGAAGTTTTAAAGCTTTTGCCCTTTCAGGGCGCCTTGCCGATTACTATTAGACCCAGGGCGCTGCCCTGGGCTAAGAGCTTTTGGGCTTTCAGCCCGTACTTAAAGCACTTTGTGAAAGTTCAATTACATATTCACAACCTTCTTGACGGATACATGACCTTGAGCGTCGGTAGCCTTAACGATGGTGACACCATGACCGGGAGCAGACAGACGCTTGCCAGAGAGGTCGAAGTACTCGGCCATGGCTGTCTGAGCAGCAGCATAATCGAACATTTCGATGCCAGTAGTAGAGGCACCCGACATCTCCTTTCCTTCTGCATCATAAGTCTTGGCAGTGCTGTAGTTCTTGATGGCATGATCGAACTCGGCTATATCTGCTATAGGAAGTACATCGGTATAAGACTTCCATATTTCTACCTTACCAGCCCCAGAATACTTCTCACAGATGGCAGGAACATCTACTGTCTTGTCGAGATAATGCTGGGTGTAAGAGGCTACGGTCTGAGTAGGAACCCAATCGGTTTTGGTCACACCAAAACTTTTACTTATCTTAGCGCCATCAATATTGGTGTAACCCTCCATCAAGTTGTTACAACCCTTATAGATGCAGTCATAACCTTCAGCTTTAGAGATATTCAAGCTACCGCCTCTGTCTGAACGGATAGGCGACTTTGTATTCTCGAAATAGCATCCCTCTTCGTATGCTACAGCTCCCGTACGAATATCCCAACCATCCTCACAACCACGCATATAGTTATTATAATAATGTACATGACCACCACGTTGGAGAGGAAGACGAGAACCTTGGATATTATCAAAGAAATTGTGGTGGAAAGAGATGGTACGACAGTTTTCGTAGACATCAGTATCACCCTTACCCCACAAGCAGCTCTTGTCATGGTCGTGGAAATAGTTATAGCTGAAAGTCATCCACTGCACATTGTTTTTACAGTCGAGCAAACCATCATAGCGGTCTTTATTGGCTGCACCACCATTGAAGAACTCACAGTGGTCAACCCAGATATGTCCACCCCAGTTGGTCTTGGCACTTACCTTATCAGCCTGAATCCCGATGCAGTCAGGGTCGCCCACTTCTACTTGCGCACCATTACGCCAAGCCACAATCTTATTCTCACCTGTTTTGAGCACAGGAACACCCTTCATGGTGAAACGGCAGTTACGGATGATGATGTTATCAACCGACTGCATCACGAAGGTGATATGAGAAAAGAGAGGAGCCTTGCCTGTTGCAGGGTCCACCACACCAATCAAAGTCTTGTTAGGAGCAACCATAATGCGCTCGCCATATGTTGTTTCCACGCCAGTTTTTCCACTCTGGTCATCAAGCAAACGACCTGTACTCAGATCATCCACATAGCACTTGATGCCTGTAGTAATATCATGAGCTACGATAACGATATATGGGTCAGTTGCTTGGAGATAGGCCTGCAGTTGAGAGAAGTTGTCTGCCTTTACCACCTTGCCACCAACACCACCGGTAGTTCCTCCGACACGATACCAGTTGGTACCAGGAGTACCTTCATAGGCAGCGAAGCCATCCAAAGAGAAGTCACGACCATCCTGGGTCTGTGCATTTGCCATCATAGAGAAGCCACAGAGCAAAGCAGAAGCCAAGAGAGTTTTACGACAAACAGCCTTAAGCTGTGCAGAAACGATAGAGTTAATTTGTTTCATTATAGGATTAGTTTTTGTTTAATTTGTTCCTTTGAGAAAAAAAGGGCTGTCCTCGTCAAGAAGAGACAGCCCTTAGTTTGTTTCATTTTATATATCTTTCCTCATTGAGGAAAACATGTTTATTATTCTGTTACAGGTACAAGTTTGATGAGAGCGATTGCGGAACTATCACCCTTTGTAATCTTATGAGCACCTGCCTCAAGCACAACTGTTGTAGGAGCTCCTGCCTGCTTTACGCCATCTACCTTTACATTAGTTTTTGTACCAGAAACGCCATAATATACATACAGAGTCATCTTCTGAGATGTGGTGAAAGAAACTTCTGTACCTTCTTCCATCTTAAGACTTGCGGAATAAGTAACACCTTCTATTGTGGTACTCTCCTTTCTTACATTTTTCTCTGTACCTGTCAAAGCAAATGCACTATTAGAAGGAACAGCCTCTTTTCCGTTTGCTGTAAAGCTGCAAATTACAGTTCCCTCGATAACTGGAGTATCAGGAGTAGGATCTGGGGTAGGATCTGGGGTAGGATTTACTGTGCCACCTTCGCCAGAAGCATTGCTCTCACCGAACACCTTAGCAACACCAGAAGTATAAGAGTCGAGAATGCTTGCCAAAGCAGGCCATGGCTGCTGATGACCATTTGTTACGACTGTCTCATCAGGAATAACGAAATCAATGTCACCATGATTCAAACGACCTGCGCCATAGAAGCCTTCTACGATAGAAGGAACATCTTCTGCCTTATCTGCAGCGTATGCATACATGAGGCTTGGATTGGTATCGAAGTTGTTGTAAGAAGTACCACCTACCAAAGTCTTTACGCTTGTAGGAACCTGCTCACTTGGATCAGAAACCTCGTAGGCATCAAAGCTTGTATTGTTTTCTGAGTATGGGATATAGCTGAAGTTTTCAGGCTTGTTGGCAAATACATTGCCGTATGCCTTAATCAAACCACCATTCTCACCAGAGAAAGTACCATCGCCCTTGGCATCAGTACCCTGCAGAGAACTCATGATAGGACGCTTGGTAGCATCAAAGTAGTTAGACTCCATGAACACACTTGAGCCACTGGTTGCACCAATACCATAAACATCATTGTGCTGATAGTAGTTGTTGTACATGTGAACACTCATGGTACGAATACGAGCCATACGAGAGTCAGAATGGTCAAACCAGTTGTGGTGATAAGTGATATAGTTAGGACCAGATTCACTCTTCATACCACACATAGAAGCCTTACCATTATCCCAGAAGCGGTTGTATGCTACAGTTATATACTGGGAGTCACCCTTGATATCTACAGTACCATCACCCTTGGCCTGGTCGGCAGCGCCACCCTTCTTGCCATAGAAGAGATCCATGTTGTGAATCCATACATGAGAGTTATCAGTATCAAGAGACATAGCATCATCCAGGCAACGCATGATAGCAAAGTTACGGAACTCTACACTCTTGGTATTACGAAGCAAGAAACCAAATCCATATACAGTAGCATCATCACCGACTCCTTCGACAGTCATGTTCATTACAGAGTGAGCACCCTTACCCTTAATCTGCAAACCTTCTTCAGAACTTGAAATTCCGTCCAAGTCAGAAAGGCTTACCTTACCGATGATACGGAATGCGATAGGAGTTGTATCCTCACCCTTTTGGTAAGCATCAATAATGGCCTGAAGACCTGTAATCGTCTCTGGCTTACCTGTATTGACGGTTGTAGAAACGGTCTTAGCTGTCTTGGCTGTAATATACAGAACCTTAGCACCAGCCTTCAAAGTACCATCATTATTATAAGCACCTACACCATCATATTTGAAATGAGCAAAGCCCTCACGATTGTAGCTCTTTACTACCAAGTTAGAAGCTGTATTGGCACCAGCAATCTCTGTACCTTCGGCATTGACAGGAACAACCTTTACAGAATAAGTACCAGCCTTCAAACCGAGAACATCTGCACGATAGTAAGAAGCATACTGACGAATCAACTGAGCATCAATCTTCTTGCCATCTACATATACATTATAAGAAGAAGCACCCTCGAAAGGAGCCCACTTCAGGTAGGCAGACTCCTGCCAGCCCTTTGCCTCAGTAATCTGAATCACACCTGCAGGATTGTCAATATCACCACTTTCGCCCTGATCGGCCTTCTTAGCAAAGCTGATGGCTTGAACAGAAGCATTGTACTCATCACTCTCTGCACCAGACTTAGGAGCAATGATGGTCTTGTCACCTTCGAACTTCACACTTGTCAAGTCTGCAGTATTATAATACTTCACATCACCCGACTTGGTGGTAACATACATCTGATTTACCTTGCTGTTACGAGCAACGGCATGGGTAATCTTGTCGGTAGAACCAGGAGTATCGGTAGATCCGCCACCTACAGTCTCAACCTTGATGCTGTAGATGTACATACCACCAACATTTGTGGTCAAAACAACATCACCATCAGCAGTTACCGTTCCGACGTTTGTTACTTTATCTGCAGAAGTAGCATTAAAAGAACCAGAAACAGGAGTAATGTTTGTTGCATTCAAACCACGAGCAACGTCAGTTTTACCAGTACAGCAACTAACAGTTACTTTCTGACCAGCCTTCAGACTTGGAATAATCAAAGAAACTCCATTTCCGTTCAATTCCAAGCGAGAAGAACCATAGTTCAAACGCACCTTAGCCTTTCCTTCTTCTTTTGTTGTAGGAGCACCAGCAGTAAACTTCAAACCTTTAGCATAAGCTAATTCAGAGCCATTTGCTACGAGAGCCGCATTATCCAAAGCTAAGGTATAGCAATAGCGATCAGTTCCCAATACCCAATTAGCATCAGCTGCACATAAAGCCTTATCAGCCTCACTCATTGCGCCAAATGTCCATGTCTGTGCCATGGCTGCACTCAAGCTCATCAAGAGGAGTGCCAGAGTAAATACCATTTTCTTCATTTTACGTTCCTCCTTTTTTACTTGATGATTACTTTCTTACCATTCACGATGTAGATACCCTTGTTCAGGTTCTGGGTAGAAGTACCCACAAGCTGACCATTAAGATTGAACACCTTGCCTGCGAGAACTTTGTTGCTTGTCTCAATGTTGCTGATACCTGTGGTGATATAAGCAAAAGAAAGTTTCACAAGCGACATGTCCTGAGTCTCAGTAGTCTCATCGTTGTAAGTAAGATTGACATTGTCACCATCGAAGGTGATTTCTTTGACGGTCTTGCCAACCTGCGAGCCGCCGATTGTTACGGTTTGCTCGTTGTCTGCCATCACAGCAGTAGACAAAAGCACTCCTAACAACATGAAGTACACTTTTTTCATTGTTTTTAGCGTTTTAGTAGATTGTTGTTTTGAGTTTCTGCTGCAAAATTAAAACAAAATAATAAAGGACGGATATGTTTTCGTCAAAAAAACTACGCAAACGTTTGCATAAGTGGTGTTCTGACAATTTATCATTCACCAAGGAAAAAGACTATCAAAATGGCACAAAAAGGAACAAAATCAACCAAAAGGAAAACTTCGGGTAACAACTCAGCACCCACACGGAGAACTGACAGCGACAAATGCGATACTTGGGTTATCAGCCTTACGACCCAAAGAAACTGCCGATTAATACTGGAGAAATTCGACCTGTACGGTTGGTACGCCCTGAAAGGCACAAAAGCAGCACGCCCTGAAAGGGCAGAAGCTTTAAAACTCCAGACAATTAATAAAGCTTTTGCCCTTACAGGGCGCCTTACCAATTGCCATTATACCCAGGGCGCTGCCCTGGGCTAAGAGCTTCTGCCCTTTCAGGGCGTGCTGCTTATAGAAGTTTTGGGACTTTCCAACCGTACAGGTCTAAATTATTCGATTTTATCATATACATTTTGTCCTTTTTTCTGATTTTCATCAGTCAAAGAGCTGAAATGCTCATTCGTGATTTGCTCATGGATTTTTCCCATCATGTGTTTTTTGACAAATAGAATTGCTGATGGAAAAATCTGATTTGTCACGATTGTTTACGGTCTTTTTCCGCCTTTGAATCCTTTTCGTTTTTCGAGATGTATATTTATTCATTTTACTCCTATCTGTAGTTTTACATATTTATGCATGTTGGTTTTTGGGGTGTGGCTAAATAAATATGCAAGTTGCTTCTCTTTAAAATCAGGCAATATACAAAAATTTATGCAAAATAGGATAAGATATTAACTTGATATTTTTAACTTTTATGCATAAAATCGCAAGTTCAAAATGCTTTCCTTGTTATGTTTGTACTCAATATTCTGTAAGTTGCAATATTGTAAAAAATGTAATATAGTTTTACTGGGTATTAGCTTATCTGAATCTTGTCATTTTTGTCAAAGTCATTTTTGTCATTTTCGATTTTGGAAATAGAAAAATAGTTCTATAAAGAATATATATATA
>ENA-ORRO01000734-ORRO01000734.1-human-gut-metagenome-genome-assembly--contig:-NODE-734-length-25902-cov-3.288041_pt1 | contig 25902 bp, 27 predicted proteins | sample MGYA00242176_ERZ509136 | MGnify/ENA primary metagenome ERZ509136 (study PRJEB26280, sample SAMEA2338644) | human gut metagenome | biome: human gut; feature: human-associated habitat; material: faeces...
TTCTCATTAGTTCCTTTGAAAGCTCTAATGATTCTAGGAACTAAGTGGAAAGCATCACCACCACATAATGTAAGAGTTAAGATACCATATAGAGTAAATAACATATTGCCATTTGCTTTTGTAAGGAAGATTACACAGCTACTAAGTCAAATAATAAGTAACAAGTATCAAAGATAGCCTCCATGATATCTGGCATTTTAGGTACATATTTTTCATTCATATTGATCATCCTTTCTTTTGAATGCATTCTTCTGCATTTCTACAAATTTTCTCAAATACTTTTTTACATACTTTTATCTCATCTTGTGTGAGACCCTGAAGCATATCATGCGCAAATTGATTTTGGACATCTAATCCTTCTTTAACAATTTCATTGGCTGAATCCTGTAAATATAGCTCCACTCGCTTTTTATTGCTTGAAGATGTCTTCTTAGTAATATAACCACGTTCTTCTAATACTTTTAAAGCGGTCGAGACATGAGATTTTGTCGATTTTCTTATTCTAACAATATCCGCTGCTGTATTGTACTCTGGATTATGATACAAAAACATCAGTATGTCATATTCCATCTTTTTAAGATGATACTTATCACAAGTAGATGCGGTTAACATCTCATAATAAAGAGTAATCGTCTTATGTTGATCCCAGAAATACATATTAAGCCCCCTTTTTATCGTTCTATTTAGAACTTCTATGTTCTATATAGAACATTATAGGTATATATATCATTGTCAAGGATATTGAGCACAAAAAAAGCCAGTATATTCCATACCGACTGTATTCATTAGTTCCTAGAAGTCATTTTGTGTCCTGAATAAATAGACATAATCATACAAATAAGTGCAATAACACCAAATATTGCATGAATCATATGATTTTTTACATGTCCTGTTAAAAAAGTACAGATCATAGAAAGCAGCGCTCCTATAGACCAATATTTATGTGATTTCATTATACATCCCCTTTCAATTAGTTTAGCCTAACCATGATAGCATAGCGCAAAAAAGATGTAAATATATCACTTTAAAATATATAAGTGATCTTCTCTAACTCTACCGCTCATTCTATAACTAATAGTAGAGTAATAGTATTTATGCTCATTTCTAACCCCTAGTTAAATTACCAATTTTTGTTGATCTTAAAACGCAAGAAAGACAGCCGATTTCTCGACTGTCCTCTGGTTAGATACATATCTTAGTTATACTATGATACTTTCTTTTTCTTTAGTAATGCGAGTAATGCAATACCACTTACTGTAAGTAATGCAATCACTTCAGATACGTTTGTAGAGTCGCCTGTCTTAGGAGCAACTGTGGTAGTTTTATTTTTATCCTTGCTTGGAGCAGGAGCTTTTTCTTTCACTGTAACCTTAATAGTCTTTGTGCAAGATGCGCCTTTACTATCTGTTACTTTGTAAGTAACTTCATATACGCCAGGCTTAGATGGATCAACTGTATTCTTTAAGATTTCAATCTTATCAGTTAAATCTCCATCTTCAGCATCTGTTGCAGTTACATCAGCCATAGGATCAAATGTATCACCCACTTCAATTATCTTGTCAGTTGCTGTAATCACTGGTGCTGCATTCATTGGCACCCAGTTCATAACCCAAGTTGCATTGTAAGTGATGTCCCTTGTAACATTTTCTTCAACTGCAGGTGACCATCCTTTGAATGTATAACCTGCTCTTGTAGGTGTTCCACCAAACTCAGGTGTTGGTGTACCTACTACTCTATCAGGAAAAACCTTATCTTTAAATACGACTTCACCATCAACGCCATCAGTATAAGTAACTGTATAACGTGACTTAATTCCTTTTGCACCTGGAACCGGGAATTTAACCTTACTTCCATTTGGCATAGCGATGTAAGTTTCACCATTTAATGGATAAAGTTTTCCTTCTTCAAATTCAGGATGATCAGCATCTAATGTAACAAAGTATTCTAACTCATATGTATAATAAGTCTGAGTACCTTCTGTTGTAGTCGTTGCATTTTCAAGTTTCCACTTAAAGCCACTTGTATCCTGGGGCATGGATTGAGGTAATTGACTTACTGATACAAATGGAGCAGCTCCATCAAATACTTCTAGGTCTTTACCAGTAATACCAGTTGTAACACTATCAGAAATAGCCTTAAATACTTCAGTTAAATTATCAGTTTCACTTGAATCATACGCTTTATCAGGACTTGCGATACTGCCTTTTAAGAATTCAGAAACTGTAGGACCATCTTCATATGCTTTATCTCTTGCAGCCCCATAACATACTGTATAAACTGTAGACTGATCTTTTAGAAGCTTAGCATCTTTAGATGTTGCTTCAACAGTTTTTTCACTACCTTCTCCACCATCACCAGCTAGATCATATGTTATGCCATCAATTGTGACATGTGTATGTAAAAAAGTCCATCCACCTTCACAATCTTTAAGATAATAAGTAGGTGTTCCATCAGTTAATACGACTGTATTTCTGTTGTCTTTTTGAATTTGTTGCACTGCATCTTTTAAGAATAAAGATGTAGCTTGTTTAATACCAGCATCTAGGTTTGTTCCACCACCAGCTTTTAGATTTTTGATTGCTTCAAATGCTTTGTTTTGACCTTTAGTAGAAGAGACATCCGTCCAATTTAACGGTACTTCAACATGAGTTGCAAAATCAACAACTGCAAGGTAACGTCCAACATTTTCTTTATCACCAGCATATGACTCCACAAACTCTTTTGCTGCTGCTTTTAAGTTTCTAATACGATTGCCATCCATACTTCCTGAAGTATCCACTACAAGAACTGTAGCTGACTTCTTGGTAAATGTTTCAACCTTCTGTTTAGTAACAACCTTTAATTTCATCCTATAAGTGTTGTTACCGAGTGCTTCAGCTGTTTTATCAACTGAATGAATACCTTCTGGCAGGGTCTGATCTAATTCACCTTGAACCCACTGACCAGAATCGTTATAATAACCGTTCGTCACTACGTCATCAGCATTCGCATTTATAGGTGCTAATGAGACACTTATCATCAATGCTACTGCATAACTCGTGAATTTCTTGACATTCATAGTTCTTTCCCCTTTCTTCAATTTTTAATTATTCGTTTACAATTGTATAAAAACAATTGCATAAAGTGCACTTTTTAATATCTGACAATCTAGATAGTTTGTTATTAGCAATAATAAGTTATTCTATAACATTCATATCATAAGTTTTATATTTATGTTTTCGCATCTCACCAGTTAAAGTATTTATCATTTCAAGTTAATAAGTTTTAAAAACCTTAATCTCATTATCTTAGTCATTCATATTAAATTTGAAATGTTCCTCTTTAACCTTTAGAGCTTTTTTGCCACTTTATCATATCAATAATTATAGAAATAACAGAGCATAGTAATATATGATTCAACTGTGCACTTATGCAATTGATAACACAATCATTTGCAAACAATCACATACAATAGACGATTAAAAAAAATTTATTCCTCCTTCCTTTATATACCATTTTCAAAATAATACTTTTTTAATTGCCTATTACTTTCTATAAATAATAGAAAACGATAGCGGTTACATTTTCAATCCTAATTACCCTACAGACTGTTCCATATTTAGGTATTTGTGACATGTAATAATTAAATGTGAGGTTGTTTTGTTGGAATAATACAAATATGTAAGTGTATACGCTTACATATAATGTTTACATAATACTGTATTTGTAAGTGTTTAAGGATAGAACCACAATGAACGACATGAATAACATATCGTATTGGACTGTTTTGTTATGGATCTTCCAATGATACAAAAAAAGTGACAGTGCAATATACATTTTGTATTTCTTGCCTGCCACTTTATTCTTGACTCCTACACTCTATCTTTAATTGTCTTCTCTACTTCAATAATACGTCTACCGATTCTCTTTGTTTCTATTTTTTTATAAGCTTCTAAACAAGGAATAAATTCCTTATTGCCTTCTTCCTCAATAATATCAAGTATACGTAAAATAACCTTTCTATTTACTTTGATTAGCTTATGAATGACACGCGGATTATTTTCTTTTACATCCAAGCAGAATTGTTGATATAATTCCTTAGCAAATGTTTCTTTCTCTATTTCCCATCCTTCATCAGAAAATACCAGCAATGGAAGACGGCCATCATATTTTATTCTAAGATAATCCTCATCAATCATCCAATCAATATAATGCATAATATCAGCTAATTTCAAATCATGATAATAGCCATAAGCAGGACATTCATTTAGTTTAAGTTCTAGTACCTTCTTATCCTTAGAACCTTTTAATATCTTAGCAAGCATATTTCTTCCTGCTTTCATAATACACATATCAGCAACTCTTAAGATCATCTTGATATCTTCTGGAGATAATTCTTTTACATTACCTGTATCAAGAACGACAGGTATTCTATTAACTCTTCTACTCATTGGTTATTTCCTCGCTTTCATATATAAATTTTAATACCACTCTGTTTATCATTCAACATAAAAGCTCTGTAAAGAGAATTACGATACAATTATCATATGCTTTGCACAAAGTCCATTTATCATTACAGGGAGCAGAAGTTAATTGTCATTTTTGAAATAACCATTTTGTTTACATATCATTCTAAATTAATTGTAAATTTCAAGATTGTATTCTTATATCACATTACCTATAATAAAGTAGAAAATAGGAGATATCAGTATGCCCACTTCAAGTATTACTCATAATTTTGTTATATCAAAGCCAGATAGTGTAAAGCGTTTTGTAGATGCAATTGATGAAGCCGAGCGTGACCGCACACCTAAACAGACACTTCCTGCACGTCAGTTAACAAACCCACAGGAAATTTTAGCTTTAATAGCTAAAATGAAGAAACAACATGACTGATAAATAATTAAAACTTCTAAAAAACAGGTATTTCACTATCTCTTAGAATTTTTTCTCATAACCAAATTTAATTGTATGTCTTCTTCTAATCGTTTAAAAGTTTCTTCAACAGAAATAGAATCATTATTTTTAGCATAGTTTAAGTCAATATTCATTATCTGATCAAATTCTACTTTTTCTAATATATAAAGCCCCCTACATACATAGGAGGCTTCACTTTACTTTTTATTTATATAACAACCACAAGGTATATCAGCTACTTCACCAATAGAAGGATCTAATGCATAGACTTCTTCTAGAGATACAATTCTTGCATCATCCATAGAATGTTCTTTATCACATAGAAACTGCCACATACCATCTTCATCATGAGTTATATAAGTAATAGGTTCTTCTTTATTTAATACATGATTGCATACTATGCAAGCAGTACGAGGATCATCATTAAATGGGAACATATTATTTACTCAACAATAAGATATTTTCGATGTGAGGAGTATGTGGGAACATATCTACTGGTTGTACATCTAGAGGCTTATAACCCTTCTCTACCAAATAAGTTAAATCTCTTGCCTGAGTCGCTACATTACATGAAATATAGACAATACGTTCAGGAGACAGTGTAGTCAATCTTTCTAGGAATTCAGTAGAACATCCTTTTCTAGGTGGATCCACCATAACACAATCCACCTTTTCATTTCTTTCTACAAATTCTGTCATGAAATGACCTGCATCATCGCATACAAATTCCGCATTTGTAATATGATTTCTTTCAGCATTCTCTTTTGCATCTACAATCGCCTGTGGAACAACTTCTACACCGTAGACTTTCTTAACATGTTTCGCAAGAGTCAAAGAAATAGTACCAATACCACAATATGCATCAATGACTACATCAGTTGGTTTAAATTTTGCATATTCAATGGCCTTAGAATAAAGCACTTCTACCTGTCTTGGATTAATCTGATAGAAAGACTTCATAGAAATCTTATAAGTATTTCCTAGAAGTGTATCTTCAATATACCCTTCTCCATATAGTACTTTTTCTTCTTCTCCTAAAATCACATTATCATGACGGGAATTAATATTTTGAATAATTGTACGTATTTCTGGATATTCATGAGTTAAAGTATCAATGATTTCATGGATATGTGGGATTTTCTTCTTATATGAGATAAATACAACCATGGCTTCATTCTTATGATAGCTTGTCTTAGTTAATACATGTTTGATATTGCCTGTTTTAGTGAGTTTATCATAAGGCTGAATATGATATTTTTCAAATAATTCTTTAATACGTTTAATGACCTTATTAGAGAATTCATTCTGAATAAGACAGTAATCGTTATTAATGATATCGTTTGTACGTGCTTTATAGAATCCAGAGACAATTTGTCCATCCTGCATTCCAAAAGGAACCTGTACCTTATTACGATAATGATAAGGGTCTTGATCCATTAAACAATCATTGACTCTCAAGTCCTGATGGGCAATCTTTAAGAATGTTTCTTTCACTCTATTAGTCTTAAAAGACTGTTGTTCTTGATCTGACATATGCATTAAGGAACAACCACCACATTGTTTAAAACAGTCACATTTAGGCTCTATACGTCTAATAGAAGGAGTCTGTAGTTCTACTACTCTACCTACACAATAACTCTTAAGCACCTTAATAATCTCTATTTTAGCTGTTTCATGAAGTAATAGATTCTTCACAAAAATAGTTGTATTATCATGCTTTACTACACCTAAACCATCATGTGTATAATCGATGCATTCACCTATAAATTGATCTCTCTTATTCATACATATCCTCCCCGTTAAAAAAAAGCGATTTAAAATCGCTTTTTGTTTATTGTTCTGTTGCTTTCGCTTTATTTGTTGTTTCTTGATCCTTTACAGATGCAAGAGTAAAGGCGATATCATCCTTACCTGCCTGTTTTGTACCATACATTGGGAAATCAGTATCGTTACCACCAGTTAAATAAAGGTTTACTTCATACTGTTTTACACCATTATGCTTATTAAGTAATTCTGTATAGTCAGATCCTTCATAAGCCGATTGACCACCTTTAGAATCAAGGATTTTTACAACATCTTTTGAAATTTGTTCAGCAGTTTTAACTGATGTACCATTAGTAAATTCAATATCCACCTTGAACTGCTTACATGCTGTTTCAATATTCATAGATGCAATAGAACTATGTTTAGATTTAGCTTCGTTGACTGTATCATCTAAGACACTCTTTTGAACTGTTACAAGTCCTTCACAACGTTCACCATATATAGCTCCTTCATCCTTTAAAGCACTATATAAATAGATTCCAAGTGCAAGTACAAGTACTGCAACGATTCCAAGCACAATATATCTTGTTTTAATTCTCTTTTTTGAATTATTAGAAGGTTTTATACCCATTTCTTTAGGAGTTGGCTTCTTTTCAGCCTTCTTCTTAGGTGTCTGGATAACTACATCTTCTTCATCATCAAAATGAAATCTTTCTTTGGACACATTAATCACCTACTTTACCCTTCTATTTTACCAAAGATATAAAGTAAAGTATAGTTATTTAATTCTTTCTTTAAGAAGTTCAACAAGTAACTTATTAACCATACCTGGGTTAGCCTGTCCTCTAGACTTCTTCATAACCTGTCCTACTAAGAATCCTACAGCACGATCTTTACCATTCGCATAGTCTTCAATAGACTGTGGGTTGGCATCTAATACTTCATTCGCCATAGTTTTTAAAGCGTTAGGGTCAGAAATCTGCTTCATACCCTTTTCTTCAATGATCTTTTCAGGATCTTTATTTTCTGTCATCATTGGTTCAAAGACCTTTTTAGCCTGTTTAGAAGAAATAGTACCATCTTCAATGAAATTGATTAATTTAGCTAAATATTCTGGATTTAATTCAATATCATCATAAGACTGGTTATTCTTATTTAAGAAAGCTAAAACATCACCTAATAACCAGTTAGAAGCATTCTTATAGTTCTTAGTATATTTGATTACTTCATTGAAGTAATCAGACATAGACTTAGTAGAAACTAGAATCTTCGCATCTACCTTAGGAATACCATACTCTTCTTCATAATGTTTTTCTCTTTCTCCAGCCATCATAGGTAATTCATCTTTGATCTGTTCTACCCATGCATGATCTAATCTAATAGGTAAGATATTTGGTTCAGTATAGTACTTATAGTCTACGGCATCCCCTTTAGAACGCATCACTGTAGTCACTTTTTCTACTTCATCATATCTTCTTGTTTCCTGAAGAACTTCTCCTCCAGATTCAATGACTTCCTGCTGACGTCCTGCTTCATAATCAATAGCTTTCTGAACGTTGCTGATAGAGTTTAAGTTCTTGATTTCTGTACGTGTACCAAATGCTTCCTGACCAAATGGACGGATAGATACGTTAACGTCACAACGCATAGAACCTTCTTCAAGCTTTGCATCAGATACTTCTGTATATAAGAATACCTGTCTTAACGCTTCAAGATAAGCACTTGCTTCTTTACCTGAACGGATACAAGGCTTAGTAACGATTTCAATTAGTGGGATACCAGCACGGTTGTAATCAATTAATGAATAATCAGTTAAATGAAGCTGTTTAGCTGTATCTTCTTCCATATGTAATCTTTCGATATCGATACGCTTTTCTTCTCCATCTACTTCAATCATTAAATAACCATTACGTCCGATAGGTCTTTTATCCTGAGTAATCTGGAAACCTTTTGGAAGGTCAGAATAATAGTAGTTCTTACGGTCAAAGCATAGTAATTCATCAATTTCCATATGTAATGCATGACATACACGAATCGCAAATTCTACACCTCTTTTATTTAAACATGGTAATGTACCTGTCATACCCATGTCTACTTCATTGATCATTGTATTTGGATCTTCACCAAATGTAACTGGTGAAGCAGAGAACATCTTTGAATTAGTCTTTAATTCGCAATGTACTTCTAGCCCGATGACTCTTTCGTAATCCATCTTTAGTCCTCCCTCTTATACTGGTTCTTGAATCCTAATGCTTCTTCTAATGCATAAGCGCAATTCAAGACAGTCTGTTCTTCAAAAATACGTCCTGAAATATTGACAGCGACTGGCATATTATCTACAAATCCAGAAGGGATAGAGATAGATGGTGTACCTGCAAAGTTGGCAAGACATAACCAGTTTTCAAGAATAATATATTCATCACTTAAATAATCTTCAGCTGCTTCATCAATTAAAGGTGCAACACCTCCGCCATTAGGCGCAATGATGATATCATAGTTTTCATAGATCTTATTTAATTCATCTACTACAAGTCTTCTTACTCTCTGTGCTTTTCTGAACATCTTTTCCTGATTTTCAGTGGCAAGAGCTAAGTTACCAAGAATAAATCTTCTCTTAATATGATCACCAAAACCATCTGTACGAGAATTGATCATCACATCATCAGGTGTATCACCCTGCTGTCTATCACCATACTTAACACCATCTAAGCATGAATGGTTACTTGTTGCTTCTGAGTTAGCAATAATAGTATATGTAGGAAGTAATGTCTTCATGAGTTTCTTATCCATTTCAACATCTTCTACTGTTGCCCCAAGAGATTTTAATGTTTCAACAACATTTTCAAAAGTTTTCTTTACTTCTTCATTTCTTACTTCATTAGATACAGTTGTTAATACACCAATCTTTAAGTTTGAAATATCAGTCGTTAAGTTATCTAAGTAATGTGGTACTTCTCTATTTGATGAAGTCATATCACGATTATCTCTACCAGCTAATGCTTCAGTTACAATCGCCATATCACGTACATTTCTAGTAAATGCTCCAACATGGTCTAAAGAAGATGCATAAGGAATGACACCATAACGAGAGATTCTACCCCAAGTTGGTTTAAAACCTACAATCCCACAAAAACCTGCTGGTTTTCTAATTGAGTCACCTGTATCACTACCAAGTGCAAATGGAATAAGACCACTTGCAACAAGTGCTGCAGATCCTCCTGATGAACCACCAGAAATACGTCTTGTATCCCAAGGGTTGTGTACTGGACCAGTTAAAGCTGATTTATTAGTACCACCCATAGCAAGTTCATCCATAGAAGCCTTACCTACTAAACTAACACCATGCTTATTTAATAAATCAACAACATGGGCATTAAATACTGGTACATAATCAGCTAACATCTTACTAGATGCAGTTGTCTTAATACCCTTAGTGTTGTAGTTATCTTTTAAAACATATGGAATATGTGATAAAAGATCATCAGTCATAGGAGCTTCAATAGCCTTATATGCTTCATCTTCAGTAATAGTTACAAAGGCATTCAGTCTTTCCTGTTGTTTCTTTGCTTCTTCAAATAATTCTTTATAATATTCTTTTACATCTAACTCTCCACTTTTGAAAAGTTCATGTAATTCTTCAATAGTATGTGTCACCATTATCCTACCACCTTTGGAACTCTGATCTGATTACGCTGTACAGTTTTGCAGTTCTTTAATGCATCTTCTGTACTGATTACATGATTAGGTTCGTCCTCTCTTAAGAATGTTGTTTCAACCACATAAGGGAATGCGAGAGGTTCTACACCTTCAGTATCAATTTCATCAAGTGCCTGTACATGGCTCATGAATACTTCATACTGTTCTCTTAATGCTGGCATTTCTTCGTCAGTGATGTTGAACATGGTTTTTCTTCCTAGTTTTTTCAACATTAAATCTGTATCGTCCATAATTGACCTCCTACTGTTCTAATATAGATGTCTTTGCATCTTCACCTTTTTGTTTAATAATCACAGCCATCAATTCATCCTGTGAATACACAAGAACCTTAATATTAAAGTCCTGTGTGAATTTACTATTAATGTTATCAGCAATCACTGAAGTCAGATATAGTAATTCTGTATATGTCTTGATATTCAAGTGTGCTGTGATTTTCATTGTCTGGATCGTATCATCGATATAGTTGGCCTGCCCAACTAAACCGGCAGCTTCGGTAGAAGCTTTCTTCAAGTTAGACTTGATAGTTGCAAATTCTGATGCAGTGGCTGGGTCTAACTTAGTTGCACGAGTACTTGTAAAGTATACATTTTCATGATTCACATTCTTTAAAGTACCGACACTGCCACCTTCACAGAAAGATTCATAAATATAATTACCATTTGTTTCAGATATTTCATTATTATTCGCACGATAAATACCAATCATAACTGGAACATCTGCAAGTTTTTTCTTCTTTGAACGGATATATTTGTATGCTTTCTTAACACACTGCTGGGCATAGCTTCTTAACTTTTCATCACTTAAAGTAATTGCAGGAGAAGAAAGCTTTCCATCAATCTGTTCCTTAGGATCAAGAATAATAGCAACACTTATACCTTTCAAGGCATAACTAGAACCACTCTTCTTATAATAATCCTGTTCAGTGATATTAGACACAAGTACAGGGCTTTGTAAGCCTTCATATGTCTTACCACTTTCTATCTGTAATGTATCAGGATATTTCTTATCTTCTTCTTTAGTTCCTGCAGCGTCTCTTTTTAATAGATTATTATAATCATTTGGTGTTAATTGTAATCCTTCTGATAAATAATAATCATTTGTTGAGAAATGCTTTGTTGAAAGAATCTGCAATCCTGAACCAATAGTAACTAAATCCTTTGTATTACTGAAGTTTAAATAGAACTTCTCACTATTCTTAGAACGACCATTGTTGATCATGTTGTAGTAATTACCATCAAATGTCTTTGCAGAAGATTCTTTTGTACTATTTGATGTTTTTACAGTTTTGCTGGAGCATCCTGTCGCAAGAACGAGCATGATACTAACAAGAGCTTTTAAAAATTTTTTCATAGTCCGCTAGCCTCCTTAAATGCTGATTCGTTCATGATTGAAATACCAAGATCAACTGCTTTTGTATATTTAGATCCTGGATTTTCCCCAACAATCACTAAATCTGTTTTCTTTGATACACTTCCTGTGACATTCGCACCCTGGCTTGTTAAATAGTCTTTAATCTGCTTTCTAGTCATAAGTGTAAGTGTCCCAGTAATTACGACTGTCTTATCTCTAAATGGATTATCACCTGTATCACGTACCTTTAAATAATCCATATTTAAACCTAATTCTTTCAAATGAGCAATCATTTCTAGATTACGTTCATTACGCTTAAATGCTGCAAGAGAAGACGCAATTGTATCCCCTACATCCTTGATGCTTGTTAATTGCACATAATTCGCATTAAGTAAAGCATCCATAGAACCAAAATGATACGCAAGTGTATCAGCCATCTTAGCTCCTATGCCCTTAATACCAAGCCCAAATAAGAGTTTTTCTAAAGAATTCGCTTTACTATTCTCGATTGCCTCTAATAGCTTATCCATGGATTTCTTTCCAAAACCTTCAATATCCATGATTTCTTTTTCATGTACATCCACATGATATATATCTTCAATACATGTCACAAAGCCTAAGTTATAGAACTGTTCGATGATCTTATCACCGAGTCCATCAATATTCATTGCTTCACGGCTGGCAAAATGAATCAGCTTTTCAATCTTCTTTGAATCACATTCTTCATTCATACAATAATAAGCTGCTTCATTAGGTTTTCTTACAAGTGGTGAACCACATTTAGGACATACTGTAATCATCTTAAAAGGTATTTCATGACCTGTACGTCTTTCTTTAATAGAAGAAACAACTTCTGGAATAACATCCCCTGCTTTTCTTACAATAACATCATCACCAATACGAATATCCTTACGGATACAATTGTCTTCATTATGAAGTGTCGCACGCTGTACAAGTGAACCTGCCACACGTACTGGTTCTAGCACTGCATTAGGTGTAATTTGTCCTGTACGCCCAATTGTAAAGACAATATCTTTAAGTTTAGTAATAACCTCTTCTGCTGGGAACTTATAGGCAATCGCCCATTTAGGTACTTTAGCTGTATAACCAAGTCTTCTTTGTGAATTTAGATCATTAACCTTAATAACAACACCATCAATATCATATGGAAGTGTTGGTCTAAGTTTTGCAACTTCTTCAATATAGTTCCATACTTCTTTAATGTTCTGGCATTTACGTGTATAAGGATTTGTCTTAAATCCAAGAGCCTTGATCTTTTCTAAGCACTCATAATGTGTTGTTGCATTAAGTTGTGATGCTTCTGGTACATGATACAAGAAGGCATCCAGTCCTCTTTTTGCCGCTATACGACTATCTAATTGTCTAATACTACCTGCTGCTGCATTACGACAATTCGCAAAGAGAGGAAGACCTGCTTCAGTACGCTCTTCATTTAATCTTTCTAATGCCTTTTTAGGCATGATGATTTCACCACGCACTTCTAGTGGTCCTTTAAAATCAATATGTAAAGGGATAGAACGAATAGTCTTAACGTTATGGGTGATATCTTCACCAATCGTTCCATTTCCTCTTGTTGCACCATATTGTAATACACCATCCTGATATACAAGTGATACAGATAAACCATCAAGTTTCAGTTCACATATATATTCAGGATTAGGAATCACATCTGTAACTCGATCATTGAAGGTATAGACTTCATCTTCATTAAAGATATCTCCAAGAGACATCATCATACGCTGATGTGTTACCTTCTTGAAACCTTCTAAGACCTCTCCTCCTACTCTCTGGCTTGGAGAATCTGTTGTAATCCAAGCAGGATTGGCCTGTTCAATTCGGATGAGTTCTTCCATTAAACGGTCATATTCCTGGTCAGTGACAGTAGGAGTATCCTGTACATAATATTCATAGTTATATTTATTTAATAAGGCTTTTAATTCATTAAGTCTTTCAAATGACATCTTACTCATTCCTTTTCTTTTCGTATTATAACAAAATTCTCTTCATAATAAAACTTAAAAATCAGTTTGATAAGCGCTTTAAAGCATGATGATTTCCCATTAAGGTCTTGATTCCATGAGGAACTTCAAAGGCAACATCGACAAGTGGTCCATTGACTTTGACAACAACACCCTTACCAAATATATCATGGTTGACTAAATCTCCCACCTTCCAGTCATTGACACCATTATCTCCAATTAAATCTGTGTAAGATTCATGAACATAATTACGTGTCTTAAACTTTGAAGGTCTTCCGACATGTTCGACATGGTCACGACCTATTTCATCTACAAATCGAGATGTGACCTTAGGAGATTGGGACACAAAGCTAAATCCTTGGCTATCAGTCAAATAAAGACGCTTTTTAGCACGTGTAAAGGCAACGTAGGCAAGTCTTCTTTCTTCCTCTAATCCTTCATCTCCTCCTTCACTCATTGTTCTTTCAGAAGGGAAAATGCCTTCAGAAAGACCTGATACAAAGACATAGTCAAACTCTAGTCCTTTAGCCATATGAATACTCATAAGTGAGACATAGTCACCTGTCTTTTCTTCATCCTGAGATGTGTAGAGGGCAATATCCTGTAAATATGATTCAAAATCAGGTGTTTCTGGATGAGTATTGACATAAGTATCAATAGAATTCTTTAACTCCATTAAGTTTTCAATACGGTTATCTTCCTGTCCATCCTTCATTAGTTTCAAATAACCTGTATCCTTTAATAAATCTTCATAAATATCAGCTAAGCTCTTATCAGAAACTCTTGCCTTTTCAATAACTTCTACAAGTTCTTTGAGTCCTTTTTTAGCTTTACCACCTACACCTGTTTCATCTAAGAAGAAGCAGACTGCTTCATAATTAGAGATCCCATGTCTTGAGGCTGTAAGGGTGATCTTTTCTAAAGTCTTCGCACCAATTCCTCGAGATGGTGTATTGACGACTCTTTCAAATGATAAATCATCACCCATAACAACTAATCTAATATAACTTAAAGCATCTTTGACTTCTTTACGATTAAAGAATTTTAATCCACCAAAGATCTTATAAGGAATCTGTCTGCGAATCATTTCCTGTTCAATAGAACGAGATAAATAATTCGCACGATAGAGCACCGCAATATGGGATTCAGATACACCGGATTGTGTGATCTTCTGAATTGTATCACAGATATATTTTGATTCTGCATCTTCACTTACTGCTGCATAATGAATAACTTTATCTCCTTCTTCTAATTCAGAGAATAAGTCTTTTTCTAATCTGTTCTTGTTTTTCTTAATAAGATTATTAGAGATATCAAGGATTGTTTTAGTAGAACGATAGTTCTGGTCTAGTATAACAGTTTTAACGTTTTGATAGTCTTTATCAAAGTTCATGATATAGTTCACATCACTGCCTCTAAATGAATAGATTGTCTGGTCTGGGTCTCCTACAACACAGACAATAGAATCCTGGGCAAAGTAATGAATAAGGTTGTATTCAATAGAACCAACATCCTGGAATTCATCTACATGGACAAATTGATAACGTCTAGACCATCTTGATACAATATCAGGATTATCCTGGAAGATCTTTAATGTATTGACTAAAAGGTCATCAAAGTCCATCATATTATGATCTTCTTTATATTTTTCATACATGGCATAGATTTCTGCTTTATGTTTTTCTCCTGGCATATTACCAGCAAGCTGCAGGGCTTTAGCAGGAGAAACAAAGTTAACCTTATATGAAGAGATATAGTTGATCATAGATTTGATACTGATTGATTTCTGATCTATTTCTTTTTCTTTATATAACTTTTTAATGAGTGATTTCTGATCTTCTTCATCCATAATAATGAAGTTATGAGGATAGCCAATGGCAGTAGAGTGTTGTCTAAGTACTCTGACACATAAAGAGTGGATCGTACAGATTGTTGTACCTAAAGATGTACCTAGAATGTTTTCTACTCTTGTTTTCATTTCATTGGCTGCTTTATTAGTAAATGTGATAGCGAGAATGTTATGAGGATTGACTCCTACTTCTTCAATTAAATATGCTATACGATATGTGACAACACGTGTCTTACCTGAACCAGCACCCGCAATGATTCTTAGGTGTCCATCTAGATAAGTGGCTGCTTCTAATTGTTTAGGGTTTAATAATTGACTAAGTTCCATATTTGTAATCCTCCATTCGCATCCTCTAATATAACATAAAAAAGAGTGCTTAGCACTCTTTATTTATATTGATGGGATTTTCCGATAATATCAGTGATATTTTCAACACCCATTGCATCTAGTTCATCATTCATTTCCTGAATAATACGAGGACATGCATATGGATCTACTAAGTTAGCACAACCAACCTGTACAGCACTTGCACCTGCAATCATCATTTCTATTGCATCTCTACCAGTAGAAATACCACCCATACCAATAACTGGGATATTAACTGCCTGAGATACCTGATAAACCATTCTTAAAGCAACTGGGAAGATTGCTGGTCCTGAATAACCACCTGTCTTATTTGCAATAATAGGCTTACCTGAATGGATATCAAAACGCATACCAACAAGAGTATTGATCATTGAGATACCATCAGCACCCGCTTCTTCTACTGCTTTCGCAATTGCGACTATGTCAGTGACGTTTGGAGATAGTTTGACATATAATGGCTTATTGATCACTGCCTTAACTGAACGAGTGACTTCTGCAGCCATGGCAGGATCAGTACCCATTGCCATACCACCTGCATGAACATTAGGACAGCTGATATTAAGTTCTAATGCGCCAATACAGTCTTCTTCAGTTAGTTTTGCAGCAGTTTGTACATAATCATCTACACAGCTGCCACCAATATTTGCAATAGCTTTTCCTGAATAGACTTCTCTTAGTTTAACTAATTCAGTCTTGATGACTTCATCAACACCTGGGTTCTGTAAACCAATCGCATTAAGTAAACCAGAAGGTCCTTCCGCAATACGTGGAAGTGGGTTACCATATCGTGGTTCAAGAGTTGTCCCCTTTAAGCTCATAGAGCCTAATACATTAATATCATAGAACTTAGAAAATTCATAACCGAATCCAAAAGTACCACTCGCTGGAATAACAGGATTCTTCATATCAAGTCCTGGTAGTTTTACATGTAAATTAGCCATTGATAATCACCTCATCTGAAGAAAGGACAGGTCCTTCTACACAAATTCTCTTATATGGTTTAGTTTTTACTTTACATGAACATCCCATGCAGGCACCAAAGCCGCATCCCATTCTTGCTTCAAAAGAAAGAGAACCATTGTCTGGGAAGTTCTTTACTAATGCATCCAACATTGGTTCTGGACCACATGCATAGTAATGATCAAAAGTTAAGTTATTTTCTTTAATGGCATCAATAACAGTACCCTTAGTACCATAAGAGCCATCCATTGTAGAAATATAAGTAGGACAAAGTTTCTTGAATTCTTCTTCATAGAACACATCATAAGAACCATTGAATCCAAGTACTGCAGTCACCTTTACACCTTTTTCAATAAGTCTTTTTGCTAGACCATACATAGGTGGTGTACCACTTCCCCCACCTACGACAATCACTTCATTATAATCAGTATCAATAAAACCATTACCTAAACCGATTAACACATCTAGCTTTTCACCTGGTTTCTTTTCTGAAAGAATCTTAGTTCCTTCACCTCTAATACGATAAATAAGCTTAATATGTGTATCATCATAATCTAAGATACTCATTGGTCTTCTTAAGTATGGCTGAAGTGAGTCGTTGATCTTAATATTGATGAACTGACCAGGTGCTGTAATAAAACGAGCCCCTTCTCCTTCAAGTTCCATTTCAAATAGACCAGGAATTAATTCTTTATTGTAGTTGATTGTAAGAAAATCCTGATAATTTTTCATGTTATTCCTCCACTAATAATTGTCCATCGACAATGTTCATAATTAAAGCGCCTTTTACTTTCCATCCTAAGAACGGTGTATTGCATGCTTTAGACTTTAAATCTTCTTCTTTGATTGTATATTCCTTATTCAAGTCGAATGCACATAGATCTGCCTTCATACCTTCTTCAATAGAAGCATCTAAATTTAATGTTTGAGCAGGTCCAGTAGTAAGACAATCAAGAACTGTCTCTAATTTAATTAAGCCTTCTTCTACAATATATGTATAAATAAGTGGGAAGGCATGCTGTAAGCCAATGATTCCAAATGGTGCTTTATCAATTGGTTTACTCTTTTCATCTCTTGCATGAGGGGCATGGTCTGTCGCAATAACAGTAATGACTCCATCATTCACTGCCTTGATGATTGCATCACGGTCTTCTTTTGTACGAAGAGGTGGATTCATCTTATAGTTAGGATGACAATCCTGAATGTTATCTTCTGTCAAAATTAAATGATGAGGTGATGTTTCACCACTGACTCTTTCACCACGTGCACGACTTGCACCAAGTAAGGCCACTGTTTCTTTTGTAGAAATATGACAGATATGATATCTATTGTGAATTTCATCTACAAGATGTAAATCACGATCAACCTGTTTATATTCACTTGCACTATTGATACCAATTAAGCCATGTTCTTTCGCATAATGACCTTCATGAATACATCCACCATGTAATTCTGATTCATCTTCACAATGAGCAACAATGATAGAATCAAGAACTTTTGCACGTGTCATAGCTTCCTTCATCTTTTCATCCTTCTGAACACCCTTACCATCATCAGAGAAACCAAGCACAATAGGCTGTTTAATATTTTCTTCCATATCAACAACCTTCTGGCCTTTTAGTTCTTCTGTAATCGCACTATAAGTATATGTTTTTACCTGTGCATCCTTTTCACAACGTTTAGTGAAGTCTTCAATAGTTTCCTTATCATCCATACAAGGTAATGTATTGGCCATTGCGACAATAGTGCCATATCCACCATAAAGTGCAGATGCACTACCTGTAGAAATAGTTTCTTTATGTTCAAAGCCAGGTTCACGAAGATGTGTATGGATATCAATAAAGTTATGAGATAAAAGTGCTCCATGAAGATCAATGACTTGATCCGCTTCTTCATTACATGCACCAATCTTCTTGATGATGCCATCTTCAATCAATACATCTGTATCACTAAATGCTTGATGACGATACAAATGTGCATTCTTTAATAATAAACGCATAATCTACCCCCTGTATTTTTCTATTAGTTTTTCTTCAACACATGCCGGTACAAGCCCTTCTACACTGTGTTTATGAGATACAATCTCTTTCACAAATGAAGAAGATACAAATGTATAAGCAAGACGTGTCATTAAAAAGACAGTTTCAATGCCGTCATCTAAATACTGGTTTGTAAAGCACATGAGAGACTCATAGTTATAGTCTTCGGTTGCACGTAAACCACGCACTAATACCTGTGCCCCTACTTCCCTTGCATACTCTACAGCAAGACTACTGCTTTCGTCAATGACAACATTAGGAAACTGCTTCGTTGCTTCTCTTAACATCTCCATACGTTCTTCTACAGTAAATAAGCATGTCTTATGTGGATTAATAAAAATAGTCACATAAAGTACATCATACATCTTAGATGCACGTTCAATAATATCAAGATGGCCATTGGTCACAGGATCAAATGTCCCTGTATATACTGCTTTTATCACATTGCAACCTCCTCGTATTTCACAATCTGTAAACAAGTAATACCATAATTATTTTCTTTAATAAGTTTAAATGGTGCTTCATATTCAAGCTTTTCTTCAGTTAAGTCTTCTACCACAATAATACAGCCATCCATCAAATTTCCATTATCCTTTAATGTATGAATAATATCCATATTAACTTTCATACCATAAGGTGGATCTAATAATACAAGACTAAACTTAATTCCTTCTTCCTTAAAAGTACCTAAAGCTTTACGATAATCAGCCTTTATTACATGCGCATTTGTAATCTTTAAACTATTAATATTTTCTCTAATAACCTGAAATGCCTTATATTGTTTATCCACAGCATAAAGCTCATCCATTCCTCTACTTAATGCTTCAATACCTAGACCCCCACTACCTGCAAATAAATCAAGACAAATTCCTCCATCAAAATAAGGACCAATCATGTTATAAAGATTCTCTTTATTTTTATCTGTCGTAGGACGAGTTAATTTTGTAGGGACAGCCTTTAACTGTCTACTTTTATATTTACCTGCTATAACGCGCATAACTTCTTCCAATCCTTCCCTTTGCGAGTTCATCACTGATATCATCAAAGACAATATCTGTAATTTCATCTAACATCTTATTGAGTTCACTATAAGACTCTAAATAAGCATTCATCTCTGGCATGCGATAAAGTTCTCTTCTTATATCTGTCATACGTTCTTGTATATGTGACGAGTCACAATAGCTGCCAAAACGTGCCAAATCATCCTTTTCTTCCTTAAGTCTATTCATTTCATTCATCAATGATTTAACATCTGGATGATCAAATACACTTAAAGAAGAGTGATAGTTTTTAAAACATTCTTCTTCTTTAATTGCATCAATAAGTTCTTTTATTGAGTCATAGATCATAATGATTTCTCAATTGCCTCCTGCTTCTTTTCACGATTATATTTCGCAATAATAGCCTGAGCTATACCAATTCCTATTAAAGCAACTAAGGTAGAAGTTCCACCTGCACTAATTAATAGAAGAGGCACACCAGTCATCGGAATAAGTCCTGATACACCACCAACATTAACCATTAAATGAACAAAGAAATAACTTGCAATTCCAATAAGTGTTAATTTTTCTCTTGAATCCTTAATCGCAAAAGCATATCTAAAGAGTCTATAAATAATAATAGAATAAGGAATAAAGAAGGCTGCAAAACCTACAAGCCCTAATTCTTCTACAATAATAGATGAAATAAAGTCACTCTGTGCTTCTGGGATATAACCAAATTTCATAATAGAGTTCCCAAAGCCACGACCAATCAAGCCACCATTTGTATATCCTACAAAACCATTAATGATCTGATAGTTAGTACCATAGATATCTTTCAATGGATTCAGCCATGATGAAATACGTGCCATCTGATGACTCTTTAAGAAAAAATTATGAAACAGAATAAAGATAAGCAGTAGAAACAATACTCCAACTAAGCCAATAATCTTAAAGGGACGATAGTATTGAGATGGTGTCGCAAAGAATAAGCATGTTGCCATAATGAATAATATCAAACCACTTCCCATATCCTTCTGTACCTTCCAACAGATTAAAAATGCGAAAATGACAAGAAAGGCTGGAAAAAACACACAGACAACTGCTTTACGCCAGATAAGTTTATTTCTTTTCTCTTTTGATAAGCGTGGAGAAATACGTATCTGATCTGGTAAGACACCAAATATATAACTCAATAATATGATTAAGGTCAGCTTCATAAATTCTACAGGCTGAATAGTAAATGGACCAATCTTGATCCAGGCATGAGAATTATTGATTGTCCACATTAAACAGGCAATCATCAAAATAATACAAATACCATAAGTGACAAGCATTAATGTTTCTGATATACGACGTGTTTTATAGGCACGCGCAAATAAGAACATAAAACCTAAGCCTACTATAACGAATAAACATTGTTTCAATAGGTTTTTAGTCGCAAAATTAGAGCCTTCACTTGCCGACATACCTACAGAAGCATCTCCAATCATCACAATCCCAAATAATGCGAGAAAAATCGTACAGGCATAGATTGTTTTATCTGTACCAGTACGTTTAAACATCATTTGTATCTTCTTGATGAAGTTCATAGTTTAACCCACTCTTCTTCCTGAGAACGTTTAAATACTTTATAAATAGAGTAGCCAGATGCTTCTTCAAAAGCTTTATCTAATTGTTTTTGTAATGCTTTTGAATCTGCAATAGACGTAAATGCACGGTAATGTTCCATGAATTCTTTAGAACTTATACCTTCTTCATAAGCCTGTTCTACTGCATTATATAACCCAACAACCTCGATAATTTCTTCTGTTGACCAATCTGGTTCTAATGGATAATCATACATGTTAAAATACCTCCTATGTTAAAAATATTATACATGAAATAGGCTTAAAAGAAAATAGGGTATACATAATTGGAAAAAGCGAAGGAGTCTGTTATAATGGCAAAGAGGTGAAACGAAGAATGTTAAGCATGAAAAATGTAATCGATGATAAAAATCCTTTAATTCGTGAGAAATCTAAAGAAGTATCTTTACCATTAAGTGATGAAGATCGTCATACCTTAATGGAAATGTATCAATATCTTGTAGATTCTCAAGATGAAGAAAAAGCTGAAAAGTATGATTTAAGACCAGGTGTGGGTATTGCTGCTATTCAGATTGGTATTCCAAAAAGAATGTGTGCAATTTATATTCCTTCTGTAGATGAAGAAGGTCATATTGTAAAGTGTGATCAGTGGGCACTTGTTAATCCACGTATTGTAGCAAATGCAGTGAAAGTGGCTTATTTAAAGAATGGTGAAGGATGTTTATCTGTTCCTGAAGATCAGCCAGGTATTGTACCTAGAAGTGCTAAAGTGACTGTTAAGGGATATGATGCCTTAACTGATCAAGAAGTGACTATTGTTGCAAGAGGCTTTACAGCTATCTGCTTACAGCATGAATTAGATCATTTTGAAGGTATTCTTTACTATGATCATTTTAATAAAGAAGATCCAAAAGCACCTATTCCAAATGCGATGGTGATTGAATAATACTCCTTCGGGAGTATTTTTTATGCATTAAAAAAGACAGCTTCACGCTGTCAATAATAATTTCTACATATATTAATCATATCATCTACATAGATGACACCGCCATTGATTGCATTATCTGATAAATGGGCATGAAGTTCTATTGGAAGTTTACAGCAGTATTGTTCACGCATAAGCGGAAGATCCTGCTTCATACATAAATCAGACATATCATCTAATGCCTTTGATGAGAACATGAATGTAGAAAATAAAGCAATATTCTTTACATAGTGACGATCAAGCTGCATAATGAATTGTTCCACTTCCTTTGGTTTACCAAAGCATGGACAATCGAATCCTAATACAAGAAGATCAACATGGGCATGGAAATCAAAGTCTTGAAAGGAAATTGCCTGTGTTCTTGCAGTTTTTGCCATCTGTGATGCAAGAATATGTGCATATTTACTTGTATGACTGTAGACAATCGCAATATTCATAGACTCACCTCTTGTATAAAGTATATCAACGCTTTATGAACTATAGAAGAACTTCTGTCTTTTTCTTTTATTAGTATAAAGAATAATGTAGGCTGAAACAAATCCTCCAATCATACCACTTACATGACCAGATAATGATATTGTCGGAACAACAAAAGAAATAAATAACATCAATAAGACATTCATTCCTAAGTTTCTTGCAATATCGCGAAGTTGTGTAGGATAGAACAAATAAAGTGCACCGATAGCACCAATGATTCCAAAGATTACACCACTAATACCGCCACTTACTGTATGGGCTCCAATGCCCAATAATAAATATGCAATATAAGGAAGACCAGTGGTAGAAAGCACGGATACAAGTATGACGATCAAATACTTTTTAGAACCCATCAAATATTCTACAAAACAACTGAGATTATACATAGAATAACAATTCACTACTATATGCATTAATCCAAAATGAATAAAGTTTGCAGTAATCAAACGATAATATTGATGAGTAACTTGAACATAGTATGGATTAAACCCTCCGCAAGCTAAGCCCTGCATCGCATTCATATCAATACTAAATAATAAGGTTGTTCCTATATAAGTAAGTATACATAATGCAAGTAGTGTATAAGTAACAGGATATTTTTTTATATTATTCATGTTTATCCTCTATGAATTCAAATATTGTCATTTGATCAATACTTGGATCATCTTTCTTAATAACTGTTTCATGATTATCTAATATTTCAGCTAAAGTAACTTCTGATTTTAAATCTTCATCAGTAAAATGGGCCTCTCCCATTTCAATAAGTCTAATATTACCACTATAATCCAATGTTTCATAAACAAGCTGTCTTGTCCAATGAGAATGGATATTCTGAATAGAAGTAAACCAGACAGGCCCACTACCAATATGCGTACCTGTTACTATCTGGGCAAAGACCATACCACATATATAAAGATTCTTATCTAATGCATGAGTAACATCAAATAAAGCATATGGATCATTGGCAGTCATAATAACTAATTTATTCTGTTTAATATATTTAGAATACAGTCTAATTTTATCAAACATATGATCTGCGACAAATAATACCGCATTTCCGTTATTAGTCAGCTGTGTTCTTAGAGCAAGTTCTTCTACACCCTTAGAACCACCAACGACAACTGTATAGCCTTCCTTTGAAATTTTTTTCATAATTTCTTTAGTGACATGACGCATTGTCTTGTTCATCATCTGTGGACCAGCAACTGATATATTAACACCATAACTTAAAGATAAATCACCTATATAGCTAATGACTAAAGGCATCTTAGTCCCTAATACTCTTAGACTTGCAGGATAATCTTCTTCATAGATAGTTGTGACACCAATATCCTGGTTTTCTAAATTCTGCAGTGCATAAAAAAGATCTGGTAAAAGCTTTTGTCTCTTTTCTATCTTATGAGATGTAAATTCATCTAAACCTATGATCTGGGTTAATGTATCAATACTCATCCCTGTAATCATACTTGGTTCTTTATGGGCTGATTTTAATTTTTTCTCTATTTCCTGCCACTCTTGTGTACTTATAGGCTGCGTGGAACTTGGAATCAAATCACCACAGCATAATATTAAGGCAAGACTGTTTAATGTTAGTTGTAATTTCATGTTCTTATATTCCTTCTTAATTGTCATTATATCATATAATTTTGACATAAAAAAGTGGCCGTTCTTATGAACGGCCTAGTGAAAGGATAAGTAGTTATTACAAAATACCCATTTTTTCTTTTACAGCAGCCTGAGCAGCAGCAAGTCTTGCGATTGGTACACGGTAAGGTGAGCAAGATACATAAGTTAATCCAATCTTATGGCAGAATTCTACTGTCTTTGGATCACCACCATGTTCACCACAGATACCAAGTCTGATATTAGGACGAGTTGATCTTCCCTTTTCAGATGCAATCTTCATTAATTCACCAACGCCTTCCTGGTCAACAGTAGCGAATGGATCATGTTCATAGATATTCTTAGAATAGTAATCGCCTAAGAACTTAGCAGCATCATCTCTTGAGAAACCGAATGTCATCTGAGTTAAGTCATTAGTACCAAATGAGAAGAATTCAGCTTCAGTTGCAATCTTATCAGCTGTGATTGCAGCTCTTGGAATTTCAATCATAGTACCAACTTCATATTTCATATCTAATCCGCTTTCAGCAATTAACTTATCAGCAGTCTTAACAACTACATTCTTAACATACTTTAATTCTTTAACATCACCAACTAATGGGATCATGATTTCTGGAGTGACTGGATGTCCTGTTTCCTTAGTTACGTTGATTGCAGCTTCGATGACAGCTCTTGTCTGCATTTCAGCAATTTCTGGATAAGTAACAGCAAGACGGCATCCTCTGTGACCCATCATAGGGTTGAACTCATGAAGTGAGTTGCAAAGAGCCTTGATCTCATCAACTGTCTTATTCTTAGCCTTAGCAAGCTTCTCGATATCAGCATCCTCTGTAGGAACGAACTCATGAAGAGGTGGATCCAGGAATCTGATTGTAACAGGATTTCCTTCAAGTGCCTCATAGAGTGCCTTGAAGTCATTCTGCTGATATGGAAGGATCTTGTCCAGAGCTTCTTCTCTCTCTTCTACTGTATCAGAGCAGATCATCTCACGGAATGCTGCGATTCTCTCTGGATCAAAGAACATATGCTCTGTACGGCAAAGGCCGATACCTTCTGCACCAAGCTCACGAGCCTTCTTAGCATCTGCCGGTGTATCAGCATTTGTTCTAACCTTCAATGTTCTATACTTATCAGCCCATGCCATAACTCTACCGAATGTACCAGCGATAGAAGCATCAACTGTCTTGATAACTCCATCATAGATGTTACCTGTTGTACCATCGATTGAAATGAAGTCACCTTCCTTAAATGTCTTACCTGCAAGTGTGAACTGCTTGTTTTCCTCATCCATAATGATGTCACCACAA
>ENA-ORRO01000755-ORRO01000755.1-human-gut-metagenome-genome-assembly--contig:-NODE-755-length-25568-cov-5.310463_pt1 | contig 25568 bp, 23 predicted proteins | sample MGYA00242176_ERZ509136 | MGnify/ENA primary metagenome ERZ509136 (study PRJEB26280, sample SAMEA2338644) | human gut metagenome | biome: human gut; feature: human-associated habitat; material: faeces...
GAATCGGTGACTTGCACTTCGAGCCTCTGGAACCTTATTGGCATCGACCGTTGTTACAAAGTCGGTTATTCTATAATATTGAGATGGTTTTAGTTTAGAATTATCACGCAATTCTTTTAACTTATTATAAGTAATGTTTACAATAGAAATTGGGGTAAAATCCACTATATCATTTGCAGTAGTTTTAATATAAATTGCTTCGTTATCTTTTTTATAACCGATGGCAATTTCACCATAATCAATATTATCAGGATTAGGAGCCAATCCATTAGCATTTCTATAATTTAAAACTTTTATACGTTTTGTATTACTCATGTTAATAAATTTAATAAATTACTTATCTATAAATAGTATAAAAATTAACAATTTTTCAAATGTGAACTACTCCCACCTAAAGGAGAGAGCTTCTTGCTTCATAGAAACAACTTGCATTAAGGTCTCCCTTAACGTAGAGGACGTTTCTCCACAAGCTTTGATTTCGGTAGTTCCTACCGTATTATATATTACTTTATAAAAGTAATCTCTTAAGTTGAGAGCAGCGTTGTAATCCCTATCTATAATAGCCCCACAGTGAGGACATACCCACTCTCTGTCTGACAACTTCAATAGGTCATTCTTTGCACCGCACTCAAAACATGTCTTGCTGCTAGCAAAATACCTGTCTGCAAACATAACTATGCTGTCATGCTTCTTGCACTCATGGGAAAGCCATGACTTGAACATGCCAAATCCCAAGTCATTAACTGACTTGCCTAAGTGAAGAGACCTTGACATGCTTTGCATGTCCAAGTCTTCCAACACGATAACGTCATAATGGGTGGCGTAGTAAACAGCCTCCTTGATGCAGTAGTCCTTCCTTTGATTGGAAATGTGCTCAGACAACTTTGCATAGCGTAACTGAGCCTTCAGACGATTGTTGGAAGGTCTCTTGTCTATGAATTTCTTCTTGGATAGGTTTCTGCAAAGACGAGCAAGTCTCTTCTCGCTCTTTCTGAACAGTCTGACATACTTGGTTTTCGTATTGTCATCTTTGTTCGAAGAAACAACGAACTGAGAAAGTGACATGTCCAATCCTATAACATTAAGGTTATTGATATGAGACACGTTAGTAACAGCGGCTTCATCTGAAGCCTCACAAGTGAGTGACACGTAATAGTGCATTGACTTTGTACACGTAACATGTACTGACTTGATTGTACCTTCGTATGGACGGTGAAGAACAATCTTCACCTTTCCTATCTTAGGCAGTGATATATAACCGTCAATTACTTTGATATAGTCAGAATTGTTGAATGTACTATAAGAGTCTCTGCACTTGCCCTTCTTCTTGAATGTAGGGAATTGTACTTTCTTTCCTTTACGCTTTCCTTTCTTTGACTTGAAGTAGTTATCCAAGGCTCTGTTAAGGTTTATCCTTGCAGTTGCAAGTGCAACTGCATCACAATCCTTAAGGTAAGAGTACTCTTCTTGTTTTTTATAGAATGTGGGCTGTGGCAAAGCACCGATTGGTGTACCATTTGTCTTATATTCCTTATAGGCACTAATCCACCAATCCAAGAGTAGATTGTACATCTTTCTTGAACACCCAAAGAACTGAGAAATTTTTTCTTGTTGTTCTTTGTTCGGATAGATTCTATATTTATAAGACTTCTTCACTGTTTACAATTTTGCGCGTTGGTTGTTTATATAGTTATATATGGTATCTACGGATATATTTCCAGCACTTGCGATAAAATATGAAGGAGACCAAAACGCATCTCCCCATAGCTTGTCAGACAGTTCTTCTTTAAATTCTTTTCTGATTTCCCTAGAAGAGTGTCCTTTTAGTATGTTTATGTATTTAGGCAAATCCAAGGTTGGCTTTGTTGAAATTAGAAGGTGAATGTGGTCTTCACCACATTCTTGGTTCACAACTTCAACGTCAAAGTCTTTAGAGATATTTCTTAAGATTTCTTTCAGTTTTTCGATTATCTTCGAATCTGTAAAGACCTTTTGTCTGTATTTAACTACCAAAATGAGATGGTAATTCAGCAAGTATACTGCATTGCAATTACGTTTAAGTTCCATATTAATTTTAATTACTATATATAAATAGTAACCAAAAAAGAAAAAACAGTGAAAAATAATATTTTTTTTGAAAATAAATCACTTTGCAATTCATCCCCCACCTAAAGGAAGGGGACTTCTTGCAAAATTAAATTAAAAATCATAAATTTGTAGCGAAAGATAATATTATTATGAAAAAAATAAATTACAAGGAATTAAAAAATAGTGATCGTGTTATATATTCGTATGTGCGAGGTTCTTATGCACATGGATTGGAAAAGCCAGATGGTACTTCAGACATTGATACTGCTTTAGTTTTTATTGAACCGAATGAACAATTATTAGGGCTTGGATTAGATTATCAGGAACAAATATCAGATGAAAAAAATGATAATGTTGGTTATTCATTAAAAAAATTTATGAATTTGCTTTTAACATCAAATCCGACAGCATTGGAATCATTATTTATACCTGACAGATGTATTTTATATGAGCATCCAATAATGACAGAAATAAAAAAACATAGGGATAAATTTATTACTAAGTCATGTTTTAAACCATTTTTAGGGTATGCATATCAACAGATAATAAAGTGTCGAGGATTAAATAAAAAAAAAAGAATAATATGGAAAAAGAAACATTTGAAAGTATTAGAAAAAAGGGACTGCTATTATATGAATATATGAGAGGATCACATAGTTATGGTTTGAACACTGCTGAATCGGATATTGATACAGGTGGCGTATTCATGTCACCTGCTGAACAACTGCTTGGCCTAGGTAAAGATTATCAAGATCAAGTGGAAAGTGAAACTCATGATGATGTATGGTTCGAAATGAATAAATTTATGAACTTACTATTATCTTCAAATCCTACTGTATTGGAGAGTTTGTTTATTCCTGATGACTGCATTATCTATGAACATCCTATAATGACTGGATTGAAAAAGCATCGTAATAAATTTATTACAAAAAAATGTTTTGTTTCATTTGGTGGATATGCGATTTCTCAGATAAGGAAAGCTCGTGGTCTTAATAAGAAAATTGTAAATCCTGTTACTGAACGTAAAGAACCTCTTGATTTTGCATATACTTTTTTCAGACAAGGTTCTACTAAGATAGAAAATTGGCTTGAACACAGAGGATTATACCAGAAATATTGTGGACTTGTCAATATCCCGAACATGGATATGACTATGGGAGTATATTATGACTGGGGTAATCATTTTTTAAATGAAAATGTAACATATAAAGATTTATATGACGCATATTATTACACTAATGAGGATGATACAATTGAATTAATACATTGTTTGAAAAATACTGATAAATATGGCTATAGTGAAAAAGAGAAAGAAGATATTAAAAAACGTATTGAATTTATTCAATTAGGCAATATGGCTCGTTTTATCTGTGAATTTTATAATGTTAATTTTGAAATAAATTCATCTTTTGATAAGACTACTTTTGAAGAATGGTTTGATAAACAGAAACCTATTGGCTATAAAGGAATGGTAGGCGAAGATAAACTTTCTAACGAATTAAGATTATCATCTGTTTCTAAGGGTGAGAAACCAATTTGTTATATCTATTATAATAAAGACGGTTATAGTCAGCATTGCCGAGAATATAAGGAATACAAAGAATGGGAAAAAAATCGTAATCCTGAACGTTATAAAAGTAATCTTAATAAAAATTATGATTGTTATTTAGATTCAGAAACAGAATTTTGGACTAATCATGGATGGAAAAAATATGATGAAATTACTGAAGAAGATTTATTAGGCTGTTTTAATGACAATCATTGTATAGAATATAAACCGTTCATTAATAGGTTTAAAGATAATTATACAGGTGAAATTTACACACATGAAGATTCTTATACTAAGTTTAGTGTGACCCCTAACCATAAGTTGTATTTATCACCATGTCATAGGTCACCTGGCAACTTATTTTCAACTAAATATAATGATAAAGATAGTAATTGGCGATTAATCAAAGTAGAAGATTATTTTAATAATAAAAAAAGTTATTTTCATCAACTTAAGTGCTTAAATAATAATCAAGAAGATAATTTAAATTATTCTGATGATTTTATTAAGATTCTTGGAATGTTTTTAAGTGAGGGCAGTTATGTTTATGGTAAAAATACTAAAGAACCTATTGCGATACGAATATCCCAACTTGATGGTCGTTGTGGCTGTGAAGTAATGAAATCAATTACAACTATTGCATATAAAGATTATATATACGATAAACGAGGTAAAGGTATTGAACATACATATGAATGTCGTGATAAAAATGTGATAGATAAAATAAAAGAATGTGGGGTAGTTAAATCTTTAAATAAAATTTTACCTGAATTTGTATTCTCATTTTCGAAACGACAAGTAGATATCCTTTTAAATACTATGATATGTGGTGATGGCACTTATAATAAAAAAGGTCATAAGGTGTATTATACTCATTCATATAAATTAGCGAAAGGATTACATACACTACTTTTACTAAATGGATATAATGCGCAGTTTTATGGAGGTATAGATGGATATAAACACTGTTATCCTTCTAATTTTAAACGTAAAGATGGCATAATTACACCTTCATATCAAATTTTTATTTCTAAATACAATAATTTATATTCTGTTTTAAACAAAAAAATGGCTACAGAACATAAATGTGGTTGGAAAATTAAAAATGTTGTTAATGAAAAAATTGTTTGTTTTGAAACTGAATATGGAACATTAATAACAAGAAATGATGAAAAAATAGCATTTCATGGTAATTCAAAAAATATGATGCACTCTTTCCGTCTTTTACAAATGTGCATTGAAATTGCCAAAGGCGAGGGATTTAAAGCAGATAGACGTGGCATTGACAGAGAATTTCTTCTTGATGTAAAGAATCATAAGTATGAATATGACGAAATCATTAAGATGCTTGAGGAAAAGAAAGAAGAAATGGATAAAGCAATTGCAGAATCTACAATCCCAGATAAAATTGACGAAAATTTTGTTAATAACTTATTGGTTGATATACGTAAAAGACAATTGGGTTTAAAATAATTTTTTAATTTAAATCACAATGTTCTAAAATATAACAAGAGAAAGTACTTGATAAATTGCTTTATGATTATGTGGTTTCTTATGATGACTATTATTATGGTCGTCTCGCAGAAATATTTTATCGGTTTATTTTAATTTATTTTAACATTATATTTTTTGTCAAATATAATTTATAATGTATATTTGTAGTAACTAAATAAAAATATATACTTTTAAAGCAAATGAATAATGATAAAATTTTCTTAGAATTAACTGGTAATGCAGATGACTTATTAATGGTAAGTGACGCTAATATGATGAAATGTACACGTCTAATCAAGTTACCAGATTCAACAGATATTAATGAAGAAGTAATTGACGTATGTATCACCTCAACAAATCCTGGTAATGGCGAATTTCCTATATTTGACAAGTTGCTCGGTCGAAAAATAAAAATTACTGTTGAATTTGAAGATTAATAAATGATAAAAACTATTGATATACATACTAAATCCGTTGTTGCTGTAGGTGATTTACATGGTTATTTTAATGACATTGGTTATTTTATCAAATCTTATAACTTTACTGATACCGCCATCATATTTTGTGGTGATATTGGTATGGGTTTTTGCAAACCAGAACACTATAAAACAGTATTTAATAAAATATCAAGGATAATCAATAAATGTAATGTACATCTTATTTTCCTACGCGGAAATCATGATAACCCCTTATATTTTGACGGTAATTTTATGTCTAAATCAAAATGTATTCATTTTGTAAAAGATTATACAGTTATTAACTTTTATGAAATGGATGATATAAATAAAATAAATGAACCTTATTCTGTACTTGCTGTTGGTGGGGGGTTATCTATCGATAGGACTTGGCGTATTAAACAAACTGAGGAAACCGCGAGAAAACATATGCGTTATCATAAAGGAGTTGACTTTGCAACGGCTTATAAGGAATGTCCTCAATGTTATTGGCCTAATGAAATGCCCGTATATGATGAAGCATCTTTAAATGAGATAAAAGATAACGATATTAATATACGAGTAATTTGTACACATACCAGCCCAGATTTTACTTATCCGTTTACAAAAGAGGGTATTAGAGGATGGTTATTGGAAGATGATAAACTTGAAGAAGACTTAAATAAAGAACGTCAGGTAATGACAAATCTTTACGAAAAAGTAATCGCAGACGGTCATCCTCTTGAAATATGGTGTTATGGACATTATCATATTCATAATACTGAAATCATTGATAATGTGAAATTTTATCTTCTTGATATGGATAGAAATGGTGTTATGGATTTTGTGGAAATATACAGAAACGATAATTAAACATCACATCCTATATCTAAAATATGTATTCAATAATTCCGCAAAGAGGATAATTGATAGAGGGTTGTTGTTCAACCCAATGAAATTAAATGATTTGTGGCATCTGCCACTGGTTGCTTAATTCATAAAGAAATTTATATTATTTTTAATAAATTTTAGAACATTAAACAAATGAAAAAACAGAATTTTTTTACGGCTTCTCCTGAAATGAAGCCCGAATATTGCGCCCAAGTAGTCAAGATAGGTGAGTTAAAACCTATTGAAGGTTCAGACTATCTTGCACAAGTTATCGTTAGCGGAACTTCAATGGTTATACGAAAAGATGAATTTAAAACAGGCGATTATGCGATTTATTGTAAGAATGAAACAGCATTAAATCCTGATTTTCTTTCGCTCAATAACCTTTATGAAGTAGGTGAATTTATGCGTAACGCAAATAGAGAAAAGGTTATAGAACTGCAGGAAAATATTTATAAATACAATTCCAAAGTAGTTAGGACGGAGGAAGATTTAATGCACATAAAAGAATTAGAAGACCGTTTGAAATCTCTTTGTGGCTTCTTCAATAAGCACGGACGTGTTAAAATGATTAATCTTCGTAAAGTACCTTCTTTTGGGTTTCTTATTAAACTCGATACTCTTGCAAATTGGAAGCCTCAAGTAAAAGATATAGACTTATCCGAATATATTCTTAATGAAGAGATGGGTATAGGTATGGATTTTGATACTGTCTGTGGTGAAAAATTCATTCAAGTATATATTCCACCTATTAAGGAAAGACCTGCAAGAAATTCTCAGAAAAGAGAAAAGCAACGTCAAAAAAAAGTTGAACGTTTTGAACGTATCAGTAAAGAGGATTTTAAGTTTCATTACAATACCTCGAAATTAGAAGACAACATATGGAGAATACAGCCAACCGACTGTGTAACAATCAGTTGTAAAAAACATGGTACTTCAGCGATATATGCTAATATACCAGTTAAAAAGCCAATAAAGTTACCTTTATATAATAGGCTTATTAACTATAGCCATAAGAAACTAACTCAATTAGTCAATTGGCTATCTAAAAAAGTTGTGCCTAATTATAAAATTGAATATGGTGATGTTTACTCTTCAAGAGGCATAATTAAAAACCAATATATTAACGAAAAGGTAACTACTGGTTTTTATGGCACTGATGTGTGGGGAGATATAAATGAAATCATCAAGCCTTATATTGAAAAAGGAATGACTGTTTATGGCGAAATCTGTGGTTATCTTACTGGTTCAGACAAAATGATACAGAAAGGATATGACTATGGTTGTAAGATTGGCGAAAATTTCTTTATGCCATATCGTATTACTACTACAAATGAAGATGGTACTAAACGTGAATGGGAAGTATCAGAGGTTTATGATTGGACTGTTAAATTAATTTCTGAGCATCCAGAACTTAAAGACAAGATTCAGCCTATAACGATTTTGTATAATGGGTCATTAAGTAATCTTTATCCTGATATTTCAATTCAAAATCATTGGCACGAAAATGTCCTTGAAGCGATGAAAAACGATAAAAAACATTTCTATATGGAATGTAATGATCCCGTTTGCAAAAATAAAGTTCCATATGAAGGTATTGTTTTGCGTAAAAACGAAGACCCTATCAGTGAAGCATTTAAGTTAAAGACGTTAGCCTTCTTCAAGCGGGAAAAAGCAAACATCGATGCTGGCGAAGTTGATATGGAAATGGCAACTTCAATAGAGAATAATGAAGAAGAAACAAATATTTAATATTATTTAACAAGATTAATTTTGTTAATCTCGTTTTTTAATATATATTTGTATCATAAAAATGGCGCGATACCGCAGAAGATGCAATTAAAAGTGTTATTTTATATTTGTTAGAATTAATTAATTAAAATTTAATAATAAAATGAAAGTTGATTTAAAAATAAAACAGACGTTTAATGTTAAATACATTTACGCTAATTTTGGTGTAAGGTATTATGAAGATAGCGAACTTAATGGTGCGGAAGATGATAGTACGCCACCTAAGATGCCTTGTTATGATAAAGAGGATAAAAGATGGAAACTCACTATTGACGTTGATAACGGTCAGATAACCAATTGGGAAAAAGGAAATACCGCAAAAATACATTATAAAGTATGTGATGATGGTGAGTATAAAATATTTGATAAAAATATGATACAAATTGGTAAAACGATTCATTCCTATGTTCCCGAAATATTCGCTATTGACGATGACGGTTATGGTGATTATGTCATTATGACAATTGATGAAAATGGCTTCATATCTGATTGGAATATTGATAATGAAGATATTGATGCAATGTTCAAGAATGATTTTTATTATGATAAGGAAGATTAAATAGATTGATTTTCAAGTAATTAAAAGCTGGTATTATTTTTTGGTAATATCAGTTTTTTAATGTATATTTGTAAAAAAAAAAGAAAAATATTTGTAATGATAAATTTTAGACCAGATAGTGATAGATATAGTAAAACAAATTCTCTTCGATTATATAATGAATGTGTAGGTTTATGTACGAGAGGAAAAATGAATGAAATGGCTTCACCACTTATAGATTGTGTAATGAATGATATCTTAGGTAAAGACCCCGAATACCATTGTTTTTATTATGAAAAACGATTGTCAAGCGCAATTAATAACTGGCTTTCTCATTTTGAATATTCTAAAGATTTAACAACTCAAAAGGACAAAAATAATTTTGACGTATTTCATATTATTGATAATATTATTTTTAATGAAATTAATATAAAAATAGATTGTAAAATAGCAATATTCGATAGTATTGAAAGCAGGAGAAATAACCGACAAGTTTTAAAAAATGAATATAATGATGTTAAGTATGACAATGGTGTTCTTTATTTAAAAACTTGGATGGCAAATAAACGTATAAATAATATGTTTGCAACGTCATTAATATCTGATAATGAATGCCATTTATGGAAACAAATTAAAGATTTTGAAAATAAAAATATTAATGAGGAAAACGAAAAAATCAATACAGCAGTTGAGTCAATAGTAAATAAAGGCTTAGATGATAATTCAACAATAGAAGATATTGTAGTATTTAATCAGTGTCAGACTTTTTATACTGCAAATCCACAATCTATTTCAAATACTGTAAATCAACTTAATGTATTCGTTTTGGATAAGGATGATGAATGGCATATAAATCAGAAAATAAATAATCAGTCATTATCTTGTTTAATACATGAAGTTAGAGATAAACCCCATTATTCATTATTGAAGATGTCAACCGATTTTAAAATACTATGTGATATTAAGCGATACGAAATAATGTGTGATGCTAAAAATTTATCTAAAGAAAATGTTATTTTAAATAACTGGTGGGATAAAAATGACATTGATTATGAAGAAATTATTCATTTATTAAAGGAAAAATATAATATTATTAAAAAATCTATTTTGGAACATATTAAAGAATACGATAAATTAAATAAACATAACGAAAATATTTTTTATTAAAATGTTACATATTAATGATATACACTACCGTTTAAAAAATACTCCTGAGCCTAAAGAAGTTGCTGAAATGAGAGAACATATATTATCCTCGTTCAGCAACCTTGAATTTATTGAAGAAGGACATAAATATTATATTCATAATGAAGACGGAACTATTGATACACCTATTTCCGTAAGTGGATTAATAAAAGAATTTGAGCCTTATGTTGATTGGGATGTTAAAGCAGAAGGAATTGCATTAAAAGAGGGTGTTACAGTAGATGTAATTAAACGTAGATGGAAGGAAAATAATCTTAGGGCTACAAATTCAGGAACTCAGCATCATGAATTTGGGGAGAGTTATATGAATTTTGTTAGAGGATTGGATTCTTCAACTTTTTGCAATTCCTGTGTTAAACAATATGAGGAAGGTTATTTAATACCTTGTGCCCCAAAACAAGAAGCAATTGTTAAATATTGGGAAGATATATTTAAAATTGATAAATTATATCCATTATTACCAGAGGTTAAAATGTATATGCCAAAGGATAATAAATTTGGTATTAAAAAGTTATATTGTGGAACTGCCGATATTACTTTTGCAATAAAATATAAAGGAGAATGGTGTATAATCATCATGGATTATAAGACAAATGCTTCATTGACAAGTGGTTATAACCAAAAATTTAATATATGTATGCTTCCACCATTTGATGATATGATAGATCAGCCTACGGGTCATTATTCGTTTCAACTCAGTGCATACCAACTGATGTTAATGAATTTAGGTTATAAAGTAATTGACAGGAAACTTATATGGTTAAAAGATGATGGTAATTATGAAAAGGTTGCACTACCTGATATAACTGATAAAATAATAAAAGTTTATCAATAAAAATAAGAGCGAGATTTACCTTCTCACTCTTATTTTTTGTTTTATTATAAATTTCTCAAATAATCTAACCAAGCAGATACGTTTTTAAAATTCTTAAATAACTCTTTTCTTCGTTTGAACGTATATTTTTCTTTAAGTAATTTAGGATTATATTTGGCATTATAGTCATCTCTATATTCATTAGCATAAGCTTCTGCTTCAAACGGTATAGTGTAATAGGCACTTTTATAAGGAGTTTTAAATGGATTTCCTTTAAGCCATTCTATTAGATATACGAAATAAAAGGCTAACCACGATGAATATTGCTGTGCTTGTTTTAAATGTGTGGTTTCGTGATTGACGGTTTTCTTATCTATTCTATCTGGTTTACGGGTAATCAATTTTCCACACCAAGACATTGCAAGATATCCACTAAAAGGAAAATATTTCATTTTAATTATTTCTAAATCTTTGCAATCCTTAGGTTTATTATGAAATAATAATTTTGCTAAATAAATAAATTCTTTGAACATTATTATTATAATATTTATTACTTTATTTGTAAAAATAAGTTGTTTTTGGCTGCTGTCTTACTTTAATTAAGAAATCATATATTTCTTCATATTTAAAGTAATCTTTACGTGTCACTGATTTACCGTTAGCAAATATAATCTGGTCGCTACTATCAGGATTATAATAGATAATGTAACCATATTTGTAAAATAAATCCATCATATAATCACTGCCTTGCTTGGTTAAATTAAGACTATTGTCGGTCATTCTTTCAGATTTATCAGAAACCATTGCAATCGCGTTTTTCTTTCTCATATAACAAGCAGAAGCATATAATTTATTATTCACGTATTGATTTTTTGCAACTGAATAAACTGCATATGCCTTTTCACCATTATTCAATACTTCTACAATAACTGCATTAGCATAGTCATCATAATCTAATGCATTAATTGGCATATTATTGTATAATGGAACTTGTATAACCGTATTATTTTTAAATATTTTAACTAAACCTTGACCATTCTTTAATGCGGTTGCTTTAACAGCATTAGTAAAACAGAATTTGTCTACAGGTTCATCAAATGCCCAAGTAAAGGTATTTACATTGTAGCATAATTGCTCATCATACTCATTAAGGAATAATAGATTATCAATATGTCCTCGACTTATTTTATCTTTTAATTTTAAGCCAAAACTGATAAAATCAATTACTTTCGCAAATTGATATGTCTGTTCGTCCACTCTATATAATACACCTGAATTTATATCATCATAGTATTTGAATACAGCACCATTATTTCCTATTGGATAGTAATCAAATCCTTTATCCGTGGAGTCGTAATCGGCTAATACCATTTTATAAAATGTTTCGTTACTGTAATATTCGTGTAATTTTTCAATTACAAACACAGGTAAAAATTCGTGTAATGGTTTGACAATAGGATAACCATCCATTTGTTCAATAGAACCGTTATCGAAAATCATACAATCCTCATTTTCATTATCACTATGTATAGTTATCTCGCCTGTGTTGTTATTATAAATCATCTGCCAACCATTTTGATTAAGAATTTCTTCTTCCTCTGGTTCTTCATCTGAGTCGGTATGTTCCTCTGAGGATATAGCATATTCTTGGTCTTCGCCTAATGAAGCATAGAATTGTTCAGCACCACTACTTAAACCTATTTCTTCTGCAATTATACCTTTTATAGGTTTATCTTCAGCATCCATAAACGAATTACTTTCGAAATGGAACTGATACTTATCACCAGTATTTTTATTTATATTAATATAAAGTCTACCTTCCTTATTATAATGTTCAAAATAATTATAACCATGAGTAGAAGCCGTACACCATTTCGTACCTTTACCATAGTATATTGCAGCCTCTCGGGTCTTAGGAACTATAATTAACCAATCGTTATCTTCGTACACTTTCTCAGCACCCATCTCTTTAACTTTCCTTGCTGCGTCAGATTTAGATGTTGCTTGTGAAGGGTCTTCCATAAAATTTTTGACATTATCATAAACTTGGTCAATATTTTTATATTGATTAATATCCTTTACTTCTAATTGTCTATTATATCTATTAAAGAAATCTATTGTATTCCTAACTTTTGACAAATTATTCATATCCAAATTACCTTGGCGATATTGATTCAATAACCATTTGCCATATTTACCCATCTTCTGACTACGTTGTTCGTCATACGTGGGATCAGTTTTAATAATATTATAGAATATATCTTGAGGGATATCATTATAATATTTTGGATAAATATCTTTTAATTCGGCTTCTATTAAATAACTTTCATTAATTAAATCGTTATCATTATGAATACTTTCAGTTTGATATACTTGTGTTAATGAGCCGTCAGGTAAAATTGTACAATAGTCAATACGGTTGTCAACAGTCTGCATATGTTTAAACGCAAGATATTCATAACCATCATTACCAATTTTACTAACAATTGTATAAGGCTTAAATGGTGGTATTATATAAGATTGTTGTTTTAAATTATAAAGTTGTTTAAGAAAATAACCATTTTCTTTATAAGCACTATAATCAATTGTGATAACAAGATTGTCATCATAACGAGTTAACTTTCTTCTGTCATCTACCCATCCACAATCTTGCAGATAATAATTAGCAGTTTCAATTAAATTAGTAGTTTCAAATACAGGTTTTAAAGTCTTACTGTCAATAAGGGTATTTTTGTTATCAATTTTTGCATGAATATATTGATTATTAAATTTATAAAGGTCACCTACATTTTCGGGTAAAGTTATAGTTCTACCTAATTTAGCATTATAAATTGACCATTCTTCACTTACTTCAAATTCGCCAGTGCCATAATATTCATCTTCTTCGTCATCATAATATTCTTCTTCTTGATAATTATGTAATTTAAAATTACCATTACCAAGATAACTTATATCATTATCAGCAGTAAAACTATCAGATTCTAATCCTTTGCAACGAGTAATTTGTGTACCTTTTACCTCAACAATATGATAATAACCATCATAATCATTATAAACATAATAAGGTTCTTCGCCATCTATATCTATATCGTCTAAGTCCAAATTATTACAAGTTAATAGAATTGTTGCCTTACCTCCATATCTACTTATATAATATTGCACTAAATTAGCATTTAAGCCTATTGTCTTAGCAATCGGAGTACGTATTGGTGTATCTGTTTCATCCATAAACGAATTAGTTTCAAAATGGAATTGAAATTTCTTACCATCTGTTTTACGAATATTAATAAATAAAGGTCCTTTATTATTATACTGATTGAACATATTATAACTATCCGTTGCAGCAGTACACCACTGTGTATTCTTTCCATAATAGCAAGAAGCCTCTTGGGTATGAGGTACAACTACAAGCCATTGGTTATCTTCATATACTTTCTCAGCTCCCTCTTTTATTCTTCTGACCTCATCAGATTTTGAAGTAGCAATATCCTCGCCATTATCAGAAGCCTCTTTATATGGTTTAATAATGTTATATAAGGAAGGTAAATCAGGCAATTTATTTATATCTTTTTCTGTTATTTTATTATAATATTTTACAAAATAAGATAAATAATCGGTTGCTTTGTATAAATCTTCATTTTTTAATTTACCTTGTTTATATAGATTAAGAAGCCACTTACCATATTTGCCCATTTTTTGCGATTTTTGTTCGTTATATGTTGGGTCTGCTTTTATAATCTGCCAAAATTCATCCTGCGGTATATTAGAATAATATTTTGTATAAATGTCATCAAGAGTTGCTTCAAGAAGCAAAGATTCATTAATTTCTATATCTTCTGTCAATAATTCATTTGGGGTGAAGTATTCTTCTTCAATACGGTTTTTATTCTCATTAACAGTTTCCTTATCAAGAATTTTAATATCCTTTGAAGAAAACATTATTACATTATCAACTTTCCCATTATTATAGATAAAACCTGTTACACCCGCATTTTTTAAAATCTTAGGAATGACAATAGAATCGTCAATATAACGATGTATATTATACATTAAATGTCTTCCTTCAGACGGGTCCATTATATTATATAATTCTTGCCTTAAATCATCAACACTTTGTTCATCTGTATATTCATCAGGATATTGTCTTGTCATATCTGCAATAATACCATCTATTATAGCAGAAAATAAATCAGAAGGTATTGGTCTGTCATAATAGATATAATTTGCTTTATTTTCATCTGGTATATTTACAGTATATACTGTGCCACCATATCCATAAGCCGCTTCTTTATCAAAAGTAAGGTATATTCCCTCACCAAATTCTTGCGCTCCTACACCTGTTCCCATATATGCAAGATTAAACTCATCAAAGTTCATTTTCGAACCATGATAGGCTATCATCTCTTGTATTTTTTTACGTTGAGATTCAGTTATAATTATAGTTTTTTTATCTAAATTACAAAATAATTTCATTAGTTAATTCATTAAAAATATGCTTACTTATAAATAGTAAAAAGGCCAATTCATTTTCAATGAACTGGCCTTTTTTTGGTTTGATAATATGTAGTCGTTTCTTAGAAAGTAACAGCTGTAATAATTACCAGCAGCACTTGAAGAAACTGAGGAAGAAATAAAGCCTACCATCTTGCGAAGTTCCTTAGCAGTAGTACCCATTTTGCAAGCATTTAGGGTTTAATACCCATTTGTCGATAACAAATGTAACGTTAATTGTATCGCTAACTTGAATATTCTCAGTATTGAAAATACAGAATTACATGATTTGAGGCTGTTACATCTGAGACAAGAATCCCATAGTCTTTAGACGTGGGAGTATGTCAAGCAAGTTTATTTTGTTAAAATTCCTTAATTTTATTAAAAGTTTCGGTTAATGCTTTTATTGAATCTGCTGTTACCAATTTACCAGTGGATAACTCCTTGATTAATTCTCTACGAACTCTACGAAGAGTCTTACCGTCATGATATTTAGGTAAACGACTAGTAATCAAATAACCATACCATACATACATTATAAGATTACGAACCTCTTCTTCATTTTTAAAGAACTTACTTGATTTATCTGATTTGGTTTCTCCTATCGTTGACAAAGGTTTATTATCCGATACACTAAAATAATTCTTTTTAGATACTTCCTTTTCTCTTTGACTAATGAAATTATCACACCAATTATCTAATTCTTTAATAACCAGTTTAATCTGATTACGTTGTGTAGTATTTATATTTGTACTCGGTTTACTTGTATTGACCGAGTACAATTTTTCATATGTTAAATCTTTCTCCATTGATCTATCTAATTTTAGAACGGTAATTCATCGTCATCACTGTCATTCACAGCAGCAGGAGTAGACTTAGGTTTACTTGTTGTTGCAACTTTTGTCTTTACTTCACTTGCAGTTACTTGAGGAATTTCAGTTTTAGGTGCTGAAGCTGTAGTATTTGTTGTATGATTACTATTATTACCTTCATTGCCAATCTGGAAATCAATGCTATCTGCAAGAATATTACGGCTAATATCACAATTACCAGCCTTGTTCTCATATATATTATCCTTATAACTACCAATAACATTTACAGGTTTACCTTTTGTAAGGTATTTTAGAAGATTAACATGTGCCTGATTGAATGATGATACATTAAACCAATAAGTAATGGGTTTTCCATCAGAATTTTTCTCATCACCAAATTCATTATTACCAAGTCGGAAAGATATAAATTCACGACCATTTACGGTTACTTTCTTTTCAGCATCTGCTACAATACGTCCACTAAGTATTAATTTTCTCATTTTAAATTATATTTTTTTTAATTAAACAATTCACTTTTAAAAACACACTACAAATATACCTTTACTATTTTAATTCACCAAATTATTTTGTATTTAAAATATCGCATTTACTGTTATTAAATGTTAAAATATCTTTTATGTGTAATCTACTCATTATTTTATTTCGTTATAATCATAAACATAAACTTCAACACCCTTTTTGGTAAATTCGTCTTTAATAATATCTTCTACTATTTCCCATTTACCGCCTGCAAGACCACAACCGATACGAGGCATATGTATTGTAAAAGGTATATTCTTATAATCTATGAATTTATCATATACATTTTTAAAACCTTCTCTAAGAGCTTCATAGTTAAGAGGTATTTTACCATCAGCTGAACGATATATACGGTCCTGACCCAATATATTTGCGACAACGATATTTTTATTTGTCTTCACAAAACCTACTTTACCAAGTCGTTCTTCTGGTTTAATTGATTTAATCAAACTAAGATAGCGTTCTTTTACCTTTGGAAATCTTTTTGATAATGCTAATACAAATCCTGCGCCCCAAACCCCAAGAGTATTACAACAATGACATATAACAGAATATTCACCTTCAGTAATTAAAGGTTTTGTTGCATCACCTTTGATATAATGTATTTGTGCAGATTTTGTAAGAGGCTTGATTTCATTTAAATTACTTAACCGTTGCATGTTTCTTCTTCTATTTTTATTCTTAAATCATCATCTCATATTTTCAATTTAGATATTCTTTCTTTAACCTTATTATTTTAACTAAATTACAGCCAATGAAATTACCAATTACGATACCAATATAATTGTATAGAATTACATTAAAATTACTTTCAAGAAATTCAAATGGCAAAACCGATATATAAAATGCATCAGCAATACTATGTAAAAAACCGCATAAAATAAAAACTGGTACACCAAAAAGCAACGGTAGATATTTATCTTCATCCTTAGCAAATTTAACTGCTGTGGTCATTATAAATCCGCAACCGATGCCAAGTAAACCGCACTGTAAAGGAGTTAAAAGTAATCTTGAATTATATATTTTTACGGCGTTTTCTATTATTATCGGTTGAGAATACTGTATCATATAGCCGACTAAAAAGCATCCTATTATATTACCTAATAATATAACAAATAGCCACAGAATATCTTTAAAATTATGTGTAAACCCTGATAAACCTGTATATAAAGCAAATCGCCAGTGTACTACAGTTAATAAACCAAAACTGAATAATATTGCTCCTATTACACCTCCGACAGAAAGATACACCGTTCCTGCAATAGCAATACAAATACCACCAAGGATAGATTTAGATAAAAAATAAAAAAAGTCTTTACAAAATTGTTCCATATTATCATTTGATTTTAACTATTGCAAAATTACACTAAATATCTCAATAGTCAAAATCTTTTACGTTAAAAAATACTAAAATCCAGTTTGCCCAGTTTCAAAATTAACATTACCTATATGAATTGTATTTCATATGTTGAATTTTTTCAATTCGCTCTTTTGCATATTCACATTGTTTTAAAGATATTTCACTGCCTATATAATTTAAATTCATCTGTTTACAAGCAACTGCAGTAGTACCAGTTCCCATAAACGGGTCATAAACTGTAGAATTAGGTAATGCGTATATATCAAGAAGTTGTCTACATAATTCACTTGAATAAGTTGCTTGATTTAAACTACATTTACCATCATTATTCGCTGCTTCAATATGATTATATTTTATTTCGTAATATTTTTGTCCTGTTTTTTCAGAGATAGATTTAACTTGCCTATTCGTATTAAAACTATTAACTTCACTTTTTCTTGCAAAAATAAAAATATTCTCAAATAAACGAGATAACCTTCTTTTATTTGCAGGAAATGGAATACCGTTTTTCTTTTTCCATATTATAGTATCAACAAGAGCAAAATTAGTTTGTTTATCAATTTCACAAATTACTTTATATGGCAAAATTGGATTTTCAATTGAATAACTTATATTAAATATTATAACACCATTATCTTTAAGTACGTTATCAATCTTATTAAATATTAATACCATCCAATCTATATATTCCTCTTCTGTTTTCCAATCTTGATAAACATCATATCTTCCTGTATCAGCATAGCCACCTTTACGTTTTGTCATATTATAAGGAGGTGAAGTTAATACTACATCAATAGATTTTTCATCTAATTTATCAAGCGTTATCAGACAATCTTCATTATATATAATGTTATTTTTCATTTTTATAATTTGTTATAAAAACTTCATCAGTACTACTTTCTTTATCTTTAGCGTGATAATTACAATTGGAATAGGAATGATTTAAATGATGTACTATAAAATTAGGGTTATCCATTATCCACTTATTTAATATATCATTCGTCTTTCCTTTATTAACAAGTACATTAGATAAACCAAAGTAAATGCCTTTGCTATCTAACTCTTTAAGCAGTTTCAACAAATCTCTTTCATCTGTTTCATTCCAACCATCTTTCTCATTATAAGAAGCACAAGTAATCAAATAAGGAGGGTCACAATATACATAACTGCCTTGTTTTAGTTTATCGGATTTCAACATCCTAAAATCGTTATTGCAAAACGCAACATCCCAAATTGCTTTATGAAAATCAATTAAATTCTTCTCAATATTTTTATTATATTGGCTACGATTTTTGCCAAAAGGCATATTAAATTCACCTTTTGAGTTAAAACGTATTTGATGATTAAATGAATAACAAATCAATATGAATAAATCTAACGGATTTTTATCCTTACTTTCATTATAATTCTTTCTAAATAAATTATAACCATCCGCATTTGTCATTGACAACTCATAAGTTGCAATTTGCTTATAAACGTAAGATAATACGTCTTCAATGGACGTTTCTTGGAACTTTTTGTAAATTCCAATTACGTCTTTATCGTAATCATTAGCGATTCTTAAATTCGCATTAATATTAGCAATAACATTTGCACCACCAGTAAATAAATCAACAAAGGTATCAAATTTATCTGGCATTAACGGTAATATCTGAGGCAATAACTTGTATTTACCACCAGTATAATTTAAAGGAGATTTTATGTAATTATTCATCTTTTTTTTTTTGCAAATATACATATATTTATTAATATAACCAAAAAATACTGATATAAAATGACCGAAAAATTGTTAAAACAAATTATAAAAGAAGCTATTAATAATGTTTTAAACGAGGAACTTAATCCGAATACTTTTTGGACAGTACCTTATGGTAAATCACCCGAAGCTATTGATAAGATTAAGAAAATGATAGCTCAACGCAATAACATTGATGTGTCAGACTTAAAAATTGACGGTAATAAAATTATCTACTCACCTTCTAAAAAGAGGAAGTCAGCAAAACCTGCATCTGCACCGAAGAAGAAAATAAGAAAACCCGAAGGTATGGATTTTGATACATTTTATGAACAAATAGTTTTGCCTAATAATCCTGAAGAACAAAAAAAATATGCTTTATATGGTGATTCTGAAAAATGGATGCCAGTGCCAAATAAAGGTAGATTCTTTAAAGGAGAATTAGACCCATCACAATGTGTAGAAGTATCAAATATGGGGCGTGTACGTTTTATTGATGGTAATGATGCATTGAAAAGTGGTATCAATAAAGGCGTTTATTTTGCACCCACACGAAATGGTGTTCAAGTTCATATTAATGCTATAGGCGCTGATGGTAAACCTCTAAGAACCACAGGACTTCTCGCAAATATGGTAATTGATGCCTGGTTTGATCCTGAAGGTGAATTTGATAAAAATAAATATAAGGTAATATACCTTGATGGTAATCCTCAAAATTGCAGATTAGATAATTTGGATTATGTACCAATAGAAAGAGGACGGAAAAGAAAAACAAATCAAGATGATACTACCGTTGAATCTATGGCCAACCGAATTAGTAAAATGATAATTGAAAATTTAAAAAGATTTTAATTTAATAATGACGGTTAATCTAAAATTAGATATCCGTCATTATTTTTTTACGCTCTATTTGTTATCATTTTAGGCTTCAGTCATAAAGGTGAAAAACCTCCGAGCACCTACGCAAATTACTTCATTCCTATGTTTAATTAATATCTCTTTATTATTTGCCATTGCTTGCATTTTTTATTTATTTATGCTATTTTTAGTTTCACTTGAAATAATATTAACTGTAACATTTTCTGGATTAAAATCTTTTATATCTCTTACATTACAATAACTCATTGCAGAACGAAGATAAGCATTCATATTTTCAGTCCACTGGGGTACTGACCCAATTACAGGTAATTCTTTACAAATACCTTCAGAAGTTTTTGTCTTTTTACCATTAATAGCAATTTGTCCTTCCCTTGAAGCCATTCCATAGAATTCCTTATACATTTGATAACTTTCAAATTCTTTACCCACTTTTGTAAAACATTCGGTTTGTAGGTCTTCTATACAAATTTCACCCTTTTCATTTACATCAAAATTAAAATAATATTGACCGCCACCTTTTAACTTAAAATAAGTATCACCAGCACTTTCAATCAATGAAGCCAATACACTACCAATCATTACATAATCACTCCCCAAGGCAAGAGATTTCACCACATCTGAATAATTTCTTACACCTCCATCAGCAACGATTTGTGGCATTTCATCCCATACCTTATTAAGGAAATTATTATTTCGATAAATATTAACTTTTTCTCGATAAGTTGCATCAATCAGTGAAGCCGAGGAATAGTAAATGCCTGTGTTTGAGGCAGTTATGCAGCCAGCGCCTGAACCGATGGAGACACGGACAAAATTTACACCTGCTTTATAGCACTCAAAATATGTCTTTGGATTAGCAATATTGCCCACCATTATGATAATATTATCTTTACCATGCAGTTCTTTTGCCTCACGAACCAAATCATATATCTGTTTCATATGACCATTTGCAACGTCAATAAGCACTTTATAGGGATTATCGTGATGGTCAATATGTTTTTCCTTATTACAGAATAACTCATTAAATTCTTTTAAAGAAAACGCAGCCCAATTACCTTTGATTGCAATATCATAACGTGTTTCAAGTGATATATTACGAGGCATAATAGGTATGATACCGTTTTTCTTAAATATTCCATAGTTTTTTTCATTTACAACTGTACTCATAGGTGCAGTAAAAATAGGTAACATACCGTCTTTAAACGGATTGCATTCACTTCGTGAATTAATTTCTGACAGAACAGCAGGCTCTATCATTACATCATTATATGAATATAAAACTTTATTATGTAACATGTTTTTATTTTAAAATTAAACAAAAAATTTCTACTACAAATATATGAATTTATAGTGGGAATAGAAATTTTTTATTGTTAAAAAATCATAATTTTATCGCTCCATTTTTTTAATTCAACTATCATTTTTTATCTAAATTATCCATTATTTCTTAATTCTTTCAATCGGTTCTTACTATATTCAACCTGTGCCTCTGACAATTCAGAACCAATACACATCATATTTTCATTTCCATACTTTTCACAAGCGATTGCAGTAGTACCAGTCCCCATAAATGGGTCATATACTATAGAGTCTTTTTTAGCATATATATTTAGCAATTGAACACATAAATCAGAACTATATGTTGCTTTATTTAAATTGCAACTGCCATCATTATTGGGGGCTTCGATGAAGTTATAAATATTTTCATAATATTTTTGTCCTGTTTTTGATATGCTTTTTATTTGTTTATACGCATTAAAAGTTTTAAATTCATTTTTTCGACAAATAACAAAAACAAATTCACAAATACGAGTTAATTGTCGTCTACTTACATTTTGTGGAAGTGCTGTTTTTTTCTTCCATATTATTGTATCTGCTATCATAAAATTGGTATTCTGCAATAACGATAGCAATGAAAACCACATACTATTGGGTTTTTCGTTACCATAACTTACATTCCATAAAATCACTCCGTTTTCGTTAAGTATCTTATCGAAATTATTGAATATATCAGTTATCCATTTTGCATATTCCTCATCTGTCATATCATCCAGATGTATATCATAACGACTTTCAAGGTTTTCAATACTACGTTTTGAATTACTAGGTCTACCAGTATTATAAGGTGGACTTGATAATACTAAATTCACCTTAAAACCTTTTTCTTGCATACGTTTCATAGATGCAAGACAATCTTCATTATAGAAATAACATTTAGCCATTATTGTTATTCATTTTAAATTAAATAATTACATCGAACACAGAACGTCTTTTAATCTGTAGTCATCTTTTTCATCTACTTTAAAAAGGCAAAAACTACTATCGGTAAAAGGCATCCATTCACCTTGTTTGATAGAATGTTCAAGACAATCGGCACTTAAATTAAATTCCGAAGCATCTATATGATATTTTTTGCAAAAGGAAATAACGTCATTGACTAATTTCTCATGTAACTCAGCCCACTCTTTCTTAATATTTTCATCTGTTACTTTTTCCATTTTATTTTAATTTTTTCATTAATTTTAGAACATTGTGAAATATATACTATAACATACGCAGGAACATAATATGAATAATACCTTCCAAAAAACGTCACCTTCAACAGGTAATTCCCTGCCAACCATTGCATTACATAATGCGGTTATTGACGTTAAAATAAACATCATTAACGAGTATGTACCAATAAAAAACAAAGTTGTTTTAAAACTGATAAATATCCAAAATAAAATAGCAATTACTATTACTATTCCAAATATAATTTTCCCAAAGTGCTTATACATTTTTTATTTAAACTATTTTTTTTTCTTTCTACAAATATACGGTAATATTTTCTTATGCAGAAATAAAATCAGTTAAAAATACTTAACCAATATGCCTATGCATAATTTAACAAATTCACTGCGTATACTATTCAGCAGTAGGACAGAAGACGTTAATGACTTGAAAAAAATGAAAGATTGAAACTATTTATATATAGAAAAATTAAAAAAATATAATAAAGAAAAATGAGTACAGAACATCGTAAAAGAATTTTCAACTACCGAACGGAGTCTGGCAAAGCACCCGACCCCGCCAATATTGCATATGGTGAGATTGCCATCAACTATAAGGTGGGAAGCGAAGCAATATACATCAAGAACAGCGCGGATGAAGTCGTGGACTTTGTGCGCGGTTCTCTTGAAAGCATTACTTATGATGGTCTCAAGACACTTCGTGATAAAGGTAAACTTGTTCCGTCGCGTTACTATCGTATTACCGACTTCGTCACAACTGTCGCCACCGACGGCAATGCACAGAGTGCTGGGCACCCGTTTGACCTTATCGTTCTGGCTATCACCCCGAATGTGCTGCAGGAGAAGTGCTACGCGATACAGCATGAGGGCGACGAATATTTCAAAAACTGCAAACTGACCTCCTGGGAGGTTTGGTATTGTCTGGACAACGATACCACTAAATATGCTTGGGCTGACACTACCAACGGTAAAGGCGTTATCTATCGAATGATAGATGAATGGCAGAATGATTGTCCGTATGACTTCAAAAACGTGCAGTTCAAGAGATATTACACGAGTGGACTGGGGAACGGTGAGATTGCGCAAGGATACTTCGCAATTGATAATAACATTAATATTTTTCCTGAAGGGGCCGTTGATACAAGTAACCCATTATACTGTTACACGTTCACACGACTTAATGGAATCGAAAGTGGATATGGGGTAGGTCGTGTCACTCAGGGCGATGTTTTAGATGAGTCAATACAGACTTTGGGATTTTCTTCTGATACCTATACCCGTTGCCAAAACAATGTACTCGGCCATATGAAATCAGCGTCGCATATCCTTACCAATAATGTGTTCTTGACCATTTCGACTTATAATGAAGAGGTTGGAAGTTATTATCTGCCATCATATGGTAATAAGATTGGTCTCAATTGTTCCAACAACACTTTTGGTTCTGATGTATATGGTTTGACCTTTGGCGACGGTTGCTCTGATAATATAATAGGTGACGATTGTTACTACAACACATTTGGGGACAGGTGCAGCAGCAACACATTTGGGAACAGTTGCTACAACAACACATTTGGGAACAGTTGCTACAGCAACAAATTTGGGAACAATTGCCACAACAACTCATTTGGGAACGATTGCAGCAACAACTCGTTTGGGAACAGTTGCTACTACAACTCGTTTGGGGACGATTGCTACGGCAATACATTTGGGATCGGTTGCACCAACAATACATTTGGGAACAGTTTCAGCAGCAACACATTTGGGTACGATTGCTGTTACAATTCGTTTGAGAACGGTTGCAACACCAACTCGTTTGGGAACAGTTGCTACTACAACTCGTTTGGGAACGGTTGCAACAACAATACATTTGGGAACGGTTGCTACAGTAACTCGTTTGGGAACGATTGCGGCAGTAACACATTTAGTGGCAATTGTTACAACAACTCGTTTGGGAACGATTGCTACAGCAACACGCTTGGAGACAGTTGCTACAGTAACTCATTTGGGAACAATTGCTACATAAACTCATTTGGCAACGATTGCCACTACAACTCGTTTGGGAACAATTGCAACGGCAATACATTTGGGAACTACTTCCATTACAATGCTTTAGGTAATGATATCCAATATATTGAAATACCAACAGCAAAGATATATCATACTCAGATACTTAACGGAACAAAAGGTACTATTACTAACAAACTTACGATTGCATTTACACCAGAAACAACATATAGCCAATTCGCAGGTTTCACATCTGATGGTGTATTTAAAATATGGGTGGAATCTGATGATATTGTAAACATTACTTATAATAAGTTAAAAGAACTTCGAGATAATTCTAAACTAAAACCATCTCAATATTATAGAATAACCGACTTCGTAACGACAGTTGCTAATGACCCAGAAGCCCGAAGTGCAGGTCACCGATTT
>ENA-ORRO01000756-ORRO01000756.1-human-gut-metagenome-genome-assembly--contig:-NODE-756-length-25560-cov-4.171613_pt1 | contig 25560 bp, 16 predicted proteins | sample MGYA00242176_ERZ509136 | MGnify/ENA primary metagenome ERZ509136 (study PRJEB26280, sample SAMEA2338644) | human gut metagenome | biome: human gut; feature: human-associated habitat; material: faeces...
GGCATTGCACAGTTTTTCTTCCCGCAGCACGAGATCAAACGCGCACAGGCAAAGAAGATGTTTGAGATCATTCTTGAGAAAGAAGGCCTGGAACTTCTTGGATGGCGTCAGGTCCCGGTATTCCCGGAAGTGCTTGGACACAAGGCAAGAGAATGTATGCCATGTATTATGCAGGCATTTATCAAAAAGCCGGAAGATGTGGAAAAAGGTCTTCCATTTGACCGTATGCTCTACATTGCAAGACGTGAGTTTGAACAGAGTAATGATAATACTTATGTAGTATCCATGAGCAGTCGTACCATCGTTTACAAAGGTATGTTCCTGGTTGGACAGCTTCGTACTTTCTTCGAAGACCTCCAGAGCCCGGATTATGAATCTGCTATCGCTATGGTACACTCCCGTTTCAGTACCAACACGAATCCAAGCTGGGAGAGAGCACATCCGAACCGCTTTATCGTACACAACGGTGAGATCAACACCATCCGCGGCAACGTAGATAAGATGCTGGCCCGTGAGGAGACGATGTCCTCCCCGATGCTGCAGGATGAACTGCACAAAGTTCTGCCGGTTGTCAATACTTCCGGTTCTGACTCGGCAATGCTTGACAATGCACTGGAATTTATGGTCATGAGTGGTATGGATCTGCCTCTTGCTGTTATGGTAACGATCCCTGCTCCATGGGAACATGATAAATACATGGACTCCGAGATCAAGGACTTCTACCGCTACTATGCAACTATGATGGAGCCGTGGGACGGACCTGCATCCATCCTGTTTACAGATGGTGATGTGGTAGGTGCAATCCTTGACCGAAATGGCCTGCGTCCATCCCGTTACTATATTACAGATGACGGCTATATGATCCTTTCTTCCGAGGTTGGTGCCATTGATATTGACCAGACAAAGGTTATTAAAAAAGACCGCCTTCGTCCTGGAAAAATGCTTCTGGTAGATACAGTAGAAGGAAAAATGGTAAGCGATGAGGAATTAAAGCTGCGCTATGCAGAGAAAAATCCATATGGCGAATGGCTGGACTCCAACCTGGTAGAATTAGATGATCTGAAAGTACCGAACCAGGCAGCTCCTACACTTACAAAAGAAGAGCGTCTCCGCTTACAGAAGACTTATGGCTATACTTACGAGCAGTACCGCACCATGATCCTTCCAATGGCATTAAACGGTGCAGAAGCTGTTTCAGCTATGGGTGTTGACTCTCCGTTAGCAGTGCTTTCCAAGAAGCATCAGCCATTATTTAACTACTTTAAGCAGTTATTTGCACAGGTTACCAACCCGCCGATCGATGCCATCCGTGAGGAGATCGTTACTTCCACTACTGTATATGTAGGTGAAGAGGGCAATATCCTGGAGGAGACACCGGAAAACTGCAAGATCCTCCGTGTAGAAAATCCGATCCTTACAGAAACCGATCTGTTAAAGATCAAAAACATGAAAAAACCTGGTTTTAAGGTAGAAGTGATCCCCATCACTTATTATAAGAACACTTCCCTTGAAAAGGCCATTGACCGTCTGTTCCTGGAAGTAGACCGTGCACATAAAGACGGTGCCAATATCATTATCCTTTCTGACCGTGATATTGATGAAAACCATGTGCCGATCCCATCCTTACTGGCTGTTTCTGCCCTTCAGCAGTATCTGGTACGCACCAAGAAGCGTACAAGTGTAGCGTTGATCTTAGAGAGCGGCGAGCCAAGAGAGGTTCATCATTTTGCAACTTTGTTAGGTTACGGCGCCTGTGCTATCAACCCGTATCTGGCTCATGAGTCCATCCATTATCTCATTGAGACTGGTATGTTAAACAAAGATTATTATGCAGCAGTAAAAGACTACGATCTGGCAGTGCTTCACGGCATTGTAAAGATCGCATCCAAGATGGGTATTTCCACCATCCAGTCTTATCAGGGATCCCAGATCTTTGAAGCAATTGGTATTTCAAAGGAAGTAGTGGATAAGTATTTTACGGATACTGTAAGCCGTGTTGGCGGTGTTACATTAAAGGATATTGAAAATGATGTGGATGTGCTTCATTCTGCAGCTTTTGACCCGTTAGGACTGGATGTAGACCTGACTTTGGACAGTGTAGGAAGCCATAAGTCACGTTCAGGACAGGAAGAGCATTTATACAATCCTCTAACTATCCATCTCCTTCAGGAAGCAACCAGAAGAGGCGATTACAGCATTTTCAAGCAGTATACTGCTACGTTGGATGATCAGGGAAAGACCTACCATCTGAGAAACCTTATGGACTTTAACTATCCGGAAGATGGAGGTATTCCTATCGATCAGGTAGAAAGTGTAGATTCTATAGTACGCCGTTTTAAGACTGGTGCCATGTCTTATGGTTCTATTTCCCAGGAAGCACATGAGACACTGGCGATCGCCATGAACCGGATCCACGGTAAGTCAAATACAGGTGAAGGTGGTGAAAGCCTGGATCGTCTGGTACCGGGACCTTCTGACCACAACCGCTGTTCTGCGATCAAGCAGGTAGCTTCCGGCCGTTTCGGTGTTACCAGCCGTTATCTGGTAAGTGCCCAGGAGATCCAGATCAAGATGGCTCAGGGTGCAAAACCTGGTGAAGGAGGACAGCTTCCTGGAAAGAAGGTATACCCGTGGGTTGCAAAGACAAGACATTCAACTACTGGTGTAAGCCTGATCTCCCCGCCGCCTCATCACGATATTTATTCCATCGAGGATCTGGCACAGCTGATCTATGACTTAAAGAACTCTAATACAAGAGCAAGGATTTCTGTAAAGCTGGTTTCTGAAGCTGGTGTTGGCACGGTTGCAGCAGGTGTTGCAAAAGCAGGTGCACAGGTTATCCTGATCTCTGCCTATGACGGTGGTACTGGTGCAGCTCCAAGAAACTCTATCTACAATGCAGGTCTTCCATGGGAGCTTGGTGTTGCAGAGGCACATCAGTCCCTGATCATGAATGGACTTCGTGACAGAGTGGTCCTGGAAACAGATGGTAAGCTGATGACCGGCCGTGATGTTGCTATTGCCTGTATGTTAGGTGCGGAGGAATTTGGATTTGCAACGGCTCCTCTTGTAACCATGGGCTGCGTTATGATGCGTGTATGTAATCTGGATACATGCCCAATGGGTATTGCAACCCAGAATCCGGAACTTCGCAAGCGTTTCAAGGGTAAACCGGAGTATGTTGTAAACTTTATGAAATTCATTGCAGAAGAACTCCGTGAATATATGGCAAAACTGGGTGTGCGTACTGTAGATGAACTGGTAGGCCGTACTGAACTGTTAAAGAGAAAAGATGATATCCCATACAGCCGTGCAAAAGAAGTGGATTTAAGCCGTATCCTGGATAACCCATATGAGGGCGTAAAGCTGGCTGGTTATAACGAAAAAGAGGTCTATGACTTTAAGTTAGATGAGACAGTAGACGAAAGCATTTTATTAAAGAAGTTAAAGAGCGCTTTAAATAATGGACAGAAGAAGAGCATCCAGTTAGATGTAAGCAATGTAAACCGTACTTTAGGTACCATTTTCGGTTCTGAGATCACCAGAAAGTACCCGGATGGTCTGCCGGAAGATACCTTTACCATCAGCTGCAACGGCAGCGGCGGCCAGAGCTTTGGCGCATTTATCCCTAAGGGCCTGACTCTGGAACTGACAGGCGACTCCAATGACTACTTTGGAAAAGGCTTATCCGGCGGCAAGCTGATCGTATATCCTCCTCAGGGTGTTCAGTTTAAGGCAGAGGACAACATTATAATAGGAAACGTTGCACTTTACGGTGCTACCAGCGGCAAGGCATTTATCAACGGAATTGCAGGTGAACGTTTCTGCGTCCGCAACTCCGGAGCTACTGCAGTAGTAGAAGGAACCGGCGATCACGGCTGCGAATATATGACCGGTGGCTGTGTAGTAGTCCTTGGACCTACCGGAAAGAACTTTGCAGCTGGTATGAGCGGCGGTATTGCCTATGTATTAGATGAAGACCGTAGTTTTTATAAGCGTTTAAATAAGGAACTGGTTTCCTTTGAAGATGTCTCCAATAAATATGATGTATTAGAGCTGAAAGGCCTGATCCAGGAACATGTAGCATACACTAACTCTGAAAAGGGCAAACGTATCTTAGACCATTTCAGCGAGTATCTGCCTAAGTTTAAGAAAATCGTACCTCACGACTACCGCCGCATGATGAATGCCATTGTGCAGATGGAAGAAAAGGGCTTAAACAGTGAGCAGGCACAGATTGAAGCATTTTATGTAAACATCAGAGGTTAAGGAGGCGTCAAAAATGGGAAAGATTACAGGATTCTTAGATTATGAACGCAAAACTGGAAAGGCGCTTCCACCAAAGGAGCGCATTAAAAACTGGAATGAATTCCACATTCCATTAAGTGAAGAGGAACAGAAATTACAGGGTGCACGCTGCATGGACTGCGGCGTTCCCTTCTGCCAGTCCGGCGTGATGATGTGCGGCATGGTCAGCGGCTGTCCTTTAAATAACCTGATCCCGGAGTGGAATGATCTTGTATATACAGGAAACTGGCAGCAGGCATTTAACCGTTTAAAAAAGACCAACTGTTTTCCGGAATTTACCTCCAGAGTATGCCCGGCACCCTGTGAAGCTGCATGTACCTGCGGTTTAAATGGCGATCCGGTATCTATTAAGGAAAATGAGCACGCTATTATTGAAAAGGCATATGAAGAAGGCTATGCAAAGGTAAAACCACCTACAGTGCGTACTGGCAAGAAAGTGGCAGTGATCGGTTCAGGACCTTCAGGACTGGCAGCAGCAGACCAGTTAAATAAAAGGGGACACAGCGTAACTGTATTTGAGCGCAGTGACCGTATAGGCGGCCTGTTAATGTATGGTATTCCAAATATGAAACTGGAAAAATGGGTCATTGACCGAAAAGTAAATGTAATGAAGGAAGAGGGAATAACCTTTATTACTAATGCAGATGTAGGCAGAAACTACAAAGCAGCTAAGATTCTCCGGGATTTTGACAGCATCATCCTGGCATGCGGCGCCTCTAACCCGAGAAATATTGATGTTCCTGGAAGAGATGCAGCTGGGATCTATTTTGCAGTAGACTTTTTAAAGGCAAATACAAAGAGCCTTCTGGATTCTGGTTTAGAGGACGGAAACTATATTTCTGCCAAAGACAAACATGTGATCGTTATTGGTGGCGGCGATACAGGAAATGACTGTGTGGGAACATCTATCCGTCAGGGCTGCGCTTCTGTGACCCAGTTAGAGATGATGCCAAAGCCTCCTGTAAAGAGAGCAGAGAACAATACATGGCCGGAGTGGCCGCGTATTTTAAAGACTGACTACGGCCAGGAAGAAGCCATCAGCGTATTTGGTTCTGATCCCCGTGTTTACCAGACGACTGTAAAAGAGTTTGTAAAGGATGGGGAAGGAAAGCTGTGCAAGGTGATCTTAGTAAGCCTTACATCACAGAAGGATCCGGAAACAGGCCGTACCATGATGGTGCCGGTAGAAGGCAGTGAAAAAGAGGTGCCTGCAGATCTGGTACTGATCGCAGCCGGTTTCTTAGGCTGTCAGGATTATGTGGCTGATGCATTTGGGGTAGAACGCAATGCAAGAACCAATGTAGCCACAGAAGCAGGAAGCTACAAGACCAATGTAGACAAAGTTTTTGTAGCCGGAGATATGCACAGAGGCCAGTCACTGGTTGTATGGGCGATCAGAGAGGGAAGAGAAGTAGCCGGTCAGGTAGACCGCAGTCTGATGGGATACACCAATCTGCATTAAATATGGAAAGAGTTCCGCCTATTGGCGGATGTGTAACACCAATTCTGCAGCAGCACCCCGCCGTCAGGCGGGGGGTTTTGCGTTACCAATATGACAAAAATCCCAAATTTGTCTATTGCCATATCCGCCGCTCTAACGTATAATAAAAGTTCAGGTTCACACTTTGGACACAAAAGGAGCGGCAGGACATGGCGGCATTTACGAAACTTGTGATCATGAGGGTATTTGAAAATCTGTTGTCTGTGAAACCCTTAGAGAAGATAACGGTAAAAGACATTACAGACCAGTGCGGCATTTCACGTAATACCTTCTATTATCATTACCAGGACATTTATCAGGTTTTTAAGGCATATATAGATTATTCCCTGGAAGAAATATTCAAATTTCTTCAGCAGGAAAATGAAAAAGACCAGGATCATATTTGTGAAAAGGCAGTAGAATTCCTGGAAAACCACAGGACCATATTTGAAAATATTCTCCGTTCCGCAAAAAGTGAGGAAGTACACAAGATATTAGATGACGGTTCCAGCCGTTTTTTCCGTTATGTGATTGACCGAGTGGGAGAAGGTATTGATTCAGAGCCGGAAGACAGAGAGATGATCTGTGCTATGTGCCAGTATGCAGTTGGAGGAATTATGCATGAATGGTTAAGCAGGGAAAATGCAGATAAAAAGTCACTGTCAGATATCCTGATGCGGGCCAATTATCTTTTTGGCGGTGGATTGGAACGGGCTTTAGAGCGAAGCGCAAACCGCCTTCGTAATTGATAAAATGTATCAAAATAAATGATAATAAATTAACAAATTAGTACACTTAATAGCCGAATGTACAAAAACTGTGCATTCGGTTTTATTTTGTCTATTGCTCTTTAAACAAAAATCCATATAATGATTAATTGTGACTGAGAGAAGGCAAAATTTCCCCTGTCCCATTTTACGTATGAAAAATACGTGTGTGGAGCAGCAGCCTGGGAAAGAACAGGAGATGAAGAAGGATGCCAACACAAAAGTTCATAAATCTTACGGAAAGTAAGAAGCAGACGATCCTCACAGCCATGTGCAGGGAGTTTATGAATATCCCTTATTCAGAGATCCGCATCAGCAATCTGATCCAGAAAGCGGGTATATCCAGAGCCAGCTTTTATCTGTATTTTGAAGATAAAGAAGATCTGTTAGGTTGTATTGCAGAGTCCTGGGTAGATGTGATATTACGCAAACTGACAGAAGCGTTTAGAGTGTCAGACGGAAGCTATTATGAAGGCATGAAGCTTTGGATGAGTCAGGCACTGGAAAATGACATTTCCAGAGAAGTATGGAAAGTCTATAAACGGGTCATGGAAGAAGAGGATTTCACAAGGAAAAGCAAGATGGGGGCTTTACAGTTTAAGGCAAGTCCCAAGTGGCGTCAGGTCATAGAAGAATGTTATGGTCATATGGACCAGAGCAGATATCCGGGACTGACACCGGAAAAACTGGCATATGCTGTTGATATGGGACTGCTGGCTATGGTCCAGCTTTCCATGCGCTATGTAGAGCACTATGCTCCTTTGGCAGAGTTAAAGGAGGCTGCATGGCACCAGCTGACAATATTAGACAAAGGGATCAGAGAGTGATCCGAAAGTTTGAGAAAAAGAAAGGAAGGCACAGGAAAATGAAAAAAAATGTAAAAAGACTCATCGCGGGAGCGGTAGTTCTTTTGGTAGCAGCGGGTATTGTTGTCCGTATTGCCGGTGGCAACAAAAAAGAAGAAGAATATGAAACCCGTCCAATCGTAGCTGTTGAAAATCCAAAAACAGGAGATATCACTCTGTATACCGATCTGACCGGTACGATTGAACCAATCTCCAAGGCAGTTGTACAGCCAAAGATCGGCGGAGAACTTCTGGAGGTAAACTTCCAGGCTGGTGATCAGGTAGAAGCTGGTCAGGTGCTTTGTAAGATCGACTCTGACGCACTGACTGCTTTACAGCTTCAGATGCAGTCCGCTTCTGTAGCAGCAGACAATGCAGCAAGAGAACTGGCACGTATCCAGCCTCTGTATGCATCTGGCTATATTTCACAGCAGCAGTTTGATCAGGCACAGTCTTCTGCAACCAGCGCCCAGCTGGCATACGAGTCTGCAAAGAACCAGTATGACCTGCAGGTAGAATACACTACAGTAACAGCACCGATCAGTGGTGTGATCGAGTCCAGAAATGTAGAACCACATGATCATATTGGAACAGACACCAAGATCTGCGTAATCTCCGGTGGTGACCAGCTTCAGGTTAAATTTGGTGTTACAGAAAAGATCCTTCGCAATATGAAGGTAAATGATCCGGTCCAGGTTGAAAAGAACGGTACTGATTACGAAGGTAATGTAACAGAAATCGGCAGTATGGTAAACTCCGCAACCGGCCTGTATGACGCAAAGGCATTTGTAAACAATGCAGAAAGCCTTACAAGCGGAACCAAAGTAAAACTGACTGTGGTTATGGATCAGGTAAAAGATGTACTGACCGTTCCTGTAGATGCTGTAAACTATGATAATGGAAAGGCATTTGTATACTGCTATGACAATGGCGCTGCAAAGAAGGTTATGATAGAAGCCGGTATTTATGATGCACAGACCATGGAGGTTAAGTCCGGACTGACTGCAGGCGACCAGGTCATCACAACCTGGAGCAATGAGCTGGTAGATGGACAGGAAGTTCTTATAGACAGTGACAATGGACAGAATGAAAATGCAGCCCAGGGAGAAAGCGCTGCAGAAAATGCTGGAGAAGAAACACAGAAAGCAGGTGAATAAAAGATGTTAAATCTGACAAAATTTGCGGTACGCAAGCCTGTGACCATTATCATGTGTTTGCTGACCATTGCATATTTTGGTATCCAGTCCCTGTTAGGGACCAAGGTAGAGCTGACTCCTGAGATGGAATTCCCTATGCTGGTTGTCAGCACTGTTTACGCAGGAGCAAGCCCTGATGATATCAAGGACCTGATCGCAACCAAACAAGAAGATGCGGTTTCGTCATTGGATGATGTTAAAAACGTTTATTCCTTCTCACAGGATAACGTAGCCATCGTTTTAGTTGAATATAATTACGGTACCAACATTGATACTGCATACATCAACTTAAAGAAAGCGATCGACGGTATTAAGAGTGACCTGCCTGATGACGCAAATGAGCCAAATATCATGGAAATGGATATGAACTCCCAGCCTGTTATCACACTGGCTGTAGGTGGTCAGGTAGACGGAAACCTTTATACATATGTAGAAAACAATATCAAGCCGGAACTGGAAAAATTAGGTTCTGTTGGTGAAGTTTCTCTGGCAGGTGGCCAGAAAGAATATATCAGCATCAAGCTGGATCCTGAAAAAGTAGCGCAGTATGGCCTTAGCATGTCACGTATTGCACAGTTTGTAGGTGCTGCAGACTTTACCATTCCTGCAGGTGATGTAAACGTAGGAAAGCAGAATCTGTCTGTCAGCGTCGGAAATGATTTTGACAACACAGAAGCACTGAAAAATGTAGCGATCCCGCTGGCAAATGGAGATGTGATCCATCTTTCTGATGTGGCAACTGTTTCCAATGCTTTGGAAGATGCAGATTCTATTGGCCGTTATAATGGTCAGGACATTGTATCTGTATCCATTAAAAAACAGCAGAGTTCTACTGCTATTGATGTATCAAAAGATGTTTTAAAGCAGGTAAGTGTACTGGAAAAGACTTATCCGGGACTTACATTTACCGTGGTCAATGATTCCAGTGATATGATCACCGAATCAATTACCAACGTATTCCAGACTATGATCATGGCGGTCATTTTGTCTATGATCATTCTGTGGCTGTTCTACGGAGATATACGTGCCTCTGTTATTGTAGGTACTTCTATCCCTATTTCAATCATGCTGACCCTGATTGCCATGTCGCTTATGGGATTTTCCTTAAACGTAATCTCACTGACATCCCTGGTACTTGGTGTAGGTATGATGGTAGATAACTCCATCAACGTATTGGATGGCTGTTTCCGTGCAAAAGAACATAGAAACTTTTTTGATGCGGCTATTGAAGGAAGCCGTATTATGATCACTTCCATTGTAGGTGGTACAGCCACTACCTGCGTTGTATTTATCCCGCTGGCAATGCTTTCCGGTCTGTCCGGTCAAATGTTTAAGCAGTTAGGTTTCACGATCGTATTCAGTTTGATCGCGTCCTTATTCTCTGCGGTCACCATCGTACCGCTGTGTTATTATCAGTGGCATCCGGTAGAAAAGGAAAATGCACCTGTTGCCGGTTTTATACGTAAATGCCAGGAAATTTACCGTAATATCATGCCTGGTATTATCCCGAAGACAAAGACAGTTATCAGTGCCAGTATTTTACTGCTTGTATTTTCCTTCTTCTTAGCTTCCAGACTGGATGTAAAGCTGATGGTTTCTACAGATGAAGGTATTGTAGATGTAACTGTTAAAACAAAACCGGGTCTTTCTGTTGCTGCTGTTAATGACACAGTGTCCCAGATTGAAAATATGGTGGCAAATGACGAAGAAGTCGATCATTATCTGCTGACATACGGTTCCAGTGGTTTAAGTACCATGGGCGGCAGCAGCGTTACCTTAAGTGCTTACTTAAAGGATGACCGTAAAATGTCCACAGATGAAGTCATCGACAAATGGACCCGTGAAACAGAAAATTACAAAGATATTTCTGTAACAATGGAACAGGGAAGTACCACTTCTTCCTCCATGAGCAGTACCAATCAGATCGAAGTTGACTTACAGAGTACCGATTACGATGCTTTAAAGAAAGCTTCTGATGAACTGGTAGAAGAACTGCGTAAGAGAGAAGATGTAATGCAGGTACATTCTTCTATTGAAAATGCGGCACCTGTTATCAAGGTAAATGTAGATCCTGTTTTAGCACAGGCAGAAGGTCTTACACCTGCGTCCATCGGATCTCTGATCTACAGCAATTTAAGTGGTATCAAGGCAACCACAGTCCGTGTAAACGGTGAAGATACAGATGTAAGAGTAGAATTTGATGCAGATAAATATGACAGCATTGACAAACTGCAGGGAATGATGATCACCACAGCTACAGGAACAACCCTTCCTCTGGAAGATCTGGCGACGATCCACTACGAAGACAGTCCGCAGCAGATCCAGCGTAAGAATAAGCAGTACCAGGTATCTATTACGATGGAGCCACAGTCTGAGTATAAGAAAACAGCTGAAAAAGATGTGAAGGAATTTGTGCGTAACTGGAATATGCCAAATGAGGTAGAAATGGCGCCAAATGCCATGGATGAGAGCATGGGAAGCGAGATCGGTGCTTTAGGAGGCGCTCTTATAACCGGCGTTTTCCTGGTATTTGTTGTAATGGCTATCCAGTTTGAGTCACCTAAGTTCTCACTGATGATCATGACGACCATTCCATTCTCACTGATAGGATCCTTTGGACTTCTGTTCCTGGCAGACAGTCCCATCAGTATGGTATCTATGTTAGGTTTCCTGATGTTAGTTGGTACGGTAGTAAACAATGGTATTTTGTATGTAGATACGGTAAACCAGTTCCTTGCAGAAATGCCTCTGGATAAGGCGCTGGTAGAAGCTGGTGCTATCCGTATGAGACCTATTTTGATGACAACAGGAACAACCGTGATCTCCATGCTTCCTAACGCAGTTGCTTACGGTAAATCCGGTGCCATGATGCAGGGCCTTGCACTGGTAGATGTAGGTGGTCTGATCGCAGCAACGATCCTGACACTGATCCTTCTTCCAACTTATTACAGACTGGTCCACAATATGGGACGTAAGGCAGTTGGGGAAGATGTGCCTATGGTTTCTGATTAAAAATTAAGATAAGTAAGATAATAAGAGAGCAGGACTTTTGTGGTTTTGCTCTCTTTTGGCGTTGTTACAGTTCAGCCATGACATGGCGTTATGCTTTTTGTATAAACCTGATTGACGTTTTGCCTGAAAAATTGTATAATTGATAAAGAATTTGGAAATTTTCAGACGGGAGAATACAAATGATCGCATTAAAGGCCGAAGATGTAAAGTCCTTTACTACCAAACTGTTTGTACGGGAGGATTTTGATGCATTTCTGGTAAAAGAAGTGAACATTACCACCTACAACAGTTTTTCCATTGACGGACATGTAAAACAGGGCTATTACACAGAGGAAGAACGGGAAGAAAACAACATAGAAGAGTTTTCAACCTGGAAAACCTTAAGGCCTTTTTGTTTTTCACTGATCAAAGGAAAAAAGCTTCCTGGAAGTTTTCGCATCGTGCTGCAGCTGCCAAAGGCGGGGACAGATAAATTTGCCGCAAGAACAGGCGCCGGGATCGATGGAAACCAGATCGTAGGGTTATATCTGAATATACGTTACGATAATGGGGAAATGTATTGTATTACCGGAACATCATTAAATTTTTTCACCATGGACAAAACGCTGGATCTTGAATGGGACAAGGCGGTCAAACAGTTTTTACAGTCCCATGAGATTCCATGTACAGAGGCAACTGAAGGATAAAAGCAGGAGGAAATGGCATGGATAAAAACAATTTTTCACAGAAATTGGCGGAACTTACAGCTCTGGCAGCGGTCAGTGAGAACAAACTCCAGATGACACAGGTTCTGGACGCTTTTGCTAAAGAACAGGTGACACCGGAAGAAATGGAATCTGTTTATGCCAAGCTGGAAAAAAAGGGGATCCAGATACTGACAGAGGGGGAAGAAGGGGATTTAGCAGATGAAAGTCTTCTTTTAGATGACGGGGATGATTCGGATGATTCTGTTTCCAGCATCATTGGAGATAAATACAGGTGGAGTCACAACGATTCTTTAGATGACGGGGACAATGATGAGTTTACGTCTTCTTCTGCCGATGATGAAGAAGGGAAAAATGCTACCCAGGAGCAGTTATTAGAGGGCGTTGCAAGTACAGATCCCATTCGTGAATATTTAAAAGAGATCGGTTCTATCCCCTTGTTGACCCAGGAACAGGAACAGGATCTGGCAAAGCGTAAATCCGAGGGAGATGCAGAAGCAGGAAAGAAGTTAGTAGAAGCAAACCTTCGTCTGGTAGTCAGCATTGCAAAGCGCTATACCGGTCGTGGTATGAGTTTTCTGGATCTGGTCCAGGAGGGAAATATCGGTCTTATGAAGGCTGTAGAGAAGTTTGATTATACAAAGGGATACCGTCTCAGTACCTATGCCACATGGTGGGTAAAACAGTCTGTTACAAGAGCTTTGGCAGACCAGTCCCGTACCATCCGCCTGCCGGTCCATATGGTAGAAGCGGTAAACCGCATCAGAAAAGCCCAGAGAGCTTTAGCTGTAAAGCTTGGAAGAGAGCCTTCCAATGAAGAAATCGGCAAAGAAGTGGGAATGTCTGAAAAGCGGGTTACAGAGCTGATGCAGTCTTCCGGTGATACGGTATCCTTAGAGACACCGGTAGGAGATGAAGACGGCTCAAATTTAGGCGATTTTGTGGCAGATGATTCCAATGCTTCCACAGAGGAAAAAGCAGAAAGCGTCTTTTTAAGAGAAGAGATCGAACAGATGCTCCAGGGGTTGAATCCAAGGGAAAGGGAAGTGATCATCTTGAGATTTGGTCTTGAAAGCGGCCATCCCCTGACACTGGAAGAAGTAGGAAAGCGCTTCAAAGTTACCAGAGAGCGTATCAGGCAGATTGAGACAGCAGCGCTTAGAAAGCTTCGCAATCCGTCCAGAAGTAAGAAAATCAGGGATTTTCTGCCGTGAAAAATTTACAGAAAGGTCATATCAGGTGACTCACGGATCCACAGTTAATACTTTTTTGCTTGATCCACTGTACAATAAGGTACGGTGGATCTTTTTATGTAAAAATGGTAATGTGAACAGCAGGTGATGTACTTTTGCTAGCACTCATTTAAAATGAGTGCTAATTTTTGTTGACTTTTAGATATAACGGTACTACAATATATCTTGCGGACAAAATCCGTTTTTAAGATTTTCAAAGCACATATTACTAGTACATCGTTTCGTAAATAACTGTACTAATCACGTAGGATGCGGATTTGAGTGTGCAGGTCTAAAAACGCAGGCGTAGCGGGCTACGCTGAGGCTTTTAGGCCTGTGCAATCAGATTCGCAGACAAGTGAGTGGTATAGTTATTTTGAAAACGATGTACTAGAAAAGATTAAGAAGATTTATAAGAAAGAGGCGTATATTATGGCAAAGAAAGGCAGTTTATCTATAACAAGTGAAAATATTTTCCCTGTAATCAAAAAGTGGCTGTATTCCGACCATGACATTTTTTACAGAGAGCTGATCAGCAATGGCTGCGATGCTATTACTAAATTAAAGAAATTAGAGCTGATGGGAGAGTACGAAAAGCCAGAAGAGGTTGAGTACAAGATCCAGGTCAGCGTAAATCCTACAGATAAGACCATCACCATTGAAGATAATGGTCTTGGTATGACTGAGGAAGAGATCGACAAGTATATTAACCAGATCGCATTCTCCGGTGTTCAGGATTTTATGGAAAAGTACAAAGATAAGGCAAATGAAGACCAGATCATCGGCCACTTTGGTCTTGGTTTCTACTCTGCATTTATGGTAGCTGACAAGGTTGAGATCAATTCCCTGTCTTACCAGAAGGATGCAAAGCCGGTACACTGGGAGTCTGAAGGCGGCATCAACTTTGAGATGGCCGAAGGCGACAAAAAGGAGGTTGGTACTTCCATTAAGCTGTATCTGAACGAAGAAAGCACTGAATTTGCAAATGAATACAGAGCAAGAGAAGTGATCGAAAAATACTGTGCATTTATGCCGGTAAACATTTTCTTAAAGAATGAGACTGCAGAGCCGGAATATGAGACCATCGAAAAAGATGAGCTTACTCATAAGGATACAGTTGTTGAGACAGTTATTGAGCCTGCAAAGACAGAAGAGAAGGAAAAAGAGGATGGAACCAAGGAAACAGTAGAAGTAGAGCCATCCAGGGAGAAATATAAGATTTTAAAGCGTCCAGTTGCATTAAATGATACTGATCCGCTGTGGAATAAGCATCCGAATGAGTGTACGGATGAGCAGTACAAGGATTTCTACCGCAAGGTATTCAGGGATTACAAGGAGCCTCTGTTCTGGATCCACCTGAACATGGATTATCCGTTTAACTTAAAGGGTATCTTGTACTTCCCGAAGATCAACATGGAATATGACAGCCTGGAAGGAACCATCAAGCTTTACAATAACCAGGTATTTATCGCTGATAATATCAAGGAAGTGATCCCTGAATTCCTGATGCTGTTAAAGGGTGTCATTGATTGTCCTGATCTGCCTCTTAATGTATCACGCAGTGCCCTGCAGAATGATGGTTTTGTAAAGAAAATCTCCGATTACATTACCAAGAAGGTAGCAGACAAGCTGTCTGGTATGTGCAAGACAGATCGTGAGAATTATGAGAAATACTGGGATGATATTGCTCCATTTATCAAGTTTGGTTATATCAAGGATGAGAAGTTTGCAGAGAAGATGGGCGACTATATCCTGTATAAGAACTTAGAGGGCAAGTATCTTACCTTAAATGACTGCCTGGAAGAAAACAAGGAAAAACATGAAAATACTATTTTCTATGTAACCAATGAAAAAGAGCAGAGCCAGTACATCAATCTGTTTAAGGAAGAAGGAATTGATGCAGTGATCATGCCTGCTGCTATTGATAATCCGTTTATCAGCCATGTAGAGCAGAAGCATGAAGGACTTAAGTTCCTGCGTATTGATACAGACTTAAATGCTTCTTTCAAGGAAGAGGTAAAGGAAGATGACGAAGCTTTCAAGAAGACAAGTGAAGAACTGACAGAGGTATTTAAGAAGGCTTTAAATAATGACAAGCTGGATATCAAGGTTGAGAAGATGAAGAATGCATCTGTTGCGTCTATGATCACTGTATCTGAGGAAACCAGACGTATGCAGGATATGATGAAGATGTACAGCATGGGCGGCATGGATATGAGTGCATTTGGCGCAACAGGAGAGACTCTTGTATTAAATGCAAACCATCCTCTGGTTAAATATGTCCTGGAGAACAAAGAAGGCGAAAATACAGTTAAGATCTGCGAACAGTTGTATGATCTGGCAAGCCTGGCACATGGTCAGCTGTCACCAGAGCGTATGACTAACTTTGTAAACCGCAGCAATGATATTATGATGATCATGGCTGGACAGAAAGCAGAATAAATAGTACAATAAAAAGCACGACACAGATTTGCGGGGGCTGTTTCACAGGCATTTTGCCTGAGTCGGCCCCTGCTTTTTTAGTTAAATGTACTCGCAAAATCGGATACAAAAAGATCCTGAGAGTACATGGGTTGAATATATTTGAAAGTACAGGGAGAATATATATGAAAAAACGTACCTTATCAAGAAACGTGCTGACACTGGCTCTTGGAATGTCACTGGCGGCAGCCGGTGCTTTTGTAGCGTTTGCAGACCCGCTGGGCTTAAGCTATATTAATGGTCAGACTGTAACAAGCCGTATGGGCGGCTTTGAATTTAGCGCACCGGCAGAGTATAAAGTAGACAGAAGTGGCGCTTCTTCGGCTCTTTCCGGGGAGATCGTAGCGGGTCTTGTGGAAGATGGCGGAAAAATCGATTTTGCGGCGTCCATGGTAGATGAAACCAATAAAAGTTATATCATCAATACAGCCATGGTCCTGCCTGCAGATGATGGTTCCGGACAGCCTTTTAGCGTAGAAACCTTAAAAGCGGAGCTGGCAGAGTCCGGTCTGAATCCGGCAGATACAGAAAGCGGTACAGTAAAGCTGGGAGCTGCAGATTATGAGTATCTGAAGGTAAATTACGGAAAAATGATGGCAGACTCCATGAGGGGACAACTGGAGTCAGGACAGCTTTCTGAAAAACAGAAAGAGCAGGCAAAGGCATTATTAGACCGGATGGAAAAACTGCTGGTCAATGATTTTTATATCCGGAATACAGGAGACAAAATCTATGTGCTCTGCCAGACCTATTCTGCTGACCAGGCAGAGCGTGCAGCAGCCTTTTTAGGTCTTTTAAAGCCTTATACAGGAGTAGAAGGCTGGTACCAGAACGGGGAAAACTGGCAGTATAAAAAGGCAGACGGACAGTTGGCGTTAAACTGCTGGGAACAGGATGAAAATGGCCTTACCTATCATCTGGACGGAAACGGAAATATTGAGTACAATGCCTGGGTACAGGAAAATGGCGGCTGGAAGTATGCAGATGAAAGTGGTCATATGGTTACTTCTGTAACAAAGACCATTAACGGAGTCCAGTATACCTTTGACGATAAGGGAAATATGATCGCCGGAAGTGAACGCACAGCCCAGGACTATTCCCTGGGAAACCTGGAAGGAAATACCTATACTAACTACTGGGCAGATATGACACTTTCCTTCCCGGAGGCAGCTACTGTTATGATCGGAAATGGCAGTGCCCAGACCTATGCCCTGGTGGGTGGCGAACATGTGGATGTAAATGATCCTGAATTAAGTTACCGTATTACAGTGGATTTTACAGAGGCAGACATGGAGCTGGATCGTTTCATGGATGCAGTAGTTGGTCACGGGGGAACAGATGGCTATAAGGTAGATGCTTCAGGTAAAGTGAGCCTGGGTGGCTATGAATTCCGCTATTGCAGGACTTCCTACGATTTTGGTGATGGAACCGCCCATCACTCTGACTGGTATGTACGCCAGATTGATTCCAAACTGGTCCTGATCCATTTTGATTACTATGATGAGCTGAAAAACCAGGTACAACAGGTTTATGACAGTATTAGACAGCCACAGGCGTAGTCAGATAGTTGATAAAAAACGTCAAAGAGTAAAGAAGGCTCTTTGACGTTTTTTCGAAATTACTAACGTATAGTGAATATTAAAAGTTTTTTGATATATTTGCCGTTACATGGGGCCTAAGTGAATCATTTGAGCGATAAATACCAGGGCACTTCCTACTGCCAACCAGAGAAGCATGATTTTCCACATAAAGCGCATCCAACGATCGTAAGGAATATTTGCAACACTTAAGTTCCCCATTAATGCGGTAGACATAGGAAGAATGTAATTGCAGAATCCATCGCCAAAGTTAAATGCCAGAATAGCAGTTTGACGAGTAATTCCGACCATATCTGCAACGGGAGTAAAAATTGGCATAACTACAGCAGCTTGTCCGGAACCAGAAGTTACCAATATATTGATGATAAAATTAACCCAGTACATACACATGCCACGCAGTGCGGGAGGAAATGCGTTAAGTACAATGGTACATCCGTAAACCAGAGTATCCAGAATATTAGCTGAAGATAAAACACCAGATGTAGCTCTTGCAAGACCAAGGATTAAAGCAGATACAGTGAGTTTTTGACATCCTGTTGCAAAATGTTTAGCAATAGTACTTGGACCAAACCCAGCAAAAGCACCTGAAATTACACCAAGCCAGATAAAGACAACAGATATTTCAGGAAGATCCCATCCTCGTGTTACACAACCCCATACCAGAACAACAAGGGAACCAATTAAAGTTAAAAGAACCAGAAGCTTACGTGGAGTCAGAGAAGAGTCGTGAGAGGCATCAACATCTTCATCATTTCTCAGTTTATCCAATTCGTACATAGGGCTTGAAGCAGGATTGGATTTGACTTTACGTGCGTAACGGATCAGGGCAATACTGGTAAAGATCCAGAAAACGAAGAAGCAGAAGAAACGGTATTGAATACCGGAGTAAAGTGGAAGTTCTGCAATTTTCTGGGCAACAATGGTAGTTGAGGTATTTAAAGTACCTGTGGAAAAACCAATGGCACCACCTAAAAGTGGCAGTGCAGCACCAGTAATGGAGTCAAATCCCATAGCTCTTGTCATCATAATGATAACAGGAGTAAATCCAATAAATACAGTTACAGACTGTGTAGTAGCAATGGCAGCGAAAACCAGGAGCAGAAGCGGGATGAAAATAGCTTCCTTATTGCCAAATTTTGCAACTACTTTTGCGATTAGTACCTGAAGTGCACCGGTTTCAACCAGAACATTAAAAGCACCACCAGACATGATGACCATAAAAATCAGTTTGGCACTGCTGGAAAAACCGTCTATAATATAATTAGGAATTAAAAGTGGATTTACAGGGGTTTTAGCAATAAATGAAAACTGATCAGGAACAACTACTTTAATTCCCTGAGCATTTTCAACACGGGCAAATTCTCCCGCCGGTAGAATCCATGTGAGTATTGAGGCAATGAATACGATACCAATGATGATGACAAAGGTATGAGGTACTTTGAACTTTTTCTTAGGTACGTTTTGTTTTTCTGATAGCATAAAAATTCCCCCTTTAGTAAAAATTAAGAAAATGAGAACAGAAATGAAAAGAAACAGCTTCCTGTTGCAGGAAAATGTTGAGTGAAGTATAATCAATAAACAAAGAATTGTAAAGATAAAATCTGTTTATAACAGAATGCTTCCCATAATGTTTGATTATACTGAGAAAATTTTGCATATTTGGCAGAGAGGAGGAAAATGGTCTTTGAATTTAAAAGAACAAATTTATATGCTTTCTTTGGAACGTCATAGTAATATTACAAGAGCGGCAAAAGAACTGGGAATTAGTCAACTGGCATTAACTACATTCTTAAATCATTTGGAAAAGGATTTGGATGTAAAGTTATTTGACCGCTCTGCAGTTCCTATGAAATTAACTCCTGCTGGGGAGCTTTATATTAATAAGGCTAAAAAGATGCTCTGCATAAAAGAAGAATTTGATAGAGAACTTCAGGTGTTGAAAAAACGGGATTTATCATGTATTAGAGTAGGAATCCAGCAGATCAGAGCTCCTCATGTTGTGCCGCCATTGACTATGGCAGTTAAACAGGAATTTCCTAAATTGGATGTTGTTTTTAACGAAAATCATGGTGAAAATTTGTTTAATATGCTGGAAAGGGGAGAAATTGATCTTTTACTTCATAATCATATGAGGCAGATACCGGGAATAAGTGCGGAATTTTTGATGAAGGACCGGTTGCTGTTTATCACTCCAAAGAATCATTTGCTAAACGCATATGGAATTAAATCTGCCAAGCCATATCCTTGGATCGATTTATCTTGGTTTAAAAATGAAAATTTTATGTTGCTGCCGGAAGCATATACATTGAGGGAACATGCAGAACAACTTTTTGCCTCTTTAGGATGGAGACCAGAAACAATAGAGATATATACCAGAACAGAGACTATTTTACGCCTGGTCACTGCAGGCGCAGGGGTTGGCTTTATTTTTGAAAGCTATCTATCATATTTTAACGAAGAACGCAAACCTGCTTGTTTTCTTATAGGAAATCCTCCGATTACGGTGGATTATATGGCTTTTTATCCGGAAAAAATGAAACAATATCCGGTTTTCACCCGTTTTTTGGACATGATCCGCTTTGTATTATCAAAGTAATGTTGGTATAGATGGTGAGTGGCAATAATTGAAGATAAAAAAGATTGACAAAAAAGAAAATATGTGAGAAGCTTTAGATAAATGAGACAGTGAAATGAATAGAATGTGAAAAGGAGAATTGCATAATATTCTCTTTTTTGTAGTGCAGCCAGTCCTGAATAAGGTCTGGCTTTTTTTGAATGGATTACATGGTTTTGAGAAGACATGTTATTAAAAAAGGAGGATTTATAATGGAACATAAGTCTTTTTCAGATCGCTTAAGGGAGTATTTAAAAGAAAATGAAAGTAAACTTATAGAAGGATTATCAGAGATTGTAGCTCAGCCTAGTGTAAGCAGTACTGGTGAAGGAGTATCTAAATGCTGTGAACTAATAGTGAAAAAGATGAAAGCAATTGGTATGGATGTACAGACTTATCCAATCGAGCCACATTCAGTGATTATTGGAAAAATTGGAGCAGATCCTTCAAAAAAGACAGTTTTGATATATGCTCATTATGATGTACAACCTCAGGGTGACCTTACTCAGTGGAGAACACCGCCATTTGAGCCAACAATTATAGAAGGGGTAATGTACGGACGTGGAACAGCAGACAATAAGGGACCATTAATGGCTCATTTAAATGCAATTGAATTTTGGTTGAAAGAATATGGGGAATTGCCTGTTAATATAAAAACCATTTTTGAGGGTTCAGAAGAAAGTAATAGTGAAGGATTGCCAGAATTTCTTTGCTCACATAAAGAATTATTAAAAGCTGATATGGTATATTTTAGCGATGGATCTAAAAACCATAATGACCAGCCGATTATTGCTCTTGGTGTAAAGGGAATGCTATATGTAGAATTAGTGTTGACAACTATGACCAGAAATGTGCATTCCCAATATGCACCTGTTTTGCCAAGTGCAGCATGGCAAATGGTTCAGCTATTAAATAAATTAAAGACAGAGGATGGTACTGTCCATATCCCAGGCTTTTATGATGATGTTGTACAGCCGACAGAAATTGAAAAAGCTATATACGATAAACTGCCGGACGTGAGAGAAAATCTATTTAGAAGTTATGGAGCCTATCCGATCTATCCGGCAGATAAGGGTTACTATATACAATTAAATGGAACCCCAAGCTTTAATATATCAGGAATCAGTTCTGGATATACAGGAAACGGAACAGCAACTGTTCTTACATCAAAGGCAATTGCAAAAATTGATATGCGTCTTGTAGCTGCCCAGGACGGCAATAAAATATTGGATAATCTGAAACGATATATTAAAAAATTAGGATATGATAATGTAGAAGTCATTTGTCATGGAATTACAGAGCCTGCCAAAACACCGGTTGATACTCCGTATCTGCTTCCGGTGGAGAAAGCGACCCAGAATGTATTTGGTCCGTACATGGTATATCCTAATCGGCCATCAACGGCACCGGATTATTTGTGGACCAATATTCTGGGGCTTCCTACGATCCAGGTGCGTTGGTGTGATGCTACTTCTGATAATCACGCACCAAATGAACATTTAACTTTATCCAATTATATCAAAGGGACTGAGCTTACAGCTACAGTTTTAAAAGAAATCAGTGAAATGTAAAAGAGGTGGACATGAAAAACAAAAAACTTTTATCAGATATTAAGGAATATCTAAAATATTATGAGAATCAGGTTTTGGAAGACTGGTATGAACTGATCCGTCATATAAGTGTTAGTGAAACAGGGGAAGGAATTGAAACTTGCTGTGACTGGATCCAGAAAAAAATGGAAGAAATTGGAATTCAAGTGACAAAGTATTCTGTAAAACCCGCTCCGGTCCTGGTAGGGAGGTTTGGCAATGATCCGGAAAAAAAGACAGTTCTGATCTATGCCCATTACGATGTGAAACCGGCTGGAGAACGAAAATTGTGGCATTCAGATCCGTTTGTTCCTACAGTACGTGATGGAAAAGTTTATGCAAGAGGAAGTGCTGATAATAAATCACCTTTAATGGCGCATTTAAAAGCTTTGGAATACTTTGTCAGAAAAAAATGGAAGTTCCCGTAAATGTTATTTTTGTATTTGAAGGGGATGAGGAATGCGGCAGTAGAGGATTGGAAGAATTTCTGGCAGAGCACAGGACGGAATTGGCAGCAGATCTGGTGTTTTTCAGCGATGGTCCAAAGGATCCTAGTGGATTGCCTATCATTGCGCTGGGAGCAAAGGGAGATTTGTCTGTTCATATTACAGTTGAAACGATGAATAGGAATGTTCATGCCCGTTATGCACCGGTACTGCCTTCCGCTGCGTGGCAGCTGGTGGAGATATTGGGAAAGTGCAAGTCAAAAGATAAGATTCTGATACCTGGTTTTGAGGAAGGAATATTACCTTTTACAGAAAAAGAAATTGAGATCATGGATAAACTGCCGAAGTCAGAGGACAGTTTGAATACAATTTATGAAGCAAAGTCGTCTAATTATGGCAAGGACTTTTATCCAAGGCTTTTAGGACAGCCTACATTTAATATTTGCTGGATCAAAACAGGAGCTAATGGAGTAGTTCCTGCAAAAGCGGAAGCATTGATCGATTGCCGTTTAGTACCAGATCAGGATCCTGAGAAGGTATTTCAATGTATCAAGAGGCACGTTGAGATGATGGGATATGATAATGTAAAAATTGAAAATGATGGTTATATCCCTTCTTCAAAAACAGATGTGAACACGCCGTATCTGCCGGCTGTTGAAGAGATTTGTCGTGATATTTATGGTGAATATGTAATCTACCCATGCAGACCATCATCAGCCCCTGACTATTTGTGGACTAATGTTTTAAAGCTTCCGGCTATTCAGGTGCGATGGAGTGATGCTGATTCAGATAATCATGCGCCAAATGAACATTTATCCATTAAAGAGTATATGGATGGAATTGCGCTGACAGTGTGTGCGTTGCAGGCAGTTTCTGAAATTTCAGAAATTAACGAAAAGGACTGAAGAAAATCCGAATAAAAACTCTTGACATCACCACGTCACAGTGCTATACTCCAAACAACTTCATTAGAAAACCGTTGAAACGGAGATAACGGCAGTTATGGCCTCACAGAGAGTCGGCGTTGGTGGAAGTCCGATAGAACCCAGATTGTCAAATGGACCGTTGAGGGCGCAGTCAAAGAAGGTGACTTCGAGTATTCTGCGACGTGGGGCTGACGTTAATAGCCGGTAGTATGATAGTACTACGCAGAGCGCACAGCTTATGTGAAACAGAGGTGGCACCGCGGTTTATTCCGTCCCTGATGATATATTTGTATCATCAGGGACTTTTTTTGTGACAGGAAAGTTAAAGTTTCATGTTTACAGGAAATTTTGGAAACTGTCACAACAGATGAAGGAAAAGAAGGAAAAAACACTAAGGTTGGCAAGAGGAGGAAAAGATATGTCAAATAAAAAAGGACGTTTCGGGATCCATGGAGGTCAGTATATTCCGGAAACATTGATGAACGCAGTGATGGAGCTGGAAGAGGCGTATAATCATTATAAAAATGATCCTCAGTTCCAGGCGGAGCTGACTGAGCTGTTAAATGAGTATGCAGGCCGTCCAAGCCGCCTGTATTATGCGGAGAAGATGACAAAAGACCTGGGCGGAGCCAAAATCTACTTAAAGAGAGAGGACTTAAACCATACTGGCGCTCATAAGATCAATAATGTATTAGGTCAGGCACTATTAGCAAAGAAAATGGGGAAAACCCGGCTTATTGCCGAGACCGGTGCAGGACAGCATGGTGTGGCAACTGCTACAGCAGCGGCGCTGATGGGAATGGAATGCGTAGTTTATATGGGCGAGGAAGATACCAGGCGCCAGGCATTAAACGTATACAGGATGAAATTGTTAGGGGCAACCGTGATTCCTGTAACTACAGGTACCGGAACATTAAAGGATGCCTGCTCTGCCTGCTTTAGAGAGTGGACCAACCGCATCAGCGATACCCATTACTGCCTTGGTTCTGTTATGGGACCACATCCGTTCCCGACTATCGTAAGAGACTTCCAGGCAGTTATCTCCAAGGAGATCAAGGAACAGCTGATGGAAAAAGAAGGAAAACTTCCGGATGCAGTTTTAGCATGTGTTGGTGGTGGAAGTAATGCAATGGGAGCATTTTACAATTTCATAGATGATGCGGATGTTAAATTAATTGGATGTGAAGCAGGAGGAAAAGGAGTAGATACTCCTTATAATGCAGCAGCTTTAACTAATGGGCAAATCGGAATATTTCACGGAATGAAATCAATATTTAATCAGGGAGAATATGGGCAGATATCTGAAGTCTATTCTGTCTCAGCAGGTTTGGATTATCCTGGAGTAGGGCCTGAACATGCATATTTAAGAGATATTAAAAGAGCAGAGTATGTTCCTGTTACAGATGAAGAAGCAGTCAATGCTTTTGAATACTTGTCAAAAATGGAAGGAATCATTCCGGCTATTGAAAGTGCTCATGCAGTAGCACATGCAATGAAAATAGCTCCGAAAATGGATAAAGACGAAATTATCATGGTTTGTCTTTCTGGAAGGGGAGACAAAGATGTAGCATCAATTGCAAAATATAGGGGAGTTGAGTTAAATGAGTAAAATAGCAAATGCATTTAAGGACGGTAAGGCATTTATCGGATTTTTAACTGCAGGAGATCCGACAATTGAAAAAACAGTAGAATATATTTTGGCAATGGAAGAAGCAGGTTGCGATTTAATAGAAATTGGAATTCCGTTTTCAGATCCTATGGCTGAAGGAGTTGTAATTCAGGATGCAAATATAAGGGCATTAGGCCATAATACAACAACTGACGATGTATTTGAAATAGTTAGGAAAGTTCGCCAAAAAACAGATGTTCCATTAGTATTTTTAACTTACATTAACCCTGTTTTCTTTTATGGTTATGAAAAATTCTTTAAAAAATGCGGTGAACTTGGAATTGATGGGATTATATCACCTGACCTGCCTTATGAAGAAAAAGGTGAAATCAAAGACATTGCATTATCTAATGATGTTGATGTCATTTCTCTGATTGCTCCAACTTCAAAGGAAAGGATTCAAAAAATAGCCAGTGATGCAACAGGTTTTATTTATGTTGTTTCTTCTTTGGGAGTTACTGGAATGCGCAGTGAAATAAAAACGGATCTGAAATTTATTTTAGATGATATTCGTGCAGTCAGTGACTTGCCATTAGCTGTTGGATTTGGTATTAACACACCTGAACAGGCTTCTAACATTGGGAAAATAGCAGATGGAGTTATTGTGGGAAGTGCTATTGTAAAAATCATTGAGGAGCATGGTGAAAATGCAGCAGAACCATTAAAAGAATATGTGTCAGCTATGAAAACAGC
>ENA-ORRO01000758-ORRO01000758.1-human-gut-metagenome-genome-assembly--contig:-NODE-758-length-25498-cov-3.679244_pt1 | contig 25498 bp, 18 predicted proteins | sample MGYA00242176_ERZ509136 | MGnify/ENA primary metagenome ERZ509136 (study PRJEB26280, sample SAMEA2338644) | human gut metagenome | biome: human gut; feature: human-associated habitat; material: faeces...
ATTCTGTTGCCCTCAAAGAACATATGCTCTGTACGGCAAAGACCAATACCTTCTGCGCCAAGCTCTCTTGCCTTTGCAGCATCTCTAGGAGTATCTGCATTGGTACGAACCTGTAATCTTCTATATTTGTCAGCCCATGCCATGATTCTTCCGAACTCACCAGCGATGGTAGCATCTACAGTTGGGATAATGCCATCGTAGATCTTACCGGTAGAACCATCAATAGACAGCCAGTCACCTTCATGGTATTCTTTTCCAGCCAGAACGAACTTCTTGTTCGCTTCGTCCATAATGATATCGGAGCAGCCGGATACACAGCAGGTACCCATACCACGTGCAACTACTGCTGCATGGCTGGTCATACCACCGCGGACAGTCAGGATACCCTGAGCAGCCTTCATACCTTCAATATCTTCAGGAGAGGTCTCCAGACGAACCAGAACTACCTTCTCGCCTTTTGCCTTCCAAGTCTTTGCATCTTCTGCTGTAAATACGATCTTACCGCAGGCAGCACCTGGTGAAGCAGCCAGTGCCTTAGCTACAGGCTCAGCCTTCTTAAGTGCAGCAGCGTCAAACTGAGGATGAAGCAGTGTATCCAGGTTACGTGGATCGATCATCTTAACTGCTTTCTTCTCATCGATCATGCCTTCGTCAACTAAGTCGCAGGCGATCTTTAATGCAGCCTTTGCAGTTCTCTTACCATTACGGGTCTGTAACATGTACAGCTTTCTGTCCTCAATGGTGAACTCCATATCCTGCATATCTCTATAGTGGTCTTCCAGAGTATGGCAGATACCTACGAACTGCTCATAAACTTCTGGCATAACTTCCTTTAACTGGTCAATCTTCTGAGGTGTACGCACACCAGCTACTACGTCTTCGCCCTGTGCATTCATCAGGAACTCGCCCATTAAGTGCTTCTCACCAGTTGCTGGGTCACGGGTAAATGCAACACCAGTACCGGAGGTCTCACCCATGTTACCAAATGCCATCATCTGTACGTTTACTGCAGTACCCCAGGAATATGGGATATCGTTGTCACGACGGTAAACATTTGCTCTTGGGTTATCCCATGAACGGAATACAGCCTTGATTGCTTCCATTAACTGCTCCTTAGGATCAGTTGGGAAGTCTTTTCCGATCTTCTCTTTATATTCAGCCTTGAACTGTTCAGCCAGATCATGCAGATCTTCTGCAGTCAGTTCAACGTCCTGCTTAACGCCTTTTTCAGCTTTCATCTTGTCGATGAGCTCTTCAAAGTATTTCTTTCCGACTTCCATAACAACATCGGAGAACATCTGGATAAATCTTCTGTAGCAGTCCCAAGCCCAACGTGGATTGCCGGACTTCTTAGCCAGAACCTCTACTACTTCTTCATTCAGACCTAAGTTCAGGATGGTATCCATCATACCAGGCATGGATGCTCTAGCACCGGAACGAACGGAAACCAGAAGTGGATTTTCCTTATCACCAAACTTCTTGCCGGTGATCTCTTCCATCTTTCCGATATATTCCATGATCTGGCCCATGATCTCGTCATTGATCTTTCTGCCATCTTCATAGTACTGTGTACAAGCTTCTGTTGTAATTGTAAATCCCTGAGGAACCGGTAAACCAAGATTTGTCATCTCAGCCAGGTTTGCACCTTTGCCTCCCAGAAGATTTCTCATGTTTGCATTACCTTCACTGAACAAGTAAACCCACTTTGTTGCCATAAGTCTTTTCCTCCTCTGATATAGCAGTCCGCCAGGCCCCTTTCACCTGACGTTTGCCGACTTAGCTTAACTTAGGGCGGAACCAATGACTCCCTTCGTCCGTCCAACGTGTTTATTATATCACAAAGTTTTTTTCAGTAAACCCTTTTGGAGGCAAAACTTTGAAAAAATTTGTTAATTTTACTGTAAAAACCAGTGTAAGCGCTTCCACTTTCTGTCATTTTCACATATCCGTTGTTGGTTCGTATTTGCGAATGTGCATTGTATACAAAAGCATTTATTCGTGCCCCAGACGCTTCTTTGATGTGTCTGGAAAGAAAAAAGTTCCGCCTGCTGACGCAGACGGAACGCTTGTTAATGGTCCAAGAAAAACAAATGCCGCTTTTAGCGGCGCTTGTTTTTCTCTTGGACTCATTATATCTTAAACCGATACCCCACTCCCCAGATAGTCTCAATATACTGAGGCTTTGCGGTATTAAACTCAATCTTCTCTCGAATCTTTTTAATATGCACTGTTACAGTTGCAATATCTCCAATGGATTCCATATCCCAGATTTTGGAGAAAAGCTCTTCTTTTGTAAATACATGGTTGGGATTTTGTGCCAGGAAGGAAAGCAGGTCAAATTCCTTGGTTGTAAAGGTCTTTTCTTCCCCATTTACCCACACTCTTCTTGCAGTCTTGTCGATCTTAAGACCGCGGATCTCGATGATCTCATTTGCTGGCTGGCCGCTTCCTACCAGGCGCTCATATCTTGCCATATGGGCTTTTACTCTGGCTACCATTTCACTTGGACTGAATGGCTTGGTGATGTAATCGTCAGCTCCCAGTCCCAGTCCGCGGATCTTGTCAATATCTTCTTTCTTTGCGGAAACCATGATAATAGGGGTATTTTTCACCTCACGTACCCGGCGGCAGATCTCAAAACCATCGGTTCCCGGAAGCATCAGATCCAGGATCAGCAGGTCATATTCCTCTTTTAATGCCCGTTCTAAACCGTCTGTACCATTATTTTCTATTTCTACTTCAAAGCCTGACAGCTCCAGATAATCCTTTTCCAGCTCTGCAATGCTTTCCTCATCTTCTACGATCAGTATTTTACTCATTCCTGCACAACCTCCTGATATTTTCTTAAAACAAAGTGCACCTCTGTTCCGATTCCCTCTTTACTGGTAGCCCAGATACGGCCACCGTGATCCTCAATGATCTTTCGCACAATGGACAGACCGATACCGCTTCCGCCCTGGGAAGAATTTCTGGAAGAGTCGGTGCGGTAGAACCGGTCAAAGATATTTGGCAGATCTTTGGCTGCAATTCCTTTTCCATTGTCCTCGATCTCCACCTGGATGAAATCCCCGTCATCCTTGATGCGGATATTGATAATACCTTTTTTCTTGTCCAGATATTTCACAGAATTGCTGATGATATTGTTGATCACACGCTTCATCTGCTCTGCATCGGCAATGACCACTACGTCTTCATCTACATAGTTAAAATATCCCAGTTCAATACCTCTGGCTTCCATATCCAGTCCCACTTCTTCCACGCAGTCCCTGAAATACTGGGAAACATTGATCTTGGAGAATGTATATGGGATCTTGTTAGTATCGATCTTGGAATAGAATGTCAGCTCATCGATGAGGCGGTCCATGTCATTAGCTTTATTATAAATGGTCCTGATGTATTTATCCAGCTTTTCCGGTGAAGATGCCACTCCGTCCATAATGCCTTCCACATAGCCCTTAATAGCTGTGATCGGTGTCTTTAAGTCATGGGAAATATTGCTGATCAGCTCTTTGCTTTCTTTGTCATACTGGACTTTTTCCTCTGCACTTTCTTTTAAGCGCATACGCATTTCTTCAAAGTCCTGGCAAAGATGGCCGATTTCATCATCTGCGTCCACATCCAGGGTAAATTCCAGATTGCCGTCACGGATCTTCTTGGTAGCTTCCTGAAGCTTGTTTAAGGGGCTTAAAATAGACTGGTACACCCAGAAAGTCAGGGTAATTCCGGCGATCAGAAGGATCATAACACCTAAAAAGAGCATTTCCCGGATCATGGATTTTACTTCCGGCAGCAGATCATCTACATTAGAAATAATAAATACGCTTCCTTCTGTCTTATCCGGGAACTGAAAATCCATCTGCTTTACCAGATGCTGGCTCTCGCCGTCTAAGTAGATACCGCCCTCTAAATCTCCCTGAAGGATATCAAATTCCGGCAGCTGCTCACACAGCTGGGTCTTATTTTCCTCGTCTGCATCACCAAAATAAATGATGTCGGTTCCCTTTCGCACTACCAGATAAGCATAATGCTTCTGAAGTTCCGCATTGACCTCATCTAAATGACTGCTGTCTTCATATAATTCAGGCTTTTTATCCAGTTCTTCCCGGATCACCTGCTGTACCCGGCGGGTCAGACGGTTAAATACCTGGGTAGAATTACCATTTAAAAGATCCACCTGTTCCGTCAGACCATACTCTTTTGTAAAGGAACGTGCCTGATGATCATTGATGGCAAAAAAGGACACAAAAATAAGAAGCATGGGAACAATGGTGATGATCATAAATGCAACCGCTAAGCGGGTCTTTAGTTTCATAAGTAAGGACCTCCAATGGACTCATTATATCATACTTCCTCACTATCATTTATAAAATCATTCTAAAATCAGCGAACGCGTCACTGGCGCGTTCTCAATATACATAGCAAAATGCCCGCTTCCCCAAAACAGGAAAACGGGCATTTTTAATTTAAAGTTTAACTTAAATCTCAATTAGAACATAAACTTATCAGCAAAGTAATCCTTTAACTCAGCGATCGGGATACGAACCTGCTCCATGGTGTCTCTGTCACGGACAGTTACTGCATGGTCTTCTTCAGAGTCAAAGTCATAGGTTACGCAGAATGGAGTACCGATCTCATCCTGTCTTCTGTAACGCTTACCGATGTTTCCTCTGTCATCGAATTCGCAGTTGAAGTACTTGCTCAGTTCAGCGTATACCTTTTCTGCTCCTTCGTTTAACTTCTTGGACAGTGGCAGAACGCCTACCTTTACAGGTGCCAGAGCCGGATGGAAGTGAAGGACAGTTCTTACATCACCTTCTCCGATCTCTTCTTCGTCATATGCTGCACACAGGAATGCTAAGGTTACACGGTCAGCACCCAGTGAAGGCTCGATTACATATGGGATATATTTTTCCTTGCTCTCATCATCAAAGTAAGTCATATCCTGTCCGGATACAGTCTGATGCTGGGTCAGATCATAGTCAGTTCTGTCTGCAATACCCCAAAGCTCGCCCCAGCCAAATGGGAACTGGAATTCCAGGTCAGTAGTAGCCTTGCTGTAGAAGCACAGCTCTTCCGGAGAATGATCTCTTGCACGCATCTCGTCTGGCTTGATGCCTAATTTCTGCAGCCAGTCAATACAATATTGCTTCCAGTAAGCAAACCATTCAAGGTCAGTACCTGGCTTGCAGAAGAATTCAAGCTCCATCTGCTCAAACTCACGAACACGGAAAATAAAGTTACCGGGTGTGATTTCGTTTCTGAAAGATTTACCGATTTGTGCAACACCGAAAGGAACTTTCTTACGGCTTGTTCTCTGAATGTTAGAGAAGTTCACGAAAATGCCCTGAGCAGTTTCGGGACGAAGATAAATTTCATTCTTGCTGTCCTCTGTAACGCCCTGGAATGTTTTGAACATAAGGTTGAACTGACGAATGTCGGTAAAGTTGTGCTTGCCGCAGTTAGGACACGGAATCTCTTTTTCCTTGATGTAATTCATCATTTCTTCATTTGTCCAGCCTGCAACATTTGTACCGTCAAAATCTTCAATAAGGTTGTCGGCACGGTGACGGGTTTTACATTCCTTACAATCCATAAGCGGATCAGAGAAACCGCCGAGATGACCCGATGCAACCCATGTCTGCGGGTTCATAAGAATTGCAGAGTCAAGACCTACATTATATTTGTTCTGCTGAACAAACTTTTTGAGCCATGCGTTTTTGATATTGTTTTTAAGTGCAACACCGAGCGGACCGTAATCCCATGTGTTTGCAAGACCGCCGTAAATTTCGGAGCCTGGGTAAACAAAGCCTCTGTTTTTACACAGGGCAACGATTTTATCCATGGTTTTTTTGCTGTTTTCCATAACTTAACCTCTCTTAACAGATAGATAAAAATAACCATTAAAATAATACAATTATTTGCAACTGTTGTCAAGTGAAAACACCAAATGTTAGCGCATAACAATGGGTTTAAAACAATAATTAGAAAAAATTTACAAACTTGCCAAAAACCACTTGTAAATGTGAGCATTTTGATATATAATGTAATTACTCGAAAATTGAGTAAAAAAAAGGAGGAATTAGCGATGAAAAAATCATCCAAGGTTCTCAGTTTGGTGCTTGCAGTTCTTATGGCTGTATCCTGTTTTTCAGGCTTGACCATATTCTCTGCATCAGCTGAAGAAACCGACACAAAAATCTATTTTGACGCATCTAATCTCCCTGCAGAGTGGGGAACAACAAAGACAGTATATTGTCACCTTTACGCTGTAGCAGGCGATGATTTGCCTGAAACATCTTGGCAGGGTAAGGCAGAGAAATGTAAGAAGGATCCTGCTACAGGTCTTTATTACTTCGATACTGCAAAATTGAAGTCAGCTGACGGCACAAATCACGGCGGTCTTAAAGACAACGCTGACTATGCTGTAATTTTCTCAACAATTGATACTAAATCACAGAGTCACCAGACCTGTAATGTAACACTCGGCAAGCCTTGTCTCGGCGACACAATTTACCTCACAGGCGGTACAGTTGAGAATACCGAAGATTCATCAAAGCGTGACTTTGCTGCAACATGGAAGAATAACAGCGATAACTACGGTCCAAAGGCTGCAATCACATCACTCGGTCATGTAACTGAGGGCAGATTCCCGATTTACCTTTCAAGAGCAGAAATGGTTGCACAGGCTATTTTCAACTGGGCTGTTAAGAATCCTAAAAACTACACTCCCGAAACTGTAGCTGACATTTGTGCACAGGTTGAGGCTGAGCCAATGGATGTTTACAACGCTTATGCTGAAATGTATGCAACAGAGCTTGCTGATCCTGCAGCTTATCCCGACTGTGCTCCGCTTACAACAGTAGCTACACTTCTCGGTGTTGATCCTTCAGGTACAACAGCTCCTGCAACAGAAGAACCTACAACTGTTGAGCCTACAACTGTTGAGCCTACAACTGTTGAACCCACAACAGAACCCACTACAGAACCTGCAACAGAGCCTGCTGACGCAACACAGTATGTTGTAGCAGGTGTTGAGTCACTCACAGGTTATGAATGGCAGGGTTCTCCTGCACTCGCTCCCGAAAATGTAATGACAAAGAGCGGCGATGTTTATACAAAGACATTTACAGCTGTTCCGGTGGGCAAAAGCTATCAGCTCAAGGTTGTTGCAAACACAGGCGACGAGCAGAAGTGGATCGGTCTTGACGGTACAGATAACAATGTAACTTTCGATGTAGAAACAGCTTGTGATGTTACTGTAACATTCGATCCTGCTACAAACAAGATTACTGTAACAGGTGACGGCGTTAAAATGGTAACAGACCTTAAAGTTAACACCATTACAGTTGTTGGTAACGGTGAAGACAACTGGCTCAACGGTGTAGCATGGGGTGTTGACGCTGAAGTTAACCACATGACTCAGATTGCTGACAAGGTTTATCAGATTACATACACAGGTGTTGAATCTGCTGATGCTGCATACCAGTTCAAGTTTGCAGTTAACGACGATTGGGCTGCTAACTGGGGTCTTCCTGAGCAGAGCGCAGCTACTATAGGCGAAGATTTTGACCTTACATTCAATGGTGAAAATATGCTCCTTAACACAGTTTCTGCCGGTTATCCGGAAGATTCACTCGTTGATGTAACAATCACACTTGATCTTACTAAGTTTGATTATCCGTCACGCTCAGGTGCTAAGGCTAATATTAAGATTGACGGTGCCCGTGTTCCGCTTCTCGGCGATGCTGACGGTGACTACTCAATTACAGTTGTAGATGCTACAACAATTCAGAAGATTGCTATCAACCTTATGAGTATTGCTGCTGATGATGCTAACGCATTCAAGACATGTGATGCTAACGAGGATGGCAGAATCTCAATCAAGGATGCTACTATCGTTCAGAAGTACATCGTTGGCGGTTACGAAACAGGCAATGTCGGTTTACCGATTTCTGTTGAATAATTAATCGCTGTTGATTAAATTCACAATTGCAATTTACCCCACAGGTTTTTCCTGTGGGGTTATTTTTTGCCGTAAAACAAGGAAATTTTGCCGATAAAGGTGCAAAGTGCAGTAATATGTGGTATAATCATAGTGCAGATGTTCCGCTTTACTCATACGGTGGGTTCGTTCTGAATTTAAGCAGAGTTATATTTTTCTTAGACTCCGAGGAGCCGACACTCTGCGTTAATTAAAAATGTTCAAAAAGAAAAGAGGCGAAGGATGTATGTATATTCATGATATTTCGAGAGACACTCTTACAACCGAAACATATCCGGGTGATCCCGAAACTGTTGTGACTCCGCTGAGAAGTATTGATGAAGATGACGAGTGCAATCTTTCGCAGATTTCTATGTGCGTTCATGCAGGCACGCATATTGACGCTCCTCTCCACTTTTGCCCTGACGGCAAAGGGATAACCGATTTAAGGCTTAACACTTTCTATGGAAAATGCACCGTAATAACGGTCAAGGGTGTGCTGACGGGCGAAGATATGGACAAGCTGTTGCCGTATTGCCGAAAACGCATACTCTTTCGTGGGAACGGCAAAACATACCTTTCACATTCTGCCGCAATTGTGCTTGCACAAAGCAGGGTGGTGCTTGTCGGTACGGATGCCGAGTCAATCGCACCTCCGTTTGATGAAGTTAAAACACACCTTGAACTCGGAAGAGCGGATATTGCCGTTCTCGAAAATCTCAATCTTTCGGGAGTGGCTGACGGCGAATATGATTTGTGTGCGTTTCCGATAAAGCTCGGCGGAGTTGAGGCGGCGCCATGCAGAGCAATACTTTTTGAACAGGAAAAAGGATTAAACTAAGGTGATATTTATGGTAAAAATGGTAGTATTTGATCTTGACGGCACGCTTATGAATTCGCTTACCGATCTTGCTATAAGTGTGAACTATGGTCTGAAGCTTAACGGTCTTGAAGAAAAGCCGGTTGAAAATTATAAAACATATGTCGGAAACGGCAGAGAAATGCTCATCAGAAGGGCAATGGGAGATGCTTGGACCGACCACGAGCTTTTTGAAAAGGTCAAAGCTGATTATGATAGACACTATGCCGTTCATTGCAACGACCACACCGCCGCATATGACGGTTGTGCCGAAATGCTTGAAAAGCTTGCAGAAAAGGGTGTAAAAACAGGTGTGCTTTCAAACAAGCCGGATGAATTTGTTGATAAAATGCTAAAAAAAGCATTCCCAAATCACAAGTTTACTCAGGCATGGGGGCAGAAACCACAGTACAAGACAAAGCCCGAGCCTGATGCTCTGCTTGCACTCCTCGATATGAGCGGTGTAACTCCCGAAGAATGTTTCTATGTCGGTGACAGCGATGTCGATGTGTTTACGGCAAACAATGCAGGTGTAAAAATGGCAGGTGTTTCATGGGGATTCAGGGGAAAAAACGAGCTTATGAACGCAGGTGCACCGTTTGTTGCAGACACAGCAGAAGAACTTTTTGAATACATTTGCAAATTTATATAATAGTATGAACAAGATAAACTATCAGAAAGAACTCGACAGGGTGATTGACAAAATAACGGAGGAGGGAAAAGTCCCAAAGCTGCTTTTGCATGTGTGTTGCGCCCCGTGTTCGTCCTACTGCCTTGAGTATCTTTCAAAATATTTTGATATCACGGTCTATTTTTACAATCCGAATATTTCGATTGCGGATGAGTATAATTACCGCCTGAGCGAAGAAAAGCGTCTTGTGTCGCTTATGCCGTTTGAACATCCTGTAAAGGTGGTCGAGGGCGAATATTTGCCCAAGGATTACTTTGAGTATGTCAAAGGCCTTGAAAATGAACCCGAGGGCGGAAAGCGGTGTGAAAAATGTTTCAGACTGCGACTTGAATCCTCTGCACGCTACGCAAAGGAACACGGCTTTGATTATTTCACAACCACGCTTACAATCAGTCCGCTGAAAAATGCGCAGTTGCTTAATGCAATCGGTGCGGAGCTTGCCGAGAAGTACGGCATTCCGTGGCTGTACAGCGACTTCAAAAAGCGTGAAGGCTACAAGCGTTCAATCATCCTTTCAAAAGAATATGACCTCTACCGCCAAAACTACTGCGGCTGCGTCTTTTCAAAAAGGGATAGTATGCAGAGAAAAAACTAATTAATATACCAAAAGACAAATCCCCGTCAGAAATTCTGACGGGGATTAATCGTGTTTGCAAATTATTTAACTGAGATTAACGCATATTAACTTGGTTGTTTTACACAACCGAGTTGAGGTATTCGACAATTTCCTGCTGTGTACTCATTTCAAGCACCTTTGCGGTTACTTTGTCTGCCTCTTCTTTTGTCCATGTGGAAATTATTTTTCTCACATTGAGAACTGACGGAGCGGAAACGCTGAATTCTGTGAGTCCGAATGAAATAAGCAACGGAATCATCAGCTTGTTTGCGGCAGCCTCACCGCACATTCCGACTGAAATGCCGTTCTGAACACCGCACTCAATTGTGCGTTTAATCATTCTGAGAACGCTTGGCTGAAGGGGAGAGTAGAGGTAAGACACATCGTTGTTGCCTCTGTCACAAGCCATTGTGTAGCCTGTGAGGTCATTTGTGCCGATGCTGAAGAAGTCTGCCTCTTTTGCAAGCATATCTGCGATAACTGCCGCAGACGCTGTTTCAACCATAACACCAACCTGAATGTTTTCGTTGAAATTTATGCCCATATTGCGTAAATCGGCTTTGCATTCTGCGACAAGCTTTTTGCCCTCACGAAGTTCATCCATAGTTGTGATGAGTGGGAACATAATCTTGATGTCACCGAATGCGCTTGCACGCAAAATGGCTTTAATCTGTGATTTGAAAAGTTCACGGTTTTTAAGGCAATATCTGATTGCACGGAATCCCATGAACGGATTTTCTTCTTTTTCAAGTCCAAGGTACGGAATGTCCTTGTCACCGCCGATATCAAGTGTTCTGATAATCAGCGACTTGCCCTTTAAGATAAGAGCCGCCTTTTTGTAGGCCTCAAACTGTTCGTCCTCTGTCGGAATTGAAGTTCTGTCCATGAACAGAAACTCTGTTCTGAAAAGTCCGACACCCTCGCCGTCTGCGTCAACTGCCTTGACAGCGTCTTCGGGTTTTCCTATGTTGCAGAAAAGTTCATAAACTTCTCCGCTTGCGGATTTTGTTTCTCGTCCCCTGTAATTTTCAAGCTCTTTGCGTTCTGCAAGAAAAGCGTCACGCTTTTTGGAGTATTCTGCAACTGTGTTATCATCCGGATTAACAATTACAGCACCCTCACTGCCGTCAACTACAACTGTGTCGCCGTTTTTCAGGCTTGATGCGACACCCTCAACACTGAGTACGGCGGGAATCTCAAGCGCTCTTGCAAGAATTGCAGAGTGGGAAGTTGTTCCGCCTGTTTCAGTAATAATGCCTGCTATGTTTTCTTTTACAATACCTGCCGTAACAGAAGGAGTAAGCTCCCTTGCAACAAGTACAGTGCCTTTTGGCGCATCGCTTACTTTAATTTCGTTTACTCCGAGAAGAATGCCGAGAACACCGCTCTTGATATCTCTGACATCAGCCGCACGCTGTTTTGTAAGCTCATCGTCAGCTGCCGAGAACATTGCAATAAACATATCGCACATATGCTCAAGAGCAGATTCCGCACATTGACCGCCTGCAATCAGCTTTTCAATTTCACCGCTGAGATACGGATCTTTGATAATCTGAATGTGACCTGCAAGAATTTCTGCCTCTTTTTCACCGGCTGAACTGCGAAGATTTTCTGCCTGTTTTTCAGTATTGTAGCAAAAAGCATCTACTGCTGCCTTAAAGCGCTGTGACTCTGCCTCAGTATCTGTTACTGTTCGTGGAGTGTATTCAAGCGAATGTTCTTCAATAAGCATTACCTTACCGATTCCGATACCCTCGGATGCGGCTGTTCCGTGTAGCATAATCTTCACCTCTTGTAACTGGTCTGTCGGTGCCATTACTCGCCAAGACCGCTCTCAATGAGCTGTACTGCCTCTGCAAGTGCCTCGTTTTCGTCAGCACCGTCGCAAACAACTTCAATTTCACTGCCGCACTTGATGCAAGCCGCAATAATGTTGAGAAGGCTCTTTGCGTTGTACTGATTGCCGTTGAATTTGATTGTTACATCACAGCTGTATTTGCCCATAGCTGTTGCAAAAACCGATGCCGGACGCATATGGAATCCCTGCGCATTTGTGAGTACGAGTTCTTTTGATACCATAATAAAATCTCCTTTATAAAATAAATTTGTGTTTTGAAGTTTTGAATCTAATGTCGTGAAAGTTCTTTTAGTTTTGAGGGGTGGCACCGGCTTTTACACCGGTGCCGAGGAACAAAACATTTCAAAAAACGGGTAATAGCAAATTAATTATTTTTTAATCGGTCTTTTGAGAAGTGCAAGCATAAACATTGAAACTACTGCACCGATTGCAAGAGCAAGGAGGTAGAAATACCATGTACCCTGCATTGTTGCGAATACGAAGATACCGCCGTGAGGAGCCATAAGCTTACAGCCAAAGAGAGCTGAAAGTGCGCCTGCTACTGCAGAACCAACGATACATGAAGGGATAACCTGAAGCGGATGACCTGCTGCGTAAGGAATTGCACCTTCTGAGATGAATGAAAGTCCCATTATATAGTTTACGGGAGCATTCTTTCTTTCTTCATCTGTCCAACGATTCTTGAAGAATGTGTTTGAAAGAGCGACTGCGATTGGAGGAACCATACCGCCGATCATAACTGCTGCCATAATGATGTATGCCTGATCGTCTGCGTTTGCAAGGTTAAGTGTTGCGAATGCATAAGCTGCCTTGTTGAAAGGACCGCCCATGTCGATAGACATCATACCTGCGAGGAGCGCACAGAGCGGAACCATCATTGCAGGGTTAGAGGCAATAGCGTTAAGGCCGTTTGACATACCTGAGTTAATCATACCCATGAATGGGTTGACTGCGCACATTACAACGAGAATACCGCCGAGTCCGAGAAGCGGATAGATGAGAACGGGCTTGATACCCTCAAGAGCCTTAGGCATCTTATCGCACATTTTTTCAATACCGAGCATTAAGTAACCGCCTACGAAACCTGCAAGCAAGCCGCCGAGGAAGCCTGACGGAACTGTTTCTGCAGCGGCAGGATCCATAAAGGTTGCGCCTGATGTTGCAAGGAAACCGCCTACAAGACCAACGAGAAGACCGGGACGGTCTGCAATTGACATTGCGATAAAGCCGGAAAGGATAGGAACCATAAGGTTAAATGCCACACCGCCGAGTGTCTTAAACCATGCGGCTGCTGGAGTTACCGTACCGAATGCACTGCCAACCTCCTGTGCGTTTACACCGCACGCAATATCAATGAGGAATGCGATTGCAATGAAGATACCGCCTGCTACAACGAACGGGAGCATATGTGATACACCGTTCATAAGGTGACCGTAAGCGCCGCCTCTCTTCCTTGGAGCATCTGCAGAACCGCCTTTGTGATGATATACGGGAACTTCTTTGTTTACAATCTTGTTGATAAGCTCTTCCGGCTTATGAATACCGTCTGAAACGGCACACTGTAAAACGGGCTTGCCGTCAAAACGGGCAAGATTTATTGTGATGTCAGCGGCAATGATGATACCGTCACAATTTGCAATTTCTTCTTCGGTAAGCACATTCTTTGCACCGCCCGAACCGTTTGTTTCAACCTTAATCGGAATGTTAAGGCTGTCGCCGGCTTTCTGGAGTGATTCAGCCGCCATATAAGTATGAGCAATACCAGTTGGACAAGCTGTGATAGCAAGAACTCTGTAACCCTTCTTTGCAGGAACTTCTGCCTTTGGTTCATCGGGGAACTTCTCTGTTTCTCTTGCGTCAATAATCGAGATGAATTCTTCCGGAGTTTTTGCGGCTTTAAGCTTTGCGGTAAAATCTTCATGCATCAAAAGCTGCATAAGTCTTGCAAGAACTTCAAGATGAACATCACCGTCTGTTGTTGCGGCAATCATAAAGAGCAGCTTACAGGGCTTACCGTCGGGCGAGTCATAATCTACACCGTCTGGAACTGTGATAGCCGTGAGGGCGGGAGCTTTTACAGCTTCGCTCTTGGCATGGGGAATTGCAACCTCCATACCTACAGCTGTTGTGCCGAGTTCTTCACGGTTGAGGATTCCCTCTTTGTAGGCTTTAACATCCTTGAGGTTTCCGCACTTTTCATGTAATGAAACAAGTTTGTCAATTGCTTCGCTCTTGTCGGCAACTTTAACGCCGAGAGCAATACCCGATTTTTTTAATAAATCTGTGATACGCATATTTTTCTCTCCTTTTTAATTGAATTTTGCAAGCAATTCATTTATTTTTTCTTTTGTGGCAAGTCCGTCAAGAAATGCCGTTGCATTTCCGCACACACTGCCCAATTTCAGCGCATAGGGGTAGCTTTTTGTTTTTTCATACCCTGCCACAAAGCCTGCTACCATTGAGTCTCCCGAACCGACTGTGTTAATTACCTTTTCTTTGAGGACTCCTGCTTTGTGCCTTTTCCCAAATTCGTCAATGAGCATTGCTCCGTCACCGCCGAGTGAAATCAGAACATTTTTTGCACCGAGTTTCTGCAGCTCTTTTGCATACTTTTCAATATCATCCTCGGTGTTGATTTCAACTCCGAACATTTCGGAAAGCTCCTGTCTGTTCGGCTTGATGAGGAACGGCTTGTACTTGAGTGCGTTGAGTAAAAGTTTTTTTGTTGCGTCAACTACAATTCGTACATCCTTGCCCTTGATTCTTTCAAGGATTCTTTCGTAAACATCATCAGGCATCGTATTCGGAATGTTTCCTGCAATTACGATTGTGTCGCCGTCGGATATTCTGTCAATTTTTGAAAACAGCCTTTCAAGTTCGCCTTCACTTATGTGAGGTCCCTGACAATTGATTTCTGTTTCAACGCCGGCTTTGATTTTTATGTTGATTCTTGAAATTCCACTTTCAAGCTTAATAAAGTCGGTGATAATCCTGTCGTTGCGAATACCCTTTTCAATGGCATCACCCGTAAAGCCTGCAACAAATCCGAATGCCGTACTTTCAAGGTCAAGCTCTGCAAGTACGCATGAAACATTGATTCCCTTACCTCCGTAGTAATATTCTTCGGCGGTTGTTCGGTTTGTTATTCCCGGAACAAGTGAATCAAGTCTGACAATGTAGTCAATTGACGGATTAAGCGTTACGGTGTAAATCATTTTTTACCTCCTTTATCACCGTTGCCTGCGAAAAGTCCGGCGTAGGCAGTTTGTCGGTGATTATACAACATTTTTGCAGAGGGGCAAATGTTACGGAATACACCCTGCGAAATTTTGAATGGTCTGCAAGAACAAATGCCATATAAGATTTGTTGATTGCCGTTTCCTTTATAAGACCTTCTTCAATGTCGGGGGTTGTGAATCCCGAACCGATGTCAATTCCGTTTGCTCCCATAAAAGCTTTTGTAAAGTTAAAGCAGTTTATGCTTTTTATTGCTTCGGCACCCACAACAGCCTCGGTAAGCGGTTTTATTTTTCCACCGACTATATATGTCTGCATACCCTTGTGGATAAGCATTCTGGCGTGTGTTATACCGTTTGTAACATATGTTGCGTTTGTATTTGTAATGTGGTCAACAAGCTTTAATGTTGTTGTTCCTGCGTCAATATAAACAAAGTCAGAGTCATGGATAAGCTTTGCACAGTATTCTGCAACCGCATCTTTTTCATCGCTCATAACGGTTTCACGATTGCTTACTGCATCTTCAAAAACACCCTCGTTTCTGGTGATTGAAGTTGCACCGCCGAAAACCTTTGTGAGCTTTCCCATCTCATCAAGAGCGGAAAGGTCTCTTCTTATTGTTGACTCGGATGAGTCAAGCAACTTTGTTAATTCCGACACCGTGACCGAATTTTTTTCTTCGAGCAAATCAAGTATTGCACGATACCTGTCCTGTGTAAGCATTATTCTCACCTCTTGACTTATATTATAACACCCATTTTTTAAAAGTCAAGCAAAATCGGTCAAAAAAATTCAAAAAAATTTAAAGACAGCAAAATTAGCTAACAAAAAAGTGTCGAGCGTTATTTAAAAACAGTATAAATTTACCATTTTTGCAATTAAAATTGGTGTTTTTGATTATCTCCATTCAAAATCAGTCAAATTAATTATTTTGACTATAATTCTTTTAGCGTGTTGACTGCAAGGTGTTTTTATACTACAATATTAATCGTTGTGTACAAAAAAAGCCTGCAAGTTTTTTGCAGGCTCAAAACGGCGAAATCACGCATTTATATTTTTTGTTTTTTATGTTTTTTTATACATATATATGTTATATGTCATTCTGACAAATCTTCAATGACTGTGATTTTTCGCTTTTCGGAGATTATAATATTTTCCTCATTCATCTTTTTTATTTCACGCATCATTGCACTTCGGTCAACAGAAAGGTAATCTGCAAGGTCGGAAAGAGGGAGAGGAAGATAAAAGGTGTTTTTTCCTTTTTCGGTTTTAATGTATTCAAAAAAAGTCAAAAGCTTGCTCCTCAGCGTCTGCTGACAGAGAATGTCTGTGTGAGCAAGACTTTTTTTATGAGATTTTTTGATGTATGCACTTATAATCCGCTGGTGTTTACTGCAATGCTTTTCACAACAGGCTGTAAATTTTGAGTATTTCACGAAATCAATTTTGCAGTTTGTTTTGGCACTCAGATAAAAAATTCTGTTGTCTGATTCGGGTACAATGCAGGTGACGATTATGTCGCCCTTTTCATAAAAAGAAATAATTCTCCGCTGATTTTCGGCATTGTCGGTTGTCAGATAAACAGTTCCTTCTTTTATGATGCAAATTGTGTCATTTTCGGGTGAATATGTAGTTATGATTTCACCCCTTTTATACTCTCTTTCAATAGGTTTAAAACACTCGTTTATCCCGATGAAATCTGATTTTTTAAGCCTTGCACCGCCTATTTCTTCTATCATTTGCAACACTCCATAATGTGTGGTGTTTTTTGTCTTGCCACAAGATATAGTATAGTATATCACATAATTGTTGCCTGTGCAACAGTATTTATATTGCAATTATTGTATAATTGGTCTTGCATTGCAGGGATAGTTTGGTTCCTTGCAATTTTATTGCACAACGCATTTTTTAAACGGCATTATTGAAAAATTTATTTTTTTATTCGGATTAACAGATATAGGATATTTTTACCAAGGAAGTACCGCAAAATAATAAAAAGGGGAAGGATTATGAGAATTATTAAGCGTAACGGCTCAGAAGAAGATTTCAACATTGAAAAAATTATTAATGCCGTTAAAAAAGCAAACGGTTCGGGGGAACACAAGTTCCTTACAGACGAACAGATTGAGGATGTTGCCGACTATGTTGAATATAAGTGCAACAAAATCAGGAGAGCAGTGTCCGTTGAAGAAATTCAGGATATGGTTGAGGATCAGCTAATGGCAAAGGGTGCGTTTGAGCTTGCAAGAAGATATGTGCGTTACCGCTACAACCGCTCGCTTGTTCGTAAGGCAAACACTACCGATAACAGGATTCTTTCGCTTATCGAGTGCAATAACGAGGAAGTAAAGCAGGAAAATTCAAACAAGAACCCTACCGTCAACAGCGTTCAGCGTGACTATATGGCCGGTGAGGTCAGCCGTGACCTTACAAGGAGAATGCTTTTGCCGGCTGATATCGTTGAGGCTGATAAGGAAGGTATTATTCACTTCCACGATTCGGACTATTTTGCACAGCATATGCACAACTGCGACCTTGTAAACCTTGAGGATATGTTGCAGAACGGTACCGTTATCAGCGATACGCTTATTGAAAGACCGCACAGCTTTTCAACGGCGTGTAACATTGCAACTCAGATTATTGCACAGGTTGCAAGTAACCAGTACGGCGGTCAGAGCATAAGCCTTGCTCATCTTGCACCGTTTGTTCAGGTTTCCCGTGAGAAAATCCGCAGAGAAACTCTTGCGGAAATCGAAGAACTCGGTGTTCATCCCACAGAAGAGAAAATCAACGATATCGTTGAGCAAAGACTTCGCAAAGAAGTAAACCGTGGTGTTCAGACCATTCAGTATCAGGTTGTTACTTTGCTCACAACAAACGGTCAGGCTCCGTTTGTAACCGTGTTTATGTATCTTAACGAGGCTAAAAACGAGCAGGAAAAGCACGACCTCGCTATGATTATCGAAGAAACTCTCAAACAGCGTCACAAGGGCGTAAAAAATGAAAAGGGTGTGTGGATTACACCTGCGTTTCCAAAGCTTATTTATGTGCTTGAGGAGGATAACATAACAGAGGACAGCAAGTATTGGTATCTTACGGAGCTTGCTGCAAAATGTACCGCAAAGAGAATGGTTCCCGACTATATCTCGGAGAAGGTTATGCTCCAAAGCAAAATTGATAAAAACGGCGAGGGACATTGCTTTACCTGTATGGGTTGCAGAAGCTTCCTTACTCCTTATGTTGACGAAAACGGCAAGCCGAAATATTACGGCAGATTCAATCAGGGCGTTGTGACTGTAAATCTTATTGATATCGGACTCAGCGCAGGCAAGGATCTTGATAAATTCTGGAAGATTTTTGACGAGAGAATGGAACTTTGCCACAGAGCATTGCAGTGCCGTCACGAGCGTCTTACAGGCACTCTTTCGGATGCCGCTCCTATTTTGTGGCAGTACGGTGCTTTGGCAAGACTTAAAAAGGGTGAGAAGATTGACAAGCTTCTCCATGGCGGTTATTCAACGCTTTCACTCGGTTATGCAGGTCTTTGGGAGTGCGTTTACAGCCTTATCGGCAAAAAGCTCACAGAAAAAGAGGGCAAAGAACTCGGTCTTAAAATTATGCAGAAGCTAAACGACTATTGTGCAAAGTGGAAAAAGGCTGAAAACATTGACTACAGCCTTTATGGTACTCCTCTTGAAAGCACAACATATAAGTTTGCAAAGTGTCTTCAAAAGCGTTTCGGCATTATCAAGGGCGTAACAGATAAAAACTACATCACTAACAGCTATCATGTTCATGTTACCGAGAATATTGACGCATTCAGCAAGCTGAAGCTTGAATCCGAATTTCAGGCTTTGTCACCGGGCGGTGCAATCAGCTATGTTGAAGTTCCGAATATGCAGGATAACATTCCCGCTGTTTTACAGGTTATCAAGTTCATTTACGATAACATTATGTATGCAGAGCTTAACACAAAGAGCGACTACTGTCAGGTTTGCGGTTATGACGGAGAAATCAAGATCGTTCACGATGACGGCAAGCTTGTGTGGGAGTGTCCTAACTGCGGCAACCGTGATCAGGATAAGATGAATGTTGCAAGAAGAACCTGTGGATATATCGGAACTCAGTTCTGGAATCAGGGCAGAACTCAGGAAATTGAGGAAAGGGTGCTTCACCTTTGATGAATTACGGAGAAATTAAACTCTGCGATATTGCAAACGGTGAGGGAGTAAGAGTATCGCTCTTTGTATCCGGCTGTACGCATCATTGCAAAAACTGCTTTAATCCGCAGACATGGAGTTTTGATTACGGCGAACCTTTTACAAAAGAGGTTGAGGATAAAATTCTCAAAGAGCTTGAACCGTCATATATTGACGGCTTGTCATTGCTCGGCGGAGAACCCTTTGAACCTTCAAATCAAAGAGCCTTAGTGCCGTTTTTAAAGCGTGTCAGAGAAAAATATTCCGACAAAACAATTTGGTGTTATTCGGGCTATTTGTTTGACAAGGAGCTTCTTTCCGACAGCAGAGCAAGGTGTGAATGTACGGATGAAATGCTTTCAATGATTGATGTGCTTGTTGACGGTGAATTTGTTGAGGCTCTTCACGATATAAGCCTTGCGTTCAGAGGCTCGTCAAATCAGCGTATTATAGATGTAAAAGCGTCACTCAAAGAAAATAAAATAATTCCCCACAAGCTTATGAAAAGGGGAGTATAATAAAAAGCGACAGCCGTAAAACTGTCGCTTTTTGTAATATTATTGAATTATTGCGTGGAATGTTGTTGATTTTGTAAGGCAAATAGTGTAAAATGATAGCATACTATTTATAGAATATTATGCAAGGAGCGATTATATATGGTATGTAAAAATTGCAATCACGAAATTGACAACGGAGCAATGTTTTGTACTTACTGCGGAACACCTGTTGAGCAGACTCCGGAGCCTGAAACACAGCCTGTTGAAAATGCTTCAACCGAAGATGCTGCACAGAACCCTTACGAGAATGTGCAGACTGCACAGCCTGAGGTTGATAACGCACAGCCGACTGCCGACAGTCAGCCACAGCAGAATCCGTATTCTCAACAGTACGGTCAGCCAAATCAGGCTTATTATCAGCAACCGCAGCCTAACAAAACTTCATACGGTCAGCAGTTTACAAACTCACCGAACAATGATTACGGCGCAAATCAAAGCAAGTACGGCAATCAATATCAGAGCTACAACAACGGCTATAATCAGCAGTACAACACGCAGTATCAGCAGACATACAACTCACAGCCTGTACCGCCCGTTGCACCGCCATACGGTACTCCGGATACTCAGCCTGTAAGTATAGGCGGTTGGATCGGCGTTATGCTTTTAACCTGTCTGCCGATTGTAAACCTCATTATGCTCTTTGTCTGGGCGTTCAGCTCATCAACAAAGAAGTCACTCAAAAACTATGCAAGAGCCGCTCTTATCCTGGCTCTTATCGGAGTTGTGCTTGTTGTAGTTGTTTCAATTATTCTTGCAGTCTGCGGTATCAGTATCTTCAACGAATTTTCCAGTTCAGGATATTACTATCATTAAATTTAACGGTGAATCGCTGTACCAAATTCGTACAGACAGCTTTATAATGTTAAAAACAAAGTTTACCGATACAAAAAATCCCTGTCCATTGTGGACAGGGATTTTCATTTGCGTTATAAAAAAGTTTTAGGGCTGCGAACCTCGGCTCTTCTAATGTCAAGCCTCGTTGTTCTCCGCTATTCCTAAAATAACTTCCACTCGTCTAATCCGTTTCAATTACTTGCGTAAATTTCACGGCTTAGTCCTCGCCGGTCGTTATTTTAGGGCTGCGAACCTCGGCTCTTCTATTAATCAAAGAATTTGCTGTGGATAGCGCTTACAGCCTTGTCAGCGTCTGCTGAATCAATAAGAACCGAAACCTTGATTTCGCTTGTGCTGATCATCTGGATGTTGACCTGAGCGTCATAAAGAGCCTCGAACATCTTTGTAGCAACGCCTGCATGGCTTTCCATACCTGCACCGACAATTGAAATCTTAGCTACCTTATCGTCATAGAGAATTTCCTCTGCACCGAGGTTCTCTGTGTATTCCTTCATAAGAGCAACAGCCTCTTCGCCTCTGTTCTTGGCAACTGTAAAGCTGATGTCCTTCTTGCCGTCATGACCGATTGACTGAAGAATAATGTCAACATTGATATCTTTAGCAGAAAGCTTTGAGAACATCTTAAAAGCAAGACCGGGGATATTCGGAACACCCATAACAGAAATTCTTGCAACATCTGTATCTTTAGCAACACCGCTGATTAACATTTTTTCCATTTTAGTTTTCTCCTTTACAATTGTACCCGAAGCCTTTGTCATACTTGAAAGTACTTCAAGCTCGATATTATATTTTTTAGCCATTTCAACCGAACGGTTGTTAAGAACCTGAGCACCGAGTGTAGCAAGCTCAAGCATTTCGTCATAAGAGATTTCCTGAAGCTTCTTAGCGTTCTTAACCTTTCTCGGATCAGCTGTGTAAACACCCTCAACATCGGTGAAAATCTGACAGAGATCAGCGTGCATTGCAGCCGCAATAGCTACGGCACTTGTGTCTGAACCGCCTCTGCCGAGTGTTGTAATATCGCCGTATTTTGAAATGCCCTGGAAGCCTGCAACGATTACAATGTTCTTCTTGTCAAGCTCTTTCTTAATTCTGTCAGGCTCAACTTTTCTGATTCTTGCGCTTGTGTGAGCAGAAGTGGTATTGAAACCTGCCTGCCAGCCAAGAAGAGAAACAGCGTGGTAACCGAGCTTTTCGATTGCCATTGCAAGAAGTGAAATAGAAATCTGCTCGCCTGCGGCAAGAAGCATATCCTTTTCTCTTCTTGAAGCCTTTGGATTGATTTCGTTTGCCTTTTCAATGAGATCGTCTGTTGTGTCGCCCTGAGCGGATACAACAACTACAACATCATTGCCCTTTGCGTAAGTGTCTGTTACGATTGATGCAACATTCATTACTCTTTCGGCATTGGCAACAGAGCTGCCGCCAAATTTCTGAACTATCAAACTCATGTACTTAATACTCCCTCTGTAAAATTATAAATCAGCCACACGGATACTTGAAAGTACCGAAACACCGTCAGCTTCAAGCTGAGCAATCTTCTCGGCAAATTCGTTGTACGGCATAGCCTTGACAACAAATGCTTTTTCGTCGGCAGGTGCGTCAGCCTTATTGATTACTGTTACCTCACCGAATAATTTTTCTGCCTTTTCTGCAACATTACTGCCGTTTGCACGAACATACATGGCACGGCTTGACTCCTCCCAAGGAAGAATGTTTTTGCCGTTGCCGTCTGCCCAGTAAAGGAACTTTCTTGTCTTGAGGTGCTTACAGCAGTCGATTACATCGGCTACAACTGCGCTTGCTGTAGGAAGCTTGCCTGCACCCTTGCCGTAGAATACTACATCGCCTGTGCAGTCGCCTCTTACCATAATGCCGTTGAACTCATAGTCAATGTTAGCAAGCTGGCTCTTGTTCGGAACGAGCATAGGAGCAACGATAATGTCAATCTTGCCGTCCGCAAGACGCTTAACACTGCCGATAAGTTTAATTACGCAATGGAAAGCCTCAGCGTATCTTACATCTTCAAGTGTAATTTTTGTAATGCCCTCTGTATGTACAGAGTCGGGATAAACATGCTTTCCGTATGCAAGAGATGCAAGAATACAAATCTTACGGCAAGCGTCGTGACCTTCGATATCAGCGGCAGGATTTCTCTCGGCAAAGCCAAGCTCCTGAGCAAGCTTGAGCGCATCGTCAAACTGCATACCGTCTTCAATCATCTTTGTAAGGATAAAGTTTGTTGTACCGTTAAGAATACCGGCAATCTCGTCAACATTGTTTGCAACAAGACACTGGCTCATCGGGCGGATAATCGGAATACCGCCGCCTACCGATGCTTCAAAGAGGAAGTTTGTGTTTGTTTCCTTTGAAATTTCAAGGAGTTCTGCACCGTGAGCGGCAACAAGCTCCTTGTTTGAAGTAACAACACTCTTACCTGCTTTAAGACATCTCTTTACAAAGTCATAAGCAGGATTAAGACCGCCCATAACTTCAACAACAACTCTTATTTCGAGGTCGTTGATGATATCTTCAAAGTTTTTTGTGAATCTGTCTGCAAGTGGGCTGTCGGGAAATTCACGAAGGTCAAGAATCTTCTTGACATAAACCTCTTCACCGATGCTTGCATAAAGCTTCTGTTTGTGTGTTGTAAAGATTTCGGCAACGCCCGAACCTACAACACCGTGACCCATAATTGCTATTGAAACCATATCTAAAAACCTTTCCTTTCGAGTTTTTGGTTTTAACCTGTTATTTTATTCTGCGGCAGGGGGGGCTTCCTCACCGCCGCCTGACGATTCACCGCCTCCGGAGCTTTCGCCTCCGCCTGAGGATTCCCCTCCGCCGGAAGGTTCTCCGCCTGAATTATCTCCTCCGCCGGAAGGTTCTCCGCCTGAATTATCTCCTCCGCCGGAGGTGTCGCCGCCTGAATTATCTCCTCCGCTGTTGCTTGTGTCGCCGCCGTAATTGCTACCGCTGTTGTCACCGCCGTAATTGGGGTCGTAGTAGCTTGAGGAGTCTGAAACATCTGAGCCGTATTCATAGTTACCGCTGTAATATGCACCTCCCGAACTCGGCATATTGTCCTCGGTGTAGTAGCCCACATATCGTCCCGAAATATTATCTGTTGAAACAATAAGTCCCGTTGTAGGATTATATGTTGCCTCAATCAGGTTATTGGATATTTTATATTCCTTGTTTTCTTTGCCTTTAAGGTACTTGCCCATAACATTTGCAAAGAATTTTGTTGCCGTTGTTCTTCCGCTGTAGGAAATGGTTTTAGGCTTATCAAAACCGCACCATGTAGCCATTACGGCATATGGCGAACATCCGCAGAACCATGAATCCTTATCGTCATCGGTTGTACCTGTTTTGCCGATAATGTCCCAGCCTGAAATCTGAGCGTAATGTGCGTTTGTGTGAGCGCTGTTTGTAACATTGTAGTGAAGCAGTCGGTTCATGATTCCTGCTGTTTCGGCTGAATAAGCCTGTTTCGGAACTGCGTCACGGTTATCAATGATTATGTTGTCCTCTGAGTCGGTTACATAGTAGTATGTGTACGGTTCGTAGTAAAGACCGCCGTTGCCGAGATATGTGTAGGCAGCCGCCATTTCTCTTACTGTAACACCGCCGTTCATACCGCCGATTGAAAGAGCACCCGTATTCTGTGCATCCTGTTCCGTAAGATTCTGGAATCCCATTTTTGTAACAACCTGCTGATATGCAACGCTCGGACCGCCGATAAGCTCCATGGTCTGAGCAGCTGTTGCGTTTGATGACCACTCGATTGCATCGGGAAGACTCATATTGCCGTTGTAGTAGCCGTATGCGTTGTTAGGACCCGAAACAAGCTGACCGCTTTCATTTGTACGATAGTTGTCAAGCGGTTCATCGAGAACCATTGATGAGAAATAAAGCTTCTTTGATTCGATTGCATAAGGGTAAACAACAACAGGCTTGATTGAAGAACCCGGTTGAAGTACGGAGTTGTAGGATCTGTCCCAGCTGAGAGCGCCCTCTTTCTTTGTTGAAGAACCGACTGTTGCAATTACTCTGCCGTCATATCCCATAATTGTTGACGCAATCTGAAGGTCGGAATCATTTGATTTATCAATATTGAGTGCCGCATTTTCAAGGTAGGTCTGAGCCTTTTCATCCATTGCACAGTAGATTTTAAGTCCCTCTGTGTAAAGCTTTGAAGATGCCGCAGATTCGCTTATGTTGTAATATTCTGCAATGTCCTTTTGAAGATCACGAAAGACCTGATCAATATACCAGTTCTGAACATCTGCTTCGTCATCATCGTTATCGTCATCGGATGCCTGCCAGCCGACAAATGTCATTGTGGCACTTTCTTTCATAGCCGCATCAAATTCGTCTTTAGAAATTTTTTTCTGATCATACATTTCATTGAGAACGATTTCACGGCGCTCCTTGTTGTTTTCGGGGAAAACAAGCGGATTCCATCTTGACGGGTTTTGTGTAATTCCCGCAATTGCCGCACATTCTGCAATTGAACAGTCCTTTATGCTCTTGCCGAAGTAAAGCTGAGCCGCCGATTCAACACCCTGACAGTTATTGCCGAAGTTTACAACATTGAGATAGGCTTCAAGAATCTGATCCTTTGTGTATTCCTGCTCAAGCT
>ENA-ORRO01000759-ORRO01000759.1-human-gut-metagenome-genome-assembly--contig:-NODE-759-length-25473-cov-5.692541_pt1 | contig 25473 bp, 25 predicted proteins | sample MGYA00242176_ERZ509136 | MGnify/ENA primary metagenome ERZ509136 (study PRJEB26280, sample SAMEA2338644) | human gut metagenome | biome: human gut; feature: human-associated habitat; material: faeces...
TCGCGGATGCCGTCACCATCGGAGTCAATCCAGCCGGCAGATTCCAACACTGCTTTCGCGCCTTCGGGGTCATAGGATTCGGTCGTCACGTTCTCCCCGCCGAAGGTCGCAAATCCATCCGGGAACGCACCGTTGCCGGGAACGCCGTGACCGTCCAGCAGCGCGGAGACAAAGCCCTGCTTGTCAATGCCCATAGCAATGGCCTTACGAACGGCCGCATCCTGGATGATGGGGCTTGTCATGTTCATGGAGGCAAAGAACGCGCGGGAGGTCTGGATGCTGGAGAACTGATAATTGCCGTTTTCAAAGTTCGGATATGCTTCATACGCCATGCCGTAAGCTGCGTCAATATCGCCGGCCTGCAAAGCCGCCGAGAGGGTATCGCCGTTGGAAAGCGTGCGGATGGTCAGCTCGTCGATTTTCGGCGTACTGTTCCAGTAATTTTCGTTCTTTGTCAGCGTCAGATGATCGTCCGTGACCATGTCTGTCACAACATAAGGACCGGTACCGGCGACAATGCCGACGTCAAAATCGCTGGCATCCACGTCAATGATGCAGCCGTAAGGGTCGCCCAAATAGTTCATAAGTGCCGGGTTCGGCTCGCTGGTGGTGATGGTCAGAATCTGACCGTCCGCCTGCATGTCGGCAATCTTAGTGTCGCCGGGTGCGCGGTCATGGTTTTCCAGCAGATGCTCAAAGCACTGCTTTACGGCTTCCGCGTCCATCTCTCGCCCGCTGGAGAACGTAACATTGTCCTGAAGCGTGATCGTCCACGTGAGGTTGCCGTCGTTTTCCCATGATTTTGCCAGCCACGGCTCAAGCTCCATGCTGTCGGTATAGTGTACCAGCGTTTCGCCGATGCCATAGCGGATGCAGGCCCAGCCGTTGTAGGTACGGTGGGGAACGTCGTATCGCCGATCACCATGGTTTTCTTCGCAGCAGGCGCGCTTTCTGCCGCATCGTTCTGCGCCGCGTCCGTCTGCGAAGCACCTGTTTCCTGTGCCGTGGGCTGTTCAGCTGCCGGGGGATTGGCGTTGCCGCTGCACCCGGCAAGCAGCGTGATCGCAAGACATACGATCAAAAGAAGAGATACTGCTTTTTTCATCTTTTTGTTCCTTTCAGATTTCAAATATTGTTCCAGTCGAACTGGTTGTGTATTGTCTTCTTACAAAACGCTGTCGATCAGGCGCTTTGTATAATCATTCTGCGGATGATAAATTACCGCATCCGGTGCTCCCTGTTCCACGATGTCCCCATGGTACATAACCAGTACCCGGTCGCAGAACTGCTGCACCAGAGAAATATCGTGGCAGATAAAGAGGATAGAGAGGTCATGCCCCTGTTGGGTTCTCAGGGTGTTCAGCAGCTCCAGGATTTCCTTCTGCACCGTCACATCCAGCGCGGAGGTGATCTCGTCGCAGATCAGGAGCCGGGGTGCGATGGCCAACGCCCGGGCAATGGCCGCCCGCTGCTGCTGTCCCCCAGACAGCTGGGCAGGATAATAATCCGCCCGTTCTTCCATACCCACCTTGGCCAGCAGTTCCCGGGAAATGGCCGCAGCCTGTTCCGGCTTCATGTGCTTTACCTTCAGCAGTCCGAATTCCACATTTTCCTTTACGGTCATTTCATTGAACAGATTGAACTGCTGGAACACCATGGCGGTATTCTGGCGCATATAGCAGATGTCCCGTTTTTTCACATGAGCCGCATCAAAGGTGACCTCGTCGAAAGCATAGGACCCGCTTTCCGGTTTTTCCAGGTAGTTGACACACCGGAGCAGAGTGGATTTCCCGGCCCCGGAAGGTCCGATGATGGAAACCACTTCATTTTCATGGACGGTCAGGTCCACATCTTTCAGGATATGCTGCTTGCCAAAATATTTGTTCAGATGCTGCAGCTGCAGCAGGATCTTTTTCTCTGCCATATTCGTTTCCCCCATCAGTCTTTCCCGGCTTCCGCCTGCGCCAGCTTCTCGTTCTTCCGGATGACGGCGTCGCTTTTCCGCAGCCGTTTTTCCAGGAAGGCAAAAATCCGTTCCGAAATCAGGGACAGGGCCCAGTAAATCAGAGACAGGGACACGTACATTTCAAAGAAACGCAGGTTCCGTCCGGCAATGAGCCGGCTGGCCGCCGTCATTTCCACCACAGCACACACAAAAGCCAGGGAAGTCCCTTTCAGCAGGCCGATGAAAATGTTGCCAAGGGATGGCAGGGCGATTTTCAGGGATTCCGGCAAAATAATGTACCGGAACACTTGGAGAGTGGACAGACCGATGGAATAGCCGGCTTCCACCTGTCCCTTGTCCACCGCCTGGAGAGCCGCCCGGATGGTTTCACTGGAATAAGCCGCTTCGTTGAGAGAAAAGGCGATAATCACGAAGAACATCCCGGAGATGCTGTTGATGGAATAATGGGTCCCGATGGACCGGTTCATGTATTCCAGCAGGATGGGCACCCCGTAGAAGGCGATATACAGCTGGACCAAAAGAGGCGTTCCCCGCATATAGGATACATACAAGGTGGCCAGATTCTGGAGAACCGGTACCCGGCGCACTTTCACCAGGGCAATGGCAAACCCCAGGACCAGGGCAAAAAAGGCGGACACCAGGACGATTTCCATGGTGATGGGAAGGTAGGGCAAAAGAGCCGGTATCCCTTCCCAGACAATCTGGGGATCAAAAAGTTTCGGCATTTTCCATCTCTTTCTTTCTCAGAGCCAAGTCATTTTTTGGCGTGGGCTTTTTCATAGTTTTCCTGGCTGGAATAATCGTTCCCCAGGAATTCTTTGGACAGTTTGCTCAAGGTACCATCCTTTTGGAGTTCAGCAAGGGCCTTGTCGAAGTCAGCTGCCATTTTGGCGCCTTCTTCCGTTTTGGGGAAGACAAAATACGTATTGGGATTGGTCAGTTTCCCCACCTTGTCCATTTCGGCCTGGGGCAGCACCACGAAGTCGAACTGGTATCCGTATTCTTTGCTGAGCATGTACAGACGGGTTTCGTTGGTTTTCAGCACATCGATGCCGTCATCGGAATTGAGCCGACGGTAATAAGCCGCCCAGCCTTCATCGGAATAGGTTACCTGGATGGGCTTGTCCGGATATTTTGCGTTGAAGGCTTCCACATACTGCTGCCAGGCGTTTCCCTTGGTGGGGTTCAGGTAGGTCCGCAGGCCCCCCAGATCTTCCACGTGGTTCACCGGATGCTTCTGGAGAAATCCTTTGGGGAAGGCAAAAACTGCCGGTTCATAGTAATGGGTCACCTTGGTGAAACTGTATTTCTTTTCCCGGATGGGCGTCTTGGAGATGCTCCCGAACCCGATCTGATACCGGCCGGAATCAATGCCGGCGAAAATGCTGGCAAATTCCGTGGTCTGGAACTGGATGTCATAGCCGGCCTTGGCGGCAGCGGCTTTCAGCACTTCCACTTCATATCCGGTCAGTTTGTTGTCCTTGTCCATATAGGCGATTCCCTTCATGGTGCCTTCCGTAGCCGCCACAATGGTTTTCTTCCCGGACTGGGCTTTTTCCCCGCTCTGAGAACCGCAGCCCCCCAGAAGCATCAGACCGACCAGCAGCAGGGGTAAAAATTTCCATTTGTTTTTCATGGGTTTGCCTCCTTAACATACAAAGGGCCGTCCATCCATACAGGCGCTGTCCATCGTTTTCCAGAGCACAGCATTCCATAAGACAGGCGGCATTTCTTCATCTAACAGGGAAAACGTATACGAAATATTATTATTTTAGTATGATTTTATTGTGCTGTCAACGAAAAAGTAAAAGTGAAGAAAAGCGGGATGAGCGGACAGGATTGTGCAAATAAAAAGAGGGGGGAAAATTCCCCCCCGGTCATTGGCCATAGGTGGTCAGGTAATTAGGCACGGATCCGTAGGGGCGGCAGGCCCGGCCGCCCGCCAAAGCAGCAGTTGTACGTATATTTTGCGGGCCTCCCGGCGTGAGGCCGCTACGGGTTTGGGCAAATAAAAAAAGGGGGTGTGAAAAAAGTTCACACCCCCCTGTTTACCCCTTCTTATGCGCCTCCACCTTTTCGTCGAACATGAACTGGAGATTCAGCCAGGCGGCGGCGCTGATTTCTGTGGCTTCTTCCAGTTTGCTGGCCAGTTCCAGATCCACCGGGATTTCTCCAGCCAGGAGCTGATCCACGGTTTCCAGGGGTTTCCCCAGTTTGTGGGCGAACTGGGCCGGGGTCATCTGCCAGTCATCCAGCAGGTCTTCCAGGTAGGAACCGGGGTGGAATGCAGTGCCGTCTTCATAAACAATGGTATTGGACATGATGGATAAGGCCTCCGAAGTTTTTCTTTCAGTATAGCAAAAGAGGTGTTGCCGGTGCAACACCTCTTTTGTCATCAGAACGCCGGGATGATGGCGCCCTGGTATTTTTCTTCGATGAATTTCTTCACTTCCGGGCTGTTCAGAGCCTTCATCAGCTTCTGGATTTCCGGACGGTTTTCGTCCCCTTTCCGGACGGCCACGATGTTGGCATAAGGAGAATCCTTGGCTTCGATGAACAGGGCATCTTTGGTGGGATTCAGCTTGGCTTCCATGGCGAAGTTGGAGTTGATCACGGCCAGATCCACATCATCCAGGGTCCGGGGCAGCATGGCGGCTTCCGCCTCGGTGATTTTCAGGTTCTTGGGGTTGTCCACAATGTCATTGGCGGTGGCCAGTACCCCTACCCCTTCCTTCAGTTTCAGCAGTCCGGCTTTTTCCAGGATGGCCAGGGCACGGCCCCCGTTGGTGGGATCGTTGGGAATGGCGATCTTGGCGCCGTCGGGCACGGATTTAATGTCTTTGACTTTCTTGGAATACACGCCCATGGGTTCAATGTGGACTTTGCCCAGGGAAACCAGGGACAGGTTCCGGTCTTTGCAGAACTTTTCCAGATAGGGCAGATGCTGGAAGAAGTTGGCGTCGATTTCCTTGTCGCTGAGGCTCAGGTTGGGTTTCACATAGTCGGTGAATTCCACCACCTGCAGGTCAACCCCTTCCTTGGCCAGGATGGGTTTCACTTTTTCCAGGATTTCCGCATGGGGAACCGGAGAAGCGCCCACCTTCAGGACCACTTTCTTGTCTCCCCCTGCGGGTTTGCTGCCGGTGGAGCTGCCGCATCCTCCGGCGATCCCGGCCAGGGCCAGGAGCCCGGCCAGTACCAGTGCCAGTTTTTTCATCGTTTTTCCTCCCTTTTTTGCATTGACTGGATTTTCAGCAGTCAACGGCCGTTGACCGCTGACCGTTGACACAGGGCGGGTATCCGCCCGTCAGCCGATTTTTCCGCTCTGGGGAAAAATCAGGCATTCCAATTCCGTTCCACCCGTTCTGCTGCTTCTTTCCGGATGTCTTCGGGATCCCGTTTGATCCGGGCAATGCCCTGTTCCATGGCAGTTTTGGCCACGGCGGCGGCAATGGCCGGAACGATCCGCCGGTCAAAGGCGCCGGGAACCACATAGTCTTCCTTCAGTTCGTCGTCGGCGATCAGACCGGTAATGGCCTTTACCGCAGCCACCTTCATTTCTTCGGTGATGGCGGAAGCCCGGACAGCCAGGGCCCCACGGAAGATCCCCGGGAACACGCATACGTTGTTCACCTGGTTGGGCGCATCGCTGCGGCCGGTACCAGCTACGGCAGCGCCGGCCGCCTTGGCTTCTTCATAGGTGGTTTCCGGCACCGGGTTGGCCAGGGCGAATACCACGGCATCCTTGTTCATGCTCTGGATGATTTCTTTGGTGAACAGCCGGGGAGCGGAAACCCCCAGGAGCACATCAGCCCCTTTTACGGCCCCTTTCAGATCCCCCTGGTAATGATCTTTGTTGGTGACGCTGGCCAGGTAGGCGGTTGCCATGTCCATATCCCCGGGACGACCTTCATACACAGCCCCATGGACATCGATCATGGTCAGATCCTTCACGCCCAGACGCACCAGCAGTTTGCCGATGGCGGAACCGGCAGCACCGCAGCCGTTGACCACAACCTTCACCTTGCCGATGTCTTTCTTCACATAGCGGAGAGCCCCCATGATGGCCGCACAGGCGATGATGGCCGTACCATGCTGGTCGTCATGGAACACGGGGATTTTGCACCGTTTGATCAGTTCCGCTTCAATGGCATAGCATTTGGGGGAAGAAATGTCTTCCAGATTGATGCCGCCGAAAGAAGGCTGGAGCTTTTCCACGATGTTCACGAATTCTTCCGGATCCTTGGTGTCGATGCAGATGGGCACGGAATCCACATCCCCGAATTTCTTGTACAGTACAGCTTTCCCTTCCATAACAGGCATGGCGGCTTCGGGACCGATGTCCCCCAGGCCCAGTACCCGGGTGCCGTCACTGATGACGGCCACCATATTGCCCCGGCAGGTGTATTCAAAGGAAAGATCCGGGTTCTCTTTGATTTTCCGGCAGGGTTCCGCAACCCCTGGAGTATAGGCCAGGGACAGGTCGTGACCATTTTCCAGAGGCACCTTGCAGCGCACCTCCAGTTTGCCGTGGTTTTTGGCATGGAGTTCCAGTGCCTCTTTGTTCAGTTCTTCCGTATTTGCCATTTGTTGGCTCCTTTCCTATTCTTTCAATTCCTGCACTTCGAATACCGGTTTTTTCCCTGCTTCCAGGGTCAGGATGCCAAAGCTGGGCACTCCGTTCCGGGGACGGCTGGGACTGCCGGGGTTGATCAGCAGGATCCCGTCTGCTTCCCGGTTCACCGGTACATGGATGTGGCCGAAGACCACCACATCCGCCTGTTTCTCTTCTCCCCAGTACAGCAAACGGCTCCAGTCATTGTACCGGACGTACCGGTGGCCGTGGGTCATGGCCAGGGTGAACCCCAGCTGCTTTGTCACCAGTTCCGCCGGAGCCCGGTCTTCATAGCTGTCACAGTTGCCGCATACTGCATACACCGGAATGCCGGTGATTTCTTCGATATACGGGGCATCCTGGCTGTAGTCACCGGCGTGGAGCCACAGATCCACTTCCCCCGCCTGGTCCAGTACCTGTTCCAGGGCCTGGAAATCTCCATGGGTGTCACTGACCACGCCGATTCTCATCGGTTCATTTTTTTCCATTGATTTACCAGTTTCCGAATGGCCTTGGCCCGGTGGCTGATGCCATTCTTTTCTTCCATGGTGGCCTCTCCCAGCGGTTTGTGGAGTTCTGTGGACCAGAACAGGGGGTCATAGCCGAAGCCATTGGTCCCGTGGGGTTCGTGGAGCAGGATCCCGTCACAGATCCCGGCACTTTCCACCAGGATCTTCCCTTCCGGATTGGCCATGGCCAGAGCGCAGAAAAACCGGCAGTTCCGCCGGACCTGCATCTTCATATTGGCCAGGAGCAGTTCGTTGTTTTCTTCATCGGTGGCCTCTTCCCCCGCATAGCGGGCGGAACGGACACCGGGTGCCCCTTTCAGGCTCAGGACCTCCAGCCCGGAATCATCGGCCAGGCAGATCTTGCCAAGGACCTTGGCGTAGTACCGGGCTTTCAGCCGGGCATTGGCCGCAAAGGTCCGGCCGGTTTCTTCCGGTTCGGGCACCGGGGCATAATCACTGAGGCAGGTAAAGGTGATGCCGAGTTCATCCATCAGCGACTTGAATTCCTCTACTTTGCCCAGGTTATGGGTTGCGATTACAACTTCCAACATCGTTTCACCTACCTTTTCTATAACTGTTATTGTACCTGTTATGGGGGGAGAAATCCAGAGGAAAAAGTTCCCTGACGGGAACTTTTTCCTGTCACTGGTCCGATTGTCACTGGTCACTGGCCGATGGAAGCCGGCATACGCCGGCCTTGAACATTTTATTTCTACAAATTCCCGATTGCTTCCCTGAGCGTCAGAGTAGGTCAGATGCGTGAAAGGAGGGATTTGGAAGTTGGGCATAATACACGGCGGTATATACCCGGCTTCCAAATCCCTCCTGACAAAGCAGATGGCCTGCTATGGCGCTCAGGGGTTATGCGTTAGCCCTTAGTCGATATAATTCTTGATCACACAAATCGGCGTCTTCTGGCTGTCGTTCCCGAAGGGGTTGTCGATGAGGATCTTTTCCACCTTCCGGGGATCCACGCCTTTGGTGCAGCCCAGGCAGCAGGACCGTTTCAGGTCGTTGACGTCGGCCACGGCAGCCCCGAAGCAGCCCAGCCCTTCCTTGATGCTTTCAGACACCCGCACCGGATTCTTGGGGCCCAGGACGATGTGTTTGTCATAAGGGGGCATGGTACCGGTGATGTCATCGATGAGCCGGGCCTGTTCGCCGCCCAGCTGATAGAACACCCCGTTCTTTCCCAGGCATTTGGCGAAGAAGCCCACCACCACGGCGAACAGCACTTTCAAGGTGCCGGATTCATTGAGCAGGCTCTGCATGGCGGACCAGTTGCCGATGCTCCCGACACCCGGGAACAGCTGGCTCAGGACCTTGGCCGCAAAGGAAATCTTCAGGGTTTCCGGACGGATGGCCCGGTTCTGGGTAATGGCCACCACACTTTCAGCCACACAGACCACATCCCGGGGACCGATCTTGTCGCCGCCGAACTCCCGGACAGCGTCCACGATATTGTCATGGACCGTCAGAATCCGGGTGGGAATTGGAATGATTTCATATTTCTCAGCCATTGTAGGCACCCCCCGCCATTTTTTTCAGTTCATCGGCAAATACCGTGAAGAAGAATTTCCGTACATAATGGGCTTTCCGGCCCACGCCGCAGACGAAAACGGCTGCATCCATGTCCACCATCCGTTTCAGGATGTCCCGCATGTCCCGGCCGTTCCGGGCGTGGAGGGTGAGGGTAACGATGAGCTTCCATTCAGACCATTCCTTCAGCACCAGGGCTTCAAAATAATGGTCGTCCCGGCGCCGGTCGCTTTTTTCCACAGTGCCTTCGCACCAGGCATCCGGGAACTGTTCCTGGGGCAGGTAGGGCCGGACGAAGCAGTCGGTGATGGCAGCGCTTTCGCCGCTTTTGTTCCGCAGCGGCACTTCAAAGGACAGCACCGCCTTGTCGTGGTCCAGGCTTTCCAGTTTCAGGGGCGTCTTTTCCTCCATTACCACCCGGGTATCATCGGTGGGTTTCAGAGCGGCGTAGACGATCATTACCAGAAGGCCCAGTACGCACAGTCCCAGAATCAGCAAAATCACATTGATCATGGTTGGATCTCCCTTTCTTGTGCAGCCAGCTGCTGCAGTTTTTCATAATAAACAGGTGTCAGCCGTTCCACCTTCCCCTCCAGGTTCACAAAGGCATTCTTGGATGTGCCTTCGGCCAGCAGAATTCCGTCTTCCTTCCGGAGGATCCGATAGCTGAACTGGATCATGGCCCGGCTGCAGGCCTTGAGGGTGGTCTGGATTTCATACACATCGTCGAACCGGGCAGACTGCCGGTACTTGCATTGGACTTCCACGATGGGGACCATGTAGCCAGCTTCCTGAAGCTGGTTCAGGTCGATGCCCGCCTGTCGGAAATACGCCACCCGGCCCATTTCGAACCAGCGCAGGTAATTGGTATGATGGACCACCGCCATCAAATCGGTTTCTGAAAAACGCACACGATCAGTGATACTAACCACGGCATAACCTCTTTTCTCTCTCATGGAGAAGGAAACCTTTCCATGGATTGACAACTTGTTCATTATACCACTTTTTTCCTTTTGCGGCTTTCTGAAAAAAGCCCGGGCAACAAAAAACCTCATACCCCGCTGACGCGAACTATGAGGTAAGTTTTGAATGGTACGCCCGAGTGGAATCGAACCACCGCACACGGCTCCGGAGGCCGTTGCTCTATCCACTGAGCTACGGGCGTGTTTACCGAACGAATGTTATTATAGCAGGGTTTCCTAAAAGATGCAAGGGATTTTTTAAATTTTCTTTTGGAATTATTGGCTGCCGATGGCTTTCTGGAGATCCCCCACCACTTCCGCCAGGGTATGGCCCCGAAGATCCTCCTGGAACTGCTTCTGGATATCCAGGAGCTTTCCATCCAGAGCCTGGTGGATGTTCCGCCCCACCGGGCACAGAGGATTGGGATTCTCGTGAAAGTTGAACAGCCGGTCTTTGCGGGTTTCCACCGCATCATACACATCCCGGAAAGTAATCTGGTCCAGAGGACGGGTCACTTCCACCCCTCCGGGTCCCCGGCGTACGGAAATCAGACCGGCTTTCTTCAGGTCCATCATCAGATTCCGGACAATCACCGGATTGCAGCCGATGCTGCCCGCCAGAAATTCACTGGTCACCTTGTGGGCTTTTCCAAAATAAGAAGCCGCTGCCAGGATATGGATGGCAATGGTGAATTTGGTCGATACCTGCATAACGAATCCCGTTCCTTTCTCTTATTGCTCTCATTGTACCAAAGGCTTCTTTTATTATCAATATTTATATTACATCATTGCGGAAAGAAAAAGGGAACCGCTGGCTGAGCAGTCCCCTCAACAGTCTTCCTTTTTGGCGCCCGGGTAATATCTCCAGGCGGCCTGTTTCTCCAGCTCATCCTCCATGGGAGAATGACGGGTGGTATACAGCATATACTTCTTTCCTTCCCGACTCACGGGAAAGATGGAATGGACATCCCAATGGTATTTCCCATCATTGCCCAGGGTCCGGAAAAAGCCGGAAACAGTCCCCGCCGGATTCTTCCGGATCCGGTCCTGGAGGGTCGACCGGTCATTGAATTCCAGGAACCGTTCCCGGTCCTCCGGATAGATCAGATGCCGGGCATACTCCTGGATCATCGCCTGGAGTCCCTTCCGTTTTTCAAAAAAGTACTGCCGGTACGGAGAATTCATCAGAAAAGGAACCGCTTCATCCTTTTCCTCATCCACCAGGGAGATGTTCTGGTACAGGTACAGGATGTTCCGGGTGGCCCAATCCAGATTCCCGATATTCTCTTCCTCCGTATTGATGGAAATATTAGTCAGGTGGCAGAGGAACAGATGATTTTCCCCATTGGAAGCCAGGTGCCGGGCATCCAGTTTCATGTACTGGCCGTTTTCCGTATAGGTGAGCGTCTTCCCGGTCCGGGTGTGCAGGATATCTTCCATGAAGTTCCACAGGTTCCGGCCGATGGGACCGGATCTGCCGGTAATGATGCTTTCCGCTTCCTCCAGGCTGTTCCGGCCTACGGACCGGAGCGTTTCCCGGAATTCCTCATTGGCAAAGAGATAATGGTAGTGCTTCCGGCTGAATTCCACAATGGCCATGGACTTGTCCGTCAGGAAATCGATGGCTCCCAGGCTCCCGTAATACTGGCGCAGCTGGGGTGTTTCCACTTCCCACTGCTTTTTCCGACGGACATGTTTCAGTTCCGGAAGAGCCATGGGCTTGCCGAAATAATAGCCCTGGAGCAGCTCACAGCCAATGGACCGGGCAAACTCTGCCTGTTCCCGGGTTTCCACCCCTTCCACCAGGGTATGGATGCCGATTCCCTTGGCCATCCGGACAATGGCCCGGATGATGTCCTGGGATTTTTCCGTAAACTGGGACAAAAAGGCCATGTCGATCTTGATCTCGTCAAAGGTGTAATCTTTCAGGGTATTCAGGGACGAATAGCCGCTGCCGAAATCGTCCATCCACACTTCATAGCCGGCTTCCCGGAAACGGTCGATTTCCTGCCGAAGCACGTCCCCTTCAGTGACGAAGGCGCTTTCCGTGATTTCCACATACAGCATGTTCCGTGGCATCTGGTACCGCTCCCGGATGGTTTCCACATCCTCGAAAATGGAACCCTGGAAAAAGTCCAGCCGGGACAGGTTAAAGGAAGTGGGAATCACCGTTTTTCCCATTTCCTTCTGGCCCTGGTACATCCGGCAGATTTCTTCCAGCACGTACAGATCCAGTTTCCGGATCTGCCGGCTTTCTTCCAGATAAGGAATGAAAATCCCGGGGGAAATTGTGCCCTTTTTCGGGTCCACCCAGCGGGCCAGTGCTTCCACACTGGCCATGGTGCCGGAAATGCTGCGGATCACCGGCTGGAAATACACCTGGATCCACCGGTTGTCCATGGCTTTCTGGAAATGGTCGATCACATAGCTGCGCAGCCGGCGGGCTTCTCCCATGGCCTTGGTGTAGAAGGAGATGTGCCGGTCCGGGATATCCCGGATCCGGTCGCAGGCCAGCTGGGCCATGCCGCAGGCGCTTTCCACCGGCATATAGGCATCTTCCACCGGACAGATGCCGAACTTCACTTCCAGATGGCTGGAGTCATACAGTTCATGGATTTCCCGGCTGATCACCGGCAGTCTCTTTTCCAGGGAAGACAGGGTGGTCAGCACCATGAAATGGTCATCGGTGAACCGGGAAATCAACCGGTTGGGAAAGTTCTTCTGCAGCACACCGGCCATTTTGATCAGGAACTGATTGCCCTTTTCACTGCCGTTCCGAAGATTGTACCGGTTGAAATTGTGGATGTTGGCATAGACAAAGGCCATCTGCGGCGCCCTTGCATCCAGGGCCGTCAGGGCCAGAACCGTGGCAGCATGCTGAATGAACCGGTTCTTGCCGGGCAGACCGGTCAGGGAATCGATGTCGTAGGCTCTGTATTTGTTGTCATAATCCAGAAAATAGACATAGAAAACCGGGCCCACCCCATCCACATACACCCGGTGGCCAAATTCCTCCACACGCCGGATGGAGCCGTCATTTTTGCAGATCCGGTAATTGACAAAATCGGTTTTGCTCTTGTTTTCCAATATCTGCTCCCGGATTTCCCGTTCCACCCGGTTCCGGTCCTCCGGATGGACCAGGGTGGCAAAGGATCCTCCCGAAAGTTCCAGGAACTCCTCCAGAGAGGAACAGCCAAACATGGTGCAGAGCCGGGTATTGGCATAGAGGATTTCTTCGCCGGGATTGTCCCGATAGATCAGGAGCCCGCCGGGGAGATGCTCCGGCAGATCCCGGAGCAGTACGGACAAGGTACCTTTTTCCGTCATGGAGATCACCGTTCTTCGGGTACAGGATATTCAGCTTCCGGAAGCAACCGGAAATATTCAATGGCTCCCAGGGTCTTTTCCCCTTTGAAAAGGGGTTCCGTATGGACCAGGACCGGAATCCGCCGGCCTGCTTTGTTTTTCAGGAATACTGGCTGTTCCCGGGATTTGCCATCGAAAATGGTGGCCATCATGGGACAGAAATCATGGCACAGGTGGGTGCCTTCCTGATCGATATGGTCCAGCCCCCCGTCAAAACAGTGGCAGCCTGCCATTTCTTCCCGGCTGTAGCCGGTAATGCGTTCCGCCCCCCGGCTCCAGTAAACAATTTTCCGTTCCGTATCCAGTACATAGATTCCAAACGGTGCTTCCTCAACGATGTTGTGGAACAAGTTTGTCATTTCCATATCCATGCGATCACCCCAAGGGAAGTTTTGTTACAGTTAATCCACAGTATAGTATACGGCGTTTTTTTATAAAAATCCATATGATGCTGTAAATTTTTCAGTATAAGACGCCGCTGCGGACAGCTGTAAGAAAAGGAAGCCAGCAAAGCTGACTTTGAACAACGGCAACCGTTATATAAATCGTTCCCGTAGGGGCGCCAGTCCCGGGCGCCCGCCAAATCAGCAGTTGACCATGTGTTTTGCGGGGCGCCGGGCCTGTGCCCCCTACGGTTTATGCTGTTGCAAAATCAATTGGCAAAAATTGATCTCTATCGACTTCTTCCAGGCGCACGAGATGGGTACAGATGCACGAAAGCGGAAAATGGGCCCCGTCTCTCCTTCCAGGAGCGGGAGATGTACCCAGATACGCGAAAGCAGCAGATTGTGGCTGGGGCATAGTACATGGACGTACATGCCACAGTCAAAATCTGCTGCTGACAAAGTAGATGGGTGCATATCCCGCTCCTGGGTTATGCGTCAGCCTTTTCAGCCCTGGCCCTTAGTCCTGATTCGGATTCCAGCTGCTTCCGGAATATTCGATGGGATGGGCGTGACTGAAAGAAGCGCCGCAGCTGGGGCAACCGGTTTCGCCGCAGTCATTGCAGTAGAGGGCACCGCAATTGCCGCATTCATAGAGAACGGGGCTCTTTTCCTCTTCCCCTTCAGCGCTTTCACAATACCCACAGGAATTGCTGTTCCGGCCGGCTTCGTTTTCCAGGGACACTTCCACCTGACGGTCCAGGGATTCCTGGCTGGGGGCTTTTTCCGCGTATTCCGGGAATACGATGGAATTTTCCTTGAAAATGTGGACGAACACATCATTGACGAATTCTTCCAGCAGCTGATAGGTCCGTTTGAAGGTGGCACAGGCATCAGCCGGCACGGTGAAATGATCGGTGAGGGCTTCGATTTCCTTGATGATGTCCCCGGCAGCGGAATGATCGGCTTCCAGGTTCTGGACCAGGGTGAGGATTTCCAGGTTGGGACGGGGATAGGTGCGCATCAGCGGGAACACCAGTTTTTCTTCCCGGGCGAAGTGTTCTTCCAGGTCGGTGCGCAGCAGACCGAACAGATGATGCAGTTTCGTCAGCATCACACCATGATGGGCATAATGGACCAGGAGGATCTTGTTCAGGTCCGTGTCGATTTCGGCCCACAGTTTCCGTTCCACCACATGGTGGGTGGCTTCCAGGTCGGAGAGCATGTCAGGGATGGACAGGCTCTTGAAATGTTCCAGAGAATCGTTCTGGCTGCCCGGTTTGGCATTGTGTTCCGCAATATAGTCATTCAGGTCGGCCGCAATTTTGTTGGCATCGAGGTCGGTGCCCTTCACGGCTTCTTCCAGAGGGATCCCGCCGCCGCAGCAGTAATCCAGGTGCAGTTCATTGAAAAAGGGAATCGTTTGGGGATAATCCCGTACCACTTCCGCCAACGTATTTTTTACAGTAATCATGGAGCATTCCTCCCGCATTTGTTTGATGGTTTAAGTATAGCGGAGCAGTGGGAATATTTCCGTTGGTATGACAACGAGCTGACGTCTTTCTAGTTTCCCCGCATCCGGGTTATTTGTCATCCCCCAAATAGTATCCAGTCCGGCTCTCCTTACACCTCTCCACCTGTTCAGGCGTCCCGCTGGCCACGATCCGTCCGCCCCGGCAGCCGCCGCCCGGCCCCATGTCGATGATGTAGTCGGCACTGCGGATCAGGTCCAGGTCGTGTTCGATGACGATGACCGTAGCTCCCTCATCCAGGAGACGCTGGAAAACCTGGAGCAGGGTCTGGACGTCCAAGGGATGGAGACCGATGGTGGGTTCATCAAAGACAAAGACAGAATCTCCCTGGCTTTTTCCCAATTCACTGGCCAGCTTCAGACGCTGGGCCTCCCCGCCGGAAAGTCCGGGAGTGTCTTCTCCCAGGGTCAGGTAGCCCAATCCCAGGTCCTGGAGAGCTTGTAGCCGTTTGGATACCAGAGGCAGGTCCCGGCAGGCCTCCAGGGCTTCCGAAACGCTGCAGTTCATCAGTTCCGTCAGGGAACAGGACTGGCCGCCCTTTTTCGGCTGCCGGCGGATTTCTGCCACGGCCTTGGCATACCGTGATCCTTTGCAGTCCGGGCAAGGGATATCCACGTCCGGCAGGAACTGGACATCCAGACTGATGACCCCGGTGCCGTCACAGGTGGGACAGCGTAGCTGTCCGGTATTGTAGGAAAAATCTCCGGCCTTCCAACCCCGTTCTTGGGCTTCCACCGTCCGGGCATAGACCTTCCGCAGTTCATCATGGATGCCCGCATAGGTGGCCACGGTGGAGCGGATGTTGATACCGATGGGAGTGGCATCGATGAGCTTCACCTGTCGGATGCCCTGGGCTTCCACGGTTTTCACATGGTCCGGCAAGGGATTCCCTTCCAGCTCAGCTTTCAGGGCTGGAACCAGGCTTTCCAGCACCAGGGTGGTCTTGCCAGAGCCGGAAACACCTGTGACCGCCGTCAGTCGGCCTTTGGGGAAATCCACCGCCAGGGGCTGCACCGTATGGATGGGACCGGTGGCCAGATGGATCCGTCCCTCGGCAAAAAGCGGCTGGGATTTTTTTGTCCGGACAACCTCGGCCTTCCCAGAGAGAAAAGGTCCGATCCGGGAGTGGGGATCGGCCGCTACCGCCTCCACCGTTCCCTGGGCAATGACCTGACCCCCGTCCGCCCCGGCTCCCGGTCCCATCTCCACCAGCCAGTCGCTGTGCGCCAGCAGCTGGACATCGTGGTCCACCAAGACAACAGAGTTGCCGTCCGCCAGCAGGTCGTCCATGACCCCGGCGAGCCCCTCCAGATTGGCAGGATGGAGGCCGATGGAAGGTTCATCCAATACATAAAGCACTCCGGTGGTCCGGTTCCGCACCGCCCGTGCCAGCTGCATCCGCTGCCGTTCCCCGGTGGAAAGGGTGGAGGCTGCCCGGTCCAGGGTCAGGTAGTCCAGGCCCAGATCCAGGAGACGGCGGGCAGAAGTCTGGAAGGATTCGCAGATGCTTTGGGCCATGGGACGCATTTCTTCCGGTAGGGACGCCGGCACCCCGTCCACCCACACCACAAGGTCCCCCAAAGTCATCCGGCAGGCATCCGCCAGACTAATGCCCTGGAGCCGGGGAGCCCGAGCCGCTTCGCTGAGCCGGGTACCACTGCAGTCCGGGCACACTTCCTGTTTCAGGAACTTTTCTACTCGTTTCATGCCCTTTTCGTCCTTCACCTTGGACAGAGCATTTTCCACCGTGCGCACCGCATTGAAATAGGTGAAATTCAGCTCCACCAAATCATGGCCCTTGTTGGACTGGACAAGGATGTGTTTCTTTTCCGCCGGGCCATGGAACACTATAGCCTTCTCTTCCGGGGTCAGATCCCGGAAAGGTACATCCGTCCGTACCCCCATGGCCTGGCACACCTTGATCATGACAGTGAACATCAGGGAACTCCAAGGAGCCACAGCCCCCTGTTCTATGGTCTTGCTCTCATCGGGAACCAAAGTGGATTCGTCCACAGTCCGTACAATGCCCGTGCCTCCGCACCGGGGGCAGGCACCCCGGCTGTTGAAAGCCAGGTCTTCCGCTCCCGGAGGTTCCACCCGGGCCCCACATTCCGGACAGAAAATAGGCTGTTCCGCCGCTACTTTCAGGGTGGGCGGCAGATAGTGGCCGTTGGGACAGCAATGGCTGGAGAGCCGGGAAAACATCAGCCGGAGACTGTTGAGCAATTCCGTTCCGGTGCCGAAGGTACTGCGGATCCCTGGGACCCCGGGCCGTTGGTGGAGAGCCAGAGCCGCTGGGATATACAGCACCTGATCCACCGCCGCTTTGGCCGCCTGGGTCATCCTGCGCCGGGTGTAGGTGGAAAGGGATTCCAGATACCGTCTTGATCCTTCCGCATACAGGACCCCCAAGGCCAAGGAGGATTTCCCGGACCCGGATACCCCTGCGATCCCCACGATTTTGTGAAGGGGGATGTCTACATCGATATTTTTCAGGTTATGGACCCTGGCGCCTCGGACCTCGATGTGTCCAGGAACGGAGGGGAAATGCTTTTCGCTCATGCAGCAAGCCTCCTTGTAGAAAAGCTGTTTCATTTATCATAGCATAAAAAATCCAGTTACGTAAAACAAGACTGGCCCTCTCAGGCCTCTCAGCAGTCAGACTTCAGCTTTGTTCGCTTTGGATGCAGTACCGATCTGCTCATCGCCTACAAGCTGACTTCTGACATCTGCAGGCCTCCGGCCGTGTCTGACGTCTTTCTTCTCCTCCGGCTTCTTCCAGGCGCACGAGATGGGTCCAGATGTGCGAAAGCAGCAGATTTTGGCTGGGGCATAGTACATGGACGTACATGCCACAGTCAAAATCTGCTGCTGACAAAGTAGATGGGTGCATATCCTGCGTCTGGGTTATTTTACAGGTCCTGGAGTACTCCCTCAATTCCCTCTTTCCGGTAAATTTCCTTATATCTTTCCGCCTCCTGCCTGATCAGCCCGTCCAGCTCCTGCATCCCCAGCAGCTCCACCGGCGCCTTGTCATCGGTGAACTTCCGGCCGCCGGAATGATACAGGACGGCCCGATTCCCGATGGTTGCCAGCAGGTCCTTCAGCTGGGGATTCCGGACGGTTTGGCTGTTCTGAGCCAGGCTGGCCTTTAGACCCCGTTCCCCGGCAAACAACTCCCGGTTGGTGTTCCCCGGTACGTCGATGGTCATGACCTCCGGGAACACGCCGGCCACCGTGTCTGCCAGCCAGTCAGCGATGCCCCCCTGCTCCGTGCCGTGCATGTTCAGGTTCACCACCATGACGCCGCCGGGTTTCAGATGCTGCCGCACGCTCTGAAAGAATTCCACCGAGGACATCTGGAACGGGATGGTGATGTCCTGGTAGGCATCCACCATGATCACATCATATTTCTGCGGGTCCTCGTTGAGGTAGGCCCGGCCGTCATACTCCGTCACCGGCACCTGTGCCGGCAGCTGAAAATACTGGTGGGCCAGGTCCGTGATTTTCCGGTCGATTTCCACCCCGGCCACCTTCGTGCCCGGCATGTACCGCAGCAACTGCCGGGCATATGTACCCGACCCCATGCCCAGGATCAGCACATCCTGGGCTTTTTGCGTACCACTTTTGGTCAGGAACGGAGCCGCCAGGGCATAGTCGTAGTACATGCCTGTCAGGCCATCACTTTTTTCCAGCACCGATTGGACCCCGAACAACACATTGGTGGAAAGGACGGTCCGCTTCGGGCTGTCCTGGACCCGCAGGTAATTGTACACCGACTCTCCCTCGTACAAAAGCCCCTCCCGGGATTCCCAGAAGGCGAAATCCGTTTTGTACCCCAACAGGCAGGCGGCCACAAAGAGGATGGCAGCAGCCCCGACTTTACGCAGCCTCTTTCCGCTGCTGAGGAAGTACACCGCGGACAGCACCAGCAGGATGCCGGAGAAAATCAGGAACGTGAGATTCGTCCCTATGGCCGGGATGGTCACAAAGGTGGGCAGGAATGTCCCCAGGATGCTGCCGATGGTGTTCATGGCCCCCAGGGTCCCCACGATTTTCCCGTTGTCGGAAAGGGAATCCATGGTGTATTTGGCCAGGGAGGGCGTCACCGTTCCCAGCAGGAACAGGGGGAACACAAAGAGCAGCAGACAGGTGACAATGGCCGCAATGATCAGGTAGTTGGCATTTACGGAAAAAATCACCACCGCCGAAATGCCCACAATGATGTACTTCCCCAGGAAGGGGATCAGGGCCAGCCAGATGGATGAAAACAGGATCCGCCCGTACAGTTTGTCCGGGTTGGGATCTTTGTCCGCTGTTTTGCCGCCATACACATTGCCTCCCGCCATGGCTATCATGATCATACCGATGATGATGGTCCAGACCACCTGGGACGAGGAAAAATACGGGGAAATCAGGCGCTGGGCTCCGATTTCCACAGCCATCACCGCCATCCCCGCAAAGAATTCCGTGAGATACAGATAGTATTGATTTTGTAAGAGCCGCCGGCCACCCGTCGTGGCGGCCGGTGATTGAACAGTACCCATTATGGTTCCCCCCATATATGTCTGATAAGGGAATTGTAGCATAAAATCAGGGACAGGTGATGGATCCTACTTGGGTGTTAAACCCTCTATCCGCAAGCGGGTCCTTTCCCCCTTTCAGGGGGACACAAAATAAAAAACGGGCATCCATCCCCCGACTCCTTCCAGACGCGGGAGATGTGCCCAGATATGCGAAAGAAATGGTGGGGATTCATCCGTTGGTGGAACAACTGAAAAGTAAAATCCTCAAATCATGCACTGGTCTCTATCTATGAGAGCGGATCATCTCCATGGTTTCTTTGAATTCCGGATCGCTTTCGAAATCAAAGTCCACCTTTTTACCAACCTGATAACGGATCCAGATGGCATCATCCGGCATGATTTTCACTTCCAGCGGTTTGAACAGGACCGGTTGGTCGGTGGTGATGCCTGGTTTGGCCATAAAAAGGGTCTGGGTTTCCGTGCTGCCATCCGCAGCGGGTGCCATGACCAGGCTCAGTTCGTCCACCAGCCCGGCCTGCACCATGCTCCAGTTGAGGACGCCACCGCCCCCAAGCATCACGGAATCCACATGCAGGACATTCTTGATCTTAGCGCAGAGCAGCGGCAGGTCTACACTGTCCTTACCGCAAATCAGATAGCTGATGCCCTTTTTACGCAGGAACGCCTTGTAGCTGTTGGAAGCTGCTTCCGTGAGGATTTCCACGATATGGCTCTTGACGCCGTCGTATTCATTGACGTTTTCCTGCCAGGCCAGTTTGCCGTGTCCATCCACCGCCAGCAGGAACTGGCCCAGAGAAACGCCTTCCGCCAGGTAGTCGCCGGCCGGAACCTGAGGCGCGTTTTCATCCAGTTCCGGTTTGGCATAAAAAGTGAAATTATCGTCGATAGTCGTACGTCCGTTAAGCATGGCCTGATAGTGGTATTGGGCATCCGGTCCATTCACGAGGGTGCTGAAGCTGTCCGGATCCTCACTGGTGGAGGGCAGCCACAGATACTTACCCATGATTTTCCCATCCGGTGAAATTTCCATATGACAGAAAATAAATGGTTTATCCATTGCGCATCGTCTCCTTCAGAGTTGTATTTTGTACAGTTTACTATATCGAAAAAAACAGGATTTGACCAATGCTTTTTATCTAAGATCCATCATACAGAATGGCTATACCAGCTGCAGGGCTTTCCTTGCCCAGCAGCAAGGAAAGTAAGAATCGAATACCCCGCATCATAAGAACACTCCCCTTTGTTGTGTTTTTGGGGAAGGCTTTTCTTCTACGATATGGACATGCACCGGTTTTACCGGATTGTTTTCATTGGACCAGAAATAAATCAGATAGTACATGCCGCATTCCAAAATTCTCTCTGACAAAGTAGATGGGTGCATATCCCGCGTCTGGGTTAAGGGATATATATTCTTTTTTGGTGAGCTCCGGCTGCGCCTGGGGACAGGCTGCCTTTCTTCCTTTGTATAACGAAAAGTACAGACTGCAGTCGGTGGCCGTAATGGCCGCACAGCCGCCCCGTTTCATCCAGCGATCCTGGGTGAACCAGTCCTGGCTGCCACCAAAGGCCCCTTCTACACGAAAATACGGAAGTTCCTTCCGCATGGAATCACCGCCCTTTTCCAATATCCCTATCAGTTTACCATATTTTCGACGATTTGTAGTAAGATAGGAGGGAAACGAAATAAAAAGGAGCAATATGACCTATGGATACGACTCTTTTCTCCCAGTCCGACTGGGAAGCCATACTGGAGCTTCGCCACACCCTCCATGCCCATCCGGAACTGTCCGGTGAGGAGCAGGAAACAAAAAAACGGCTGATGGATTTCATCAGCCATCATACCCATTTGCATCTGGTGGACCGGGGCAGCTGGTTCTATGCCCTGTATGAACCGAAAAAGCGGAACGGGAAACCCGCCATCGGGTTCCGGGCGGACATGGATGCTCTGCCCCTGCCCGAGGCCCGGGACCTGCCCTATGGTTCTACAAAAGCCTGTGTGGCCCACAAATGCGGCCACGACGGACACTCCTCCGCTCTGGCGGCGCTGGCCCTGCTGCTGGAAAAAGATGAGAACATCCTGCGGTCGGTCTATCTGATTTTCCAGTCTGCCGAAGAAACGGGCAAAGGCGGCAAGTCCTGTGCGGATTTCGTGGAAGCCGCCGGTCTGGGCGAGGTGTACGCCTTCCACAACCTGAGCGGATATCCGGAAAATGCGGTCATGGTCCGGGATGGCCTGACCCAGTGCGCTTCCAAAGGTCTGACCTTTCGGTTCACAGGCAAACGGGCCCACGCCGGTACTCCGGAAGAAGGAAATAACCCCGCCCCGGCCCTGGCGAAGCTGACTCTGTTCGCCCAGGACCTGGTGAGAAAAGTCACCACCGATCCCTTAAAGACCCTGCTGCTCACCCTGGTGGGGCTGAACGTGGGCGGGAAGGATTTTGGCATTTCTCCCGGTGAAGGAGAGATATCCTTTACCCTGCGGGCAGACGAGGAAAAGGACCTGGCAGAGCTGGAACAGTGGCTGCGCCGGAAGGCAGACCAATTGGCAGCGGAATATGGCCTGCGCCGGACCGTCACTGAGGCAGACCCGTTCCCGGCCACAGTGAACCACAAAGAATGTGCGGAAAAGGTGCGCCGGGCCGCCAGGGACCTGGGCCTTACCCTGGTCCCCATGGAAAAACCCTGGCGGCCTTCGGAAGACTTCGGCTGGTATCTGAAAGTCTGTCCCGGTGCCTTGTTTTATGTGGGAAATGGAGAAAACTGGCCGGCGCCCCATCATCCGGCCTATGATTTCAATGACCGGATCCTCCCCACCCCGGCTGCCCTGTTTCTGAAACTGGCGGAGGATTGATGCCATGAAAAACGACTATCTGATCACGGAGAATCCCCTGAAGGCCCTGCTCTATTTTGCTCTCCCCATGATCATCGGGAACTTCTTCCAGCAGACCTATACCATGGCCGACTCCGCCATTGTGGGCCGGTATGTGGGGGAACAGGCCCTGGCAGCGGTGGGCGCCTCTTACGCATTCACCAATATCTTCATCTGGATTGCCATCGGAGGCGGCATCGGGGCCTCCGTAAAGGTCAGCCGGTATTTTGGCGCCGGCCAGTTCCAGAAGATGAAAGAGGCCCTCTATACGGCCCTCCTGACTTTCCTGTTCCTGAGCCTGGTGCTGGGAGGCATCGGGTGGGAATTCAGCCTGGACATCATGAAGCTTCTGGATACCCCGCCGGATGTGCTGGGCCTGGCGGATGTGTATCTCCGGGTATATTTCCTGGGACTGCCCTTCCTGTTCATGTATTCCGTACTGTCCGCCATGTTCAACGCCCTGGGAAAATCCCGGATTCCCCTGTTTTTCCTGATTTTTTCCTCCCTCTTCAATGTGGGGCTGGATTGGGTTTTGGTCACCCGGTACGGGCTGGGAGTTGCCGGCGTAGCCTGGGCCACTCTCATCGCCCAGGGGATCGCCGCTCTCCTGTCCTGCGGGGTCCTTGCCTGGGTCCTCCGGCGCATGCCTTCCGAAAAGCCCCGTTTCTTCGCTTCCGAAGAACTGCTGCCCATGGCCCGGATCGCCCTGCCTTCCATCCTTCAGCAGTCCACGGTCTCCATCGGCATGATGCTGGTCCAATCGGTGGTCAACGGGTTCGGTTCTGAAGCCCTGGCCGGTTTTTCCGCCGCTATGCGGGTGGAAGGGCTGTGCGTGGTCCCCATGTCTGCCATTGGCAATGCCATGAGTCCCTATACGGCCCAGAACCTGGGGGCATGCCGTCCGGAGCGGATTCCTGCCGGTCTGAAAGCCGCTTTCCGCCTGGTATTTGCCTTCGCCCTGCTGAACTGTCTCCTTCTGGAACTGGGGAGCCATTCCCTTTCCCTCTTTTTCCTGGGCAGCGAAGGATCTCCTGCCGCTTTCCAGACGGCGGAAAACTTCTTCCGCTTCATGGGCTTTTTCTTCTGTTTCATCGGTTTGAAGATGTCCGTGGACGGAGTGCTCCGGGGTGCCGGCGATATGCAGATGTTCACCATCGCCAACCTGGTGAACCTGGGTCTCCGGGTCAGCCTGGCCATGGCCCTGGCTCCCCGTTTCGGCATCGCCTTTGTCTGGTATGCCGTCCCCCTGGGCTGGCTGGCCAATTTTCTCCTTTCCGGCTGGGAATACAGGCGGGGAAAGTGGAGGGGAAAGACAATGGATCAGTCGGCTGTGTGAGTGGCTGGAAGGGAGTTGCCAGGTTCCAGCCGCGTCTTGTTCTCCTTTCTACCCTCCATAGACGATGATGCCCAAGACAGCAGAAGCCAGGATCAGCCCAATGGGAGAAAGTTTCTTTTTCGTGACCCGTTGGTAACCCATTTTTCCCAAAACCAGGCCAAAGATCACGAAAAGTGCCTGGAACACCTGTTGGGGCTGCTTCTCTTGACCGAGGCAATGCTGGAAAGTCATATAGAGGCCGGTCGCCAGCACAATACCCGTTACGCAGGGTTTCATCCCTCGGAGAAGGCTCTGGATATACCGGTTGTCCAGCAGGTGATGGAGCAGCGCCGTGACCAGGAGGATGATCAGGAACGAAGGCAGGACAACGGCGAACGTGGCGATGACGGCTCCCAGGAAGCCCCCCTGGCTGCTCCCCACATAAGTCGCCAGATTGACCATGATCGGTCCCGGTGTACTTTCACTGACGGCAATCATATAGGTCAGCATGTCGTCATTCAGCCAGCCGTAGGACAGGACCACATCCCGGATCAGAGGAATCGCACCGTATGCACCTCCGAAGGCAAAACATCCGACTTTCAAAAATCCTGCAAATAAATCCAGATAGATCATTTTCTTCCACCGCTTTCTTGATGGGATAGCGCCTGGAGCCTGGAAGATACCAGACTGACCCCTGCTGCCAGGAGCATCAGCCGGATGGAAGAAATCGGCAGGCCAAAGATATCGCTGCAGAGCATGGCCAAGCAGGAACCCAGGAGGATGCCCCGTGACAGCCTGGTCCTGGAGCCTTTTCTCAGCATCATCATGGCTGCCTCCAAGATCAAAAGCCCTACAGCGATCTTGATTCCCTGGAATGCGGCAGCCAGCAGTTTCCACGTAAAGAAATCATACAGGAACAGTGAAACCGCCAGAATGACCAGAAAAGGAGGGACGACAATCCCAAAAGTAGCCGCCAGAGCTCCCGCCATTCCGGCCTGCTTATATCCGGTAAAGGTGGCACAGTTGATGGCGATGGGTCCGGGCGTGGATTCTGCAATCACGGTGATATCCATCAGTTCCTCATGTGTGATCCAGTGCTTTTCTTCCACACAGCTGTGCTCGATCATGGAAATCATGGCATACCCGCCCCCAAAGGTAAACAGTCCGATTTGGGCAAAAGTCAAAAACAAATCCCTGAGCTGATCCCGTTTCATACTTTTCTCCCCCGATATTCACATTGGCAGGCTTTTTGCTCGCGATCCACCTGCAGAGAAGCCCTCCGCATCTGTTCCACCTGCTCCGCCAGGAAGTCGATGGCTCCCTGGTCCGGCAGATAGTGCATATGATAGCCGTACTTTTCTCCATAAACCAAACCTGCTTCCCTCATGATCTTCAGATGCTGGGAAATGGCCGATTCCGAGATCCCGAACTTTTTGGAAAGAGACCGGACGCAGTGCTTTCTTTCCAAAAGTGCCTGATAGATCTTCAGCCGCATGGGTTCTCCCAGTGCTTTCAATATACGGTCAAGTTCCATCGTTCCATCCCCTTGATTTAGTATTTACTTAATTATAGTCGATGGTTTTGATTTAGTAAATACTGAATTAAATTTTGATCCCGTGAAGCAGATAGCTCCGACTCTCTCCAGACGCGGGAGATGTAGCCAGATACGCGAAAGCAGCAGATGTTGGCTGTAACATAGTACATGGCCGTATATGCCCGGCTTCCAAATCCCTCCTTCCAAAGCAGATGGATGCATATCCTGCGGGTTCCGGCCAGGCGCACGAGATGGGTCCAGATGCGCGAAAGCAGCAGATTTTGGCTGTAACATAGTACATGGCCGTATATGCCCGGCTTCCAAATCCCTCCTTCC
>ENA-ORRO01000767-ORRO01000767.1-human-gut-metagenome-genome-assembly--contig:-NODE-767-length-25284-cov-14.725673_pt1 | contig 25284 bp, 17 predicted proteins | sample MGYA00242176_ERZ509136 | MGnify/ENA primary metagenome ERZ509136 (study PRJEB26280, sample SAMEA2338644) | human gut metagenome | biome: human gut; feature: human-associated habitat; material: faeces...
GGCGCTGCCCTGGGCTAAGAGCTTCTGCCCCTTCAGGGCGTGTGGGGCAAAACTTGCGAAACTTCTACTTCTAATATAAAAGCCTGTCTGCTAATATAAAAGCCTGTCTGCTAATATAAAAGCCTGTCTGCAGGAAAAAGCCGACAGCAACCAGCCATCGGCCTGTTTCATTAAAGACTGCGGTGGTACATCTTCCTGATTTCTTCGTTTATGAAATCTTGAAAACCAGGACTGTCGATAATCTCGATATGGCTGTACAGTCCCAAGACAAAACGGGCAACACCCAAGTAGCTTGCCACATCCATAGACAACAGCCAGTACTTGGGAGCTTTTCCTTCATTATTACCGGTTTCATCGGGCAATTCAACGATGAATTCGGCTGATTTGGGATATTCCTCAATCATCAGACTATATGCCAGACGGTCGAGTTTCAACCTGACAGGCAACCGCTCATCACCACTAAACATAAAGAGATCGGTAAACATCTGGCGATGCTTGGCCTCGTTGCCCCACTCCAGATCGAGCAGGACAACATTGCCCATACGCGACACCTTGAACGTCTTGTTCATCTTGGAACTAAGTTCATAGCAGCGCACATCATTATTGTTGTTCATCATAAGGAAAGGCTCCACCACCCGGTCGGTACAACTCTTGCTGTGAGGCGAGGAATAACCTTCTATCTTGACAAGCCGATGACGCTTGATGGCATCGTAGAGCACGCCGACATGATGGGCAGCCTGCTCGCGCAACTGAGGATTGGCAAGGATGTTGAGGTCATAGAAACGATCCAACTTGCGGCGCAGTCGCTCCACGATGGCATTATTGTCTTCCACCTTATTTAATATAGAGAGCATGGTGAGGGCTTCCTCCTCGGTAAAGTTGATGGTTTCGAAGAGATGCTTGAAGAATGGCGACTCCCTGTCAAGACTGTATATCCTGCCATTCTTCTCCACCTTGAAGCCCCAGTCGCGGAAACTCTCCAAATAATAATACAGCATACGTCGCGAAATGCCCGCACGCTCGCAAAGAGTATCCACGTCATAACGATGGTTCTCGGTAAGGAGAAGCATCAGGTTCATTTCTTTTTCCAGTTTGTCGTGTCGCATAAAGCCTGAATGTGATAAGTTGATGAGTCGGCAAGAGGCTGAAGACTGCTTTTTATGTTAATAGAGCTTAACAGCCACTCACTTTTAACATAAGAACTCAGAAAGTGAACATATATTGCACAAAAGCCTCCTAATTTTGCCCTCAGAAACAAAGAAAGACCTGTAAAAGGGCTTTCATACAGTAAGAAAACTATAAAACTATAAAGAATTATGGAAAAGAATATCACATTGGGCACTTCAGCCGACATCAACTTCGTAGTAAACAGCATCAGCAACGGCAGCAAGAGCGTTGTGGACGGCAGCAAGAACCTGATAAGCAGTATCAAGAGTTTGCTGCAAAGCGGCAAGCAACCCATAGAATGGCTGCAAAGCTACTATTCCATCATCATGGAAAAGGAAGTGAGCATGAAGCAGACCCTCCTCCTCATCGCCACCCAGTTTGCATTCGTACTGGGCATCCTGCCTGCCGACATCAATCTGGCATTAAGAGCCGCTTTCTTGGGCAGTTTCGCCTTCTGCCTGCATCTGTGCAAGAAGAGTTTTCAAGGGGAAATCTAAATTGATTTCATTGACCGTCACTTAATCCTTGAACTCAAGTGAAAGTTCGCCCGAGCCCAAGAGATTGTAGCTCATGCGGTGATAAGGCGTAACCCCATACTCCCTGATGGCTGCCCGGTGCTTCTTGGTGGGATAACCCTTGTTGCTCTTCCAGTCGTACTGAGGATATTCCTCGGCAAGTGCATCCATATAGTCGTCACGATAGGTCTTGGCCAGAATGCTTGCTGCAGCTATCGCCATATACTTGCCGTCGCCTTTCACTATCGTGGTATGAGGCAGATCATGGTATGGCTTGAAACGATTGCCATCCACAATAATAGCCTCTGGACGAACCTTGAGCTGATCGAGTGCCCTGTGCATCGCCATGATACTGGCATTGAGGATATTGATCTTATCTATCTCCTCGGGAGTAACGATTCCTACAGCCCATGCCACGGCATCACGCTCTATCTGCACGCGAAGAGCCTTGCGCCTCTTGTCTGTAAGCTGCTTGCTGTCGTTGAGTGCTTCATTCTGATAACCAGGAGGCAGAATGACAGCAGCCGCATAGACACTGCCAGCCAGACAACCACGACCAGCCTCATCGCAGCCGGCCTCTATAAGGTCCTTATAATAATGACTTTCCAACATCTTCTAAATGGTGTTTTACTGAATAATAAAAACTATTTGATGCAAAAGTAGTACAAATAACTGACTCCAACAAATCTTGATGGATTATTTTTTAGGATTACGTATGAAACTATAGGAAAGAAGGACGATGAAACCAGTATCTTTGTAGAAGATAAGCGGCATCTCAGCAAAACATTCAAGCAAGCTTGATGCTCTGCATTCGATTTGCAGTATCTTTGTAGAAGATAAGCGGCATCTCAGCATAACATTCAAGCAAGCTTGATGCTCTGCATTCGATTTGCATTATCTTTGCAAAAACTAATCACAAGTAAATATGAAACAAACGATTTGCATTCTTTTATCAGCTATCGCTATCTCGCTCGGCTGCTCAGCCAAGAAGCAGACGAGCACATTCCCCGACGGCACACCTATCTCTTCATGGTTTGCCGACACCACTGGTGTGGAACTGAAGGACATGGGCAAGCCCTACATCATTACCGATTATGGAGTGGTAAATGACTCAACCATCATTCAGACCCAGAAGATTCAGGAAGTCATAGACCGTTGTCATGCCAATGGTGGCGGAGTCATCGTGGTGCCTGCAGGCACTTATCTTACAGGCTCACTATTCTTCAAACCAGGCTGCAACCTGTATTTGGAAGAGAACGCCACACTGAAAGGAAGCGATGCCATCACCCATTATCAGATAGTAAAGACTCGACTGGAAGGTCAGACCTTAGACTATTTTGCAGCACTCATCAATGCCGATCATCACGATGGCTTCACCATTGCAGGCAAGGGAACCCTCAACGGCAACGGACATAAATTCTACGATGAATTCTGGCTGCGCCGAAAAGTCATCAAGAAGTGTACCAACTTGGAGGCTCTCCGCCCAAGACTGGTCTACATCTCCAACTCCAACGACGTGAAGGTAAGCGGCATCAGAATGGTGAACTCTGGTTTCTGGACCAACCACCTGTACAAGTGCAAGCGCGTGAAATACCTCAACCTGTATATCTACGCACCGACAAGCGGCTATCCTAAAGGTCCAAGCACCGACGCCATAGACATCGATGGATGCGAGGATATGCTGATAAGAGGCTGTTGGGTAAACGTGAACGATGACGGTGTGTGTCTGAAAGGCGGCAAGGGAACCTTCGTAGACAAGGACAGCACCAATGCTCCCTGCCGCAATGTCATCGTAGAGAACTGCTATTTCAAGAAAGCCGGTGGAGGTGTCACCTTCGGAAGCGAGTGCTATGATGCCAAGAATGTGATTATAAGAGACTGCCAGTTCAACGGAACCAGCAACATTCTGCTCTTCAAGATGCGCCCCGACACACCACAGAGATACGAGGATGTACTGGCAGAAAACTGCACAGGAGTAGTTACCTTCGGCATCAGAACCCGTATTTGGACCCAGTTCTACGACAAGAAAGACAGAGATGACATGCCCCGTTCAGTCATCAACAACGTGAAGATGAAGAATATCAAGGTGAAGAGCACCAAACAGTTCTACACAATGATACCTTCAGAAAACTACGACTTGGGTAGTTTCTCATTCGAAAACATCGATGTCACCGACCCTGTAGGAATTATGGACACATCGGTATTGGGCAGTTGCAAGCTCAATAAAGTGAAACTAAATGGTAAAGCCATTAAGTAGTTTTTTTTAGAAGAAGTTAAAGGAGTTAAGGAGTTAAAGGAGTTAAGACAAATGCTTAGTGGGTAACGTATATTTCTGGAGGTAAGGGACTAATGTCCTGCGTCTTATCCAAATAGGCTATTGTCTTAACTCCTTTAACTCCTTAACTCCTTTAACTCCTGAAAAAATCTCCTAAAGAAACATTCTCAAAGAAGCCCCCTTAACTTCTGTACTGCGATGGCGGCATGCCAAACTGCTCCTTGAAGCACTTGCTGAAGTAGTACGGATTGTCGAAACCTACAGCATAAGCCACCTCCGACACATTCTTCTCGCCCTCCTTCAACAGTTCGGCGGCTTTTCTCAGTCGGATGACACGGATATACTCATTAGGTGTATAACCCGTAGTTCCCCTTACCTTTTTATAGAAGATGGTGCGTCCCAAGTGCAACAGTCCTGCCACCTTGTCGACAGAAAGATCTTGTTCGCCAAGGCGAGAATAGACGATACTGTCAAGACGCTTGACAAACAAGCTGTCCTGCTCGTTGCTGAGCATGGCTGAGCGAATCTCCTGTGGCTCCTTGCCAAACTTCTGACGAAGTATCTCACGCTGGTTGAGCAACTGCAGAATGCGAGCCATGAGCAACTGCGGGCTGAACGGCTTGGTAATGTAAGCATCGGCTCCCGACTCTGTTCCTTCGAGCACATTCTCGTCAGCACTGAGGGCTGTGAGGAGAATGATGGGGATATGACTCGTCTCAAAACTGTTCTTTAGACGTTTAGTAAGCTCGAAGCCATTCATTCCAGGCATCATCACGTCGCTTACTATCAAGTCGACATCCAATTCCTTTGCCATGGCAATACCCGCCTTGCCATCCGAAGCCACCTTCAGGTCGAAACAGCTCTCCAGTTCAGAGAGCAGGAACTCACGTACATCGTTGTCGTCTTCTATCAGAAGAATGGTACGACGGTTGAGCGGAGCAGATGGTGTAGAAGGCACAGCATCAGTTGTTTTTTCTTCCTGTCCGTCCCGTTGCTTTGCCAAATCGGCCTTCAGGATAGGGCTGTCTTTTACCAGGAAGTCGGAAGCCTCGTAGCAGTCTTTCTGCAGAGGTATCGTGACCACAAAGACCGAACCTCCGCCCTCGTTCTCCTGATAAGTTATCTCGCCATGATGCGTCCTCACAAGTTCATGGGTAAGATGGAGTCCGATGCCAAAGCTCTCGCCCGTATAACTGCTCTGCATGAATCGGCTGAAGAGCTGTTCTCGCTTCTCCTGCGGAATGCCCACTCCCGTGTCAGCCACTCGGATGGTCATCACATCCGTGAAAGAGAGGCTTACAGAGATGGTTCCCTTGGCAGGGGTGTACTTGAAGGCATTGGACAAAAGATTGAACACCACCTTGTCTATCATCTGCTGGTCGAGGAACATCGCATGTGCCGGCTCCGACGACTCGAAGCTGTAAGCTATCTCCTTCGACTCGGCTGCATCGTCGAACATACGGCAGATGCCCTTGACAAACATCACGGCATCAGTCTCCTGCAAGGACAACTTCAGCTTGCCTGCCTGCATCTTACGGAACTCCAAGAGTTGGTCGATGAGCCGCAACATGCGCTGCACGCTCTTGTCCATCACCCGTATAGTCTTCTCCAACTCTGTCTGCCAGCGGTTGGCTTTCATGATGCGCTTCTCCTTCTCGAGCGAGCCCTGCATCAGGGTGAGAGGAGTACGGAACTCGTGAGCTATATTGGTGAAGAAAACCAACTTGTAGCGAGTGAGTTCCTGCTCAAGACGGATTCGGTTGCGAAGCACATTCTTGTCGTGCACAAACTTCACCACCAAGATGATGACACCCAGGACAAGCAGCACATAAATCATTATCGCCCAGGACGTAAGATAGAAAGGAGGCTTGATGCGAATAACCAATGTACTCTCCTTACCCCAGGTGCCATCCGACGTACATGCCTTGACATGCAGAAGATACTTGCCAGCTGGCAGTTTCTGATAAGCTGCCCAGGGCGTGGACGAAGGTTGGCTCCATGCCTGGTCGAAGCCTTCCAGACGGTAGGTATACTTCACATTGCGCACATCGGAATAGTCGAGTGTAGAGAAATGGATGTTGGGCGAACGCTGCTCATAGGTCAGCGTTATCTCATCTGAATAAGGATAAGAGGTAAAGACCACATCGGTGAGTCCGCTGACATGGCTCAAACGTGACGGCTGAATGATAGTAAGACCATAGTTGCCACCCAGCACCACTCTGCCGTCATCAAGACATACTGCCGAGTTCTCATTATATACATTGCCCATAGGGTTGCGTGAGAACATATAGTTTTCAAACGACTTCTTGCGGGCATTCCAGGCTGTCACTCCCTGCTGGGTAGAAATCCAAAGATTGCCATCAGGTGTGTCCACCACCGACTGAACCAGATTGTTGACCAGTCCATTAGAGGTATTGAAGACGTGGAACTTAGGCTCTGTCTCACCATCACCCGGCTCTACCTGTACCAGTCCATCACCCGATGCTGAGAGCCACAGTCGTCCCTGTCTGTCGACAATTACATCGCGTATTTCATAATCACGCACGTAAGTCTTATATCGGCTGGCATCCTTCACAAACTCATCGACAGGAATACGGATAAGACCTCCCGATGTTCCGCACCAAAGCACGCCATGCTTGTCTATCACCATGCATCTCACCTCGTTGAGCCCCACGCTGTCGGCAAAGAATGTCTTCACACCATAGCCATCCTTACGTGGATAGACAAGGCTCAATCCCTTGCCAAAGGTTCCTATCCACATGCGATGCTTGGCATCGGAAGCCATACAGAACACGTTCCTGTCCTTAAAGTCGAGTCCTTTTGCTCCATAGATTCCCTTGCCACGGGTGCCTATCCAGGTTTCACCATTGGGCATCTGGACTATACCATAAACATTCGAGTCGAAGTGGCTCTTGCCCAACACCTGGCTCATGTCGGCACTATAGTGGTAAAGACTTCCCGCACGGGTGCCCACCATGACTGTGCCGTCATTCATTTTCTTCACCATTCGAACGACATTCGAAAAGTCCATATTGCCCTCGCCATTAGGATAAATGCGTTCCACACCCTTGTCCATCACCTGGATGTGCGACACGCCTCCGTATTCTGCGCTTACCCACACTCCATCGTGACGGTCGGCAATAATGCCGAGAAGATAGTTGGAGGCTATAGGCGACTCTCCCAACTTGTCTGCCACGAAATGCTGGCTTTGGGTCAGGTCCTGATTGAACACAAAAAGTCCCTTGCCATAGGTGGAAATCCAGATGAGTCCATGATTGTCCTCTACGATATGAAATCGCTCATGGTCGATATAATTGGTGGCTTGCTGTGGAAAGAGAATCAGGGGTACGAGTTTGTCCTGTCTTACCAAGCGCAGCACGCCCGTCTTGTTGTATATCCACTTACGGCCTTTGTTGTCAGTCAACACCCTGCCATTGGGGATAAGCCATTCGCCCTCACATTCCGCAACCTCTCCCGTACGCACATCGATAGAGAAAGAGCGGCGGTTGGTAAAAAGTATCCATCTGTTGCCCATGAGCAAATCGCCGGTAGCTACCTCACCGTCAACATAGGCTACATGGGAAAATCGCTGCAGCTTGCCTTGTCGAAGAACATAGACATCGCCCCTCTCTGAAACCATCAGCATCTTATGATGGAAGGGGCGTGTACGCGACATTCTCATGCCCTTGGCCATGCAGGACAGGCGACCTCCGGAATAAAGGAAAACCTTGTCCGTAGTACAAAGCACCACATTGTCTTTGTCCAGACTGTCTATCAGGGGGACTTGGGAAGAACCTATTTCTGCCTGGGCAAACCTACGTGTCAAGAAAGAACCACTGCGATAGTCTACCAACATGGCTCCATCTTTGGCTCCCCAAAGCCAGAACATTCCGTCACAGACCAGCTTCCACTTAGTGAAATGAAGCTTCTCTACTTCCTGACAGTACTTCTCCTCCTTTCCGTCCACCATATTCAGGCAAGTTAATCTCTCAGAAGAAGAATACACCCACAACTTCTTATAGGTAACATCCTCCAAAGCCTTCTTCGTACGACCGATTAAAGCAGAGACGCCAGTACTGTCGTTGTCAAAATAGGTTGTTACCACGTTACCGTCGTAGCGGGCAAGTCCATTATACGTGGAAAACCACAGAAAGCCCTTCTGGTCCTGTTGCATATCGCTAACGACATTAGAGGGCAATCCTTCCTGAATGGTTACCCTCTTCGCCTTCACCTCTATGGGAAGGGAAAGAATCTCGGCATGCTTCTCCACCGCTATCTGTGCCATAGGCTCCGTGCCGACGCCACGCTGTCCGCCATCATGGCAGGAACTGGCGAGCAAGGCAAAAGCCGCCGCCAAAAGGAAATTAATGTATCTCATTATTCAGATTAGTTCTTTACACGGTGCAAAGATACGCCAAATACTTGGAAAAACCACATCTCCCTACCAAAAAATCACTTCACCCTAACACAAAAATCACTTCACCCTAACACAAAACCATGAAAAGCCTATCACAAAGTCCATGGAAGACTGCTCCCAAGCATGAGACGCAACCTATATTTAGTCGAATATAAGCTATATTTCATTTGATATGACTTATATTTAACTAAATAAAGGTTAGGCGAAGCAGTTGGAAGCAGACTTCTCAGAAGTTTGTCTCTATAAGAAAAGATTTTTATGGCAGGGCGATAAAAAATTATCGCAATATTCTTGCTTGTTTGTCAGCTTTAGCGTATATTTGCATTCACTAACCATATAAACATGAAGAATATGAGAAAAATTAAAGGATTTCTCTTTGCCGTACGACACAGAGAAATCCTAATGACCGATTTGGGTTAATGCGAAAATCAAAGCATTCAGAGCATCACTAAGAGGTATCGTTGATGAAAAGTTCTTTCTGTATAGACTTGCAAAGATTTATGCTTATCCCCACTAAATTTCCACTGAGCCAAAGCATGTGCGAACAATCTTTCTCATGGAGTCTGACAAATCTAATGTGACCTCCTCAACCATATTCAGAAGTGCTTCAGGTATATGCTTCAAGGCATTGATAACGTCCTCTGACTTAACGCCCTTGACAATTGCAACCAGACATTGGTCTTTTCCGTGCCTGTCCCTATTGGTGACGATTGTGTGCAATTCTCCGTTAGACATAGAGGTCTCGTCTATTGCCAAATTACGCCCCATGTTGTCAGGAAAGACAAGCCATTTATCGGCATGTTCTAGTTCTGACCAAGTACGATAGTCACTCAAGACATCCTTGTATTGCTTATCCAACGTATTGGAGTTTACATGGTAATATCGTTCAAGCGTACGGCAGGTCGTCGGGGATGTGTCCATACGTTTCTTTTAAAAAAGCCGCAAACTCTTTCGAGTAGCGGGTTCCTGATTCGGTAACACTGATACGGTCGACAAATGTCTCTCCTGTTTCCTTGTTTCTCCATCTACGACGACGAAGTACAAGAATCACCTTATGGTCACGAATCGGAAAATCAGTTATGCGTACAGCGTCCATAAAACCTTTGGATTCGTAGTCCTCAGATTTTTGGAGATAAGCATTCATACGCTCGTCTATATGGATGGTCATACTCATTGAATCAATATCAGACTCATCTGTTTCTATCTTGACGATATCGAAATTGTCTAGTATTTCTTTGGGAAGAACTAGACGGGCTAATTGTTCAAGCATGTTCATAATGCAAAGATACAAAATACTATGAAACAAAAAAAACATCCCCAGTACTTTTCCTCTGAGCCTTTAATAATCTATAAAAATACGATGTTTTTTGGGAAATGTATTGTAATGATAATTTTTTTTGATAAATTTGCAGCCGGTATTGAAAAATACAACTGTGTGTTACATCGTTTATTGATAGAGTGCGTTTCTTTGATGACTAATTCGGAGAGATGCTATTCATAGCAAATAATCACTTAATTAAATACAATTGTTTCATTAAAAATCAACATTATGAAGAAAGTTACAACTAACTCTTTGTGGGGTATGTTTTGTGTACGTTCTTTGATGCTTATGGCAATCCTCGGCTTTTCGCTTGTCGGGAGTGATGCCTATGCTAAGGGAACAGGTACTAAAGACGACCCTTTCATTTTCGAGGACGGAGGCTCTTACAGTCTTGATGGTCTCAAGAACAAACCGGTCTATGCACAGTTTGTAGTGCCCGAAGACGTTTCAACCGATGGCGTTAAACTTGAGGTGGTCACTCCTCAGGATATGGGCATTTATACTGATGAGACTTTCCAGACTGAAGTGGCTTACAACCGTACTGGTTCGTTCTCGCCTTTCACTTACACCATTGATATTCCCAATGGCACAAAGAAGGGCACCACTTACTATTTCTATGAAAGTTTTGTGATGAACGGTGGTAACATCACAGTAAGTTACGGACAAGGTACTCCTATTGCATTAAAGGATGTTACGCCTGCTGATGGCAGCACACTTTCAGCTTCAAGTGCCTATGTCACTTGGACATTCAATAAAAATGTCAGGGTGAGCGACGCCACTATGAAAGTAGGTTCAACAGAGGTAGGCATCAACGTGATGACTCAGGGCTATTTTGTTACAGCCGACTTGAAAGCAACCATGCTTAAAATGTATAATGAAGGTACATTAAAGGCAGATGATGAAGTGGTCATCACCCTGAAGGGCGTATGTGATGCCAACAACACTGAGAATGTGCTTGATGAAGTTGTGACTACTTATAAAGCCGCAGCAAAGCCCTTGCTGCTCGTCAGCGAGACCAATGTTCCCGGCAAGGGGTTGGACAACTTCATGTCTTATTTCGCCCCCAACAATACCAATGCACTCGTACAGCTTGAGTTCGATGGCTCATTGAACGAGACATTGCCTGTCGTGAAACTGGTTTATGGGGATTTGGAGTCAGAAGTCGACTATTATGAAGAAAACCTTACTGCAGCCGGCATGGTGAAGGTGCTCGGTGGCAATATGCTGGTTATCGACCTGAGAGACAAAGTGCGTACACCTGATGTAATGGTTCCTTCAGGTACTAACTATGGCATCATGGGTCTTCAAATTCTTGGAGTAAAAGATGCTGAGGGCAACTTTGCTTATTCTGATGGTTCAGGCTCACTCGGTTCATTCTTCTATAACTTCCCCTACGAAGTGGTATCTTATGAGTTGATTCCTGAAATTAGTCTGATTGGTGGCCAAACTATTGACGATGCCAAGGCTGTGGAACTGTGGATCAATGAAAAAGGTGGCAACATGGCTTTTGATGGCGTACAGTTTACCTATACTTATAACAATCAGGAAGGTGTAGCTGAGGTGTCAAGAGAGCAGGTCACCGCAGAAGCTGACCCTGATGATGCCGACGCAACCATATATACTATCCCTGTGCCCAATTTCTCTACAGATGCCAACTCTACAGTGATTGTTACCTTGAAGAATATGGTATGTCCTGATGGCGTTGACCACTCAGACGAGATTATCGCTACTTTCAAATCAGCTGGCAGACAAGCAGCAGAGGCCAAGGTGTTGAGCGCTGTGATGTCTTCAGCCGACGGTTCTGTAACCGTTGACCTCATGGGTGGCGTTCCTGTAGCTAAACTGATTGCTGATGGCAACCTTGACGTGACCACAAGCATGGACGACCAAATCGGTGTGCTGCAGTATAAAGTGACCAACAAAACTACAGGTGAAATCGTGAAGAGTGTTGCCGACAAGAGCGAGAAGACAGAAGCCGGTCACTGGCAGTTCTGGATTCCTATCGACTATGTGCTCTATACCGAGAATGAATATGAAATGGAATTCAAGGGCTGGGCAACCACTGACGACAAGAACTACGACAAGGATCCCGTTTTCGTTTCTACCATTTCATTCATGGGTGGTACAGAGGCTTACAAGTATAGCCCCGTAACCCTTGTTTCTCCTTCAGATCTCCACTTTGACTCATCAAATCCCGATGTAATACTTGAAGATGCTACTGACAATAAGGTTGATTTCGTATTCAGTGATGCTGTAACCATTGAAAAAGCCTTTGTTCTACTTGGAATGGGTACCACTATGGATTGTGCAGTAAGTATGAGCGAAGACAACAAGACCGCAACCGTTGAGATACCTGAATCGATGATGACCGAGTACACATCTATTGGTATTAGTATCTTGGCTAAAGACATGAACGGACTGGTAGTCAAGGGCAACAATGGTGAAGGAGACGCTTCTTACATCACTGTTTATTGTGATGCCAAGTTCAACTTGCCAGTTCCTGAAATGGTTGATCCCGTTGATGGCAGCACCGTTGAGCGCATCAAGACCATCAAGTTTGGCTATTCTAAAGGAATCCAACCTTCATGGATGGGCAAAATCGAAATTCTCGACAAAATGCGCAATGTGGTGGCTACTTCTACCGATGTGACCAACGTAATTCCTGCCGATCAGGAAGATAACTGGGATTATATTGTCCAGGAGGTAATTGTCAGCTTCAATAATGAAATAACCGCTGGTGGCAACTACACCGTTGTAGTGCCCGAAGGTTTCTTCAGCCTCGACTTGCAGGCTCAAGGATTCATGGTAAAGAGTAATCGTGAGTGCAGCTTCTACCTGAATATTGAGGGTGATGAGCCACAGCCTTCGATGAACATCTCTATCGCTCCTGCTCCTGGTGTTGTAACCAGTCTGAAGGATTTCGACCTGACATTCAATGACTATACTACTTGCAGCTGGACAAACGATGTAATGCCCACATTGACTACTGCTGAGGGTGAGGTTATCACCATTAAAAATGTAGGATGGGGAGCAGGAAATAATCAATTGGTTTGCTCACTCGCTGAGGAAATCACCGCTCCTGGTACTTACACCTTGACTATCCCCGCAGGTGCCGTTACCTTCAATGATGATCCTGACAACATCAACACTGAGGCTCAGTCGTTTGTTTATACCATCCAGGATATCACTACTGAAAATGTAACCATTGATCCTGCTGAGGGTGTAGTTGAAAGTCTCTATGTGTTCAATATCACATTCGATGACCACAGTGAGGCTGCTTGGGGTAGTGGTATTCCCACTTTGACAGATGACAAGGGTAATGTAACCAAGATTACGAATCAAGAATTCGGTGACGATTTCTCAAAATTGAATCAGTTGAAACTTACGTTGCCTGAAAAGGTTACAGCTGAAGGTACATATACTTTGTTGTTGCCAATAGGTTCAGTAAGCTTTGAGAATGGTGTTGCAAGCACACAAGATTATCGTTTTGTTTATACCATCGGCACACCTTCAGGCATTGCCAACATCATCGGTGCCAACGGTGGCAAGGCTGATGTTTATACAGTCAACGGTGTGATGGTGATGAAGGGTGCAGATGCTTCTGCCCTGAAGACCTTGAAGCCCGGTATGTATATCATCAACGGCAAGACATATATGCTGAAATAATAACATCTGTCTTATAAATCTTTATCAAAGCGGTTGGAAGGTTGCCTTTCAACCGCTTTTTACATGGTTTCCTAACATTGTGTTTTTTGTTTTAAATATTTTTGTTTACTTTTGCAAGGGTTATAAATAAAAAACAGTAAAACATGATAACAATAGCACCCTTATTCATTACTACAGTTACTGGCCTGTTGGATGTGGTCAACGACTTTTTATGGACATACATAGTCATCACGCTGTTGGTGGTTTGTGCCTTGTATTTTACCATCCGCAGCCGTGGTGTGCAGTTCCGCCTGCTCAAGGATGTTTGGCATGTGATTGCCGACCGGCCTTTGTTTGGTGAAGTGGGTAGTAATACCGTTGCCGTTGATGCTCATCCAGAAAAAAAGAAAAAGAAGATAGGATCGTTTCATGCTTTTGCCGTTTCCTTGTCGAGTCGTGTGGGTACGGGCAATCTGGCGGGTGTGGCCTCTGCCATTTTCGTGGGAGGTCCTGGTGCTGTCTTCTGGATGTGGGTGATGGCGTTATTCGGAGCCGCCACGGCTTTTGTCGAAGCCACGTTGGCCCAGTTGTATAAGCGCAAGGGAGCAGACTCATTCTATGGAGGACCGGCCTATTATATGCAGATGGGGTTGCATAAGCCCTGGATGGGCGTGGTGTTTGCCGTGCTCATTACCCTTACTTTTGGTGTGGCCAATCAGGTGGTGCAGAGCAATACCTTGTGTGCAGCCCTTGCCGATGCTTTAGACATGAATCAGGCATGGATAGGTGTGGTGTTGTCGGTGTCCACATTAATCATCGTCTTTGGAGGCATTCGCCGTATATCCCATTTTGCCAGTATCGTAGTGCCCTTTATGGCCATTGGCTACATCTTGTTGGCATTGGTGGTGGTATTGCTCAACATCACCCGTCTGCCCGACATGTTTTTGCTGATTGTGAGGAGTGCCTTCGGGCTTGAGCAGGCTGTGGGAGGAGCCATAGGCATGGCGGTGATGCAAGGTGTAAAACGCGGTTTGTTCAGCAATGAGGCGGGCGAAGGTTCTGCCCCCAACGCCGCAGCCATAGCCACCACCTCCCATCCTGTGAAACAAGGGTTGTTGCAGGCATTGGGTGTGTTTGCCGATACATTGGTCATCTGTTCGTGTACGGCATTCATCATTCTTCTTTCAGGCGAGTGGAACTCCGGGCGCGACGGCATCATCCTCACCAAATACGCATTGGAGAGTGAGGTGGGCCAGGCAGGTGGACTATTCATCACAGCGGCGATATTCCTTTTTGCCTACAGTACGATCATTGCCAATTATTTCTATGGAGAAACCAATATCCGTTTCATGACGAAGAAACGTGGAGCGGTTTATTTGTTCCGCATCATTACAGGTATGGTAGTGATGGCCGGGTCGTTGGTCACATTGCATACGGCATGGAGTGTCGTTGATTTGGCTATGGGTCTCATGACCATATTCAATCTTGTGGCCATCTTCTTGCTCTCGCCCCGAGTGTTTGCCTTGCTCCGCAATTACATCGAGCAGCGCAGACGCCACAAAGACCCACGATTTACAAAAGACATGTTGCCGGATATCGCGAAAGATATCGAGTGCTGGTAGCAGATGGCAAAACGATATAAAAGCCACTAAGGAAAAACTTACGGTGGTCGTTAATAGCACACACCTCCATGTGATATAAAAAAGATGTGCCCCAACTGTTTGTAGGGCACATCCTTTTTAGATGATTGTATCAAAATAGCTGAATGGCTATGATTACAGGGCGATTTTCTTCACTACGACATTCTTGCCGGCAGCCACGCGGACGATGGCCATACCGTTGCCGTTTACCTGAAGGTGGGCAGAGCCGTTGACCTTTGTGGTAGCTAATGTCTGGCCGTCAACAGAATAAACATTGACAGTGGCACCCTCGGGAGCGTTGACATAGATGTTTCCGTTTGCGGCGTAGATGTTGATGTCGCTGTTGTCGCTGTTGATGCTATCGATACCGCTGGGATCATTCACAGCTGCACGGGCAGCGTTGATGTAGGCACCTGTGTTGGCATCAATCATCATACAAGTTACCTTGCAGTTGTTCACATCGCTCACATAAGAAGCGTCTTTGTTTACGTTGATGGTGATGGTACCGGTGTATTCCTTGCTGCCTTCAACGCTTGTGGGGATAAGACCCAGCTGACCGTTGTAGTTGGTTGAAGGATAGAGGGCACGAGCCACATCGTTGAATACATATTTCACGATAGACTTGCCATAGGCTCCGTCTTTCTGCCATTCACCGAGGTCTTCGTCGGTCATGCTGTAGAGGTTGTTCTGCTGGAAACCGCTGAGGTTGTCTTCGGTCACTACGCAAAGCATACCAATGTTCAACTTGTCCTGAGAGAGTGCGAATTTCACGCTGTAAGGAATGTTCAGGTTGCCGGTAGTCTCGTCGTATTCTACATCGATGTTGATGTCGGCTTCGGTTTCTTTGGCAAATTCCTCGTTGGCGATGTCCATCCAGCAAGAGCCGTCTTTGGCATAGAAGGTATAATCAACCACGCCGTTTTCTGTGTAGCTCACCATTGGCGAAGCGATGGCACCACGGTTGATGCGTCCCTGTGGAGCAGCTGTCATGCCGAGGAAGTAGGCCGTATAGTCGGTCATACCGCTTTCAAGGTTGTCACCGGTGTAAGTGTGGTAGCACAAAGGAATGAAGCGGTCGCCATATACCTCGGTGAGTTTGTCGATGGCCAAGTGTCCGAGCGGACAGTTCTGGCAACCCTGGCCGGTGTTCTCTTCCAATACGATGCGCTTGGTGGGAGTGAAAGCAAGGTTCTTGATGCTTGTTACAAATACGTCGCTCAGGCTGCCCAGTTGGATGCTGATGCTGAAGTTGTTAACCGTACCGATGGTCAGCGGCAGCGGTTTGCTGAAGGCAAATTCATATTTGTCGTCCACTTTCAGAGAGAGGCCGCTTTCGGCAATCTCGTCAACCACATTGTTGTTGGCATCGAGCAGCTGGAGCTTGATGTCGCTATAGGTTTCCGTACCGTTTTTCACGGTGATGGTACCCTTGATGTCCTGGCTCTCTTTGGCCACTACCGATTCGGGCAAGGTGAGTGCGATGGTGAAGTCTTGGTTGTGAACCACCTGGATGTCGGTGACGAATACGGCACTCTGGTTCTCGTTCTCATTGACAAAGGCAATGTAGATGTTCTTGCCTGCATATTTGTCGAGTTTGAATGAGTAGTTCTGCCATTCACCACCCAGTATGCCTTCGTTGGCGCCGGGAGAAAGCACTTCGTCCATGACCACGTCGCCTTCGTTGATGAATTTCTCGATGGTAGCATCGGTCAGGTCGTTGTATGTCACTTCAGTGGCATAGACAATCACCTTCAGCTTGTCGGTCTTGGCCTTGCGGAAGCTCTGTGCTTTGAACGAGAGGAAGCACTTGCCGTCGGGGATGTAGAGCTGAGGTGTAACCATCCAGTCGTTAGACTTTCCTGCAGGGTCGTACATCGAGTGAGACACGGCGCAGGTGTTGCTGTAGTCGTCGTCGGCAGCATACCACCAAGGTGTGGTTGTGGCATTGAACATCCAAGCCTGCATTTCCTCTACCGGTGTGTTGTGGTCGCCGTCATACAGCATCATGTTGGTCATGCCAAGGGCGAAGTTCTCCTGATAGATGTGAGTGTCGTCAGAAACTACGGTGCGCTCATAAGAACCCTCATAGGTAATCTCGATCTTCTCGTTCTTGCTGGCACCGCTGAGGTCGGTGATGGCACCTTCTTCAATCACGATGCGATAGGTGTTGCCCTTGTAGAGGTTTTCAATGGTGGTAGGATACACCATCACCTGCTTGTAGGTGCTCTCGGTGTTGCCGGCCAGCAAGTTCAACTGGGTGAACGGCTCTTCCTCGTCGTTGCGGTAGAGCTGTGCTACGGCACCCTCAGCCACCTTCACGTCGGTATCGAAAGTCAGAGCCACAGGGTTGGTGGTCATGCTCAGGTGACCTACGGTGCTGTTGTTCTCGGGAACCACTGCTGTCATGGCTACAGGTGCAGTGCCATGGCCAGTGTAAGTCAGTGTAATAGCCTCGTTGGTGCGTTCCCGGTCGCCGGCCACGCAGATGGTACCGGCAGGAATCTCAATGGTGTATTTCTTGCCGGCATCGAGGGTGACGGTTCTGAACCCGATTTCCACGGTAGAATTGTTGCTGCTGTTGATGGCAAACTTCAGTGCGGTCTTCACGGTATTGCCCTCTTCGTCCTTCAGCACGATATCGTTTTTGTTGCCAAGCACTTCCACGTTGCGGGTGAACTTGATGCTGACGTTAGACATGTTGGTGAGTGACGAACCGTTGCGTGGAGTCACGCTGTAGTCGCTGAGCAGGTTGACGGCTCCACAAGCCTCGGCAAATGTCACAGGCAAGGTGAGCATGTAGCTCTGCTGGCTGATGTTGGCGTTGCCGATAACCGTCTTGCAGTCGTCTGATGCGCACCAGATGTAACCGGTGGCATCATATCCGGTCTTCTTGTAGAAGTCGATGCCATAGACCTTGAGCAACTCATCGAGCGAGTACCAATAGTTGCCGTTCATCACAAATTGTGTGCGTGAAGGGCTGTAAGCCGGTGTAGAGGCATAGATGGTACCCATGTTGTCGATGGTCACGCAGCCCTTGTCCTGGCTCTCGGTGTTGTTGAAGCACTCAAACTCGCCGGTTTCCAGATTGTAGCGGTAGGGTACAACGGCATCGTTGGTCAGATAGGCATTTCCGCCCACCCATTTGCCGTTGGCAGAGATGTGGACACCGTCAATGTGGTGCAACTCAGCCACTTTGGGTGAGTAGGTCTTGCTGGCTTCGTCGTAATCAAAGCCGATAGGGTCGGTTGTCTTGTTGTCGCGATCGTAAACAAAGTAGAGCACATCCGAGGGATAGCTGTAGCTTACGCAACCCACGATGTAACGGCCATCGGCAGAGATACCGATGAAGCGTGTCATTCCCTGGTTCTGGCCGCCAAGGTCGGTCTTGGGCCAGTTGGTTTCCTTCACGGTACCATTCTCCAAGTCCCACAGCATAGGGACTTCGTCATAACCACCCTGTGTGCTTTGTCCCACGGCATAACGCCCGTTGGGAGTCACAGCATTGATGCGTCCGCCGATGGTGTTGGTAGCCAGTTTCACGGTGGTGAACTTACCGGTAGAGATGGTCCAGTAGCCGGGCTTTCCCTCCTTGCTGCCCACCACGATGTTGCCGTCGTCGGTCACGTCGGTAGCCGTGGCCTCACCAGAGATGTTGTTGAGCTCCGACTCAGAGAGCAGGTCTTTCACCTCTTGTGTCTCAAGGTTAATGAGTTTGGGGAAACTGTAGGCTGATGATGCGGCATCCGCTCCATAGGCTACCGCCCATTTGCCATTGTTTGACATGCTGTGGAGCAACGAACCATCGCTGAATGTATAGGCATTCAGTATCGGGGTGCCCGCCGTTTCTTGTGCCACGATGTTCTGGCACATGGGTAGTCCCATGCCTAGCATGAAACAAACCTTCATGAATAGCTTATTCACTCTTTCCTGTTTTTTATGTAAAAAATGATTACTTGTCGGTGCAAAAATACATAAAATATCTGAAATTCGCACTGAATATCGTGTTTTTTAGGAAAAAAGAAATGTTGTTTGACAAAAATACTGTATTTTTGCAGCATAACAATCGTAAAATACATGAACTATGACGTTAAGAAAGTTATTTTTGTTTGTGGCATTCGCCATGGTAGCCATGGTAGCCAATGCCCAGCTTCCGTCAGTTAAGTTGAAGACTCTCGACGGCAAGACCATTGACACATCTACATTGAGTAACGACGGCAAACCTTTTGTCATCAGTTTCTTCGCCACATGGTGCAAACCCTGCAACCGCGAGTTGAAGGCCATCAGCGAGCACTATGCCGACTGGCAGGAAGAGACAGGCGTGAAGCTTTATGCCATCTCTATCGACCAGGCACAGAACATCAACAAGGTGAAACCTCTTGTTGACGGTGAGGGCTGGGAGTATGAAGTGCTGCTTGACCCCAACAGCGAGTTCAAGCGCGCCATGGGTGTGAACCTGATTCCCCACGTGTTTATCGTTGACGGCAACGGCAAGATTGCCGAGTCGCGCAGCGGTTATACCGATGGTGCTGAGGGACACATCATCGAGGTGGTGCGCAAACTGATTGCCGAGAAGTAATAACCATTAAAACATTTTTGCATGCAATTAATCAATAGACCGCTTGCCCTGCTCTTGGCAGGACTGGCGGTTACCACTGTAAATGCACAGGAGAACAAAGTGGCTGTGCACGGTAGCATACAGAGCGATATCCTGATACCCCAAGAAGACCATAAAATAGGTACGGGTACATATAATGATTGGGGATTGACCAATACCTACGCTGAGGTGGGCTTGACCAGCAAGCATATCGAGGCTGGTGTGCGTGCCGAATATCTAGAACACCCTCTGCCCGGTTTCGATGACCCCCGTTTCAACGGCTGGGGCGTGTCCAACATCTATGTCAAGGCACTGGGCAATGGCTTTGATGTCACCGTGGGTGATTTCTACGACCAGTTTGGCAGCGGCTTTGTGTTTCGCACCTACGAAGAGCGCAGCCTGGGTATCGACAATTCTATCCGCGGCGCACGCCTCAATGTGAGTGCCGTGAAGGGAGCCAACCTCAAGTTGCTCGGTGGCGTGCAGCGTTGCTTTTGGGATTGGGACACCGATGCCTGGTTGGGCGGTGCTGACCTGGAGCTCAACATGGAGCAGTATTTCAAGGGGCTGGCCGACAAGAACATCACCTGGATGATTGGTGGTTCTTACCTGATGAAGCACGAGAACGAAGAGGATGTGTTGGTACCTGGTACCAACTACAAGCTCAATATGGACCCCATGGTGCATACCTTCGGTGTGCGCACCCGTCTGCAGTCAGGTCCTTACAGTTTCATGGCAGAATATGCCTGGAAGACCCAAGACCCATCTAAAGACAACGACTACATCTACCGCAATGGTAGTGCCGTGATGGTTTCAGCCTCTTACTCGAAGAAGGGACTCAGTGCATTGGTGCAGGCCAAGCGCAGCGAGAACATGTCTAACCGCATGAAGCGTGGCTTTGTAAGTTATCTTGGTGGTAACTGCCGCCTGAACCACATGCCCGCCTTCTCTTACCAGCACACCTATGCCCTGCCTGCCCTTTATCCCTATGCTACACAAGACGCCGACGGCGAATGGGCATTCCAGGGTGAGTTTGGCTACACCTTCAAGCGTCGCACCGCTCTTGGTGGCAAGTATGGCACCAAACTGAAGGTCAACTTCAGCTATATCCGCGGCATCGACAAGACGCCTACAGAGTCGCTCATTGAAGGAGTCAACTCTACGATGGGTACTGACGGTTATCACTCCAAGTTCTTCGGCTTTGGCGGTGTATATTACAAGGACATCAACGTGCAGTTGGAGAAGAAGCTCTCCAAGTCGTTCAAGTTGAACCTGATGTATATGAACCAGCTCTACAACAAGACCGTTGTTGAGGGTGAAGGTGGTGTAGTGAAATCCAACATCTTTGTGGCAGAAGGTAAATACCAGTTCAGTCCCAAGATGACATTGCGCGGTGAAGCCCAGTATCTGCAGACCAAGCAAGACCAGGGCGACTGGTATTATGGTTTGCTCGAACTCTCTGTATTGCCTTACCTCATGTTCACCATCAGCGACCAGTATAATGCCAATGTACCTTATTACACGGAAAATAAGCAGGTTGATGACAGTAAGGGCACTCATAGCCAACATTATCTTTTGGGCTCTGTCACTGCCACCTACAAGGCTCACCGTCTGCAGCTGAGCTATGGCAAGACCCGTGCAGGCTACAACTGCTCTGGTGGTGTGTGCCGTTTCGTGCCCGCAAGCTACGGTATGACAGTATCTTATAATTACAACTTCTAAAAACATAAAGACGAATGAAATTTTCAAAGATATATGCCCTGCTGATGGCTTCGGCAATGGTGTTGGGTGGTTGCGACCAGGTAGATGAGAATGACCGTCTGATAGAGTTGCCTGCTGTTGAAAGCCAGCGTGTGGTGCTGCTTGAAGAGTTTACTGGTCAGAGATGTATCAACTGTCCTGCTGCCCACGAGGTGGTGAAAGGATTGAAAGAACTGTATGGCGAGCAGCTGATTTCTGTTTCTATCCATGCAGGTTCACTTGCTGTGGCAGAAGGCTCCATGCCAAACATGGTGGGTCTGATGCAGCCTGGAAGTGATGAATATGCCAATAAATGGGGTATCACCACTTATCCTTCTGGTGTGGTAAACCGCAGGAGTGGCAAACTTTCTGAGACTGAATTTCCCAGTGTTGTCCGTGAGGAATTGAAGCGTTCCACACCGCTTTCGCTCCAGGTAGATGCCAAAGTGGAGAACGGTCAGTTGATATGCCATGTCGATATGATGTCGAGTGAAAGCATCAACGGCAAGTTGCAGCTTTGGGTGACTGAAAGCCATATCATTGCCATGCAGATGGACAAGACATTAGGATTGATCAAGGATTATGAGCACAACCATGTGTATCGTGCCTGCATCAAGGATACCGAAGACCAGGGATTATGGGGCGAGGATGTGGCCATCAAGGAAAACATAGCCATGTCGTTCGACCGTCAGATTGCCGTGAAAGACAACTGGAATCCTGAGAACCTCTCGGTGGTAGCCTTTGTTTATAACGACAAAGACGGTGTTTATCAGGCTGCGGAGTGCAAGGTGGTTTTGCCCTCAGCTGAATAAGTAGTATATAATAATAAGGTGGGAATTTGATTTCCCACCTCTTTAAACTTGAAATAATTACTCAATAGGAGAAAATAACATGAAAAAAATCTTTACTATCGCAGCTGCATTGGTTTGTTCCATCATGGCCAATGCGCAGACTTTGACTTTCAAGCATGATGGCAATGTCATTCCTAACGGTGGCGAGCTTGTTGTATCTACATACAGTGAGGAATTGATGGAGTATGGCATCCTGCAGTTAACTCCCCATATCAAGCTGAATGGTACTGAAAGTGCAGCTAGTGATAACGTAGTAACAGTAAAGGTTGAACATCTGGAAGGTGTAACTGCAGAATTATGTGCTTTTGGTGATTGCAGAGCTGTACCTGAAAAGGGCTTTGTATCTAAAACTACTAATAATCCATCATATTTTAGTGCAAATACTGATGTGGATATTGACTTACACTCAGCTTGGAGTAATGATCCAATAGCCACCAGCAAATGTAAAGTGAGTGCCTGGTATGGCGATGATGAGTCAAAAGCCATCAGTTTTATTCTCTATATGAGCAACGATCCTGAAGTGGTTGCAGGTATCGACCATGTGACAGCCGACGGTACCATCGCCTTGAATGGTCGCACATTGAACTATTCGTTCCCCACAGTAGCTGCCCACACCTTTGAGATGTACACCATGGATGGCAAGAAAGCCAACAGCGTGGTGCTCAACGGCAACGGTGCAGTGAGCCTCGATGGTTTGGCCAAGGGTATGTATATCTATACCATCAAGAACGGCAAAGAAACCGTCAGCGGCAAGGTGGTATTGAAATAAAATAATGACAATCAAACACCCCTTTTTGATGAAGGTACCTTCGACGGCTGTTGAAGGTACCTTCGTTGACTGTTGAGGATACCTTCGCGGGGCGGTGAAGGTATCTTCGTTTTTGATGCCCTATTTCCTATAGTTTTGTCTTGATGATGTTGGAGAAGCTTTTGGCCAGTCCTCCGGCACTTGTCTCCTTGTACAATGAGGGGATGTCGTGGCCGGTCTGCTTCATTACCTGCACCACCCTGTCGAACGTTACGCGGTGCATGCCGTCGGAGAATGCGGCATAAAGGTTGGCATCGAGTGCACGGGTGGCAGCAAAGGCGTTGCGCTCTATACACGGAATCTGCATCAATCCACATATCGGGTCGCAGGTCATGCCCAGATGGTGCTCCAACCCCATTTCAGCCGCATATTCAATCTGCGAGGGGCTGCCGCCAAACATCTGGCAGGCGGCTGCTGAAGCCATGGCGCAGGCTACACCCACCTCGCCCTGACAACCCACATCGGCACCCGAAATGGAAGCATTCTGCTTGACGATGTTGCCGATAAGACCGCCGGTGGCAAGCGCATGAAGCACACGGGTTTCGCTCATGTCGTGCGCCTTCCACGAATGATACAGCACGGCAGGCATCACGCCGCAAGCACCACAGGTGGGTGCCGTGACAATGGTGCCTCCTGAAGCGTTCTCTTCGCTCACTGCCAAGGCGTAGGCATAGACCAAGCCGCGCGACTGCTGCGACTGTTTGTAGCCAGAGGCCTTGACATAATAGGTGGGAGCTTTGCGGGCAAGATTGAGCGGTCCCGGCAGACGACCCTCAGTGTTGATGCCACGCTCCACCGCTTGCTTCATGGTTTCCCACACCTCTTTCAGGTAATCCCAGATGCTGCTGTCCTCACATTCGTTGACATATTCCCAGTATTTGCGGCCATTGTCGTTGCACCATTCCATGATTTCGCTCAGGGTGCCCAGGGGATACACTTCGGGAGTGCTGAACTCATCGCCTTCGGCTTTGCCTTCAGAGAGTGCACCACCGCCGATGCTATAAACCGTCCATTCCTCGTCGGCCTTGCCTTCGCTGTTGATAGCCTTGAACACCATGCCGTTGGGATGGAAGGGCAGGACAGTGGTGGGTTGCCAGACAATGGTAGTGGGAGCCACCTTCTTCAACACGTTGATGATGGCCACATCAGTCATGTGCCCTTTGCCGGTTGCAGCCGAACTGCCATAAAGCGTCACCTCAAAAGCACGGGCATCCTGATGCCTTGCGGCAAAAATTTTGGCCGCTTTGTGAGGCCCCATGGTGTGGCTGCTTGAAGGTCCAATACCAATTTTATAAAGCTCTCTTAATGATTTCATGATGCGTATTTTTTTAATTTGCTTGCAAAAGTACAATAATATTTTCGGTTTTTTTGAATATTAATCTGATTTTCAAAGAATATTTGTATATTTGCAAACTATAATGGCGAGAAAAGCGTAATCACACCCGCCGACAAGGCAGGTGAGGCATCCCGCAAAGGCAGCCACGACGAAGAAACCATTGAACCAGGTATGATGATAAACAATGTTGCCGACAGCTGTAAACAGCAAATACTCCGTGGCGTCGTTTGGCTCAGCCGCATACACCGCTGCCGGGGTTTTGGCATCCAGTCGCCCTGGGCTTACCGCATGGTGAGATATGTCATCAACGAGCATTGTCCCTATTACGGCTATGCCGATATGGAGCGAGCCCTGCCACATCTCGATGCGCTCACCCGCAAGACGGCCAAACTCTGTTTCCGCCTGTCCAACCATCTGCAGCCGCGGCTCATTGCCGACTTGGGTGCCCAGCAGAAGGTTTACGGTGCTTATTTCCGTGCAGGTTGCCACCGTGCGGCCTACAAGACGGGTGAGGCAGCCATGGCGGCGATGACCGAGGCCGACATCATCAGGATATCGCCTGTAGATGATGAGTTTGCCGTGTCTTTGGTGGTGGATGCAGCCTTGTCATCGGCCCACGAGGGAGCCATGGTCTTGCTGCACGACATCCATCGGCATGCCGGGATGCGCAGATGCTGGCAGACGATAGTGGAACAGACACCGGGTGTAGTCACCTTCGACCTGTATTATTGCGGGTTGGTGTTCTTTGAAAAGAAACGTTACAAACAAAATTATATCATAAACTTTTAACCTGTTACGACTATGAAGATAACCAAGGTTTTTACAAAGGAAGGCGATGGGGGAATGACCAGCCTTATTGGTGGCGTAAGAGTAAGAAAAACGAAGGCTCAGGTGCGGAAGTCCGTGGATAGCCCACCAGACATGTTAACCAAAAGATTATCATCGCACGGTACATGTTTTCCAATAAAAAGTAGT